>TARA_B110000503_G_scaffold73396_1_pt1 | contig 19202 bp, 18 predicted proteins | sample TARA_B110000503 | Tara Oceans TARA_B110000503 (sample SAMEA4397472) | marine metagenome | biome: Polar Biome; feature: [SRF] surface water layer (ENVO:00010504); material: water (ENVO:00002006), including particulate matter (ENVO:01000060) such as... | depth 5 m | reverse complement strand
ACCTGCAGCTTTTGAAGCTACAGACGCCGCTAAATTAAAACTGATAACCCATATAGCCCAAATAACTGGGCGTCTAGAAGCCTCAATAATCGCATCATCCCAAACTGTTTTAGACTTAGCAGCTTGGCTCTCAACAAAATTGATCAGCCTGTTAGCTATTTGCGCCAAAAGAAATGCAAGTACAACAAGCAGGAAAATCTCTAATACCCACAGATAATAGCCACCGGTTAAATCAACTAGCCAATTTTCTAAAACTGCCATAACAACTATTCCTTATTAATTCTACGTTAGGTTTTATTTACCTTCAGACAAAGCTAAGAGTTGGGCATTCACTAATCTCCATCGATTATCCATAATCAAGCTATCCCATGATAATGCTACCTGACGACTCATTCTGGATAATTTTGCTGATGGCGACCAGTTGCAGGATTCTAAAAAATTTAGCACCTCAACAACACCCTTCCGATTATTGCAAACTAAAACCATATCACAGCCAGCCTGAAGTGCAGCTTTAGCTTTGTTTGTATAACCACCAACAATATCCGCACCTTTCATAGATAAATCATCGCTAAAAATAATCCCATCAAATTTCAACTCTTGCCTCAAGATTTTCTTTAGCCATAACTCTGAAAATCCTACAGCATTTGGATCAATTTTAGGATAAATAATATGCGCTGGCATTACTGCATCCAAGCTACCAGCTAAACTCGCAAAAGGAACAAGATCGTGACCACGTAATTCTTCTAAAGACCTGTGATCTAAAGGAGTCTCATGGTGGCTATCAGCACTTACACCTCCGTGACCCGGAAAATGCTTTCCAGTGGCAGCCATTCCAGCTTCATGCATGCCCTCAATAAACAACTTAGCCGCCTTTGTTGCCAAAATTGGATTGTCAGAAAAAGATCGGTCTGCAATTACCTGGCATTTATCTTTATCTAGATCAAGGACAGGAGCAAAACTAAAGTCTATGCCACATGCCACTATTTCGGAGGCCATCAGCCATCCGCAATCCTTAATAAATTTCTCTGCATATTTTGGCTTAGAATCTAGAATTTCCCCTAGAATCCTCATCGACGGAATTTTGGTAAAGCCATCACGAAAACGCTGCACCCTACCGCCCTCTTGATCGACACAAATTAAAAGATCTTGCCTTATCATTCTAATATCAGATGTCAGAGATGTTATCTGTTTTCTACTTTGGAAATTTCTTGAAAAAAAGATAACTCCGCCAATATGTCGGTTTGTTAGCAAATGCTGTTCAGGGGGGCTTAGCGAAAGGCCGCTCAAGTCAATTATTAAAGGCCCTAATAACATAATATCTTCCTTTAAAATTTAGCTCACTAACATAAGCTCAATTACATGCTACCAATAGTAAACCAGGTATAGATTCATTTTTTTACTTAATAATAGATTAATTATTTTTTTAGATAAGCACTATAACTCAACACTCACAACCTGCAGCAAAAAATACAGAAGTTACTTAGAAACCTAAGGTATCTAGATACCCAAAAAAGTCTTTGATATCCATGTAGCTTTAACCATATACTGTTAATAGATACAGTCTATAACTTATTAACAATTTTCAGTTTAATACAATAGTTAATTTCAGCGTACACAAGGAAATAGATGATGCGTAATTCCTCCCTAACGGCAAGGCAAGAGCAAATTCTGAACTTAGTCAAGACACACATTCAGGCGACTGGTTATCCACCCACCAGAGCTGAAATAGCTATCGAATTTGGTTTCAAATCACCCAACGCAGCAGAAGAGCACTTAAGAGCGCTAGCCAAAAAAGGTGCCATTGAGATAATCTCTGGGACCTCTCGAGGAATTCGCTTGCTAGAAGAAGCGCATAATGGGCTGCCTTTAGTTGGCCGTGTAGCAGCTGGGGAGGCTATTCTGGCAATTGAAAATATTGAAGCCTATCTAGAGGTGGCTCCAGATATGTTCCACCCTAGAGCAGATTTTTTATTAAAAGTTCAGGGCCGAAGTATGAAAAATATCGGAATAATGGATGGTGATCTCCTTGCTGTCCACAAAACAAATACTGCAGAAAATGGAGCAATCATAGTTGCAAGAATTGAGGACGAAGTAACCGTGAAACGCCTAAAGACTAGTTCTAAGCCCTATGAGATCACTTTGGTGCCAGAAAATGAAGAGCTAGATCCAATCCTCGTTGACCTGAGAACACAAAATTTTACAATTGAAGGCGTTAGTGTAGGAGTTATTAGAACAAAATTTTAGTTAAGTCAACTTACATCTAGTGGATCAGGCGAGACATAGCGGAAGAATCATGTTCCTCTTCTACTGACTGCAAAATATCTAGACCCATCTTATCAAACAAATCAATCCCTGCTTCAATCATCACTTTTGCAAGATCAATTTTTGATTCCTCCGAAAATCCTGCGACTTCCTTTGAAAACGAAATACGAATTAATGGCTCATCAGCATCATTACCTCTCTTAAGGGCGATATCGCCATTAGGTAGCACCACTATTTCAAAAAAAGACATTTAATCATTCCATCTATGAGGTAATTTGAAGAATTATAACAGAGGTGTTTGCGAATATTAAGCAGAGGCGCCTAAAGAATCTCTATTGGCAGGCATCAACACTCATACATAAGCTCTCGATGCCTCTCAATCATTTCAACAAAGGCTTCCCTCCAGGCTATTAGCAATTGGTAGTTTAAGCATACAGAGTCATCTAACTGTTTCACCTCAAACAAAGAAGCAGACTGAGCTTGACTCCTGCTAACCCCTGAAGAAGGAGGCTGCGACAGCTGCCTAAAAGCAGAAAAAAGCTGAAAAAGCCAACTAGAGCCATTCTCTGCCAAACTTTTAATTTCTTGAGCTTCACTCGGCTCTTTGTTGACACTACGAAGCCCCGCGTCCAAATCCTGTACAGAAAAGATTGATTCAGCTAATTTATATTGATACGTAACAGCAATCTCTCTCAAATAATTAAGATAAGCACATTCAATTTGATAAAGCGCTGACTGACACAGAACGATTTCGAGTTGGTGTGGATTATTTTTCTCTAAGTAATATTTTTTGGAAATACCCTGATCCAGTAAAATATCACAAAAAAATATCTTTTGGTTTACCACAGAAAGATAAGGATTCATGATGATCTTTACTCCTTTTTCACTATCTCCGGTAAGTGTAGATTTAGTTTTTATGGCTGTAAATTATTTTTTAGCCGTTTTGCGATCATCTTCTATCTTCCAATGGCCATCGGTATAACGTGCTCTCCAGCCTGTAGGTTTTCCACCTAATTCAGTCTGAACATAATGTTCTTTGTTTTTTCTATCAAATCGCACAAGTGCTTGCAAGCCATCTGAATCTTTCTGGGGGGCACTAAAAAGATATTCATACTTGGAGTTAATAGCATCTTTGTATGGGATCAATTCAACTACAAGCGGCGCTCTTGTCTCTCGGTATTTAGGATATTGACTCGCAGCAAGAAACATACCTACAGCTCCATCTCGTAATATATAGTGATCTTCTACTTTAACGCACAATAAATCTGGCATTGATACTGGATCCATCTTTGGTGGAGCGGCTTCTCCACTCCTAAGAAGCTTGCGGGTATTTTTACAATCCTTCGCAGTACAGCCGAAATATTTTCCGAATCGACCATCTTTTAAGTGCATATCCACTCCGCACTTATCACATGATAGGGATGGACCTTCATAGCCTTTGAGCACAAAAGCCCCTTTCTCAACTTCAAAACCTGGACAACTAGGGTTTTTTCCACAAATATGAAGTTTTCTAGTTGTATCAACAAGATAACTATCCATAGCCGTATCACAAATCCCGCAACGATGCTTATGGATTAACTGACGCGACTCTGCTTCATCATCATCAACATTAACAGCCTCATCGCCAGAACTGAGATTAAGGGTGCTTTTGCATTGCTCTTTAGGAGGCAAGGTGTAACCAGCGCAACTTAAAAAGACTCCTGTTGCACCAGTTCTAATGGTCATTAGCCTCAGGCAATCTTGTCGTGGGCACTCTAGATCAGTTAACGTTGGCTCATTAAGGCGCATACCGCCTTCTTCGGACTCCGCTCTAGATAGACTTGCAGAAAAATTGACATAAAAACGATTCAAAACATCTTTCCAGTTACGTTTTCCGCTTGCTACATCATCAAGATGGACCTCCATTGCAGCAGTAAAACCATAATTCATAAGATCAGAAAAACTTTCATTTAGCCGCACTGTAACAATATCGCCTATTTTTTCTGCATAGAAGCGTCGATTATCTACTCTTACATAACCAGCATCCTGAATCTTCGAAATAATTGCTGCATAGGTAGAAGGCCTGCCAATCCCTAGTTTTTCTAACTCCTTAACTAAGGCAGCTTCAGAAAAACGAGGCGGAGATTTGGTGAAATGCTGCAAAGGTAGCAAAACATTTAACTTCATTATATCGCCCACGCAGAGATCGGGCAGCTCGTCGTCGTCATCTTTTTTACGGAGCAGTGGCAATGCTTTCAGATATCCATCAAAACGCATAACACGGCCTTTAGCTTTTAACTCGTAGCCAGCTGCCTCAACTTTTACTGTGGTGCTAGTAAATTCAGCCGGCATCATTTGACAAGCAAGAAACTGTTGCCAAATCAGCTGATAAAGCTGTCTTGCATCATCCATATCAATTAAATCATCGGGTGTAATATCCACGTTCGAGGGTCGAATAGCCTCATGCGCCTCTTGTGCGTCTGATTTGCTACTGTAAATATTAGGTTTTTTTGGTAAGTATTTCTTGCCAAAATGCTGCTCAATATAATTCCTGCATGCCGCGACAGCGTCAACACTGAGGTTAGCTGAGTCTGTCCTCATGTATGTAATATACCCGGCCTGGTAAAGGCGCTGAGCCATAACCATAGTTTTCTTAACGCCATACCCAAGCCTGGTGCTAGCAGCCTGCTGCAGGGTTGATGTGATGAAAGGAGCGGAGGGTTTGCTCCCTGTAGGTTTGTCTTCACGCTTAATTATACTGTAGCTAGCCGCATTCAAGGTCTCTAGAGCTAAATATGTTTGCTCTTTATTCTTAGGTAAGAAGTTTTCGCCTGAAAAATTCTTTATTTCAAAACGAATTTTCTCACCAGATTCAGACTCAAGATCAGCATGTAATGTCCAATACTCGTCTGGATCAAACGCCTTAATTTCTCTTTCTCGCTCTACAACTAGCTTAACTGCGACCGACTGAACTCGGCCAGCTGATAGGCTTCTAGCAACTTTTCTCCAAAGCAATGGAGAAACCATATAACCCACCACGCGATCCAAAAAGCGCCGAGCCTGCTGAGCATTTACGCGATCCATATCAAGCTCAGTCGGCTTAGAAAAAGCCTCTTGAATGGCTTTTTTAGTGATTTCGTTAAACACCACCCTTTTGTAGCGATCTTCGTTGCCGCCAATAATCTCCCTAAGATGCCAAGCTATTGCTTCTCCCTCTCTATCCAAATCTGTAGCGAGATAAATAGTATCGGCATTTTTGGCTAACTTTTTAAGTTCAGCGACTACTTTTTCTTTTCCGGGCAAAATTTCATATTGAGCCTGCCAATCTTTTTCTGGATTAACACCCATAGAAATAAATAGTTTCTCTCGGGCTTTTTTTATTTTATGGGTTATTTTCTCTTCAGCCGACATACTGCGAGTGATGGCTGCGGCTCGAGATCGAGCCAAAGGATCAACTGTCCGTGCGCCCTTTGGTAGGTCTCGAATATGACCGACACTTGACTTAACAATAAATTCTGAGCCCAGATATTTATTGATGGTCTTGGCTTTGGCCGGTGATTCAACAATAACTAGTGATTTTCCCATGGAATTGTACTACTCATTAAATTAAATTTAACTACGAAAAAGCCTGTTCACTGTCAGTTTCTCTATTAAAAAGCGCTGCAAGACTTTTTCTCAATTGGTTTTTTATGCAGTTACTGCCAGAAGCTTGGGGGTAATTTCTTGCGAAAAACACCTATTTAGATTAAATATAAAGTGTCAACTAAGAATGAATATACATCGACAAGCAGTGTATTGGCCAAGAAAATTTTACTTTTATTTACAAAAATTTGACTCTAAACATTACTACGTATATTTTTTCTTAGCAAGAATAACAGCTCATAGATAGCAGCAACATCCTCCAATTCTCCATACTCTTTCCAATATACTAGCAGGCCATCACCCCTTGCTTCTAATGCTGAAATATCACCTGGAATAGCTGCCAATGCTACTCCGATAGCATCCATGGTGAAGCCACTAGACTCTCTACTCAACCACTGCCAGGGCAGCCAAGGAGATGAGCTGCCTCTTGAAGCCCCTTTCACCAGCAACCAGTTCTCCATTCGGGGCTGTTGCGATGACGATGAATCAAGCATCCATGGCAATTTATAGGTAATGCATTCTAATCTTATTTCTCCTTGCCGGGCATCAGGGGGTGCGCTAAGGCTTACAATTAAACCTAAACGCGCAGCCTCTTTTCTCATATCTATTATAAGATTTTGACGAGGCGACTGCCGAAACCACATGAGGGGTGAGATAATAATCAATAATACAAATGCAATTAATAGATATGTCATTGTTTGCTAATACTTTAATTTATTTTTCAGGTGTGAAATTGTAAAGCCACTGTATAAAAATGCCCAAATCAACTCTTTTTTATATCAAATCTAGTAGCTATGATAGGCGCAAATACATGGGATCTTCTAGATTTATAATATATTCATTTTTTATAACAGATAATACATTTTTATGGGACGACATAACGATATAAACGCCTGCAAGAAACGGTTGAGATTTTTTACGCTGCTATTGCTTCAATCATCATTCCTAGTATCAGTTCTTTTGCTACCTATAAAATCATGGGCCTCCGAAAAAACAATAGTGGAGCCCTCTCTAGAAGCCGAGCGAGAAAGCTTTCAGCTCGCCTATAATGCACTTCAGGTTAGAGACAAAGAAACCTACTTGGATCAGTATGCAAAACTGGGCGCATACCCACTTAAACACTACTTGGAAGCTTTGGAGTTACTCCAAAGAATTCAAAGCCTCCCAAAAGCGCATATAAGGCAATTTTTAAAGCGGCATAATGAAACAGCTATCGCAAATGACGTACGGCATCACTGGCTAGAAACTTTACGCAAGCGAGACAAGTGGCAAGATTATTTAATCGACTACAAAACAAGTGAAGCCTCAACAAAACAACAGTGTTACTACCAGCTAGCACGGATTAAACATAGTAGTGAGGATAAAAATGATGCGATTCTGGATGCAATCAAGCTGTGGTCTGTTGGTAGGTCCCAACCAAAGGAATGCGACCAATTATTCTCAATCTTAATTCAAGGCAGCCATATTACTGAAAATATTGCATGGGAGCGCTACATCAAGTCAATTCTAAATCGTCAATACCAATTATCAAGATACTTGCTGCGATTTATTGCTGATCCTGACCATCGAAAACTAGCAGTTAAGCTTTACCGAATATATCACCACAAAAGCGCTGTAACCGACCATGGGCTATTCACCAATAACGAGCTGCAATCAAACAGCGTGGAAATACATGAAGCTCTTTCTTACGGGCTACGTCGGCTAGCAAAAGAGGATGCATCTAAAACGCTTGAGCACTTTAATGCGTACAAAAAAATGCATTACTTCAGTGCTGAGCAAATAAGTGGAATTGTTGCCGCATTGGTTAAAGGATTTTATTTTCAAAATCAACCAAAAACTGCTGATCTTTACCTCATAGAGAATACTACCCTAACAAATAGTGAGCTTCTTGAATGGCGAGCTAGACAATCTATTCAGTCTGGAAACTGGGGCGCTACGCTGTTCTGGATAAAAAATATGCCTATAGACCTAAAAAATAAACAGGTCTGGAAATACTGGGACCAAAGAAGCAAAAACCTATCTGAACAAAAGATGGATGGCAGCAAAATTAGTTCTTCAGCTACCCAAGAAAATTATAACCATTTGTCTCTTGAGCGTAGCTTTTATGGATTTTTGAGCAGTCAGTGGCTGGGGATAGAGGGCAGCATGAATCACACAAAATCAACTCAAGATTTGCAAGAACTATCAAAAATCGAAAAACTACCTGGGATGACTATCACTAGGGAGCTACTCCATCATAAGCAATATCTTTCTGCGCGTAGAGCATGGAATCAAACAACCAAAAAATTCAACAAAACAGAATGGGTATTAGCAGCCCATTTATGCAAAAAATGGAAGTGGCATAATGGTGCTATAACCAGCATGATAAGAGCAGCATATTGGGATGATATTGAGCTACGCTTTCCCGTTCTTTTTGAAAGTGAGTTTGAGGAGTATTCAAAGTTAAATGAAATCCCGAAGCATTGGTTAATTGCGCTCGTCCGCCAAGAAAGTGCTTTTTATACGAGGGCCTCATCGCCTGCTGGGGCAAAAGGACTAATGCAACTAATGCCATCAACAGCGCGCGCGGTAGCGAGAAAAAATCTTGTGCACTACAAGGGTAGCGATGACTTATATGACCCTGAGAAAAATATTGCCCTAGGTAGTCTTTATTTTCGAGAGATGCTGAATCGCTTTAATAATAATCGTATCCTAGCAATAGCTTCCTATAATGCAGGGCCCAACAGAGTAAAGCAATGGACTAAAGTAACTGCAGGAACACTCCCTTTTGATGCTTGGATTGAAGCCATTCCTTTCGAGGAAACACGCAACTACGTACAAAATGTACTAGTTTTTTCGGCAATATATGCCAAAAAATTTGGCATATATGAGCAAATGATAAGTGAGCAAGAAAAAATGCAGCGGCTATGACGAATGTACCTCAATATGAAATCCCGTTGATTGATATAGGGGTAAATCTTACTCATGCAGCCTTTGATGACAACTTAACGTCTGTTCTGGACCGCGCGCAACAGGCCAACATAAGCAAGCTAATCATCACCGGTACAGATGAGAAAGGAAGTACACGAAGCCTGAACCTTTGCCAAGAAATGGCATTAGATTACCCTAATATGTTATATGCCACATGTGGCATACATCCGCACAATGCCAAAGAATTTAATACAGAAACCATAGACAACTTAAAGGATCTAGCTGCCAACAAAGAAGTGGTTGCAATTGGAGAGACGGGGCTTGATTTCCATCGCAATTTTTCATCCCCCAAGGATCAAGAAAAGGTATTTGAAGCACAACTTGAGCTAGCAGCTGAATTGCAACTACCTGTTTTTCTACATGAAAGAGATGCACATCAGCGCCAACTGGAAATATTAAGGCAATACCGTGGCTGTCTAACAAATGCTGTGATTCACTGTTTCACAGGCGACCAGGCCTCTCTATTCAACTATCTCGATCTAGATCTACATATCGGTATTACAGGCTGGATTTGCGACGAAAGACGCGGTCAGGAACTACAAAGAATTGCTAAAAACATTCCATTAAATCGATTGATGTTAGAAACTGATGCGCCTTACCTTTTACCAAGGACAATGAATCATACAATAAAGAAAAAAATAAACGAACCGGCATTTTTGCCTTGGGTGTTAAGTGCTGTTGCCAGTCAACGAATTGAAACCATGCTGGAAATTGCAGAGGAGACTACACTAACATCGACCCTTTTTTTCAATCTATAGCTGAGCTCAAAAAAATGAAAGATGTTCATATAAACAAAGAGCCTGTTGAGCTCTATAAAATACTGAAATTTGAAGGAATGACTGGAAGCGGTGCTGAAGCGAAGATTGCTGTTGCTAAGGGCCTAGTAAAAGTAAACGGTGTCATTGAAACCAGAAAAAGAAAAAAGATTATTTCTGGGGATATTATCATGTATAGCAATCAAGAAATGTATGTGCGATTGGTGTAAAAAATTATTCAAACTCTATAGATAAATATATGACTACCTATAAGAACAAACAAGTGCTGCTTGTATCAAGACCTAAAGGTATCCCAACAGCTGATAATTTTCAAATTGTGGAATCTGCTTTGCCTGTCGTCGCCAAGGGTCAGGTTCTTGTTCGTAATATATACTTATCTGTAGAACCAGCAATGAAAGGATGGGTTAGCGCTATTGGAAATTATGCCGAACCAGTTGCATTAAACAGCGTTATGAGGTCTTTCGCTACAGGCATGGTCATTGACTCGCTCCACCCCAGTTTTGCTCCAGGAGAGTTTGTTACAGGGCTTTTTGGATGGCAGGACTATGCTCTGGTTGAAGTGGACGCCATTGATCGAAAAATAGCTGCTCATTCGCTACCTATATCGACATCACTTGGCGTTCTTGGCTTAAATGGTATGACCGCATACTTTGGGCTTTTAGACATTGGACAACCTCTTTCAGGGGATACTGTAGTTGTATCAACAGCTGCAGGGGCTGTTGGGTCATGTGTTGGTCAAATTGCCAAATTAAAAAACTGCCACACGATAGGGATCACCGGAAGCCAAGAAAAAGTAGACCTATGTAAACAGCTATATCAGTATGACCAAGCCATTAATTACAATGATGAACAATTTAAGAATGAACTTGCCCACGCTTGTCCTAAAGGTATTGATATCTATTTTGACAACACCGGGGGTGTAATTAGTGATGCCGTGTTGCAACTATTAAATATCGGGGGGCGCGTTGTAATCTGCGGCACCTCATCAATAGGCAACTGGGAAGAGCGTCCTGTTGGGCCTAGGCAAGAACGACAAATTCTAGTAACTCGAGCACGCATACAAGGATTTTTAATCTTTGACTACAAAGAACGATATCCGGAAGCATTGGCAGCTCTCACTGAATGGGTAAGCTCTGGGCTAATAAAGTATCGTGAAGAGATCTTATGTGGAATTGAGGAGGCGCCTTGCTCAATCTCATCTCTTTATCGAGGAGAAAACCTTGGCAAACGCCTTATTCAAATATACAAAATACAAGCATAACTTGAACTAGCATCCATTTATTAAAAACTATAAGTGATCCTGTGAGGCCATAAGGTATTTTATTTGCCCTGCAGTAAACGGCCACTCTTTCTCTTCACCTTGCGGTGAGACAATCACGGGTATTCGAAGCCTGTACTTTTCGTAAAGTAGCTCATTATCGGTAATATTGATCTCGTGAAATACCCAACCTGTGTCGCTCAAAGAATCAGCTATGAGAGATTTCGCTTGCTCACAAAGATGGCAATGGAAACCAACATATAATGTAAAAATTTTATTCATGGTGGCAAATTAACCAGCAATTATGGATTTTTTGGTTCCTCTGAAAATCCGGATCAAGTGTTTTTTTGGTTATATCTTCAACCCTATAGTGTTCTTCGATGCTCGTAGACATAGAAAAATTTCTAAAGTTGTTAGAAAACACAAGGATCCCGTTAGGAGCAAGAATCAGCATAGCGTCTTTTATTAATTTCACGTGATCACGCTGTATATCCAATACTGAATCCATTTTTTTTGAATTAGAGAACGTTGGCGGATCGAGAAAAATTAAATCGAACTGCGTCTCTCTATTGTTTGCGCTAGTCGCCCTAGCTAGCCAGCCAAGACAATCTTCTTTGAGCAGCTGATGATAGCCAGCATCCATTTTATTTAAAATAAAATTTCGTTTTGCCCAATTAATGTAACTGCTCGACATATCTATACTTAAGCTAGATGTAGCGCCGCCCAAAGCAGCATATACAGTGGCTGTAGCCGTATAGCAAAATAAATTAAGGAATCGCTTGCCTTTAGCCATATCGCAAATCATTCGACGAACTGGTCGGTGATCAAGAAATAGGCCTGTATCCAAATAAGATGCTAAGTTAACTTCGAATGTAGCTTTCCCTTCTGTTACATTAAAGCTAGCATCTTTCTCTTGATGATCATTTTGTCGTTGATACTGGCTATCACCTTTTTGACGCCGACGCTCTTTAAAGAATGCACGGGAAGTATTTCCCCTTAAGTGTTGATTGATAGCCTCACGAACCTCACCTAAGTGTTTTTCTGCCTGGTGTGGCTCTATATCTGGCGGGGGAGCGTATTCCTGAATATGAACAGCCTGGTCATAGATATCAACAGCGACGGCATATTCGGGCATGTCGGCATCATAAAGGCGATAACAACTAACTCCAGACTGATTTATCCATAAATTTAATTTTCTAAAATTTTTCTTTAGACGGTTCGCAAACATCTTTGCGCCTTCTGTCATTACAGTCTCATGATCCACCGGTGGCTCTTGAGAGGAAATCGCATCTATTCTTTCAGCTTCGCTTCGAAGTTGGAATAAGAGGAAGTGGCTGGGAATGGCGCCATTAAATAACTTATATTTTTTATTTGCCCTAAGCCGCAGTTCTCCAGCTAACTCAGCATTGCTTGTCATTATCGCTAAGCGCCATCCAGGGCACTCTCGTTTGGCTAGCTCCCCAAGACTCTGATAGAGAGGCCTTAATTCCTCAGCATCGCCCCAGCGCTCCCCATAAGGAGGATTGCAAATCATCAAACCATGCCTTATTTGAGTGTGGGTGGGTATCTTAAATGCCAACATAGGCTTGGGTGTTACTCGCACATGCTTATCAAGTCCAGCAGATGCTATGTTTTCCTGGGAGGCCTTGATAGCCCTAGAGTCTTTATCATAACCACGTATTTCAGGCAAATCTCTTGCAAGCCCCAACTGGCATCTATCTATAGCATCTTGTCTAATCTCATTCCATAAGCCTTTGTCATGCTGCAACCAACTATGAAATCCAAATTTTTCTCGATTCAAATTTGGAGCAATATCTGCAGCCATCATGGCCCCCTCAATAAGCAAAGTACCGCTCCCACACATAGGGTCGATCAAAGCTCCACCTTGGGCTGAAATATCTAACCAACCAGCACGTAAAAGTAACGCGGCGGCTAGATTTTCCTTTAGGGGGGCTGCCACCATAGCTGCTCTATACCCACGCTTATGGAGGCTGTCACCTGACAAATCGAGGCTAACATTTGCTTGATCTTTGGATAAACGCACATTGATACGAATATCTGGATTTTTTAGGTCAACATCAGAGCGGTCGCCAAAATACTCTTGGAGGGCGTCGACAACGCCGTCTTTTACCCGCTGAGCCCCAAATTGGGTATGACGAATTGCATCATTAGATCCAGAAAAATCAACAGCAATACTTTCACGCGGAGTTAGATGCAAATGCCAAGGAACTTGTTTAATCCCTTGATACAAGTCGTTATCACTGATTACGTTAAATTTAGCTAAAGGCAGTAGTATTCTGTTAGCAACACGAGACCAAAGACAGGCCTTGTAAGCAAAACTTATACTCCCTTCAGCAAAAACACCAGCAACTGTTAGGCTGACTTTGTCTGCACCAAGGGATTCAAGCTCACTAGCGAGTAATTCTTCAAGACCTTTTGGACAGGTAGCAAAAATTTTATTCATACATAAAAACCATACTCTTAGAGGCTTTTAGAAACAATTTCATATGTATCTCTAGACAATTTTTTCGTTGATATAATTCTATCTAGCTGTGCTCTCATAAGCTCGCCGCGCGCTTGGGGAAAACTGCGCCAGCGAGTTAAAGGGGTTAATATTCTTGCAGAAATTTGTGGATTTATCTTATCTAGAACAAGCACTTGATCAGCAAGAAAGCGGTAGCCGGCGCCGCCTTCACAATGGAAGTTAATTGGATTATTAGAACAAAATACACCAATCAACGATCTAACTTTATTGGGATTCTTAAAATCAAATGCAGAATGCGACATTAGTTCTTCTACCCTTTTCAACCCCCCAGGCAAAGAACATGAGCCCTGGAGCTGAAACCACTGATTTAATACTAACGGTTCATGCTTCCAGTCTTGATAAAACTGATGCAAAAATTCCTTCGCGGGACCTATTGCATCAGGCCTAGAATCATTAACCAAGGTGACTAAAGATGAAAGTCGATCCGTCATATTATCAGCATTAGAAATTTGAGACTGAAGTAGTTGCAATGAATCATCTGTTTTTCCATTCGAGAGATAACGCAAAGCTAGGTTCTTCAGGCTACGCCGGGCAACCTCGTCAGCATTATAAACATAATCGCCAGAAGGAAAATTACCTAAATATAGCTCTCTCCACTGATCAGCAAGACTGTCCCCTAATTTATTCAACATAAAGTTTCGGACCGCATGAATCGCCTCAACATCAATCTCTTGTGACAGTTCAGCCATTATTAATTCTGAAGGCAATGTTAAAACTAACGCTTTCATTGCAAGGTCATTACTGGGTTCTTCAATAATACTGGAGAATGCCGTATGCAAGAAAGGATTCAGTGTTAGCTTATTCTCGACACGGTATCGACAAAGCATAGGTTTCATGAGGTCGACGGCTAATTGCTGGGACGCATTCCAACGATTAAACCCATCTTCATCTCGTGACATAAGGACAGCCAGATCATCCAGTGAATATGGATAATCTAGCTTAACTGGAGCAGAAAAATTCTGCAGGAGTGATGGGACTGGATGCTCGGAAATATTATCAAAGAAAAAGGTTTGCTTCTCTTCTGTTATTTCTAGAAGCACAGATGTATCGGCATTACTAGAAAGAGGTAAGGCTCCCTGACGTCCAACTAACCCGACCCTAACTGGTATATGATAAATATTCTTCATATTCGATTCAGCTGTTGAATTTTTTGTTGCCTCGCATGATTGCTTAAAACTCAACTTGTATTGCTGGGTCTTTAAATTATATTCACTGCTAACTGCTAATTTTGGGGTTCCTGGCTTTCGATACCAGACCATGAATTGACCGAAATCACGTCCGCTCACCTCAGCCATCACTGATACAAAGTCATCTATAGTCACGGCCTGGCCATCATATTTTGCAAAATAAAGATCTGAGCCTCTACAGAATAATTCAGGTCCCAGCAAGGTATAAATCATCCTGACAATCTCAGCACCCTTTTCATAAATAGTGACCGTGTAAAAATTTGAAATTTCTATATATGACAAAGGCTGCACGGGGTGTGCTGTTGGTCCTGAATCCTCTGCAAATTGAACCGTTCTAAGGAAGTTAACATCTTCCACGCGCTTAACCGAAGATGAACCCATATGCGCAGAAAATTCGGCATCCCTGAAGACTGTAAAACCCTCCTTTAAACTCAATTGAAACCAATCCCTGCATGTCACTCTATTTCCAGACCAATTGTGAAAATACTCATGAGCAACAACAGCTTCAACTCGCTTAAAGGCATCATCCGTTGTTGTTTTCGGATGAGCCAAAATGCATGAGGTGTTAAAAATATTTAACCCTTTATTTTCCATGGCTCCCATGTTGAAATCATCTACAGCGACAATCATATAAAGATCTAGATCGTATTCCCTGCCAAAAACCTGTTCGTCCCAACCCATAGCATTCTTTAGCGACTGTATCGCATGGCCGCATTTGTCTATATCTTTTGGCTCAACATACAGTCGAATATCTACGTGCCTGCCAGAACAAGTTACAAAGTTGTCTGTAACCACAGACAGATCACCAGCGACCATAGCAAACAAGTAAGAGGGCTTTAGAAAAGGGTCATGCCAAGTAGCCCAATGGCGTCCTTCATTTAAATCTATGTCGACGCTATTAACACTAGGTGGCATATCTCCAGCGCCTATCAGGTTTCCATTAGACAATAATACTGGACAAGTCAACCTATCCCCAACAATGGTTGTTGTAAACTCAGACATAACATCCGGACGGTCCAAATAATATGTAATACGGCGAAATCCTTCAGCTTCGCATTGAGTGCAATATATTGTGCGAGACTTAAACAGTCCCTCCAATGAGGTGTTGTTTTTAGGAAAGATGAGCACTTCTGTTGTGAGAGAAAAATAATCAGGCACAGAATGAATAGTAATGTCATTCTCCGTCAAATTATAGTCCTCTGAATCTAGCAAATCACCGTTGATTGAGATTGACTGCAGTATTAACTCTTGACCAGCAAGTCGCAGGCTCTTTTTCAAACATAGGCTGTCTGGATTACGCCTAATGTCTAATATTGCCAACACCTTAGTTAAGTCTTCTAGAATTTCGATACGTAATTCTGTTTTATCGATCAAGAAGCTTGGGCGCTCATAATCGCTTAAATATGTCGCTTCTGGGAGAGTATTTTTAGTTATCATTGGGTGCTTGCCTTGGAGTTAGCCGTATTTAGGATAGTAAGAACAAAAAGAAAAACTACCTGAATGTCAGCCTACAGCGAAATATCCACATGGTAAGCCGTATATTTTCTGATATTAATTACACCATTATCCAGTATTAAGTACTGACCTTTTATCCCCATCAAGGTGCCTTCAATTTGAGGATTTTTATCTACGTTATAAGAAACTACCTTAAGTGGATATTCTAAGACTGGGTACCCAATAGTCAAAGGTTCGATACTTTCAATTCGCTGGAGCGCCCCAAGACCAAACCGATTTTCAAGTTCCAATAGATCCTGACGACAAAGATCATAAAGAACATCTCTAGCGGCAACAAGGTCAACAGAAGGAATGAGCCCCTTCAACATAGTGCGCCAATTAGTTCTATCTGATATGTGTTTGCGTAGAATATCCTCAACGAACCCAGATTGCTGGCGCGTTTTCACACGAAAAATTGGCAATGCCTCTATAGCCCCTTGGTCAATCCAGCGAGTCGGTAGCTGTGTTACTCTTGTAATACCGACCTTGGTGCCGGAAGAGTTAGCCAAATAAACAATATGATCTACCATACAATGGCTCATACCCCAATCGGGCTCTCTACAGGTGCCCTCATTGTAATGGCACTTTTCTGGACTCATGACACAAATGTCGCACTGAGCTAGACTGATAAAGCATGTATAACAATACCCTTGATTGAAGCTCTTGTTGCTACGCCGACCACAATGGATGCAATGAATCGATCCCGTAAACGAAAGCCTAATCACCTTGCCTAACTGCTCGTTCAAAGAAATTAACTGGTCATCAATTGACAACTGATACCGAACAAATTCTGGTCCTAGGGAATCGGGCAACGTCGCCTTCATTTTTTTAAGGTATCCGGAAAAGTCAGGCAAAATCTAATCCTGCCACTTAATAGGCTGCTCGATATTTTCCCGTGTGCTTCCGTTTTCCTTGATGATGCCTGTAGTGCGCAAATCTTTCTTTTTCTTTAGAGGGATATAACCTACACGATTCTCGTGGGATTTATGGGCTGCATCATAGGCTATCAAAATCTGCATGCTATGCTCGAGCTGCTCTTGGGTCAGCTTTAAACCATTGGGCCACTTTCCTATCTCTACGGCAGACTGTACATTTTTATAGATTTCAGGCGAAATTAACTCAATAATTTTTTGAAAATCCATGATTTACCTTAATCGACATCTCTCATTAAGCTCTCAGCAATATGGCATTATATCACTGTAAATGACTGGGTCTATCTCGACCATCAAAGACCCCCAAAATAACACCACCAATCAACCCCATAGCATGAGCCGCATTAGCAATACTCGCATCCATGAAAAAATCCACAATACCGCTAATCCCTAAAATTAACCAAATAAACATGAAGGCTGCAAGGCCTTGAGGCACAGTCAAAACTGAAGTTGGTGATATTTTTTGACGAATCCAAATAAATCCTAGCAATCCATACACAACTCCAGATAAGCCACCAAATAATGCAGCCACACCCAGCAAATACTGCGCAATATTGGAGGATATTGCTATTAAAGTTATATATACAAACAGCCTTGGGCTGCCAAGAAAATATTCGATCTTTTCCCCTAAAATCCAAAATAGTAAAGCATTAAAAATCAAATGAAAATGCCCAAAATGTAAGAATATTGGGGTGACAAACCTCCAGTATTCTGCATTATCAATACTGCTCGATATGGAACTAAAAATAATAGTATTATTATCTAAACTGTAATCTTGTATTGTAAACCAGTGGACCAGAAGGGGCAGCCATTCAACAACTGCAGCCCCCAAAATACTAAGCAATAAGACTATCATCACAACCGGGGCGCTACGCAATTGAAGACTTAAGCTGCGACTATCAAGCTGTGAAGTGGTATTCCTGTCGCCTGTCATTTGCTAATCAGCCCTTTGTTACCTATTTCGATTACTTGAGCCCAATCGACTACCCCAGCCTAGCTTTGTGCGACAGGTTGCATAAAAATTATTGTCTGCTTGGTGGATAAGCTTTAATGGATGCATCCTTTTCTCAATACAGATGACATCGCCTGGTTGAGGGATCAGATCATTCTGCCCGTCGCAGGTCACCATTGAGTGCTCATTACGCAACCCAAGTTTAATCTCTATGTTGCTATCCCCTCCCACTACAATAGGTCTGCTAGAGAGCGTGTGTGGATTCATGGGAACCAATACAATGGCATCTAAATTGGGGTGAAGAATAGGGCCGCCGCCAGAAAGAGCATAAGCAGTGGAGCCAGTTGGTGTTGATACTATCAATCCATCAGATCGTTGACTATAAACAAACTGCTTATCTATATACAGCTCAAACTCCAGCATCCGTAGAGAGCTACCTGGGTGCACTACAACGTCATTAATTGCTTCGCCGGAATTTATTTTTTTACCTTTTCGAGCAAGTGAAATTTTAAGTAAGAAGCGGTTTGAAACAATGTAATCGCCAGCTAAAACACGAATTAACTGATTTTCCATGTCATCTGGCTGAATATCTGTTAAAAATCCCAGCCTACCCCTATTGACCCCAAGGAGGGGTATACTGAGCTCCGCCACACTTCTTCCGACACTTAGCATGCTGCCATCTCCACCAACTACAACAACTAGATCCAACTTAAGTTTCTCATCCAGGTAATCAAAAACAGGTAAGGTGTTGTTGGTAACTAACGTTGATGTCTTTGATTCCAAAGCAACTGAATAGCCTTCTTTTTTTAGAAAATGACATAAGCGATTTAAAGGCTCGGTTACCTCAGGAAGCTCCACATTAGCAATAAGCGCAATATGCTTAAAAGGTTTCATAATCAGCCTTCATGCAGTGAATTAAGTACTGTTTTAACCCCGAAGAGCTTCAGCGTCAACATTATATAAGAAAGCCAAGTGGATTGTGCAGCTTACGGTAAAAGACTGCGTGGTTTGGATAAATAATTGAGGGTTCATGCGCTATGAAAAAGTAACATTAACCCCAGCAGCAGTAGAATTAATTGTAGTGTATTTATCCGGACAGCATACGCTTAATATTTTTGTCACTATAGCGCTCTTGGAGTTTTTGATATTAAGGGCTTGAAGCATAAATGGCGGACCGGACGGGACTCGAACCCGCGACCTCCGGC
>TARA_B110000503_G_scaffold17852_2_pt1 | contig 19279 bp, 15 predicted proteins | sample TARA_B110000503 | Tara Oceans TARA_B110000503 (sample SAMEA4397472) | marine metagenome | biome: Polar Biome; feature: [SRF] surface water layer (ENVO:00010504); material: water (ENVO:00002006), including particulate matter (ENVO:01000060) such as... | depth 5 m | reverse complement strand
TCCTGTTGCTGAAATTTCAGTGGAGGAAGCCATCAAATTGGGAAACAATCAATTTATTGATGTGAGAGAACTCGGTGAAAAGCCCACAATAGAATTGCCTAACTGCATTCAGATTCCACTTCATACACTTGAACACGAATTAGCTCAGATCGATTCAGAAAAGAATAAAATGCTGTTTTGTAAGACAGGAATTCGATCAAAAACAGCGGTCGAAATATTACAGAAACACAACCAACATAACTGCTACAGCCTCATAGGTGGTGCTGAAACAATTTTAGCCCATCAAAAATTAGAATTAAAATGAAAGAACGAAAAGCAAAAAATGTCTTTATGGGTGGAGCCATTTCATCCCAATTTATTGGTGAATCTATCGCCAAGCATCAATCAAAAACAACGATTGGAGCACACAATATTTTTTTAGGGCAGGTGCGAGCAGACGAAGTGGATGGCAAGACAATATCAGCTATAGATTATACAGCTCACCAAGAAATGGCAAATGCAAAATTCTTTGAAATAAGAGAAACCACCTTTGAAAAATTTAACTTAACCTGCATGCATATTTACCATAGCTTAGGTAAAGTAAAGGCAGGTGAGATTTGTTTGTTTGTTTTTGTATCGTCACCGAGAAGAAAGGAAGTTTTTAAGGCTTTGGAATATATCGTTGAGGAGATAAAAGCGAAAGTTCCTGTTTTCGGAAAGGAATTATTTGAAGATGAATCCCATCAATGGAAAGTGAATTCTTGATTCAGATATTGATTAAGAAGAATGGTCAATTAGCAATAGAAAATAGTATATGGTAGACATAACACATAAAATAAATACACTACGAATTGCCACTGCTCAAGCGATTGTAAAAGTGAGTAAAGCCGAAACGATAGCTGCGATTGAGAACGATCGTGTTCCAAAAGGAAACGTGTTTGCTATGAGCAAGGCCGCTGGATTATTAGGCGTTAAGAAAACACCGGATATCCTTCCCGATTGCCATCCACTGCCTATAGAATATACGGGTATTGATTATGAAATTAATGGACTCGAAATAACCATTCTTTGTACCATTAAAACGATTTACAAAACGGGCGTGGAAGTTGAAGCGATGCATGGGGCTAGTGTTGTTGCTCTCAATATGTACGATATGCTAAAGCCTATAGACAAAGGTGTCGAAATACATCATATTAAACTTTTAAAGAAAAAAGGAGGCAAATCAGATTTTCAAGATCGCTTCAGAAAAGATTTAAAAGCAGCCGTGATTGTTTGTTCCGATACTATTTCAAAAGGGGAGAAAGAAGACAAAGCCGGAAAGGCAATTATTGCCAAACTGGAAGAATGTAGTGTAGCAATAGAACAATATATTATTATCCCAGATGAGAAAGATATCATTCAAGAAAAAGCAAAGAAGTTTGCAAGTGAAGGTAATGATTTGGTCATATTCACTGGTGGAACGGGTTTGTCTTCGCGAGATGTTACTCCCGAGGCATTAAGCGAAATTATTGATAGAAAAATCCCTGGAATTGAAGAGGCGATTCGAAGTTATGGGCAAGACAGAATCCCGTATTCTATGCTTTCAAGGAGTGTAGCCGGAACGATTAATGACACCTTGGTGCTTGCACTACCTGGCTCAACCAATGGCGCTAAGGAATCGATGGATGCTATTTTTCCTTCTATTTTACACATATTTAGAATACTAAAAGGGGCAAGACACGACTAATGAAAAACAATACACCCATCTTAACCGATTCACATAAGAGAGATCATGCCTATTTACGTATTTCTCTCATCGAACGCTGCAATCTTCGCTGTACCTACTGCATGCCAGAAGCCGGAGTTCAACTTTCTCCACGAAGTCATTTAATGACCTATGAAGAAATTTATAGCATCGCTAAGACCTTTGTAGAGCACGGCGTGACAAAAATCCGACTAACTGGCGGCGAGCCCTTAATTAGAAAGGATATTCCTATTATTCTGGAAAAATTAGCATCCCTCCCAGTCGCACTTTCAATTACCTCAAACGCAGTCATTATTGATAGGTTCATTGACACATTGAAACTGCACGGTGTAAACAGCATCAATGTAAGTTTAGATTCTTTAGACCGAGAAAAATTTAAAGAAATAACACGAAGGGATGAATTCGAAAAGGTGTACAGGAACATTCTTTTACTAGTATCTGAAGGCTTTAAAGTAAAGGTGAATGCTGTACTTATAAAGGGGTTTAACGAAAATGAAATTATTGATTTTATTCATTTGACGAAGAATTTGCCCGTCTGTATTCGCTTTATAGAGTTCATGCCTTTTGATGGAAATAAATGGGACATGCAAAAAATGGTGTCTTATAAAGAGGTTATGGATATCGTAAACGCTAGTTTCTCAGAGAAGGAAATAGAACGTCTTGAAGATGCTCCAAACGACACCTCTAAAAACTATAAAATAAAGGGTTATAAGGGAAGTTTTGCCATTATTAGCTCTGTGACCAATCCTTTTTGTGACAGTTGCAATCGCCTTAGATTAACCGCGAATGGACAATTAAAAAACTGTTTATTCTCTGCTTCCGAATCCGATTTGCTCACAACATTACGAGCAGGTAAATCGATTGAACCCATCATTCAGAAAGCTGTAGCTGCAAAATTTAAAGTAAGAGGTGGCATGGACACTCTCAAAAAATTGCAAGAGCCCAAACTACATTCTCAAAACAGAAGCATGATCACTATTGGTGGTTGACTTTCGAATAATTATTTTCTTAGACTACAGCCGGTTTGTATTTCCCTTTACTCTTTCGAATCCGAACAGCTACAACCTTATATTCTGGACACATTGCTTCAGAATCATGGATGTCGCCCGTTAAATTATTAATCATAATTTCAGGGAAATGGAAGGTAGTACTTAAAATGCCACTTTTAACCTCATCCGTAATGCGAGCCTTTACATCAACTTTGCCACGAGGTGATTCTAGGCAAACGTAATCTCCCTCAGAAATGAGATTCTCCTTTGCATCCTCTGGGTTGATCATTAAGTAATCATCTTTCAGAATCATTTCATTGGCAGTCCTTCGCGTCATTGCGCCGCAGTTGTAATGCTCCAACTCACGGTTCGTTGTAAGGATATAGGGATAGTCTTTTGCGTGAACAGTGAGTTCTTTCGTTTCCTCCCAAGCATTAAACTCGAAATACCCTTTCCCTCTTTTGAAGTCTTCTTTATGAAGTATTTGTGTATCGGTTCCGTCCTTTGCAACAGGCCACTGCAGGCCATTCTTCCCTAATCTTTCCCAAGTAATCCCGGCAAAGAAAGGCACAATCTGCGAAATTTCTTCCAACATCCCATCCGGCGTATACTCTGGCTGTGGGTAACCCATTTTATTCATTATCTCCACAATAATCTGTCCATCGGGTTTCGATCCTATAACGGGTTTCACTACTTGCCTCACTGCTTGAACTCTTCGTTCGCCATTCGTGAAAGTTCCGCTTTTCTCAAGAAAAGAGGCTCCAGGAAGAATTACATCGGCATGTTTGGCTGTCTCGGTCATAAAGAGCTCCTGCACGATGACAAGGTCTGTAGCTTCCAAAGCCTTAATTACTTTTTTGGTGTTTGGGTCTGTCTGAACAATATCTTCACCAATAACCCATAACGCTTTTAGTTTACCGTCAAGCGCGGCATCAAACATCTCAGGAATTTTATACCCAATTTCCATTGGGACATCAACTCCGTAGAATTCGTTGTATTTTTTATTCACATCTTCTTTGGTGACATCCAAATACCCCGCTCCTTGATGAGGTTGCACTCCCATATCGGCACTTCCTTGAACATTATTTTGTCCTCGCAAAGGGTTCACACCAACACCTCTGCGTCCAATATTACCCGTTAGCAAGGCCAAATCTGCAATTTGCATCACCGTAAAAGTTCCTTGCGAATGCTCTGTAACCCCCAAACCGTGGAATGACATAGCATTCGGCGCAGTCGCGTATGCAATTGCAGCATCCTTAATTATATTTCTATCGACACCACAGACCTCTTCCAGGTATTCCAAGTCAATGTCTAATATCTCTTTCTTGAAATCTTCAAAACCTTCAGTTCTGTTCTCGATAAACTTTGCATCTGCAAGCCCTTCAGATATAATATAATACATGATCATATTTAGTACGGCGACGTTTGTACCGGGTCTTAAAGGGATATGGTGTGTTGCATAGCGCGCTAATTCAGTACGCCTAGGATCAATTACAATCGACACATTATCCAATTTCATTGAGAACTGCTTCAACTTAGCCCCCGTAACTGGATGTGCATCTGTTGGGTTCGCCCCAATAACCATGATGCAATTTGTGTCCTTGATATCATCGATAGAATTCGTAGCTGCTCCCGTTCCATAAGTGCGCTGCATTCCTAATGCTGTTGGAGAATGGCAAACGCGAGCGCAACCATCAATATTGTTAGTTCCAATAACGGTTCTAATAAATTTTTGCATCAAATAATTCTCCTCATTGGTACATCTCGCCGAAGAAATACCAGCGATAGAGTCGGGTCCAAATTCAGATTTATAGGATGTTAATTTTAAGGAAATATAATCGTAGACTTCGTTCCAGCTAACTTTTTCAAATGTACCGTTACGTTTTATCATCGGAGAGTCTAAGCGTTCGGGATGGTCGTAAAACTTAAATGCATAGCGCCCTTTAATACAGGTATGGCCTTGGTTTACCTCAGCGTCGTAAGGCGCCGTAATACTTAAAATTTCGCCATTACTTGTCGATACTTCTAGATTACACCCTACACCACAATAGGTGCAAATTGTTCTTGTTGTATCTGTTGCTTGAATTGCTTTAGACTGAAATACATCTGAGATCGCGGAGGTAGGACAGGCTTGAGAACAAGCACCACAACTCACACAATCTGACTCCATAAAAGAGGTATCCATACCCTTAATAATATGCGAATCAAAACCTCTGCCAGACATGCTCAGAACAAATTCTCCCTGTACCTCATCACAGGCACGCACACAGCGATAACAATTGATGCATTTTGATAAATCTGAGGTCATATAAGGGTGACTCAAATCTTTCATTCTAAACAAGTGATCATCCCCTGCAGGATAACGAACATCACGAATCCCAACTTGAGCTGCAACTGTTTGTAATTCACAGTTGCCATTTACCTCACAGGTAAGGCAATCTAGCGGGTGGTCGGTTAATACCAGCTCAATAATGTTCTTTCGAAGTGCTTTTACTGAGTCGGTGCTTGTATAAATATATTGCCCGGCCGCAACAGGAGCATGGCACGATGCCATTGTTTTAACGGGTCCATTTTCATGAAGCGCTACCTCTACACTACATACTCTGCAGGCACCAAAAGGATCCAAATTGGGTGCGTCACATAAGGTTGGCACAAGTGATTTATCTCGATAACGTCTTATAAACGATAATAGCGTCTCTCCTTCAACTATTTCAAATGCTTGGTTGTCTATGTAGGCCGTTTTCATCTCTTTCTGTATTAGTTGAAGTATTGTCTTAGTTCGTCATCAAAATAGTGCAATGCATTCCGCACCGGAAGTGGAATACCTCCGCCATGGGCACATAAAGACCCTTGTTCTAAAGTCGTTAGTAAATCGGTAAATAGTTTCCGATCAATTTTGTAGTCTGAGGTGAGTGCCTTTTCAGACAATTCTTGCCCGCGTTTGGTTCCTAATCTGCAAGGAAAACATTTTCCACAGCTTTCATAGGAGGCAAAATCAAACAAATGCTCGATCAGTTTCATGATTGGATAGTCCTTGGGAATACTCACAATAGAAGCATGTCCTAATAAGAAACCTGCATTCGAAAATGATTCGAAATCGATTGTTAGCTCGTTTACTTTGGATATCGGAACCAATCCGCCAAGCGGACCTCCAATTTGAAGTGCTTTCACCTCAGATTTGAAGCCACCTCCTAAGTCGTTAACAACTTCAGATAAAGGTGTTCCCATTTCAACTTCGTACATCCCAGGGTTATTGAAATAGCTATCCAGGCAGACTAATTTTGTCCCTGAAGATCTTTCGGTTCCAATACGCTTCCATGCCTCTCCTCCATTTGAAATGATGTGGTGTAAAGCTGCTAAGGTCTCAACATTATTGACCGTCGTAGGTTTATTAAACAATCCTTTTTGAGCAGGAAATGGCGGACGGACTCTAACCTCCGGGCGCTGTCCTTCAATAGAGTTAATTAATGCCGTCTCTTCCCCACAGATATAAGAACCCTGTGCCTGGATTATTTTAAGATCAAAATCGAAACCGCTTCCATCAATGTTTTTACCAAGGAGATGGTTCAATCTCAAATCGTCAATTGCCTTTTGGACAATTTCTGAAGCTTCTGGATACTCCGCTCGTATATAGACAATTCCATAATTTGCCTTTGCTACGTAGCCTGAAATCAACATTCCAAACAAAACAGAATGCGGCCTTTGCTCCAATAAATACCTGTCTGAATAAGCCCCTGGGTCTCCTTCATCTGCATTACAGATAATAAATTTTGTTTCATTTTCTACGTTTCGACAGAACTGTAATTTCATTCCCATCGGGAAACCTGCGCCTCCTCGACCTCGCACATTAGATGTTTTTATTTCTTCTAAAACATCTATAGAATCTCTCTTGAGTGCCCTTAAAAAAGGTTCGTAATAGTCTGTAATATTGGTAAAAGCCTCCGTCAAGATTGTGTTTCCATTTGCTTTTACGTGGTATGAATCTTGGTTTAATTTGTTTTCTGAAGTAAGTATTGCTTTTAAGTTTTCTGAAGCGGTACCCGAATAGTTTTTTCCTTTATAATGAAAAGCTGAATTCTCGTGACATCTACCTAAGCACGTCATGTGTCCAATTTCATCAGCATCGAAAGTTTCCTGAAGCGTTTCAATCACTTTTTCTTGAGTTCCAGCGCAAACGCAAGCCGTACCGTTGCATACATACACTTTTTTACCTTTGTTTTCAGGTTTTAAAAAGTCATAGAAACTTGCCGTTCCATAGGCATTGGCCTTCCCAATTAAAAAATCTTCAGCCAGTTTCTCCATCGCGGCATCACTAGGTGCCCCATCTGGTTTAGCCAGTTTCCCTAATGAATCAAAGAAACCACCTTCTACTCCCTTCCTACCTAATAACTCACTTAAATTATCTGACATCTATTAACTAGCTTTTATATTTGATTGCACACTTTTTGTGCGTTGCGCATTTGAATAGCAGGTTGCGCGCTCATCCCTGCAGAATGCAAATAAGGTAATTCCAAGCTCCTTGGCGTAATCAACAGCTAAAGAAGAAGGCGCCGATACCGCCGTTAAAAATGGAACCTGTGCTTTAAAACACTTAATAACGATTTCATACGAAATCCGTCCACTTACCGTGATTACTTTGGCTTGCTTTATTTTTTTTGAATGAATCAATTGCCCAACAACCTTGTCTACCGCATTGTGTCTCCCAATATCTTCCATCGTACAAAGCAACTCCCCGTCTATGGAAAAGGCAGCAGCGGCATGCGTTCCTCCAGATTGCTTGAAGTCATGCTGCTTTTTTTTCATCTTCTCAAACATTCGATTGATATCATTGATATCAATTTTATCCTTGTCATCAATTGTCTTTCCAATAAATGCGAGATCTCCAAGTTCCGTTTTACCACAAATTCCGCAGGAAGAGACCGACAATAAGCTGCGGCTATTTGAATACCCTTCCCCAAGTTTATCTTCAGGAATGGCAACATTAACAATCGTTACAATTCCATCTTCATTCTCCTTCTTTAAAACGATATCGGGAATAAAATGTACATCGTTGATAACACCTTCGGCATGCAAGAGCCCTCTCACCAAGTTTGCATCTTCGCCTGGTGTCCGCATAGAAATTGTAAAGGCCTTATCGTTGATATTGATTTGTAGCGCTTCTTCAATAGTTAGAGCATCCACAATTTTAGTGGATGTCTGTAACTCGAACTTTTTGCCTTCGTACTTTCTCGTTGCCATAAGATGAATCACCTGTAATATAGTGACTTAGGTAAATTTAACGCAAATAATTTAAAATACATATTAAAATAACGACCATTCCTTTTTCAGAAAACACTGCCTCTTTTTAGAACAAGCCTGAGATATTTCCTTCGTTATCGATACTTATATTTTCTGAAGCTGGATGTGCGGGTAGTCCCGGCATACGCATCATATCGCCCGTAATGGGGATTAAAAATCCGGCTCCTGTAGCTATTTCAATTTCCCGAATAGTGATAGTGAAACCTGTTGGGCGTCCTATCAACTTAGGGTTATCAGACAATGACTTCTGGGTTTTTGCCATACAAATTGGCAATCCCTCTAACCCTAGATCAGCAATTGTTCTTAAGTTTTTAAGTGCTTTCGATGTATAGTCTACTTGCGCTGCGCCGTAAATTTTCGTTGCGATGGTTGCTATCTTTTCTTTAACACTGGAGTCCCAATCATAGAGCGGTTTAAAATTCGACTCCCCGGATGCTACAATTTCAATTACATGTTGAGCCAAATCCAACGCTCCCTTGCCACCTTTCGCCCATACCTCGGCTAGTGCAACGCGTACGTTATTGCTTTTTGCAAATTCTTGAATCGCTTCAATTTCCTCGTCCGAATCTGAAACAAATCTATTGATTGCAATTACAGGAACTATGTTAAATTGTTTTACGTTTTCTAGGTGTTTTTCAAGATTTGGAATTCCTTTTTTTAATGCCTCAACATTTGGCTGGGTTAATGTCTTTAGGTCGGCTCCTCCATGATATTTTAAAGCTCTAATCGTTGTAGTAATTACAACCGCTTTTGGAGATAATCCTGCGCTTTGACATTTAATATCCAGAAACTTTTCTGCTCCTAAGTCTGCCCCAAAACCTGCCTCAGTAACGGTATAATCGGATAAGGTCATTCCCATTCGTGTTGCAATCACAGAATTTGTTCCCTGTGCAATATTCGCAAAGGGTCCTCCATGAATAATAGCAGGGTTTCCCTCAATAGTTTGAACGAGATTCGGTTTTACCGCATCCTTTAACAAGGCTGCCATCGCTCCTTCAACTTTAAGATCGCGAGCAAAAACAGGTATTTTTCCAAAGGTGTATCCGATAAAGATATCACCCAATCGTTTCTTAAGGTTCTCTAAATCGTCAGAGAGGCAAAGAATTGCCATAATTTCTGAAGCTGCCGTAATATCAAATCCACTTTGTCGTGGCACCCCAGAGGTTGTTCCCCCTAGCCCAACAATGATATTCCTAAGCGCTCTATCGTTCATGTCAATCACGCGCTTCCATGTAACGGTTCTCGCATCAATTCCCAGCGCGTTTGTTTTACTCTGAATGTTATTATCGATAACTGCAGACAGTAAATTATGTGCTTTCTCTATCGCTGAAAAATCTCCAGTAAAATGTAAATTAATATCTTCCATTGGAAGTACCTGAGAGTATCCCCCTCCTGTAGCACCACCCTTTATTCCAAAAACTGGCCCTAAAGACGGTTCTCTAAGCACTACAGTTGTCTGCTTTCCTAGTTGATTTAAACCTTCAGAAAGCCCAATAGACATGGTTGTTTTCCCTTCTCCAGCTGGGGTTGGTGAAATTGCCGTTACTAAAATGAGATTGCTCTTTTTTAGCTTTTCCATATCAATAATGGAATGCGGAAGTTTGGCCTTGTACTTGCCATACATTTCAAGGTCATCTTCATCTAAACCTAATTTAGCAGCAATACTTTTAATGTGCTTCAGCTCTATCTGTTTGGCTATTTCTAAATCACTCATTTGTTCTTTGTTTGATTCATAGAAGTCCCAATTTAATAATAAATGTGTGCTTATCGATAAAAAAGCGGTTAATAATGATAGCATCCAGCCTCAAATGCTCTTTTTTAGCACTAAAAATAGGCTCGAATTGAACTTTGAAATGAGTAAAAATTAAAAGCATGAGGCTGAAAAAAGAGTACCTTTAGACGGGTCTAATTACGCTTTATTGAAACGTAATTTTAAGGATTAGAAGCCCTCCATTTTTAGTATTAGCAAAGAAGAAACACGAAACGATGTACACCATAATAGATGTAGAAACCACTGGAAAAACAAACAGAATTACTGAAATCTCTATCTTTAAATATGATGGCACAAACATAATTGACGAGTTTACTACTTTAGTAAACCCTATGGATTATATTCCGCGCCAAATCACGGCGCTTACTGGAATTGACAATCAAATGGTAGCTGATGCTCCCATATTTGAAGAAATATGCGCCAACATCCTAGCGATCACTGAAGGTGCCATTTTTGTGGCTCACAACGTAAACTTCGACTATAATGTTATTAGCGGGGAGTTTAATCGTTTGGGAATTGATTTCCAAAGAAAGAAATTATGTACAATCCGACTTTCACGAAAACTATTTCCAGGTTTTAAATCCTATAGTTTAGGGAAATTATGTGTTAGCATGAATGTGAACATTGTAGATCGACACAGAGCCAGAGGTGATGCTGAAGCCACAGTGATTATTTTTCAGAAACTACTTGCTCATAAGAATGCTCCAGAAGTTTTTGAGACGTTCTTAAAAGCAAATTCTAAGGAAAGCGTCCTTCCGGCTCATTTGCCAAAGCCTGTTTTTGAAGCTCTGCCAAATGCCCCGGGCATCTATTATTTTAAGAATAAAAAACGTACGATTATTTACGTGGGAAAGGCGAAAGATATCAAGAAACGGGTGCTGAGTCATTTCCATGACAAAAAGCAAAAAGAATTAGATCTATGCCGGGAAACGGCAGATATAGATTTTGAACTTTCGGGTAGCGAACTTATTGCCTTGTTGATGGCAGATGCTGCTATCAAGCATCATTTTCCGAAATACAATACGGCATCAAAACGCGTTTCTAAAACTTTCGCCATATTTAGTTATTACGACCGAAGTGGTATTAGGCACCTCGCTTTTAATGCTTCAAAGGGCGCCCCAACTCCAACAATCGTTTTATTTAGCCTTCAACAATGTAGGTCGTTTTTAGAACAGATTTGTGAGAAATTTGCGTTGTGTCCAAAATATTGCCACCTGCAGGAAAATGTTTCTAGCTGCTCACATTTCAGTATAAAAAACTGCAAAGGTGTTTGCGCAAATGAAGAGAATATTGAGGCCTATAACAATCGGGTGGAAAAAGCCATTACCTATATATCAGAAAGCACGAAAGATGTACTTCTTAAAGAAAAAGGCCGGGAACCCAATGAAGATTCATTTGTATTAGTTAAGAACAATAGGTACTTAGGTTATGGTTTTATCGATCGGCAAGAGACCATTAATTCACACCACGACTTGGAACACTATTTAATTTCGCAACAAGACAATATGGACATTCAAAAAATATTAAAACGGAGACTATTAGCTCTTTAGTGCTTTAATATGTTAAGATTTGTTATACAATCAAACAAATCCTTTTTTTAGATTAAACCAAACAAAGTTTCAAAGGTCAAAGGGAGAAGAAACATGAAGAAAGACATGTTTCTTCAAAGGTAAATAGAGCAATTTTTGGTAAGCTTTAAATTTATGACAGTGTTAATCTTTTGACAAACTAATGTATAATCGTTTACTATTTCAATACTTTTGTTGAACAACTTATAAAATTTTTCTTTACATGAAATCTGCTCTCATTAAACTAAGCATCATCACATTTACATTGTTACTATCGGTTCAAGTAAGTGCCCAAGAATTTCAAGGGAAAGCATATTATTTTTCAAAGACGACTATGGATATGAGTCGCTGGAGCCGCGGTGGACAAATGAGCGAAGCGCAAAAAAAGCAAATGGAAGCGCGTATGAAGCCATGGTTAGAAAAAACATATATCCTAACTTTCAGCAAGGAAGAATCGATGTTTATTGAAGATGAAAAGTTGGCGGGGCCAGTAGGAGGAAGAGCACCCAGTGTTTGGGGTAGTAGTTTCTCTGCGGGGCCACAATACAAAAATATAAAAACGAAAATCTTCTTACAGGATCAAGAATTTTTTGGAAAGCAGTTTTTAATAAAGGAAGAAATGAAACCCCTTGAGTGGAAGATGGGTACAGAAACGAAACAGATTGGGCAGTACACTTGTTTTAAGGCGACTGCATCAAGACCTTCTAGCGATGTAAACTGGACTAGAACAAATAGACGTGGAGGAGACGAAAATAAAGACAAAGCAAAAAAATCAGACTCAACTAAGACCGGTGATGTAGCAAAATTAGAAGAGGAAACGAAAGAAGAACAAGAAGTTGAAATGTTAGAGATTGTTGCCTGGTACACCCCTATGGTTCCTGTAAGCCAAGGTCCGAGCGAATATTGGGGCCTTCCAGGTTTAATCCTTGAGGTAAGTGCCGGAAACACCACAATGCTATGTTCGAAGATCGTTATGAATCCAGAAGAGAAAACTAAAATTGAGGCCCCAGATAAAGGCCAGGTCGTCACCAAGAAAGAATACAATGAAATTATCACTGGTAAGATGCAGGAAATGCGAGACAACCGAGGAAGAAACAGCGGCCGTCAGGGTAGATAGTAAGTCTTTTTGAATAAACCTCTTTACAACCAAAAAAACATGAATAGATTAAGTACCCTACTCCTACTATGCGTAGTGAATATATCTTTCGCCCAAATCAAATTACAAGGTGTTGTAAGAGATAGTATCGGAGATGAACCCCTTGAATTGGCCAATGTTATTGCAATTAATCAGGAGACTAGCGCTTTAGAATCCTATGCCATTACAGATAGTTCTGGAAAATACCAGATTGCCCTTGGCAAGAACGGTACGTACAAAATGCAAGTGAGTTATTTAGGGATGAAGCAATTTGAAACCATTCTCACCACTACTTCGGAAGACGCCTTTTTAGATTTTTCTTTGGTGGCAGACAATACCTTGGATGCGGTTGAGATATCGTACGAAATGCCCGTTACTGTAAGAGGAGATACACTGATCTATAATGCCGACTCCTTTCAAAACGGAACAGAAAGAAAACTTGAGGACATCCTAAAAAAACTTCCTGGAGTTGAGATTAATGAAGACGGACAGATCGAAGTTGAAGGAAAAGTTGTCAACAAACTAATGGTAAATGGGAAAGATTTTTTCGATGGAGATTCGAAACTCGCTACCAAGAACATACCGTCAAAAGCCGTTGATAAAATCCAGGTTTTACGTAATTACTCTGAGGTGGGTCAGATGAGCGGTGTGACCAATAACCAAGACAATGTAGCCATCAACATCAAACTTAAAGAGGGTAAAGAAAAATTCTGGTTTGGAAATGTTACTGGAGGTTCTGGAATAGCAGCTACCGAAGAGCTCTATATTGTGCAGCCAAAACTCTTTTATTACAGTCCAAAGGTAAGTCTTAATGTTATTGGAGACTTAAATAATATTGGGGAAGTGGCGCTAACACGACGGGATATTCGCGGATTTGGAGGCGGTTTCAGACAGCCTAGTAGCACCAGTGGAACAAGTATCAATTTAGGCGATAATAGCCTCAATTTTTTAACGAGTCAAGACAATGCTCAAAAAATCGAGAACAAACTAATTGCGACGAACTTCAGTTATTCGCCAACTCAAGCCTTAGATGTAAGTGGATTCTTTATTTACAATAGCAGTCGAATCGATTCGCGTGAGACGAGCCTCGTGCGTTATACGGATGCAGACCTTGGAATTCCCGATGAAGCGATTGAACAAACGGGTAAAGAAAATTCCAATCAAGGCTTGGTTAAAATGAGTGCAAAGTACACCCCCGATCTAAAAAATCAAATAGATTACGATATACTTGGAAGGTTTTCTGACGATTCTCAAAGACAAAATTCTTTTTCTTCCGTTGTTGGAAATATCGATCAAGTAGAAGAAGTAACACCTTTTAGCATTAATCAGAATATAAACTACTACTTCACTTTAAATGAAACGAATATTTTTGCATTTGAAGCACAACACTTGATTAAAAATGAAGACCCTTTTTACAATGCAATATTGGATAACGATCCAACCAATAATGACGCTTTAGACCCAAATGACAGAGATGCCTTCGACCCAACGGCAGACGCACTAGGTCTGGACAACTCCTTGAATGATTACAACCTAGGGCAAAACAGACGAATTAAATCGAATCAATTAGATGCCAAACTCGATTATTACAACATTCTAAATGGAAAAAGTAACATCAACTTTACCTTAGGAACAATTCTAAGTCGACAAGAATTTAATTCTGATATTTTTCAATTTTTAGAAAATGGGGCTCAATTTAACCCAACCCCTGCAATTAATGATGGTCTTGCTATTAACGATACCGAATACAATTTTAGTGACATCTACTTAGGAGCGCACTATCGATTAAAGGTAGGGAAATTTACGGTTACCCCTGGTTTTTCAGTACATGCTTACGGAAATAAAAACAGCCAATTTGGAGAGAAAGCTGAAGACAATTTCTTCAAAATTCTCCCTGATTTTGAAACGCGTATACAGCTCAAAAAGAGTGAAAGCCTCACCTTTAATTATAATATGAAAAATCAGTTCACCGATGTAACACGATTGGCTCGTGGCTTAGTGCTAAACAACTACAATGACATTCAATTGGGGAATCCAGATTTACAAAATGCCTTGTCACACAATATAAGTTTATTCTATCGTAGCTTTAACTTGTTTAACTATACCAATATTTTCGCGCGGGTGGCTTATACCAAAAACATTGATCAGGTAAGAAGTCTCACCAATTTTGAAAATGTTATTAGAACAAGTAGTTTTTTCAATTCAAGTTTTGCCGATGATAATGTGAGTGCTTTTGGACGTATTCAGCGCACCTTCGGAAAACTTAGAGCGAGTCTTAACCTTAATTTCAACTACAGTAAGATCAATCAATTTATACAAGGAAGGCAATCCCTAAACGAAAGTTTTACGCACACGTATAGCCCGGGTTTACGAACCAATTATAAATACGCACCTAATGTAAGCGTAAAATATAGATATAGTGTTTCTAACAACAATCAAGGTGACACGAGCACAACCTTCTTTACCAACGCCCCATCGATTGAGTTTGATGCCTATGTATGGAAAGCTTTCACCTTCAAATCTAATTATAGCTACAACACACTAAGTGATAAAACGGGTGAAATTAATTCCTTCCAAAACTGGGATGCTAGTTTATCCTATAGGAAGGATAAGGATGCAAAATGGGAATATGAACTCAAGGCAACCAACATATTAGACATTGATTCTCAAGTTCGAAATAGCGCAAATAATATTTCAGTATTCATTTCAGAAACATTCATCCAACCACGTTTCCTAACCGTGCGATTTGTGTACTCATTATAACCAAAACCCTTAAGCAGAGATGCCTGGTGTCATTATCCCCATTTGTTTATAGCTAGGGGCATTGTCTGAACTTTTCTGGTTTGACTCAGACAATCTTTAGAATGCTTATTTTAATAAGTTTAGTCGTTTCATCAACTCATTTCTATATGTTCTTCCAATTGGAACAACGTTCTTTTTGATAAGTAATGTGTTATCCTCAATGTCAATTATTTTATCGATATTGATAATCGTAGAGCGATGCACTCTTATAAATAGATTCGTTGGTAATTTTTTTAGAATATTACTTAAGGTAGAGTGTACATTATAGGTCTTATGTTCACAGCTTATGTTAACATAGTCTCCACTCGAAGTAATAACGTCTATGTGATCAATATTAATTTTAACCAATCGTCTACCCACGTTAATAAACATGCTCTTTTCAGGTTCTAGAGCCCCTGTTTTAGTTTCACTAAGGAACCCTTGTTCATTATCTCTCTTACCTAACTTATCGATTGAGAGTTGAAATCTTTCAAATTCTAAAGGCTTCACTAAGTAATCTAAAATACAATCGTATTTGAAAGCATCGAGGGCAAGATTCGAATCAGAAGTCGTTAATATGACTTTAGGCGGACGCTCTAATAATTCAATTAAATCAAAACCGTTGAAGCTGGGCATGTGGATGTCTAAGAATGCCAGATCAACTTTATTTTTATTTAAAAACTTAATAGCTTCAATTCCGCTTGAAAACTCTTCTACAACCTCGAGCCCACCTGCTTTTTTACAAAGTTGCCTGATAATGAATCTAGCACTCTTTTCATCATCAACAATAATACATCTCATATAACGTCAGTTTGTTTAAATTTAGAATTGTTGTCAGAAGCCCTTTTTTCCCCTCAATAAAATTCTAATCTCACTTTTTAATCTATCCTCTTTTTGAATCAGTAGCAATGCTTTTTTAATAAACATCATCAAACTAGTAATATATTTCTTAATGCTCTGCTAATAATTTTGTTTTCAAATTGTAGTATTTTACTACCTTAACTAGGTTATTTTTTTCGTCCTAATATTACTTTTTGAAAGCAACTGGAAAATTAACACAAATTCTTTTAATAACAGCTCATTCTTGCAATACTTTTGGCGACATCTACTCTAAAAAATGAATATAATTATTCTCAAACTTCACCAAACCACATCAGGCCGTATGTAACGTATTCTAGAGCGTTGGAGAGGAAATTAGTAAAGAATACACCTCTTTGTAAAAATATTTAAAACTTACCGTTAAAAACCTTACTACTGTCTCAAGGAATCCCCTACAATAATTTTCAATCTTGTTTTCCCTTATACAGTGGCAATTTTGTTTAGAAAATAGTCCCCTAAAAAACAAAAAAAGCCTCTCCATTTGGAAAAGCTTCTCATCGGTCTATTTCTAAACCACATGACACATTTAAGTGTCACAACACAACATCATTGTTTCAACCTCCCTCAGTTCGATTACTGAGCTTGTCGAAGTATGCGGTCTGGACGAGACTCGAACTCGCGACCCCCTGCGTGACAGGCAGGTATTCTAACCAACTGAACTACCAGACCGTGCTACTATTTTAAAGACTTTAAAAGCTTGTCTTGCTCTATCTCTAGAAGCGAGTGCAAATATAAAACTACATTCTATATCCACAAACAATTTTCAATAAAACTTCTGCTTATTATCCAAACTTCTGTCGCTCGAGTAAATAGGTAGTTAAAATCTTGTTGAAACTCTCGTTAATATTAGTGCGAACATACTTAATTTGATACTGAGCGCAGCGCAATTCCAAATCATTAAAATACCCCTCCACAGCTTTCTCGTAGTCTTCTTTTATATTATCGGCGTATATATTTACATGTTCCCCTGTCTCCACATCAACAAAACGCTTCGGACGATTTGAGAAGTCAAAATTTACCTCCTTCTCCTTATCATAGGTGTGGAATAGAACGAGTTCGTGTTTGTTGTATTTTAAATGTTGTAATGCTGAAAACATTTTCTCCTGATCGGCATCACTCTGAAACATATCGGTAAATAAAAAAACCAACGACCTACGCTTTAGTTTCTCGGCAATAAGGTGTAAATACTCGTACGTTTTTGTTTGCGTTTGGGCTTTGGGATTTGAAATAGCATTATTAAGCTGCCCTAAAATCATTTGATGGTGTCGTTCGCTTCCCTTTTCCGAAGCATAAAACTCGTACGTGTCACTGTAGAGACTCAATCCCACTGCATCGCGCTGCCGCTTTAGTAAGTTCATGATCGCTGCACTCGCTAAAACCGAAAACCCAATTTTATTCAACGAATTAATCCCAAAATCTTTTATTTCCGGATAATGCATCGAACTACTATTGTCAATAATAATATGACAACGTAAGTTCGTTTCCTCCTCATAACGCTTGGTATAGAGCTTGTCTGTCTTGGCAAAAAGCTTCCAGTCGATGTGCTTCGTGCTCTCTCCATTGTTATAGATTTTATGCTCGGCAAACTCTGCCGAAAATCCATGAAACGGACTCTTATGAAGTCCAGAAATAAAACCCTCTACTACCTGGGTAGCGAGTAACTCCAGATTCTTAAACCCAGTAATCTCGTTTATTTCTTTTTCTATGTTCAAAATAGATATTAGATATTAGACATGAGACAATAGATAAAGGGCAATACTTTATGAATGTAAGATGTGAGAATTGAGAATTGCAATTGTCTCACATCTTACGTTTACAAAATTCCATCCACAATACCATAAGCAAGAGACTCCTCTGCCCCTAACCAATGATCACGATTGAAATCCTTCATGATTTTGTCGTATTTCTGCCCGCAGTTATCAGCCAATATTTTAGCGCTTAACTCCTTTGTCTTGACAATTTCCTGAGCCGAAATTTCAATATCACTAGCCGGACCTCTTGCTCCTCCACTAGGCTGATGGATCATCACACGCGCATGTGGTTGTATAAAACGTCGCCCTTTCTCCCCAGCTGAAAGTATGATGCTTCCCATAGATGCAGCTAATCCTGTACATATCGTAGAAACAGGACTTTTTATTGATTGCATGGTATCGTACATTGAAAATCCGCTCGTCACATATCCTCCCGGACTATTGATGTATAATTTAATTTCATCATTATTCAAAGAGTCTAGGTACATCAAACGGTCTACGACATGGCGCGCGCTCTTATCATTCACCATCCCCCATAAAAATATAGTACGGTCTTCTAATTGCTGATTCTCAATTTTCTCCTGAGCTTTCATTTTGTTTTTCATCTTTTATGCCCCCGTTAGCGGGTACCTTTTTAATTAACACTAGGTTTTAAGAGGTTTCGTTGGATACTAGCTAGTAAAAACGGTCCCTGCTTTATTTGTCTAGACAATGCACTAAAATAAGAAAAGGCTCTCAAACGAGAACCTTTTACTGTCATAAATTCTTACTAATACTATAATAGTCCATCAATTGCTTCAGCATAAGTAGCCTTCGGAGCCACGCCTACCTGTCGCCCTACCAACTCACCGTCCTTAAATATCAAAACGGTTGGAATATTTCTTACTCCGTATTTAGCCGCAAATTCCTGGTTTGCATCTACATCAACCTTCCCAACAACAGCCTTACCTTCGTAATCTTTGCTAATTTCATCAATGATAGGCCCTACCATTCTGCAAGGTCCACACCAAGCCGCCCAAAAATCGACTACTACCGGTTTATCACTTTTTAATACTGTTTCTTCAAACGTTGCGTCTGTTATCTCTAAAGCCATACTTTAATTTTTAATTACGAAACAAAAGTAGTCAATTTTTATTCCAAAGTTTACAGCAGGGACATCAGTTTCAGCAATGCAATTATTGAGTAAGCTTATCACTTATAATGCGGGCTACTCCCCCAATGTCCTGCCCATTGAGAGTAAAGGGCTTTCCGCTATATCTTTTGTCACTTCAAGTGCCAAATAAAGTGCCTTTCGCATATTTATAGACCCTATTCTATCTTAAAGGGACTTCCAGTAATGACAAAAGGATGCCGCTGCAATCCCTGCCCGAATACAATCCTGCCA
>TARA_B110000503_G_scaffold83460_2_pt1 | contig 19316 bp, 19 predicted proteins | sample TARA_B110000503 | Tara Oceans TARA_B110000503 (sample SAMEA4397472) | marine metagenome | biome: Polar Biome; feature: [SRF] surface water layer (ENVO:00010504); material: water (ENVO:00002006), including particulate matter (ENVO:01000060) such as... | depth 5 m | reverse complement strand
GTGCACTGGTTGGAGGATGCAGACGGCACCGCACTGGATATAGGCCGCCGCACTCGCAGTATTCCACCGGCAATCCGCCGCGCACTGGACCGCCGCGATGGCGACTGCCGCTTCCCTGGGTGTACTGCGCGGCATCACGTCGACGCGCACCATATCCGCCACTGGGCCGACGGCGGTGAAACCCGCCTCGATAATCTGCTACTACTTTGTCGTCACCATCATCGTTTGGTACATGAAGACGGTTATAGCTTGGTCATGGATGAGTCATGCAAGCCAGTATTTACTGCACCCAATGGCAAGCTGATCCCGAGTGACAGCGCACCGAAGCCTGTATCTTCACTGCCCCTTAGGGATTAGTCTCCAGCCACTTCAAGCCCCAATCAGCTGCAGCGCATCGGGCCGCAAATGACCCTGAGCAATTTCATCCCGCAGCAGGGCTTTGGTGAACTCACCGTCGTCCAGCGCCTCACGCACCAGGTTGAAAAAGAAGGCCTCCTGGCTGGGATCGGGGTGAGCGTCGTAGGTGCCGGCGAACTTGTAGTCACCAAAGAGCGCGCGGCGACCGCGGCGCAGCCAGTGACGGGGGGGGAATAGTTGAAAGGTGTCGGCGGGACGATAGTCGATCTTCAGGCCGGTTTTCCAAGGCTGGGTTTTACGTTTGGTGTTGTGCAGCAGTTTGGTATTGGCGTCTAGATGATCGAAATCGTTCCATTGGCTTTCGAGTGCGGCAATGGTGCCGGGCTTTTCCAGCTTCAGCGACACCCAGTCCATGTAATCGCGTTTCACTGGTTTGAACATCTCGGCGAAGTTGCTTTCAAATTGCCAGTGTTTGAGCTTGGCACAATCCAGTAGCATCACACTGCTGGCGAAGGCACCTTTGCGGCCCTTGCGACCGGATTTGGGCCGGCACATGATCGCGGCACCGGCCATATCGCGCTGTAGCAGCTCCCAGATATCGCCAATGGCGAAAATGTCCGGGTCCATGATGACAGCGCGGCCCTCGTAGCTCATTAGCTGTGGTGGTGAGAAGCGCAGCGGCGTGAAGGATTGCAGGTCGTCGTTCAGCCATGGTCGCATTTCGCCGTCACGGCGGTAGGGTTGCCCTTCGCGCGCCAGCATACAGGGGTAGTCCTTCACCTCTACCAGCTTCACATCGAACTGGTTGGCGTGTGCGGAGCGCTTGCGCAGTGAATAGCGGCTCACCAGCGCGCCCAGCCTTTGCTTGTGGTTGGTATGTATGAAGACTGTGGGTTTCAAACTGTTTCTTCTCGCGAGTAATCTGTAGGATAGTTTACCGCCAGCACGCTGTTCCATAAACGACTGGCTTTGGCAATTTTTGGATGAGGAAGCCGCGTGGGTGAGGGAACGATCACAGTCTGGTGCCTACTCGGCAAAAAGGCGGGCGATAATACCCAGGTGCGCGCGCTGGCGCAGGAGCTGGGCTGGGGCTATCAGGAGAAGCATATCACGGCGCGCGCCCGCGAGCTGATGGTGCATCTTGTTAGGCGCGCCACTCTGGCCGGTATCGATCGCTCGCAGTCGAGTGAACTCGCGGCGCCGTGGCCGGATATCGTCATCAGCGCTGGGCGTCGCAACGAGCCGGTGGCACGCTGGATTCAGCAGCAGTCCGGCGGCAGGGCTCGCCTCGTGCATATTGGTCGCCCTTGGGCGCCCCTGTCCACATGGGACCTGATTATCACCACGCCGCAGTATTTTTTGCCTGAACAGGCCAATATTGTGCATAGCAGCCTGCCCCTGCACCGGTTTACGGTGGAGGACCTCATAAGGGCCCAGCATTTCAGGCCACAGTTTGAGCATTTGCCGCGGCCCTGGGTGGCAGTATTGATGGGGGGCGACAGCGGCCGCTTTGTGATGACGCCGAAAAAGGGGCAGCGGCTGGGAAGACTGGCACAGGACCTGGCGCTGGCCACCGGTGGGTCAGTGTTGGCAACTGACAGCCCGCGCACATCACAGGCGGCGGGTGATGCGATGCAGGCGCAACTGCAACAGCCGTTTTTCTGTTATCGCTGGGGCGATCCGGGTGACAACCCCTATCAGGGGCTGCTGGCGCTGGCGGATGCTTTTGTCGTGACGGGAGAATCCATGTCCATGTTGGGCGAGGCGGTGCATACGGATAAGCCGCTTTACATTTTTGACGTGGGCGACGCCGGGAGCTGGTGGCGCCTGCCGCACAATTACGGCTACAAGCCTCTTACCCACCAGTTGGCGATGCGCTTTGGCCCGAGGCGTATGCAGCGGGATATCGGCAATATTCAGGATATGCTGGTGGATTCTGGCAGGGCGCAGTGGCTGGCGCACGAGACGGTTGCCCCGGCTGCGCAGGCATTGCTGTCGCAGATGCAGGTTGCTGCTACGCCGGTCAAACAGGACTCTATGGTGCGCGCAGATTTACAGCGGGCGGTGCGGGCGGTCAGGCAGCTTGTGACAGCGCAGTAAGGGGGTGCAGCGGGGCGGGGGGTAGATCAGGCGTTTGCGCCAGAATTTCCAGGGCGTCGTGACGCACATGGTTTTGCGCCATTTCCTTGCGCAAAAAATCTTCGCTAATTTTGCCATGTTGCACGCATTCCTTGAGCAGGCCAAAGAAAAACACCTCCTGGTTGTGGTCGGGGTGCTGTTTGTAATTCCCCAGAAAGGCGTACTCGCCAAACAGCTTGCGCCGCGCTCGCATCACCCACGCGGCAGGCGGGAACAGCCGGAATCGCTCAGCTGGACGCCAGTCGGTGGGCAATCCGGTTTTCCACGGCTGGGTCTTGCGCCGTGTGGTGTGCAGCATTTTGGTCTGCAGCGTGAATTTGTCGAAATCGTTCCACTCGGATTCAAAAAAATCCAGGCTGTCGCGAGGTTCTTCTTTCAGGCAGATCCAGGGCTGGTAATCCTGGGTGAAATCAAACATCGCCTCAAACTTCTTGTGCGCATCCCAATGGGTGAGGTGTGCGCAGTCGAGCAGCATTACGCTGCTGGCCATGCACTTGTCCACCAGCCCCTTGGGCCCGGAGCGCATGCGGCACATGATCGCCTTGCCCTGCATGTCGCGGCTGAGCAGCTCCCAGATGTCGGTGACGGCAAAAATATCCGGGTCAATGACTACGGCGCGGCCCTCGTAGCCCATCAATTTAGGCGGCATGAAACGGGTCGGGGTAAAAGACTGCAAATCGTCGTTCATCCAGGTCCGTTTGACACCGTCACGCAGGTATTCCTGGCCTTCGCGCGCGGCAAAGAAGGGGTAGTCACGGGTGTCCATGATCTGCACGTCGAACTTGTCATTATTGGTGGAATAGCGGCGCAGGGCATGCTCGGCGACGATGGCACCGGTAATCTGCTTGTGGTTGGTCTGGATAAATACGCAGGCTTTCATGGGCTCGCCAAGCTGTCAAAAGGTAACTTTGTCGGGCGGAAACTATAAAGGAATACGGCCTGTTTTTCCATTTTTCGGGGCCCGGTTTCAGCGTGAATAGTACGCGGTATAGAGCCTGTTTACTTGAAGATACCGCGGCGATACAGGCCCCAGAAGAACGCCCACATATAGATGAGCGGCGCGCGCCTGACCTTGTCAGGGATGCGGACTTCCTCGCCGGAATGGCGCTGCAGCTTCCAGGCGATGTAATCGAGCCCGCCGTCAAAGGTAAACAGGGCCTTGACTACCCTCGCTATCGATAGCAGCTTACCCTGTCCGCGGCGCAGCGCCCATGCCGCTGCCGAGGTGCTACGTTTGAGACGGCCAATCTGGCAGCGGTAATACCACTCCCCCTCCTCCTCATACAGCATAAAGCCGTAGCCAAGGCGTGGCGCGTGATAGTGACTCATGGTGTTGTAGAAATCCCGGGAATATTGCGCCAGTTCCTTTGCCCGATCACTGCGCTCGGTGCGCAACTCAGTCGCATAACTCAGGCCCAGCGAGCGCTCCCAAAGTGATGTGAGGCTGCCCTCGGGCGCCAGTACCGGCAGGGCGTTACGCAGCAGCGTGTGTGTTGCCTGGGTTAGTGCGGCCTGTATCTGTTCCCGTATTTGTTCGTTGCGGACGCTCAGCATACGCGTCGGCTGTGCGAAGCGACCCCAGATATACGACTCGAACCACACCGGTGTGCACCCTCGCTGGAAGTCCCACAGGGAAATCACCGTGACTTTGCTACGCAGCATCTTGCTTGCGGGCGCGTCCCCCATCGCGCTTTGTTCGGCGTAGAAAACATTGGGCGGCAGCAGCCAGTTGGCTGCTGCCAGCACTGGGCTTTGATACGCGGTACTATAGCGATCGCAGATCAGGTACAGATCGAGCAGTCCGTCGTAGATATCGCCGCTGCGCAAACAGGAGCCATACACCAGTGTGCAGCAAATGGTGCCGCTATAGCGCCCCTGTAGTTGCGCCAGCAACGCGGCAAGCGTTGGATCTTTGGCGGCATCTGGGCCGGCGACAAACGGGTAGGTGTTCACAGGCGCAAAAAATCCAGTGGTTCGCTGGCGTTAATCTGCGCTGCGCTGGCGACTTCTACCAGTTCACCGTCGAGATTGATTTTGCCCGTCATCGCCAACCGAATCCGATTGGCGTTGTGGCTGCGGTAGCCACTCGGGGGCACCGCATTGCGGCTGGGGTGGCCGCGCACAATGGAGAAAAAGGTGAGCGCGAAGCGCTTACAGCCCTGTTCCATAAGAGTCAGGCGAATTGTGCCCGGTTCCTTGCTCCAGAAGGGGCGCATGCCAAAGGACAGGCGTTGTAGCGTGCTCACGGCGAGGATGAGAGTGTCGTATTGTGTCGGTTCGCCGTCATCCAGAGTCAGTGTGATGTCGACATGCCGGTTGAACGTGGGGTCGTTGCGCAGCACGCCCCACACCGTGCGCAGCGTACCCAGAGCGAGGCTGAAATCGTCGCGCAGGCCGCGAGAGTGTATTTCCCGGTGTGCGTATTCGGTACCGTGAATGACAGCGCCGCCCCCGAGGAACATGCAGTACCGAGGGACCGTATCGTCATCGGTCATCACTCGCATCAGCGTACGTTGCATCAATTTTCCTGTTGTATCTCGCCCGCCTTCGCACCACTGGCAGAAGTGTGTCGTTGCCTTGCGCAGGGAGCCGCGCACGCCGATATCACCCGCGTTCATATTTGCCGTGCCACCTGGCAGTATCGCAATAATTGGCGGGCGCTCAAAGACTTTGGATTCCAGCAATTCGCCCAAAATTGCTGACACCGTGCCGTCGCCGCCGTTTATCGCCAGTACGCCAATATTCAGGTCTGCAAGTTCCTGCAGTGCGGGTGTGATATCCGCTGTACTGTGGGTGATGCGGTGATGTATATCGGGATACTGCTCAATACGCGAACGAATCCCCTCGAACTGGTCTCGGTTGTGGCCGCTACCGGGATTGCTGATCAAACCTACCGGGTAGGCCGGCGATTTCACTACGGCGCTGTCCTCATAGTCACAGATTTAAGATTGATTTCGGTACCGCCAATGCGCGGGGCATCGCCGCGGATCTGCAGTGGCAAGCCGGTTTTGGGATCAAAAAACAGAATGACCTCACCTTCCAGTCCCAGCACGCTGAAATCATTGTCATCTTCCGGGGTACCTTCGGGGCTGGCCTGTATGGCCACGGCCCGTGTCTCGACCTTGCCGCTGACTCTCTCCTGCCCGGTAACCTTGTAATCGGCGTCTATTGGAATGCCATTACCGCTGGTAAGCTTTACGCGATAGAAATTCAAATCGGTGTTCACGATCACTTCCATGGATTTGCCCGGTCCCTGGGTCTGCAACTGCGAGGCGAGGGGCACCAGCATGTAAGGACTGGTGACAACGGTGCTGCCCCTGGAGGCTGGGTATTTCACATATTTGGTGTTGGTGACCGGCCACTGGGCAGGCGGTGCCTCGGTGTTAGCGGGAGAATTGCGACGCTCTCGCAGTATGTAATCCGCTTCGTACTGGTAGGATTTCATGCGCTGCTCTTCTTTGCTGCTGCTGGTGCGAGAGCGGGAGAAGACGCCACCGGTGGCGGGATCAAAACTCACTTTTAGCTGCTCGGAATTGTCCACAACCGAGCTCAGGACTTCCAGCACCCACACGTTTGGCTTGCCGGCGACCGGGAGAACCTCGATCCGTGAGCGGGCAGTGGCCCAGAAGGCTTTTTGTTCGTATTCCAGCACTTGCCAGCTCGGTAGGCTGGGAACTGTATTCTCGCTAGCCTGCGCAGGGCCTGTTATCGAGAGGGAGAGCAACACAAGGAGAAATCCGGGTAGCTTGGACATGGAGGGCAACCATAATAATAAAACGAATGATTTTAGATCAACATTGCGGTGCCACGCGGTTTCCGAAGGCGCCAACAGGTGTCTGATCCGTCACAATTATACACGGTTGAGCTCGATTCGCGCGAAGGCTGCGTCGCCTTATTATTTTGTTGCAAATCAACTGCTTGCACAGGAGCAGCGAAAGCCGTTAAAAATACCAGACAATCTTGAGAATAGCCTGTGCATCCTATAACCTTCGCCGCTCCACTCTGCCCTGATCAGGGGAATTCTACATGCACATGATTATCAAGCGGCTAATCAAGTGGTTGGTACGCGCGATTTCGGTATTTTTACCAGAGGCCAGGGCGCATGAGCTGCAGCGCTGGCGTCGTGGCAAAGAAGAGTTCTGGAAGTACAACAACTGTGAGTACATTTTTGCCTCCTACGGCAAAAGTGGGCGTACTTGGGTGCGAGTGATGATCTCGCGCTACTACCAGTTGGTGTACAAATTACCCGACAATATATTGATGGGGTTTGACAATTTCAAACGTCTCAACAAGAACATCCCCAAAATATTCTTCACTCACGATAACTATCTGCGCGGTTTCACGGGCAACGTCAATTCCAAGAAAGACTTTTACGACAAGAAAACGGTACTGCTGGTGCGCAATCCGCTCGACGTTGCTGTCTCCCAGTTTTTCCAGTGGAAGTATCGCATGCGCCCGGAGAAAAAGGCCATGAACAAGTATCCGTCGCATGAGGCGGATATCTCGGTCTATGATTTCGTTAAGGGCGAAGAGCAGGGGCTTGCGCACATTGTCGACTTCCTGAACAACTGGGCGCGGGAATTGCCGCAGATAAAGAATTTGCTGGTGGTACGCTACGAGGATTTGCGCACGCATCCGGAGCGCGAGATGGCGCGCATTGTTGAGTTTCTGGGTATGGAAGCCAATGCGGACTTCCTAAGCGATACGGCTGAATTTGCCTCGGTAGAAAATCTGCGCAAGAAAGAGCAGGACAATTATTTCTGGCGCAGCGGCAGCCGCGTGCAAGCTAAGGACGTCAACGATCCCAATACCTTCAAGGTCCGCAAGGCCAAGGTTGGCGGTTACCGCGATTATTTTGACGACGATCAAGTTGCGGAGCTGGATGCCATGGTAGATTCAAAGCTTCTGCCAGTATTTGGTTATACCAGCGCCGAAGCGGGGTAGTTCCGTGAGCGACAAGTGTGTTTTTATTCACACCAATGAACGGCAGTGGCTGGGTGCGTTGGTGTCCGAGTATTCCTTTCGCCGCAATTCATCCAACGCCGACGCGTTTGATGTGCAGTTCATTCATACGCGTGACTACCCCTATCTGAGTGCGAAAGAGGGACAGAGCTTCCTGCGCGGCGGTACCAGCCGGGTCTGGCACATGGACGACCTGCAGTCCTTTACGCCACTGCGTTTTCTGCCGCCCAAATTGATGAGCTGGCAGGGGCGGGCCGTGGTGACCGATCCTGATGTATTTGCCGTGGGTGATGTCGGCGAATTGCTGGAAATGGACATGGAGGGCGCTGCGGTCATGGGGCGCCACCGGTCTGGCAAAGAAGGCAAGCGCGACCAGGTGGCCACTAGTGTGCTATTGCTCGACTGCGCGCGCTTGCAACACTGGGATGCCGAGGCTGAGTTTGATCAGCTGTTTCGCTGTGAGAAAGATTACAAGGAGTGGATGGTGCTGGGCTATGAAGACCCGGCTAATATGGGCTATCTGCCTGACTGCTGGAACGATTTCGATCATCTCGATAGCCACACGCGCATGCTGCACAACACCAAGCGCAAGACGCAGCCCTGGAAAACTGGTTTGCCCGTGGATTACACGCCAGCCGATAAATTCAAGGATAAGCCACTGTTGGCGACCGCCAATCGGCTGCGGGCAAAAGTGTTCGGCGACTACGGTCTTTTAGGGCGCTACCGGGAACATCCGGATCTTGCCCAGCAGGATTTTTTCTTCGGGCTGCTGAAAGAGTGTCTGAAAGTCGGGCATGTCAGTGAGGAACTGTTGCGGGACGAAATGCGCAAGAATCATGTGCGGCACGATGCCTTTGAGGTATTGGATCGCACTCCTGATTTAAAAGCGAGGGTGGTATGAAATACCTGAATATTGAGAAATTGCGCAATCTGGAAACGGCGAATTTTCTGGCGACGAGGCCTTTCCCCTATTACAACGGTGAGGGAGTACTGACGGCGTCGGGTTTTCAGGATTTGCTGGCCAATATGCCATCGCTGGATATGTTCGATAAAAAATTTGGTGGTGAGCGCCGCGCCGGACAGGCGCCACACGATCGCTACTCGCTGGAATATACGCCGGATATGCCGGTGCCCGCGCCCTGGAAGGAATTTATTGGAGAACTTTGCTCCGACGCTTACCGCAGGGAAATAGAGCGACTGCTGGGGGCAAAAAAGGTGGAGTTTCGTTTCCATTGGCACTATACGCCCAGTGGTGCCGATGTTTCGCCGCATTGCGATTCTCGCCGCGAACACGGTTCACACCTGTTCTATTTCAATTCGAAAGACGATTGGGACCCCGCCTGGGGTGGCGCGACGTTGATCCTGGATGATGGCGGGCGCCTGGACTACAACTCCGCACCCGCGCTGGACGCATTCGACGGTATTACCGAGTGCAAATCCATTGGCAACTACAGTGCCCTTATACAGCGGGGCGATCATGGCTGGCACGCTGTCAGGCCGATCGATTGCCCAGAAGACCGACTGCGCCGCGTTTTCATCATTGTGGTCAACCCCGACAACCTGTTCTGGAAAGTACGTGACAGAATTATCGGCAAGAACATTCAGCGTTTTTGATCCACAACTGGCGCCACGTGATGACACTGACTACCCGCTGCACCGCTGCAGCCGCAGATACGGACATTCGAGCCGGGTGAGTCGGGTGAGTCGGGGGTGTGCCGGACAATTAATCTACCGCTGCGGGCCAGTACCTGGCTGGATTGAAGAGGGTGCCGGCACTCACGATTTTCCTGCTAAACTGCACAATTAGACCTACTACGACCATCACAGGCGAACTCCCCCACCATGATCATCGATCAATACTTTAGCGAGCCCAACAGCCGCATCAGCTTCACGCGAGAGCAGGGTAGTAACTTTGCGAAACAGATGGCGAACGATTTCAATCCCCTGCACGATGCCGATGCCACGCGCTTTTGCATCCCTGGTGATTTGCTGTTTGCCATCATGTTGGCCAAGTATGGCATCAGCCAACACATGGAGTTTGTCTTCTCCGGCATGGTGACGGCCGGCGTGGAACTGGTGTTGCCAGAGCCATCGGGTGAGCTGCTTATCAACGACACCAACGGTCGTGAGTATTTACGCGTCAAGCGCGCAGGCGACACCACCCCGGCGGAGTTACTAATCCAGAACCTCACACAAAGCTATGTGCAGTTTTCAGGGCAGACCTTTCCGCACATCCTGGTGCCACTGCTCGCCGAACAAAAGATGATGATTAATCCCGACCGTCCCATGGTGATCTACCAGAGCATGACAATCGATCTCGACCGACTGGACATCGCCAATCCCCTGCTAAAGGGCGATTACAATACGCTTGAAATTAACGGCAAGCGCGGCAGTGTCGAACTGGCTTTCCATCTTGAAGATGGTGGCGAAGTGGTCGGACGTGGCAAAAAGCATATGTTGTTAAGCGGTCTGCGCGAGTACGACGAGGCCAAGGTGGCCAGCGCGATAACGACTTACAATGACGGCAAGAAAGCATTTTCGGAACAGTAGTGGCCGCCCCGCCTTTTGCTTAGTGGGCTTTGTTGTAAACGCGTTCCAGTTGCTTGGCTATCTGTAGAGCCCAGCTGTTAAACACCCGGCGCACCTCGACCGCGTTGGTCAGGCTATTGTTGATACCCCACTGCGATGAGCCGGAGCGGGTGTCTTTGGCCAGTGCCAGTACTTCACCGGTTTCAGAATCACTAAAGGTCACCTCCACACTCAGCTTGCCCGCGCCTTCCGATATCACCTGACTGCGCCCTGGTGGGCGGGAGCGATTGTCGTCCTTGGGGGCGGTGGGCGCGATACGGGTCAGCTTGGCGCTAATGCGCAGCACATTGTCACCGATGCCATCGATTACCGGGAAACCGTCTTTTTGGGCCAGCTGCTTCAACATCGCCTGCTGAAAATCCTGTTGCAGTCGCTGTTTGTCGGTGTCGGTCAGTTCCCAGTTGCGGTACCCGGACAGACGCCAACTCGTTGACGGTTGGATGATCTCGACATTGTCGACACCCAGCGGAGCCAGCAGTATCGCCGTGTATTTGCTGAAAGGGGCATCCGGATCCACATACACCAATTTGGCGCTGGTGTTATCGACGCGCACCAGGTTGCCCTGAATGACCTCAGCGTCGGGGCCAGTTTGAATCTGTGGAGGGCTTTGGCAGGCCACAAGCAACAGGGATGCCAGCGCGATGCCAGTGAGGGAGCATTTCACAGGGTTCATTATTTCCAGCCTCGTTTGTTGTCTACCATCTCGCGCTGTTTGGCCTCGAAGGCGGCGCGTAGCTGCGCCAGTTTCTCCGGGTTTCGATCGGAGGTGTCGTACGATTCACGCGGGTCGCCTTCCAGGTCAAACAGCCATTCTTTCTGCGGTATTCCCGCGGCGACCGGCATGGCGTCTGTGCCGTAAAAAACACTGTTCGAACCGCGGTACTTGAAGTGTTGATCTCGCACCGCGAATAGCGTCTCCTGATCATAGTAGTACAGATAGTCGTGGGGTGAGGGGCCACCCTGCGTCAGCAGCTTGAGAATGCTATGGCCATCGAGTGTGCGGTCGGTCGGCGGTGGTAGCTGCAGCAGGTCCAGTACGGTGGGCAGCAGATCGATACCCATGGCCATCGCTTGTTCCGTCCTCCCAGGTGCAATCGCTGCGGGCCAATACGCGATGAATGGTACGCGCATACCACCCTCGAAGGTGTTGCCCTTGCGGCCGCGCTGGTCGCCGGCGTCGCCGAGGAACCACGGTCCATTGTCCGAGGTGATGATGATCAGCGTGTTCTCCAGATTTCCGGTGCGCTCCAGTGTGGCGACGATGGCGCCGACACTGTCGTCGATCTCCTCCAGCACATCCCCGTAGAGTCCGGCTCTGGACTTACCGCTGCGCTCCTCTCTCACAGACAACGGGTCGTGGGGAAAATTGTGGGCAAAGTAGAGGAAGAAGGGTTGCTGTGCATGCTGCTCGATAAACGCGGTTGCTGCGTCGGTGTAGCGCTCTGTCAGGTAGCGCTGGTCAACCGGGGCCTCGACGGCGATCTCGCGGTTGGCATACAGTGCAAAAGGTTCCATGTCATTGCTGTACAAGGCGCCGTAATAGCTGTCAAAGCCCATGTCGTTGGGCAGTGAGGGACTGCGATCGCCGATATGCCACTTGCCCACCATGCCGGTAGCATAACCGGCGGCCTTGAGCAGGTCTGCCAGCGTAATTTCTTCTGCGGGCAAGCGAACGTTGGCGTGGGGCGCGGCAACGGTACTGAAAAAGAAGCTCTTGGCACTGTCAGTGGGAAACACCACATTGGGGAGTCCGGCGCGAGGTGCCAGCCGTCCGGTGAGATAGCCGACACGGGCAGGTGTGCAGACCGGTGCTGGCGAATGGAAGTCAGTGAGTACGACACCGTCGGCGGCGAGCTGGTTAATATTGGGTGTGGCAATCATTACACTGCTCTCGGCGCCCGCGCCGATGTCGCCGTATCCCATGTCGTCGTACAGGATGAAAACAATATTGGGTGCGCTTTTTGCTGTGACCTTGTGTTGGGCAATTTGTGCCAGGTAGTCCTGTTTGTTTTTAAGCCGGGCGTCGTCATCGGATTGCCCGCCAGAGGCCAATCGATAGCCGATTACCAGCGCGATGATCACCAGCAGCAGTAGCAGTGTACTGATCACGGCAGTGATCCTGTTCCAGATAAATGCGAGAAGCTTCATAGCAATTTTGTTCTCATTAGGATGTTAGTTAGCTTTCGCTATCGATATTGGCGCGGCCGGTATGGATACTTGCACATTCGTCTGGTCCACTCAAATTCTCATGTGTGTACCATGAGAGAGAGTGTGACAGGAGAGAGCATTATTATGAAGAATCTACCGGGTAAGGCCATCCTGGTCTGCGGTGGTGCCACCGGCATTGGCGCCGCGACAGTGCGCCGCCTGAGCGCGGAAGGCGCCAGCGTTGGCATTGGCGATTTTAATATAGTGGGGACCCAAGCGCTGGCCACCGAGTTGAATGCTGCCGGCGGTGAGGTAATTGCCTGGGAATACGATCAGGCCGAAGAACTCAGCATCAACACATTGGTGGAGTCGGCCGTCGCGCATTTTGGTCGGCTGGACGGCTTGTTCGCCAACGTAGCGGATCTGCAAACCGTTCTTGTGGATGGAGATATTCTCAGTAATGACAGCGCCGTGTGGGAGCGCACCCTGCGGGTGAATCTGCTTGGCACAGTGCAGTTGGTGCGTGCGGTATTGCCAACGATGTTGGCGCAGGAGCGCGGTGCCATTGTATTGACCTCCTCAGACGCGGCGATCGCAGGCGAGCCGGAGCGGCCAGCCTATGCCGCGTCCAAGGCCGCGATCAATTCGTTGTGCCGCCATGTCGCCTCGAAGTGGGGCCAGAAGGGTATACGCTGCAATGCCCTTTCCCCGGGGTTCGTGCTGACCGAGCAGTTGGACGCCAATATGGACCAGTCGATGAAAGACTGGATGCTCAGAGGGGCCCGCAGTCCCCGTCATGGTGCGTCGGAGGATATTGCCGGCGCGGTCACTTTTCTGTTGTCCGACGACGGCGAGTGGGTAAATGGCCAGGCGTGGCGGGTGAATGGCGGGGTCAGTTTTGGAAATTAATCGGCTTAAAAAAGTCAGAGGCTTTTCCCGCGTAGGTACTAACCAGTATTAGAGGAGCTAGGGAATGATTACCGAAAGCAGCGTCTCCAGCGAGGAGATTATTATTAACGCACCGGCCCAGATTGTCTGGGACATTATCCTGGATTTCGATAACTACGGTTTGTGGAATACATTTTGCCCCGGTATGAAGGGTAAGCCGGTCGTCGGTTCGCCGCTTGAAATGCAGGTTGATATGGGTAGCGGACCGCAGTTACAGGTGGAGTATGTAACGAAAATCGAGCCCATTCACACCATCATCTGGTCGATGGAGAACAAGCCCGATGACCCGGTTCACGCCGACCGTACTCAAAGCATCACACCTGTCGATGACCGCAGTTGTCGCTACGTGACGATCGATAAATTTGGCGGTGAGTTTGCCGGGCCAATGATTGAGCAAATGGGGGCGATTGTCGAAAAAGGGTTTAACGATTGCGCCGCTGGCCTCAAACAACGGGCGGAAGCCATTTACCGGGAACAGACCCGCTAATTTCTCGTCTTGGCCGAGGGCCCTGCGTAGGCTTGGTAATGTGTGGAGCGCACAATGGAAAAAAGTATTTACCTATTGGAGAAGCTATCTGAGATGTCGGTAGAGTCGTTCAGAGAAGAACTACTCACTCGCGTGGTGCCGCATTTGCAATCATTGGGCTCGTCACAATTGACCATCAATATCGCAGATCTCAATGTGGCGATTGAGCAGCAGGCGCCAGGTCGCTTGATTGGGCCGTGGCAGACGCTATCTGCAGCAGTCGCCTATTGGCACGACTGTCTGGATGAGCGCGCGCCCATCGAGGCCAGTTTGCGTGAGATCAGTGCATCGGTTGAGGGCTATTTGGTAACAGAGTCCGTTCCCCAGCACTTCGATCCGGTATGGGAGGGAGGCGAGCGGCGGCCCGGCGTCACGCAGTTTGGCGCCAACGGTAAACCAGTGAACGTGACCAACGAACAGTTTTACCATAACTGGCAGGTCCTCCATTCTGCGGCCTCTTTCGATCTGCACCCGCTGCGCTGGTCCTATGTGCGCAATGCGGTGGCGCGCCCACTGACGGCAAGCGCGCCTGCCTATCGGGCCATTGTGTGTGAGCATTTTCGGGACCTGGCCGATTATACCGATGATGAACGCTATTTCGGCACGGCCGAAGCGGTTGCCGCGATGCTGGAAGAGTTAGCAGGCTTTTGCGACTTCAATACTATGGTCTCGGTACCAATGAGCGAGTACTACTTCAGGTAGCGTCGCGGCTTCAGCTCGCCCGTTCAGGAGATAGATTTCTACCGGCGGTTCGACGCCCAGGTTGCTGCGGATGGTTGCCACCATAGAGATCATTCCGCACAGGGCGGCGCATTGTCCTTGGCATCCCGTTCCAGTGCAGCGATGACAGATTGCGTGGTCGCCAGATTGCCCGCGCTGCACAGTGCGAATTGCCGCTGGCCAGGGACGCTAAATTTCTACATTTTACTGCAGGTGCTGATATGGAGTTCAAGCGTCCGGCGCGTTAAGGAGTGTCTCTGCCCGCTATCAGTTATATACTGTATACCAGTTTTATGCATACGTTAATCCTGAAAATCGCGATGGCCGCTTCGCGTCCAACCCAGCCAGCGGTCTCGGTGAGTGATGTGGCCATGTAGCGGGTTAACGATTTGAAGTTGATACGATTTTTGCGCACCTCGCTGTGTTCGCTGCGGGACTTCGGGATCGTTTGAATGTCTGATTCCCCGGAAGACAAGTTGACCGTACGCCTGACCCGCCAAGAACAGAAAGAGGTTACGCGTGCCCGCATTTTGCAATGTGCACTCATTATGTTTGCTGAACGTGGTTTCGAGGGCGCGGGTATTCGGGAAATGGCATCCGAAGCGGGTGTGAATCACGCCCTGATTGGCTATTACTTTGGTGATAAGGATGGACTGTGGAAAGCGGCTGTCGAGTTTTTATTTGAACGCCAAAACCAGCAGTTGCAACCATCTCCGGATGAGCTTGAACTGCCGTTGTATGAGCGAACCAAACGCTGGTTGCGGCGCTATGTCCGTTATTGTGCGAAGCACCCCGAGCACGCCCGAATTATGGTGCAGGAGTCAATCCGCGATTCAGAACGCTTGCGCTGGGCGATTGAGCGGTTTATCAAACCGGAGCATGATCTGTTGAGAGCGAATTTCGAGGGTGTCGTGGCCGAGGGTATGTTTCCCGACATCCCATTCCTAGACTACATCTATATGTTCACCGCGGCGGCACAGTCGCCCTTTATGCTGGCGCGGGAAATTCGCTTGGCGCACAGCATCGATGTCGCCGATGCGTGCGTAATCGATGCCTACGCCGATTCCCTCCTGGTGATGTTCATGCGGCCTGCAGCAGCTAGCGACTGAGCTCGCCCGCTGACCGCATAAACGATCCTTCCTGAATACGAGTGTTCCGGCCTTACAGCCAAAAATAGCGCAGTTCGACACCCACACGGCGTTCCGCGTCGCGAGACAGGAATTGGTCGTAGGGCAGCGCGCCCCTCGCAGGGGCACTGAACACATTGTTTTGCAGGATAGCGTTGGCATAGTTTTCGTCCAGCGCGTTGTTGACGTACACGCTGACCTCGTAGTGGCCGGCGTCATCTACCAATGCGATCGACAGGTCTACCACGCTGTAGGCGTCTTGTACTTTGTTCTTGTCTTGATCTAACGCGTACAACACATCATCCTGCCAGCGATATGTCGCGGCAAGTGCAATATCGAACGAGGTGTCCAATGGAATCGTATAGCGCGATGACAGTGTGAACTTGTACTTGGGGGAGTAGGGCATTCCTTCACCGCGAATGTCCTGATAGCCGAAGAGTGCGCACTGCGAGCCCGGTTTTGCGACCTGTGCCGGGCTACATGGCCCGCGCTCCAGATCCTTGATTTCGGTGTTAACCCACGCGAAGCCGCCGAAAATGTCCCAGTTGGTCATAGGGCGCGCCATCATGTCGACCTCAATACCATAAGTCTCGACATCGCCAATACTCAGCAGGCTGAACTGGCCACTGGTGGCGTCCTGGGCCTGCGACTGGAAATCCTGGAAAGTCGTGTAAAAAGCCGCTGTATTCAGGATCAGGCGATCATCGAACAGCGTGCTCTTCAGGCCCACTTCGTAAGCCTCGCTGGTCTCTGCGGGGACGGGTGGTTGACCGGGGGACATCTCGAACACGATATTGTAGGCTTCGCTTTTATAGCCTTGGCTCCAGGTGGCATAGGCCATGTTTTGATCGTTCAGGTCCCACTGAGCGCCAATCTTGTAGGTAGTGTCGCCGTTGCTTGTGTCATCTGAGAACTTGGGCTGAGGCGGAATGGGTACGCCGCCCTGAATCAACAAACCGGTACGCTCAAAATCGAAATCCAGATCATCGTGGGTATACCGGGCGCCAGCGATGAGCCGGATATCCATCGTCACATCGTAGGTAAGCTGACCAAAAAAGGCATAGTTGGTGGTGTCAGTGCTGGAGTCAAAGGCGGATTTGTAGCCCGACCCCGCAAACCCCGTCTCTGGATTGGGAAGCGCCAGGAACAACTCACGTGCGAATTCACGGTCCAGTTTCTGGTCGAAGTAGTACGCACCGATCACATAGTTCAGCTTGTCTTCTTCCGGTGAGGCCAAACGCAGCTCCTGGCTGAACTGCTGCTGCTTGCTTTGCCCTTCATTCAAATCCAGCCAGGCCAGGGGTGAGCCGTCCACATCGACATTGCTGTGAATTTTCCATTTCTGACCTGCGGTAATGGATGTCAGAGTAAACAGGCTGAGATCCCAGTTGGCTTCTAGCGCGACCCCGGACATATCCGAATCCTGAAATACCGGTGCGCCGACATTGACGTCAAAATTATCTTTACTACCGGTAACCGGGGCGATCTGTTCGTCCTGATTCCCGAAAAGAGGTGAGGGTATATCGGTCGTAATTCGCGGCGTCATCTGGCAGCAGTCGCCGTTCGATTCGGCGTAATTCGCGGTTAACTTGAATTCCAGAGTATCGGTGGTAGTCCAAAGCAGCTTGGCCCGCACCGCTTTATTGTTGCTGTCGTTAAGGTCATTACCGTCGTCACGATTGTGCAGATAGCCATCACTTTTTAATTGCGCCGCGGCGATACGCAGGGCCAGGTCGTTGGTGAGTGGGACCGAGGTTGCACCCTCTATTCTGTACATATCGTCTTCCAACGCGGTCATAATATTGGCTTCAAATGCCTGTGTCGGATCTTTGGTAATAATGTTCACGACACCGGCGCTGGCATTTTTTCCAAACAGTGTGCCCTGGGGGCCACGCAGAATCTCAACCCGGGCGACATCCATCAGTTGGGCAAAGGCCATACCGGAACGCCCCATCACTACCCCGTCCACTACGGTCGATACACTGGGTTCCACCCCCGAGCTGAACGATTGAGTGCCAATACCGCGAATGTTGAATGACGAACTGCGGGACTCGCCGCCGTCCTGCAGCGTGAGTGAAGGCGCCAATTTGACTAGGTCTTCAGCGCGGAAAATACGCGCCTGCTGCAACAGATCCGCATTCAGGATGGTGACTGACAGGGGGACTTCCTGCATGCTCTCCGGGCGTTTCTGTGCAGTGACGACAACTTCCTCCAGCAGGCTTTGGCCGTGGGCGGTTGCCGCTAGTCCGGAGACTATGAGTGCGGCCGCGGTAGAATACTTTCTTATTGCTTTTGCTGGCATGGTCGTTGCTCCTCGGGGCGAGTGATAGCCGCCGGCGTGGTATAGGAAGAGGGGTATTTGTCTGTGGTAAGTATTTTCGAAAGCGTTTTAGTTGCGCCTGACTATTTTAGTTATCCGACTGGATAATAGGAAGCCAGGCCTACTAAGTCAAGCGGCGGGGCATACAGATACGCCTTAATCACCACAATTTGTATTTCATCGGTTTCAGCGTAGATTAGCAGAATTTTCGCGTCGCGCATCAACTGTTCCACGCGTGTTTCGCTCATATACCCGGCCTCTGATTCTCCCATCGCGTTTATCAGGCCCTGGCAGTGACGGCTGGTTTTAATGATGGGTTGGCACGGGCCAGTTCATCTATACTGAAGGTTTTGAATAGTTTGCGCAGGATATCGTAGGGCGGCAGGCTGTTGTACTCGAGGTCGTCTATGTGCGGTACGATTTCCTTTTCGATGAAATCGCGCACCATATCCCTGATCATTTGCTATTGTTCTGTCCAGGCTATCATTGGTATGTTCCTTTTACTCAGTTCATCGACAAAATTGCGGGGCGGCTGAACACGCTTTAGACTCAGTCCTGACGCGGATTCGATTATCCGAGAGCGCACAGGAGATATGCCATGATAGAAGTCACGCCCTCAGGCCAGGCTTGTGGTGCCGCAGTGATGGGGGTGGATTTATCCACTTGCCTGGATGCCGCGACAATTCGGGCTGTGCGAGCTGCCTGGCTGGAGCACCATGTGCTGGCGTTTCCTGACCAGACATTGTCTGATACCGACCTGGAGCGGTTTGTGCAGAGCTTTGGTGCGTTTGGCAGCGAGCCCTTTTTCCGGCCCATGGAGGGTAGTGAGTATATTGTGGCACTAACTCGCAAAGCGGACGAAAAAGGCCCGCTGTTCGCCGAGAATTGGCACTCCGACTGGAGTTTTCTCGAGGAGCCGCCTATTGGCACCTGCCTGTACAGTCTGGTGATACCGCCGATCGGTGGCGAAACCGGTTTCGTCAACCAACAAAAGGCACTGGCGGAAATACCCGCTGGACTGCGCGCGAAGCTCGAAGGACGTATCGCGCTGCACTCGGCTGGCGCAGCTTATGCACCGGACGGGATCTACGGGGAGAAGGATCAAGCTGCCGGTCGCAGTATGGCGATTCACTGCTCAGAGGATGCCCGTGAAGTCAGGGGGCATCCGTTTATCTTCCGCCACCCTGAAAGCGGTAGGGAAACCTTACTCGGGTGCCTTGGGTATATCATGGGGGTGGAGGGGATGCCCGATGACGAGGCGCTGGCGTTGCTGCTGGAGCTGCATGAATGGCAAACCCGCGAAGAGTTTCAATACACCCACAAATGGCGGGAGCATATGTTCATACTCTGGGATAATCGTAGCGTTTTGCATAGGGCCTACGGGGGCTACGACGGCTATGACAGGCTGCTGCACCGGATCACAGTGGGCAGCGATCCAGAGAAATACATCGCGCCGCACTCGGCATTAATGAGGCGTGGT
>TARA_B110000503_G_scaffold143782_1_pt1 | contig 19464 bp, 13 predicted proteins | sample TARA_B110000503 | Tara Oceans TARA_B110000503 (sample SAMEA4397472) | marine metagenome | biome: Polar Biome; feature: [SRF] surface water layer (ENVO:00010504); material: water (ENVO:00002006), including particulate matter (ENVO:01000060) such as... | depth 5 m | reverse complement strand
TGGTTCCAGTTCACGAATAGATGGTCCCGAAATAGGACGGAATTCTTTATGTGGTGATACTTATAAAAAGAGATAGTTAATCTTTCTTCACCAGCCTCATCTATAAGTTTTGCTTGCTCTTTAGCGCTTAGTTTATTGTATAGTTGCATGCTATACTTGTTTTTTAAAGCGCAAAGTTAATTTCTTTTGGAATAAAAATCATCACATGACCCAACCTAGCGGAAAATAGATTAATCCAATCTTTTTATTTTAATATTACGCCAGTTTACTTTAATACCACCACCATCGTGAATTTGTAAGGCGATGCTCCCTTCTGCAGCGCCAATCATTTCGTCATTAAGCGTGATCATTTGGGTACCATTTAACCAAGTGGTAACATCGGAACCATCCACTAATATTCTCATTTCATTCCATTCCCCGAATTTTAAGGCATTATCTTTTTCAGGAGCGGGCTGAATCAGCCAGCCTCTACCATAAGACTCATAAATACCACCAGTAGCATTTCCTGGAGGAGCTACTTCAGCTTGCCATCCGGAAATTTTAGTCCCTTCAATGGATGACCTAAAGAAGACACCACTATTGCCATCTGCACTTTGTTTGAATTCTAATGTCAATTCAAAATTTTTAAATACCTCAACGGTGCCTAAATAACCATAAGCTTTATCGGGTCCACTTTCACAGATTAATTCTCCATTTTCAACGTACCATTTTTCGGTACCATAAATTGTCCATCCGTCTAGATTCTTTCCATTGAATAGTGAGAGAGATTGCGCTACTAATTGATCCGTTAAGATCAATAGCAAGAAGGGAAGGAGTATTAATTTTTTCATTTTTTTTGATTTCGAGAATTGATTTTAAAAATTTCTGATGTAACCTAATGAAACGATAGACAATTATTGTATTCATTTCAAGAATTAAAATTAAAGACTAAAAGTAAAAGAACTTACATAATGGAGTTTTTTTATATCATTTAAAATTTGTCTCAAAAAAATGATTCAATATTTGTTCGGTTTCTGATATCTGGAAGAAAAATAATTGAGTTGCCGGTACACTCAAGGTTATGTATCGTTTTAGAAATTAATAAAATTAAATTGAACCATAGGGTAGTAGTTTAAAAATAAATAAATCATTTTTGAGTAAATAACTAATTAAATCAAATGTTTGAACGTTTTCTTGAAGGAGTTAACTATTATGATTTCCCCTCTTTAGAGGTTGCTATTTTTTCTTTGTTGCTCGCTTTTGTGCTGAGTTCGTCTATCGCACTTACCTACCATTTCACCTTTACAGGAGACGATTTCCCCAATAATTTTTTTCAAGCCATTGTACTTAGTTCAATTGTGACAGCCATGATTATTATGTCTGTTGGCAATAATTTGGCCGTTGGTTTTGGAATAATAGGTGCGGTAGCCGTAATCCGGTTTAGAACCCTTATTTCAGATCCCCGCAACATGATTTTTATGTTTGCAGGGATATCGATCGGAATTACGACAGGTGTTTATGGGTATGCCGTTAGCGTCAGCGGCACGGTGCTTTTTTGTATCTCTGCAATTCTTTTAAAATACTCAAAATATGGAAATATAGGCCAAAAGTTTTTTGAGGTATTTATTTCATACAAAGAGGAAGTTAACAATGATTTGAGTCGTTATTTAAATTTCGAAGCTGAGGTGAGAATTGTTTCACAGCGTCGGTTAAGTGATGGGAGTTTCAAACTTGAATACCTTATCAAGCCAGAGGTTTTCATTACAGAAGTGCAACTTTTTAATGAATTAAATAAAATTGAGGGTATTAGGGAGTTAAAGGTTTTGGAAAAGAAAATTAATTCAGCACTGTGATAAGGAAGTATCTATTTTTATCTATTTGGGTTTTGTTAGTGTTGCTTTTATGTATTCTGGGCATTAATTATAGAGACAAAACAAAGGCGATGGTCGCGCAAGTTGAAAACCAGGTAACTGTTATTAGCTTTCAAAAGCCCATTAGGATAATAGAAATTTTTGTTGTTCCCGGACAAGAAGTGCATATTGGTGACAAGCTATTTATTGGCGAAAGCCAGACACTCATGTCTGATATTTTTGAAAAAAAGACGTTGTTGACAAAATATAAAGGGCAATTTAATGGGAGTCTTGATCAGTTTCAAGTACAGTTAACCTTAACGAAAAGTGAAGTTTCATTTAAAGTGGCAGAGCTTCAGCAAGAGTTAAATGCCTTGGGCTTGCAAAAGCGTATGCAAGATGAAAATTCAGGACGTTTGTCAAAAGTATTTGAAGGGGTTATCAGTCAAAATATTGACTCTATTCAATTGGCTAGAATTTCTTTTTTAAATCAACAAATAGAGAATCAATCCAATTATTTGAATATCAAGTTAAAACAATTGCGATCTTCCTTGCAAAATGATACAAGTTCTATTAAAACCCAAATCAGGATTCTAGAAAATGAAATTGGCATATTAGAAAATGAATCATTGGCTCTTGTTCAATATGCAGAGCATTCTGGAAACATTGGTAATGTCAGCGTGCAACTGAATGAGTTGGTTCCTCCGTATCAATCAATATTATCTATTTACGGTCTAAATCCATCCATTATCAAGGCATTTGTAAATGAGAGAAGTGTGGTCGGTTTGGAACTAAGAGATAAGGTATTGGTGGAATCTACCAATCGAATGTATAAAATCCCAGGTGAAATTATTGAAATAGGCTCTCGTGTTACCTCTTTTCCTGAGAAATTAAATGTGATCAATGGGATAAACTCATTTGGCCAAGAAATATTTATCAAAATATCAGAAGACAACAATTTTCTTAATGGAGAGAAAGTATATGTTTATTTGAATAATGACACCGAATAAACTGATTTCCCTGACTTTCTCAAGTCTGTTCGCTTTTTTCGCGTATAGTCAATCAACCGTAGACCAGGTTTTATTGAATTCGCTTCAGGATGAAAGATTGGATGGAGTGAAGGCGCAGCTTGAATATTATGATACTCATTCTTTTAAGTCCCCGCTATTTAGAGAGCTAGATTTGCGTGTAAGAGGTAACGATCTTAATGATATTCCGGAACGATATGGATTGCGGTTGGGATTATTAAATCCCAAGGAGATGCAAGCAAATAATAATTTTGATAAGGCCAATAAAATATTTTTGGCAAACCGATATAATTATTTGATTAACCAAATTTTAGCCGAAAAATACAAGTTATTGATTTATGATTATTCGCTCTTGCTTAAAGAAGCTAATCTTAGAAATGAAGCGGAACGTATAAAATCATTTCAGCTCTCAAAAAAGGCCATAGTTGATCTGGACGATTGGATAAAAATTGATCATTCTCTTTTGGATGCTGAGCTAAAACACGCAGAGTTACAGCTTGAAAAAGAGCAATCTAAAGCTGATTTAGCCGGTATAGACTCAACTACTTTAGGTATTAATTGGGATCGTTTCTCGATGATTCAGGTTGGTCAAATGCGCACTGTGCTAGACGATGCCATTTCATCTTCAAAACTCAATCAATTGGCGTTGGCGTCACAAGCGCTTGATTTGGATAGACTCAAACTATCAATTGATTATGCTGAAAGCCGAAGTAATCTAGGGTTTTTACAGGCTGGTTACGACACAGACGGAGACTGGGGATTAAAGAATCATTTGGCTTATCAAGTCGGTATATCAATTCCAATTTTCAATAAGGATCGACCTAAGTTACAGCGCGATGAGCTTGATTTGATCGAAAATGAATATCAGCTTAGATATTTATCAACAAGCAACAGAGATGTTGATATGCAAGTATTTAATCGTTTCAATGCGGTGCTCATTACCTATAACATGTTGAACAATAAATATGAGGAATTATTAGTGATTGCTAGAACAGGTGTAGTTGATGTTGATGCTTTTATATCATTAGGGACTTACTTGAGCTCTGTAAATGAACGGAAGGACCAAGCTTACATTGAATTACTGGGATATTATATTGACATTCTAGAAAATAGAGGAATACTTGCAGCGGAACCTTATCTCAATTATCTTTCGCCACTACTAAGTGATTTATCCGATTATTGAATTTTTTATATTTTGAAGTTTAAAACAAATCTTTTCAAAGAGTTTCCTCATTCCATAGTATTGCTTTTTTTTATCATCATTTTAGCAACGTTATGTACGCATATAATACCTGCTGGAACTTTTGATAGAGAATTGATTGATGGTAGATTACGCGTGATAGCTGGGACTTATCATGTCATTCCGTCATCTCCTTTGGGTTTAATGGAAATGTTTATTGCCATGCCAAAGGGATTCAAAGTGGCTATTGAAGTTATATGGGTTGTGTTGGCTAGCGGAATCATGTTTGGTGTTTTGGAAAAATCCAAAATGATTGAGAATAGTATAGGCACTCTTATTAACAAGTTGGGTTTTGAAAAGAGATTTTTTATCGTAGTCGCGATGACTTATTTATTTGGAATGCTAGGGGTAGTCGTGGGGTACGAAAACAATATTGCAATGATCCCAATTGCGGCCACGCTAAGTTTGGCTTTAGGCGGTGATTTGATGTTGGCTGCGGCAATTGCGGTTGGGGGTGTGACCGTTGGATTCGGACTTTCACCTATCAATCCCTATACAGTGGGTACCGGTCATAAGATAGCCCAGCTACCGATGTACTCGGGTGCGCTACTTCGTAGTTTGTTGTGTTTTTCGGCACTATCAGTGTTAGCTTATTTCAATTTGAGATACTTCCGAAGCATTATAAACGACCCATCAAAAAGTAAAACTCGGGATCTTGACCAAAGTGGTTTTGGCTTGACCAAAGAACTCTCCAATTATTCAATGAATTTTCGGGATCAAATGATTTTAATGATATTTCTTATTGGATTGGGTAGCATGTTATTTGGCGTATTTCAATTTCACTGGTATCTGAATCAAATTTCCTCTGTTTTTTTAATGATTTCAATTGTGGCGGGATTGGCGGCAGGGATGAACGGAAAAGTCATTGGTGAAACCATCTTGAAATCAATAAGCACGGTGGCACCTGGTGCCTTTATGGTTGGATTTGCCGCGACGATAAAAGTAATCCTTGAAGAAGCACACATTGGAGATACGATTGCCTATGAACTATCTGAATCGCTTATGGGATTATCACAATACGGAGCTGCTTTTGGGATGTCAATTGCACAAACTATTATTAATTTTGTCATTCCATCAGGAAGTGGTCAAGCCTTGGCAACGCTACCTATTATGATTCCTACGGGTGAATTACTAGGATTAACCCGTCAAACGACTATTTGGGCGTTTCAAATAGGGGATGGCGTGAGCAATTTGATTAATCCGACAATGGGAGGATTGATTGCTATGCTTTCACTTTGTCGGGTTTCATTTGACAAGTGGATAAAATTCATTTTTCCAGTAACTTTGGTCATATTTTTGATTAGTTGGATTTTTTTACTGATTGGAGTATATATCAATTGGGGCCCTTTTTAATATCATATGAACGTAGAACAAATACTTGCGAAATTGGTGTCTTTTCCAATACTTGGTGGAGAACCGAATCTTGCTATCATTGAATGGTTGGAAGAATATTTAGCTAATCTCGGCATTACTACTCATAGAGTATATAATGCCGAGAAGACTAAGTCTTCATTGCATTGTCGAATAGGACCTGCGGTGGATGGTGGAATCATACTTTCAGGACATACAGATGTGGTTCCTGTAGCAGGACAAAATTGGAACACGGATCCCTTTATTTTAACTCCAATTGGAGATAAGCTTTATGGACGAGGTTCGTGCGATATGAAGGCTTTTTTAGCCTGTTTTTTGTCTGTAGCCCCAACAATGATCAAGACGAATTTAAAAAAGCCAATTTATTTTGCATTATCTTATGATGAGGAGATTGGTTGTATAGGAGCGCCGGATTTAATAGCCGCTATTTCAAAGCATTACGATGAACGACCAGCATATGCTTGGATAGGAGAACCCTCTATGTTGATGCCTATAGTGGGTCAAAAAGGGATATGTGTTCAGCAGACCATTGTCAATGGATCTGCAGGGCATAGCAGCAGGATCAGACAAGAAGTAAGTGCCATACATGAGGCTGCAAAATTAGTTTTATGGCTAGAAAATAAAATGAATGAATTGGCCAAAGAGAGCATTGACGATCGTTTTCATCCTCCGCATTCTTCTATTCATGTGGGTACATTTAATGGAGGGATTGCACCTAATGTCATTGCGGATAGGTGTAGTTTCAAATGGGACATTCGATGTATACCTAAAGACAGTATTCCTGAAATATTAGCTGAATTTGAGGCACATTGCAGGATACGAGAAGCTGTCTTAAGGGATCTATTTCCTGCGTTTAAAATTGAAACTATTAATGACCATCCTGAAGTTCCAGCCCTTGATACCAAGGAAGATGCTGAAATCACCTTATTGATTAAGGAATTAACGGGATCGAGTATCCTAGACACCGTAGCATATGCTGCTGAAGCCGGACAATTCGAATTTGGTGGATTCCCCGCCATCATCTGTGGCCCTGGAGATATTGCACAGGCGCATAGGGCAAATGAATTCGTAGCAAAAGATCAATTACATCATGGTGTTGTTTTAATTGAACGGTTAGTACAAAAATTCAGTTGAATTTTTGTTGATTCCATCAAAGAGTAGTTTTTCGAGTTTAACATTTAGAAGATGAAAAAGAAAATATTTAGCACAAAAATTAATTCAGTAGCCGTTAATTTAGGGTTATTACTGTTAAGAGTATCGATTGGGGGAATAATGCTTACACATGGCTATCCAAAGTTATTGAGACTTTTAGATGGGAATTTAAAATTTGGGGATCCTATTGGGATCGGCGCTGAAGGATCATTCATTTTAGTTGTTTTCGCTGAGTTCTTTGCTTCAATTGCCCTAATCTTGGGTTTTGGATCTCGGATAAGTGCTTTTCTACTTTCCTTTACCATGTTCGTTGCTGCATTTATTCGACATGCTGATGATCCTTTTTCAAAACAAGAGTTATCCCTGACGTTTTTTGTGGTCTTCTTCTTCTTGCTACTTTCCGGCCCAGGAAAGTATTCTGTAGATCATAAGATTAGTTGAGCTTATTAATGAAATAATAACATTGGATTACAAAAGATAGACTTATGAAAAAGAGACACCTTATTTCTTTTATTTTGATCATGCTCTTTCATTTGGTAATAAGTCAACAGGTAATTGTTTCGGATCATCTTACTGCTGATTTTCATGCCCAAAGAAGGACTGCTTTGAGAGAAAAAATGCCAACCAATTCTGTCGCCCTATTTTTTGCTAATCCTATACGAAACAGGGCAAATGATGTGGATTATATCTATCATCAGGATCCCAATTTATACTATTTGACGGGTCATAATGAGCCACATGCCCTTTTGCTTATTTTTAAGGAAGGTCAAGTACTTACTGACCATGAAGTGAGTGAAGTATTGTTTACCAGAGGACATGACGCCTTGAAGGAACTTTATAATGGTCCTAGAATGGGCGTTGAAGGTGCTAAGTCTAAGCTGGGCATTCAGCTTGTTTATGAAGGGACAGTGTTCGAAGATTTTAACCTTGATTTCTCGACGTTTGATAAAGTACTTTTTTACGATTTTAAAAATGATGTACTAGATACTCAAGAGCAAGGGGATCTTTTTGACTTAATGTCCTGGACGCAATCTAAGATTGGTTATCAACAAGATTTGATGATGATAGAACCCATCCAAAATAATATTGATGTCAAAGCATTAGATGTCATAATCAAGGATATGAGAGGCATAAAGGAAGTCGAAGAGATAACGCTTATTAAAAAGGCAGTGGATATATCTACTATCGCGCAAGCTGAAGTAATGAAGGCAATGCGTCCAGGGATGTCAGAAAGTGAAATTCAAGGCTTACATGAATATATTTTTAAGAGATATCAAGCAGAATTTGAAGGCTATCCTAGTATTGTTGGGGCAGGCCATAATGGCTGTGTCTTACATTATATAGAAAATAATAAATCGAGCCTGATAGATGGAGAATTGATTTTAATGGATTTGGCAGCAGAATATCACGGATATACTGCCGATATTACCAGAACAATTCCAGTTAACGGTACCTTCTCAACCGATCAGCGTAGAATTTATGACTTAGTTTATGAGGCCCAGGAAGCAGCTGCACAATTATGCAAAGCCGGTTTAAAATTCTCCGAGTTGTATGATGCTACTGCTGTTGTCATTAATAATGGACTGCATAACCTAGGGATCTATAAGGGTACCCAGCCCGATGATATTGTTAATCCTGAAACCGGAAGAAACAGATATTATCCCCATGGTTGTTGTCATCATATTGGCCTAGATGTACATGATAAAGGTAATTATAATTTACTTGAAGAAAATATGGTAATTACCATAGAACCTGGTATTTATATACCTAAAGATAGTCCGTCTGATCCAAGATGGTGGGACCTAGCCGTACGGATAGAAGATGATTATCTGGTTACGGCAGAAGGTTGTCAGTTATTGTCAGATAAGGCACCTAGAAAGGCTTCTGATATTGAGGCATTGATGAAAATAAAAAGTCCCCTTGATGACTTTATATTACCCTCCTTAGAGGGTAATTGACAGGAATAATGGCTAAAAGGGGACGCTGACTCCCGGAAAATTGACCTAATTATTCCAATTCTCTAAGATCTACTGGTACTACTTTTGAGATACCTTGTTCGATCATGGTGATTCCATAAATTAAATCAGTACTAGACATCGTGCGTTTATTGTGAGTCACGATGATAAATTGAGATTGATTAGAGAATTCACGGATAATTTGATTGAATTTATCAATATTGGCATCGTCCAAAGGGGCGTCTACTTCGTCGAATATACAAAATGGAGCTGGCTTTATGAGATAAATAGCAAAGAGTAAGGCAGTTGCTGTTAACGTCTTTTCACCGCCAGATAATTGATTAATGGTAAGCGGTCTTTTTCCTTTGGGTTTGGCGATAATTTCTATAGAAGACTCCAATGGCTCATCTGGGTTTGTAAGGCTCAAATCACAATCATCTTCATCGGTAAATAATGTGCGAAAAACTTTGATAAAATTAGCTTTAATAAGTTCAAAGGATGTCATGAAGGTCTCCTTGGCTACTGAATTAATTTCTTCAATAGTTGACAGTAGAATTTCTTTAGCCTTTACCAAGTCTTCCTTTTGGCTACTAATGAAATCATATCTTTCTTTAATCTCATCGTATGCCTCCATGGCCATAGGATTGATCGGACCCATGTTCTCTAATTTCTTTTTGCGCTCAGAAGCTTGACTTTGTATGATATCCAAGGTTAGTCGCTCATATTCTGGATTGAGCGATTGTTCGTCAATGCTATCAAAATCAAGATTAAATTCGACAGACAATCTGTCTTTGATTGAATTAAGAATGATTTTGGCATCATTAAGTTTGTTTTGCCATTCCATGATCAATTGGTCTCCTGTCTCTCGTTGTCGGAGTAGCTCCCTGATTAATTTGTCTTGTTGATCAATACTTTCTCTACCGCCGTAATACTCTTTTTCTATCTCATTAAGCGCCAACTCAAATCGTTCCTTTTCAGCGTACATCTCTATTAATTGATCATCATCATTCATGGTAAGATTGATGAGGTTTTTCAAGTTGTTTTCTGATTCTTTGAGCGCTTCGTTATTATAAATAATTCTATTGAGGCTTCCTTGGTAAGATTCTTCCTTGTAGCTAATTTCTTGGACAATACTATCAACTTTATTTTTGTCTTGATGGTATTTTACATTGCCTTCATTATAGACAGATGCGTCTTGGGTTAACGAGATATTTAATCTCTCGACGGTTCCCTTCTGATCAAAAACAAGGCTTTCTAAATCGTTTAAGCTATTTTTTCGATCTTCCAGAAGCGGTTTTATTCGTTCAATATCGTCATTAATCAGGTAGATTTGATTTTGAATATCCTCTCTTCGAGTAGAATTTGAGTTTAATAAATTATAAAATTGTTCTTGCTTGGTTTTAAAAGTGGTTAAGGATTCATTTATTTTATTTATTTCCTCTCTTAGGGCTTCCAATTCAATACTTTTATTTTTGATTTTGAGTTGTTCATACTTGTGTTGGTTTTCCAGTAATTTTTGTTGAACGACCTGCTGCTGATTCTTTAGTTTTTTAATTTCTATCGCCAAATTTTCAAGGTTTTTGACCCTACCTATTCTTTTACCTTCGAACAATCCTACTGAGCCTCCACTAATACTGAATGCCCGGTGAATAATTTTACCTGATTTTTCAATAAAAACTACATTTGGTCTTGGTTGAGGTACCGCTCCATCATACACGTAGACATTATGTAATAAAAACGTAATTAACTTTTTGTATTTATACTCATAATCAATAAGTTCGGTAGCCGATCTGACATTGTCAATAAGCAGCGTATCTAAGGGCTTAAATGATTCTAATTGATCCAATACGAAGAAATTGGCCTTGCCTTTATTGGAATCATTAAGTAGCGATACCGCGTTTAATGCATCCGATATATTTTCTACTACATAGTAATTCATGTAGGGTTCAAGAAAATTTTCAATGCATATTCTGTATTCTTTTGGACATGAAAGTACGTCAGAGAGGAGAGGGGCGTTTTTCCATTGGCTTTTCTTACGTAAAAATTTGATCGCTTCTGGAAATCCTTCTAGGTTATCAACCATGGATTTGATCAAATTATATTCATTTTCCTTAGCATCTAAACTACGGTTGACCAGATTGAATTCATCTTTTAGTAACTCAATTTTCTTACTATAAGAGGATATATTCTGATCGATTAATTCTTGTTCTTTTGATAAGGACTCGTAACCCTGTTGTTTATCTGCTTTCTCTAATTCAATTTCATTGATTTTTGATTCTAATTCATTTAGACTGCTGGTATGTTCGGAGGAATCTGAATTTGTTTTTTCGTGTTCAATTTTGAGGGTATTAAGTTGTATTTGTTTAATTTCCAGATCCTTTGAATATTGAAATACTGATTCGCGTTGATTTAAATATTGTTGATTTAATTCGTCGAGTAACCCTTGGCCTGCTATGGTTGTGTTTTTTTGTCGTTCATATTGAAGCTTTAAAGCTTCAAGTTTTGATGTTATTTTGTTTAATGCATCTGTAGCCTCTAAGAGGTTTTTTTGAAGACCTTGAATGGCAAATGATGACCGTTCGTTACTTTCTTTATCTTGATTGATCTGATTTTTTAATTGATCTATTTTGTCTTGCAAAAAACGTTGCCGTTCACTTTTTATTTTTTTCTCATTTTCATAAGAGCGTATTTTATGGACATGGTCATTTAATGTTTTTTGTTGACCCGCTAATGTTTTTTCTTTTTGTAGTAGCGTTGTTTTTAATTGTCCTGATATGGCTTCATGGGTGGTTATTTGGGTATTAAGAGCTTGTTTTTTATCTGTTTCTGATTGAATTCTCTTTTGGGTGCTATCATGTACTTCTTGTTGGGCGAATGTGCTTTTGCGTGCTAGGCTAATGCTTAATAGTTTATAATCTTCTTTAATTTCATAATAATTTTTGGCCTGCTTTGCTTGGCGCTCTAGTGTTTTTAGGTTTTTTTCAATTTCATAAAGCAGGTCGTCTACTCTGGCTAAATCGGCATCGGTATCACTTAATTTTCTCAAGGACTCCTTTTTGCGCATTTTAAATTTAGAAATACCCGCGGCCTCCTCAAAAAGGTTCCTTCGTGAGTTGTCTTTGTCATTAAGTAAGTCATCGATCATTTTTAATTCAATGATCGCATAAGAATTTGAGGTAATACCTGTATCTAAAAAAAGATTGGTAATGTCTTTTAGTCTACAGGTGATACCATTCAATTGATATTCACTTTCACCGGACCTATAATAGCGCCGGGTAATTGTCACTTTTGAATATTCAGTTGGAAGAAGATTTTTTGTGTTGTTAAAAGTGATGGACACTTCTGCAAGCTGAGTAGGCTTTCGATTTTTGGTGCCGTTAAAAATGATATTGTCCATCTTTTCTGACCTCAGGACTCTCGTTTTTTGTTCCCCTAGAACCCATCGTATGGCATCGACGACATTGGACTTACCGCACCCATTGGGTCCTACGATGCCGGTAATACCCTCATTGAAATTGATTATTACTTTATCGGCGAAGCTCTTAAAGCCCCTAATTTCTATTTGAGTCAATTGCATGCGCAAAAATGATTACTGATTATGTATCAAGCTAATAAAATTATGGTAATTTTAGCTTTATTTAAATTATGGATAATATACAAAATTGGATTTATCTCATTTTAGGTGCGATATATTTTATATCGAAACTTAGAAAGAATAAAAAAGCGTCAGATCAGCCGGAAATACTGAATGAAGCGAAAGCCCCTAAGAAGTATAAAACTTTTGAAGAATTGCTGGGAGAATTCACTAATGATGAACCTTCTATTGAGCGAGAAGTATTCGATAAGGGTGTTATTGAGGCGCCAGTACCATTCATAAGGAAAGATAGTGTGATTGATAATAGAGGGATTGTTGAACAAAAAGTGGCGGATGAGGAATCAAAACGTATCTATCTAGAGGCGATTAAGGGTGCAGAGATGACTCAACCGAAGATACGGAGATTTGATTCCTATAAGATCAAGCGTGAAAGTGCAGCGATTAAAAAATTAGATTCAAATCAGCTTCGGAAGTTGTTGCTGACTAGAGAAGGGATCAGGCAAGGAATTGTTTTAAATGCGATTTTAACTCGAAAATATTAAAAAATGCCCAATTTAATTGGGCATTTTTTATCTCTTATTCATCGCGATATAATCTCTTTTGTTTTCTCCAGTATAGATCTGTCTAGGTCTGCCAATAGGCTCTTTATTCGCTCGCATTTCTTTCCATTGCGCAATCCATCCAGGCAAACGACCCAACGCGAACATCACAGTAAACATCTGGGTGGGGATACCTAGTGCTCGATAGATAATGCCGGAATAGAAATCAACGTTTGGATATAATTTACGTTCGACAAAATAAGGATCACTCAACGCTTTTTCCTCCAACCCCTTTGCGATTTCCAAAATCGGATCATTAACACCTAATGCCAATAGCACTTCGTCCGCCGCCTCTTTGATTATTTTTGCACGCGGGTCAAAGTTTTTATAGACGCGATGACCAAAGCCCATTAATCTAAAAGAATCTTCTTTATCCTTAGCTTTATCCATCCATTTCTGAACCCCTCCACCATCTAACTTAATTGCTTCTAGCATTTCGATTACTGCCTGATTGGCGCCGCCGTGCAATGGCCCCCATAGGGCATTAATACCGGCTGAGACAGAAGGGTAGAGACTCGCTTGAGAAGATCCAACAATCCTTACTGTAGACGCTGAGCAGTTTTGTTCATGATCGGCATGTAATATCAATAATTTATCTAAGGCCTTAGAGACCACTGGATTTACCTCATAATCGGATGAGGGAAGTCCAAACATCATGTGAAGAAAATTACTACAATAATCCAATTTATTGTTTGGATATATTACCGGTTGTCCAATTTGATTTTTGAACGACCAAGCAGCGAAAGTGGGCATTTTAGCCAAAATCCTGACAATACTTAAATTTACTTGTTCGGGACTTATATCTACGCTAGTGTTTTTGGGGTAAAAGGCATTTAGCGCGGTGACCAAGGAGGAAAGAACACCCATAGGATGGGAATTGGAAGGAAATCCGTCCAGTATTTTCTTAAAATCCTCATGCACGAGCGTATGCTCAGTAATTTGGGTTTCAAATATTTTCAACTCATCAGCAGTGGGTAAATTTCCATGAATTAACAAATAAGAAACTTCAGTGAACGTTGATTTCTCCGCCAGTTGCTCGATAGGATAACCACGATAATTTAAAATTCCAATTTCACCATCTAAAAAAGTAATCGAACTTGTTGTAGATCCGGTATTCTTAAAGCCAGGATCTAATGTGATAATCCCTGATTGATCTCTGAATTTACTTATATCAATGGCTAATTCGTTCTCTGTTCCTCTTATTAAAGGGAGCTCATAAGTTTTCCCATTTACAATTATTTGAGCTATTTCTGACATTTAACCTTATTTTGATATGAATTAATTATTCCCTAAAATCAACGGCAGTCCGTCTTTACCGCTTCCGATAATGATTACCTTACTATTCGGTGATTTGGCCAATTCAGTCGTTGCTTCAATTCCTCGCATTTTAAGCAATTCATCGGTTAAACTATTGTTAATTATTTTGTTAGCAACGGCCTCTCCGTCGGCAGCAATTCTTTTTCTTTCCGCTTCACTTTTTTCTTTATCCAATCGGAATTGATAGGCAAGGGCTTCTTGCTCTTGTTGCAATTTATTTTCGATGGCCATCTTAATTTGATCGGGTAAAGAAATCGCCCTAATAAGTAAGGCGCGCATTACAATATTGTTTCCTGGCGCGCTCAAAATAGCGCCAGTTTCACCTTTAATTGCATTTTCTACTTCTGGACGCTTGGTCGAGTAAATCTCTTCAGCCGTGTAACGGCCTGCTACCTGTCTTACCGTTGATCGAAGTTCTGGTATGACCAATCTTTTGACATAATCTCTTTGAAAGGTCTCGTGAATTTCACCAATAGAATCATACATAGGATGGAAACGAATCGTTACATCTATTTTTATACTTAAACCGCTTTTGTCTAGAATATCCATAGTTTCCTCAATTTGATTTTCAGAAACATCGTAGACGTAAATTTCATTCCATGGGGCTTTTACATTAAATCCGGGACCAAATATATTTTGCTTATCTAAGCCTCCGCTAAATTTCTTGAACATAACAGCTCTTTCCGTCGCTTGAATAGTAAAAAAAATACTATTTGATATCGAGAAAAGAATCACAAATGAAATCCCTAAAATGACTAAGAAGGGCAAATATTTTCGATTATCCATAATTTTTTTATTTGAATGACAAATATACAAAGTCGAACTTACAATTGTAATTAGAATATTTACTTTTGATGATTAATATTGCATGACCCCTCATAAATCCCAATGATTTTTAAAACAGATACAAATTATTCTCTATCATTTAAATCTATATTTATATGAATGAAATCTTCAATAAGGTTCGTTATAAACTCGGTAAGCCGTATAATGATCTCTCTTTTTTATTAGAGGCGTTGCATGAGGTTTTAATTGAAAATGGAGAAATTGAAATAGCCGAATTTATTCCATGGATTAAAGATCAAAAAGATTCCATAAAAGAAATCACACCCACTCAATTGCAGTTATACTCACTTATTTTTCAATTAATTAATTTGGTGGAGATCAATGGTGCAGTACAAAACCGTAGGAGAAAAGAGAGTTTAGATCTTTCAGGTGTGAATGGTTTATGGGCATCAAATATTAAAGAACTTCAAACGGCGGGGATATCAAATAAGGAAATTTTACAATCACTTAGGGATGTACATGTGGAGCCTGTCTTAACGGCACACCCAACGGAGGCCAAGCGTGCGACGGTACTGGAGCATCATAGGGAACTTTATTTGTTCATTGTTCAGAGAGAAAACACTATGTTTAATACCCACGAACAGGGAAATATTAGGCATAATATAAAACAAGTATTGTTTAGACTTTGGAAAACGGGAGAAATTTACTTGCAAAAACCTGATATAGCTTCTGAGTTAAGAAACATCACCCACTATTTAGTTAATGTTTTCCCGGAGGTTATTTCAATTTTAGACAGAAGATTGGGTCAAGCTTGCCAAGATCAGGGTTTTGAAGTTGATTATATCACGAAAAATCAAGCCTTTCCACAAATTAGCTTTGGTAATTGGGTGGGGGGAGACAGAGATGGTCACCCGTTGGTGACTAGTGAAGTAACTCAAAACACACTCTTGCACCTTAGACTTAATGCTTTCGTGGTAATCAGGAGAAAGTTGATTCATCTCGGTCAAAGATTAAGTTTTGCCTATCAGCTTGAGCGTGCTAGCATAGGCTTTCAAAGGCGTATTAACGAGATGCTGTTGGAACAAGAAGGATTAGGTGAAAAAATAATTCAGCGTAATGTAGGAGAGGTTTTTAGACAGTTTGTGAGTTTGATGACTGCTAAATTACCAGTAGATACCAAACGAGAACACGCTACGGAACTAGCGGAGCACAAGGGCTCCTATATGTATGCTTCGGACCTGGAAGATGACCTCACACTCCTTCAAAATGAATTAATCTTATTCGGTGCGGCTTCAACGGCCTACGATGACCTCATTACCACATTGAGAATTGTGAAAACATTTGGTTTCCATCTAGCCGCTTTAGATATCCGTCAAAACAGTAGTTTTCATGATCAAGCGATGGACCAATTGCTAGAAGCATCTTTGGCAGAGCGAACTAATTTTTCAGAATGGTCTGAGGAAGAGCGACTTGTATTTTTGAATAAAGAGTTGTCTACCGCGAGATTATTTACCCATGCCAAAACAGAATTAAAGGAACATGCCAAAACAGTACTTGATTGTTATCGGGTAGTTGAGGCAAATACAAGTTTATATGGCATGAAGGCCATTGGCTCCTTCATTGTCAGTATGACACGCTCTTTGTCCGATCTTCTGGTGGTATATGTTTTGGCGCGCGAGGCAGGACTTACCAGAATGACTCCTAGGGGATTGGTTAGTAAAGTACCGATTGTACCATTGTTTGAAACAATTGGTGATTTGGAAAAAGCCCCTGAAATTTTGCAGGGATTTCTGGCGCATCCATTCACGATAAGATCATTGAAAGAACTGAATATTGGAAATAAGGAGCTGGTACAACAAGTCATGGTAGGCTATAGTGATAGCAACAAAGATGGTGGCATCATGGCGAGTCAGTGGAATTTGTATAAAGCGCAGTTTAATTTGAGTAAAATCGGGGAAAACAATTCAATAAGAATTAGATTTTTCCATGGAAAGGGGGGATCGATAAGTAGGGGATCTGGTCCGACACATTATTTTATTGATGCTCTGGCTGATGGTGCTCTGAATGGAGATATCAGGTTGACTGAGCAAGGTGAGACCATTGCACAAAAATACGCGAACAAGGTCAATGCTGCTTATAATTTAGAATTATTGGCGGCCAATACACTTTCAAAGACCATTTTCGATAAACATAAAGCACGTGCCTTTCATCCCCAATCTAAAATACTAGAAACTTTGTCTGCTTCTTCTCAGAAGACCTATGAGGATATGATTCATGAAGAGGGGTTTATGGAGTTCTTTCGACAGGCCACGCCCATAGATGCCATTGAAACGAGTAAAATAGGATCAAGGCCAGCTAAAAGGACAGGTGCCAATTCACTAGCTGACTTACGGGCCATTCCATGGGTTTTTTCTTGGAGTCAATGTCGGTTTTACATGACCAGTTGGTACGGAATAGGTACGGCATTGGATCAATTAGAGTCAAATTCTGCTTTTGAATACGCAGCTTTCAAAAGCGCAATGAAAAACGATCCATTTATAAGATATGTTTTCACTAATATAGATACGAGCATAGCTGCTACTGATGAAGTCATTATGCTTAAGTATGCCCAATTAGTCCAAAATAAAGAAGTTAGGAACAAGTTTACCTCGTTATTTATCAATGAGTTAAAACGAGTTAAATATCATTTCAGTCAATTATTAGATCTAAACATAGAGCAAAGAAGGGTGAATCATTATTATTCAAACATGCTTAGAGGATCTTTAATGGATCCTTTACATGATTTGCAAATTACTTTATTAAAGAAATGGCGGAAAGAGCAAATAAACGATCCCAACTTAGCCTTAAAGACTCAATCAGAAATAATGCTTTCAATAAATGCACTTGCTAGCGCAATGAGAAATACCGGTTAATAAATCATTCAAAAATCACCATTTTTTCATTGTCATACCAGCCTTTGTACATGTCTTGATGGATTTTTTCGACTCGATTTCTTTTTACTTTTAACGTTGGGGTAAGTAGTCCGTTGTCGATGGTCCAGTCTTCCTTCATGATCACTACTTTTTGAACTTTGGCAACACTTTCTAGTTTTGGATTGAGTTCATTGACTGTTTGACTTAGGCTGGCTGCGATTTCAATTTCACTTTTATTTTTTGCGTTTTGAGAAAGCACCACTAAAGCAATGGGTTGTGGAATACCCATACCCACGATACATACTTGATCGAGATCTGTGTTTCGCATCAATTCCATCTCTATTGGTGCTGGTGAAATGTATTTTCCTTTATCGGTTTTGAATTGATCTTTTATTCTTCCAGTAATGATCAAATAGCCCTCATGGTCATATTCACCTATGTCTCCTGTTCTTAAAAAGCCATCTTCAGTAAACATATCTTTCGTCATTGCAGGCTCTTTATAGTAGCCCAGCATCAGGCAATCACTTTTGATTAATATTTCATCCTCAGAAGAAAATTTAATTTGTACTCCAGGAAGGGGTTTTCCAACCGTTCCGAATTTGTTCTGACCTGGATAATTAAAATGGCTCAGTACACAATCTTCCGTCATGCCATAGGCTTGACAAATCTCAATACCCAATTTATGATACCATTCAAGTTGACTAAGAGCAATTGGAGCAGCTCCTGTAAAGATATTAATAGCCTTACTTAGTCCAAGTTTCGCCTTTATTTTTTTCTTAAAAAACGAACTTATTATCGGGATAGATAGTATTAAGTCAAGTTTTTTTTGCGGGATCTTACTCAAAATACCTTCTTGAAATTTGGTCCAAATCCTAGGAACTGCAAAAAACATATTAGGTTGTGTATTACTTAGGTCATCCGAAAAAGTTTCTAATGAATATGGAAAGGTAAAACTCCCACCAATAAACAAACCAAACATTTCAATACCGATACGTTCGGCAATATGGGTTAGGGGCAAGTAGGAAAAGAACTTAGGGGTTTCGCTGCGATAGCCAAAAACGTCAATGGCGGTATTGGTCACTTTACTAAAAGAGCCCACCTTGTGCATAACACCTTTTGGTGCACCCGTCGTACCTGAAGTATACATAATGGTCAGTAGCTCTTCCGGTTGCTGATCCGGGAGTACGTCTAAAGGTGCATTTTGATCAACAAAATCTTCCCAGCTCAGTTCTTCGTTTATATGGTATGCCTTAATCCCAATTCTTAAACAAGCAGTGACCCCAGGCTTTTGGGCAGCATAATCATCTAGTTTGCCAATTATCACTGCCTTAGTTTCACTATGTACAATTATTTCATCAATAGACTGCGCGGAAATCGTTGGATATATGGGAACAGAGACATATCCTGCCATTTGAATGGCTAAATCAGCCATGATCCAATGACTACAATTTTTGGAGAGCAGCGCTATTTTACTTTTAGGTTTATAGCCCAAGTCAATCAATCCATTGGCTATTTTACGGATTTCAATACCCGCCTCTCGATAGGTGATATGATGGACGCTGTCCTCGAACGGCTGATGAAATAAGAATTTATCAGGTTTATTGGCTTCCCAATAGGTAAATGCGGACAAAGGAGAAGGAAAATGCATAGTTGTTAGAGGTATGTTTTCGATTATAATAT
>TARA_B110000503_G_scaffold67968_1_pt1 | contig 19467 bp, 14 predicted proteins | sample TARA_B110000503 | Tara Oceans TARA_B110000503 (sample SAMEA4397472) | marine metagenome | biome: Polar Biome; feature: [SRF] surface water layer (ENVO:00010504); material: water (ENVO:00002006), including particulate matter (ENVO:01000060) such as... | depth 5 m | reverse complement strand
TATTAATGGTCGCTGAAGAAGCAGCAAGCTTAAAATCTGAAATAACCCAAGCAAAAAAAAGTGGAAGGATAAATGGTGTAAATGTTTCTAAAGAAGAAATTGCTGATGCAGAAGAAGAGGTAGCATTATTGGATATGGAAGTTCAAACAGGAAGAGCAGATTTTGCTGAAGAAGTTAGATATGCATCACAAGAAATGCAAATGATGCAAATGCAAATGGAACAAGTGGAACAATATTATGGAGAACCAAAATACTATGATCTTGGAAATCAACTAGAACAATTTGCGATTGGAACAACTACTTATGCAGATTTAAACCAAGTATCTAGTGGTAGTGATAAATATTATGGACAACAAACAGATTTAAAAATTGTAACAGCAGGCTCTAATGCATATTATGCTGCAGTGGGAGAAGTTGCTGGTAATTTTACAGCAACCACCATAATTGATTATAGCAGTAGAACTGTAACTCAAGGGGCAGATATTACAGTTAGTAAACTTGGTCAAAATACAACATCAAGAACTTTTAATGTTTCAACGGGCCATGATTATACCTTAGGGTATGGAGATGTAAAACCTACAGCGTCGTATAATGTTAGTGGTGATGATACTTGGAATGCTGTCGCTTCTGGTGGTGCTACTAGCCTTACAGGATCTGTTAGTACAGCAGCTACAGATGACACAACTTATGTTGAGCAATCAACAGCAGCTAATACTCACTATTTAGTTACTGTATCTTCAGACATTCAAAATACATCAACGCAGGTTGCTGCTGGTACAGTTCAAACAACAGTAACCGTTGAGTCAGAACAAGACATTTCAGGTATCAACATAAGCAACAAAGCGTCAGGAACAGATAGTGCTGTTTCAAAGTATTCAAAGTAGATGAGCTTTAAGGAAAATGTTGATCTATACGTTGACCAATCAGCAAAAAATTTAAACTTTAGACAGGATCTTTTAGAACATATAAAATCTACACATTCACTGATAAAAGTAAATGTTGGTGTTGAGTTAGATAAAATTATTCATAATTTTACAGGTTGGCGAGCTGTTCACTCAGAACATATTCTACCTAGTAAAGGTGGTATGCGTTATTCTGAAGGTGTTGATCAAGATGATACAGAAGCCCTTGCATCATTGATGACTTATAAATGTGCAATCGTTGACATTCCATTTGGTGGATCTAAAGGTGGATTAAGAATAAATCCTAAAAGTTACACTGAAGATCAACTTAGAATTATAACTAAAGCTTTTGCTACAAAATTAATAAATAAAGGCTTTATTTCACCTGCAATAAACGTTCCAGCACCTGACGTCGGTACCTCAGAAAGAGAAATGGATTGGATTATGGATACTTATAAAGCATTAAGACCTGAGGATATTAATTATAGAGGATGCGTCACAGGAAAACCATTGCACAGTGGAGGTATTGTTGGAAGAACAGAAGCAACAGGTAGAGGAATTGAAGAAGTTATAAGGGAAATTTTTAGACATAAAGAAGTTGTTAAAGAATTAAAGTTGAAAAATGAGTTAAAAGATAATTCTATTATAATCCAAGGATTTGGTAATGTTGGAAGCAATTTAGCTAAACATTTATACAATAGAGATAAAGCCAAAATTATAGCAGTAGGGGAACATGATGGCTATTTGTACAATGAAAAAGGAATAGATATTACGGAATTACAAAAATTCCAGAAAAAAAACAAAACAATAAACAATTCAAAACTTGGAATATTTAAAAAAGACCCAAAAGGAGTTTTGGGAATTAAGTGTGATATATTAATTCCAGCCGCTTTAGAGAACTCAATAACCAAAGATAATGTTGAAATAATAAAAACAAAATTGATTGTCGAGGCAGCTAATGGTCCAGTAACTTTTGATGCTGATAAAATTCTTAATAAAAAAGGAATTATGGTTATACCAGATATTTATGTTAACGGCGGTGGAGTTGTTGTCTCTTATTTTGAATGGGTAAAAAATATTTCACATATTCGTTTTGGTAGAGTTGAAAAACGTTTTCAAGAACAAAAAATATTAGACTTAGTAAATTTATTAGATGAAAGAACAAAAACAAAAACTGATCCAGATTTAATTAATAAAATTATGCAAGGTGCGGATGAAGAAGATTTAACTTTTTCTGGTCTTGAAGATGCTATGAGGAATGCATTTAACGAAATTTTAGATGTTAAAAAGAAAATAAAAAAATCGTTTAGAGAGAGCGCGTATTATTTATCTCTGCAAAAAATAAGAAAATTTTATACTCCTGAAGGTTTCCCGAAAAGATAAGTCAACCTAGTACATTATTATTTTTAAATTAATCACTAGTCTTTTCAATATATTATTATTAGTTGGTTTAAATGTGCTCCATTCATAAAAATCAAAAATATTTTTAATTCTTTCCTGCTCAAATGGACTAAGCATTTTTAAAATTTTTTGATGTGTATGAAAATATTTTATTTTAATTCCCTTTTTCTTTAGCTTATATAAAAGTAATGAATATAATATTTTTTTATTAAATATAATATTATAGATAATAATTATTAAAGATAAATATAGTATTATTATAATTAGACTATTAATCAATTTTATAAAATATTGTTTATCTAGAAATTTGTTTAAAATATTTTTTCTGGATTTTTGATCGTATTTTAAAAATGTATTTGTCCAATTATAATCTAAGTATCTTGCGTAATTAAATAGTTTTCTAAAAGTTTTTGAAAATAATAATTTACTATTTTTATCAAAGGATTTTTCACTTAGAGAATAATTATTAGAATCTTTAATATTCTCACTTGGTATAAATGATGTAGGATCAATTCTAACCCAACCTTTGTTTTTGAACCACACCTCAACCCAAGCATGAGCATCAGACTGATTAAAATTAAAAAAATTACCAAAATCATTGTATTCACCAGCATAAAAACCAGTCACTATTCTAGTAGGGATCCCAGCTGCTCTAGTCAGTATTGCAAATGTACCAGCATAATATTCACAATAACCCTCTTTAGTTTCAAGAAAGAATTTAGCGTAATTATTACCATTATCTGAGGGTTTAAGAGAATAATAAAATTCACCACTTGAAAATTCATTTAAAATTTTACTTATATAATCTTCACTGTTTTGAGAGTTAGCAAAAGTCTTTAAGGCCCAATCAATTAATTTATTATTTATTGTGCTTGGCAGCAAAGTATAAAATTTATGTAAATCATTACTTAAATCCATCTTTGAGGGAAAATATGAGGAAGTATAATATTCTTTGTTAATAATTTTGCTACTCGAGCTAAAGGATAAATTTAAATCATTAAAGGTTGTAACATTATCAATTATTATAGAATTTTTAAGTGAAGGTATCCATTTTTTATTATGTGGTTCTAAAATTAGTATTCCTTTATATTTTTTTTTATTTTCGCTTAATGGAAGTAATTCATTTTTATATTTTTTTATGAACTTTTTACTTTTTGAAGAAATCCAATCTTTTTTATTATCTAAAACATCAAATATCTTAACTCTAAAATATAAACTTTCCTCAATTGTAAAATCATCTTTATAGGTGAAGACTTTTTTAGAAGAATTTGAAACTCTGTCAAAAGTGCCTAATTGAATTTTATCTGGAATACCTAGCGTATTTTTTTGAGATGGTAATATATTAATTACAATTTCTTGTCTTGGGAAAATTAAATAAATTATAATGATAAAAGGAATAGTTATCATTGATAAAGATAATAATTTAATTAAGTTTTTAAAATTTATTTTAAGAATTTCTGTTTGATTTAATAAATATAAATGTGAAATTGAAAATACTATTATTAAAGTTGAAATAAAGGAACTAATAAAGTCTTGTCCATAAATTAAGCTACTAATTGCTATGAATATGCAAATATAATTAAAAAAATAATGACCCTGTTTATTCTCAAGCTCCAGATATTTTAATATTAAAAGTATAACTAAAATATTTAAGAAAAATTCTTTTGATAATATATAATTATCTAATTTTAGCTGTAGATAAATTGATATTATAGCAAGTAAAGTGTTTAAAGTTTTTTTATATTTCATTCTTGATAACTTGAAAAATAAAACTATTAATAAAGTTATAATCCAAAATGTTTTATTAATAATACTGATCTCAAAAAAAATTGTTAGAATAGATAAGCTAAATAAGATTATTGCTATATGATTAAAATTTTTAAGATCAAATTTAAACATTTGCTAAATATGTTAAGGCTTTATTTTTATTTTGCACAGTTGATGAAAAGGGTAATCTAAATTCTTTATGTTTTAGTGAAAAAGCAATATTTTCTTTGTATGATTTTAAGACTAGATACGTCGCAAAAGATAGTTTTTTTTCAAATGTAACTGCTTCTATTTTGTCTATATCAATTAAGATATTGTTAATCTTATTTTCATTAATAAATTTTTTTGATAATAATTTATTTTTTAAAATAGAATGTTTCCATGCTATTCTTGACTGGTTTTCACCCTCTTTGTATTCACCAATATTATCAAACTCATAATTTGAATTATTAAGGTTATCTAAATTATGTAAATTTAATACCTTTTTTGTTGGTAAATCAGGTTTTGGGTAAACTATTGCTTTATTATTAAGTTTTAAATAACTTGAACTTTTAACTATTCCAAATGGAAACTTAGAGAATATGTTTAAAGTGGGTAAGTCAAAAGTACCTCTCTCTTTATAAGTGTGATCAATACTTGTTTTTAAAGTTTTTTTAATAATCTTAAGATTTGTAATGGATGTTTCGTTAACTTTAAGATTTATGTTTAACTTATCATTATCTGAATTATTTTTAATATAAAGATATATTTTACTATTTTTTTCTGCTGCAATAAAATGATCATATGAACTTATGGATAATTTATTTAAATTTTGAAATGAAATAATTATCGAAATAAAAAATATTATAAAAATAATTATTGATAATAACAATGAAAAATTTATTTGATAAAATATTGATGCTGTAAAACAAAATAGAACTAAAAAACCGATTTGAAAACCTCTGAAGTTTGGAAAAACAAAAATATTTTTTTTATTTATGGTTGTGATATTTTGTTTATGATTTTTTGCTAATATTTTTTTTTTAATAAAGCCATTAATTATTCTCATTATTATTTTGGCAAATAAACTTTTTCAATTATTTTTTTTTGAATAAATCTATCAACTTCTTTTCTGTTAACCAAATTTATCCTATGTCTTAATAAATAGGGTAAGACTTCTTGTACTTCATTAAAGGTGACGATATTAGATTCCCTAATCAAGGCCAAACTTTTACTCATGCTAACTATAAACTTTAAGCATCTTGATGAGATATGAATTTCTTGTAAATTTTCCTTTATATATTTTGAAATATTTAAAATATAATTAAATACAATATCTTCCATTATGATATTTTGTTTTTGTAAATTTAATTTTGTTAGATCAAATTTTTCAAAGTTTTGCAGATCCTCGTCTTTTTTAAATTCTTTTAATACTTTTAATTGGTCATCATCATTTAATTCATTTAATGAATATGATATCATAAATCTATCTAACTGAGATTCAGGTAGTATTGATGTACCAGATAAATCTGAAGGATTTTGAGTTGCAATTATTATAAACGGATTTGGTAATTTATAAGTTTCTCCATCTACAGTTACATTTTTTTCTTCCATAGCTTCCATAAATGCACTTTGAGTTTTTGGACTTGATCTATTTAATTCATCAGCAAGAACTATATTGCTAAATAAAGGACCTTTTTGAAATTCTAACTGATTATTTTTATTAATATTATAACCTATAATGTCACTTGGTAATAAGTCTGAGGTAAATTGAATTCGTTTAAACTCTAACTTTAAAGCTTTTGTTAATGCTTTTGCAAAAGTTGTTTTGCCAGTTCCAGGCAAATCCTCAATTAAAATATGTCCACCTGATATTATGCAAGCCAAAGACATTTCTATCTTGTCATCATTTCCAATAATTTCTCTTGAGATTTTTTTTTTTATATTTTTGAACATATTATTTAAGGCTTAAAATAACCTTCTGATTTCAAACTTCTAGCATCCAAATTGGCATTTGTTGCACCACTTGGGTCATCTCCTCCTCCTGAAAAATAACCTTGCAAAGGGACTATATAGCTAGAATTTGGACCATAACCACAAGAAATAACTCTATAAAAAATACGCCTATTATTGGTAGTTCCACTTCCCATTGTTTCAGGGCCAGTAGTACTTTGTGGGATGTAATTATAGCCATTTATAGTTGAATGGTATCCAGTTCTTTGTACATAATAGGTATAAGTATATCTTCCAAAGTTGGCATCATCAGATGGACCAAACGATACATTAGATACTTTGTTTGCATAATATACGTATGCGTTAGTGTCAGTATAACCATGCAAGGCTAAACAGTCCCCAGAAACTTGCTCATCTTCATCATTAATTACAGTAATAGGATCAATACCAGATAATGATAATTGATCAACAAGCCAAAGTCTTCCAGCTTCAAGAGCAAATTCAGCAACATGTACAACTGTTCCTTTTTGAGAAGTTGAGACAGTTGATTTTGAACTTTTAAGAATTATTTCATACATAGCAATACTCATAGCTGCTAAAGAAACCATTACGAGCAAAGCCAAGATTAATGCAAAACCTTTTTTATTTTTACTTCTTCTTTTTAATTTAAATATATTTAAAAAATAAAGCATTTAACTATTCCCCAGGCTGTCCAGGTGTGATATCACAAAAATCCAACATTTCAGGATCTTGATAAGCAAAATCATCTAAAGTAATATCAAATTCATCATAATAATTTACACAAGCATATCTATTATCATCACTTGCACCAGAACATTCTGACATAGTCATCCAGTTTGTGCTAAATTCATTTATGTAGCCTTTTGTCTCTAAAGATCCACTTCTTTGACCATCGGCCCATAGATCATTCCAATGACCATCACTTCTAAATTGAAGATAGTTTTCACCACTATTTCTTCTTCGTGTATGCCATTTATTTGAACTAGTATAGTAAGACAAATTAACGTGTCTTTGATAAGGATAAGTTACAGTATTATAAGTCATATTATAATCGGTAAGCGCTACATCCTCCCAAGAATTTCCATCCCATCTTTTTAATTCATGATTAGTTGTGTTAAAATATATATTTCCGGTCTCTAGTGGTAATCCATTAAATTTTGTATACTCATCATTATCGTTTTTAAAATGTTCCTCTAGCTCTGCTGTGCTCCATTGACCTAAATATATATTAGCATAAGTGTCAGGAATTATCTCACCATAAGCTTGTTCTGCAAATGTGCTTGGTTCAAATCCTTTACAACAGTAATCATTAGGTTCATTACCACCCCACGAATTAAAAGCATTATCTCTTTGATTGTTTAAATTAGGAACACCACTAGCATTACAGTTACTTGTTCTACAATATCTTCCACCTTGATCTCTATAAAATACACCAATACCAATACCAGCATAACCAGGATAACAGTAAAGATTGCTATCTGGATCACCTTCTTCCCAAACATCATATTTAGTTGTGTTAACTTGACAGTTTTCACGGACGTTTGTCATTATATCGTCAACTCCTAAATCATATGCTTCAGGTCCACTTGTCCATTTCCATTCACCTGTTCTATCAAGATCTGTACCACCTAACCAAACTGGAGGTGTGTAGATTCCATCTCTCACTTTATCTAAGATAAATTGTCGTTCTTCTTCACTTGTTATTGTTACTAAATAACCTTTTAAATTATAATAGTTTGTAGATTCTGCTCGAAGTTTAGCTTGTGTCCAGTAAGGCCATCCACTATTTCTACCTGCTGGCCAAGTCCAGTTTCCCGGTGCACCTTGTTTTACTGTACCAAACATTTCATCAGTTCCACTTCTTATTGTTACATGACAATAAAAATGCTTAGTGGAACCAACTTTACGAGGTAATAGATCACTACAAATTCCTGGAAAACCAAGGCTTAGTGATATTCTACGATCTTTTATTGCATCAGAATAAGTTGTTCTATCAGCTACTACATTTTCAACATTAACGTATCTTATTTTTCTAATAAATTTTTGGTAGTTAGCAGCAGTTGTTGTACCATTAATTGATAAAAGGCCAGTATCAGTATCAAAATCATCAACTGTTAAACCAAATTCATTTGCTAAATCAGCATCATGTTCTAAATAATCTTCATCTGATTCATGACGGTTAGAAATTAATATTCGAGCACTAGGTATGTTGTTTGTTTCTGGATCCCAATGAGTAGTATTACTAGATACCACATAATCTTTAAATATTAATTTAGAATTTGGACAATACGTTCTACAATTTGTACTGTTAGATCCTAAATTTTTATTTCTTAAAAAAACATTTTTTTTAAGAGCAAGTCTAGCATCATCACTTTCATTAGATTTGAAAGTTAAATCAACATCAAGTAAATCATCTTTTTGAACACCATTAAGAGTAGGGTAGGTGAAGTTAACGGTTAGTACGTTATCAGAAACGGGCTGCCAAGAATGAACAGTTGTATTATGATTAGGATCAATTGGAGCAGTTGAATCATCTTTTATAACTATACAATTATCTGTTCTTTCAACCATTTTATAAATTGTATTAGGGTCACTTGCATCAGAAGAGCCAGTTGGACCTTTTTTATAAGTAATTTTATATCTATAAGCTACTGATCCATCAAAACTTGGTTTATCAAAGCATGCACTAACACTAGTGCCTGAGATTATTTTGACAGCCTCTGAGGTTGATATATCTGCAATACAATTGTCTAAATTACTTACATCTCCTCGAATAGGATGCACAAAACCACCCCGTGCTAAATCATTTTCAATTAATGCAAATAACATTTCTGACTCACTTTGTATCTTGTTAGTTTCTGTTACTTGCTCAAAATCCTTATTTGCAGATTGATTTAATGAAAGTAAAGTTATTCCAATCATAGAGGTTATTAAAAGTGCCACAAGTACTTCAACTAATGAAAATGCTTTTTTAAAAGTTATTGGCATACATAACTTTCTGATAATTTTAGGTTAATTTTTTTTTTAATTCTTTTTCTGCTAAAAACATTGTGACTGCTACTTGTTGGCATTACAGCAGCTACAGTTGTATTGTCACCTTCAAAAACCTCTGTTCCTGCTGGCCAGCTTCTAGCCCTCATATCATAGTTTACCATAGTTGCATCTTGTAAAAATTGCTTTTGATCTGAGTCTCTTCTTCTAATATTTATTTGATTGTTGTCAAATAAGCTAAAATTATTATCTGAGTCAGTTAAAAAAATTTCACTATTACCTTGCTGTTCAATTTCTAAATATCCTCCGTAAAAACCTAAATCTACACTAGTGCTAGCATTTATATTTCCCATAGCTTCTGCAGACTGGCTTGCAGTAATAATTGGAAGTAAATTTCCATCTCCGTCTTCACTGGCACCAGCTAATGTTGCAATTGGCCGAACTCCTCTTACCACTCCAGTAAGTGTTCCAGTAGTTTTATCATTAGCAGTATAAGAAATTTTTTCTTCGCCTATTTGAACAGTGCCACAAACTCCGCTCATAGTACTGCAGCTTGGAAATTTGGTACTATCTGCTAATACAATTGTTGTAGACGACGAACTAATACCAGCTGTTAATGTAGTCTCATTTACTGGTACTGGAGTCCAACATTTACTAGCTGGATTATCATTTTCTTCTCTAGTATTCCAGACTCCATGAGCAGAGTTTTGATCACTACTTGAAATTAAACATGCTGCTATATCAGATTTTAATACTCTCCACTTATCAATGCCATAAGTAGAACTTAAAATTTCCAAACCAATATCACCTAAAGATGCCAAATCAGCGGTATCAAGGTGAAGTACAAGACCATCATGTGCACCACCCCACTTGTATCTACCCTCACATTTATTTGCTGTAATATTACCTATACAGCTTTCAGAACTGTCATCAAATATTAAAATTCTAGCCCCAGATGGTAAATTGGTAGCTTCAAAATGAAAAAAACCTTTAAGATTATCACCAGGAATTATGTACCCTAACGCATTACTATCACCACTATTTGAATGGTTATATTCATCAAAAATAAACCATAATGATAGTTCATTGGGCTCGACAGTTACTGCTGGGCATTGCCAAGGTAACCCAGAAGAGCAACCACTTGGCTTCCAATGCTGAGTTGTTGTTCCTGTGTATCTATAAAGAAAAACAGAAACTGTATCAAGTGCTGCATAACTCTGCCTACAAGTTGAAGCATTTATTGTACTACAGCTATCATTTTGATTTGTAACAGCACCACCTAATGCTGATGCATAAGTTTGTTGAACACCACTTGCACTATAGTGTAACACTGGGCTTTCTGTTCCAGACATTATTCCACTTACTATTGGCTCATCTCCACCAGGAAATTCAAATTTAGCTGTTGTTGCATTCTCATCAAAAAGACAAGTACTAATTTTTTTAGCCAGCACAACATCATCTAAAGTTATTTTAACTAAATTAGAATCTGTTACTTCAATAGTTGCAGTATTTAATATACCTATTTCATCAATTATAATTTGCTTCCAATAATTATGAAAAGCTTGAACGTCAGCAGGTATAGAAGAGCAGCCTGCAATTGAAGTAGGAGCCGAACCTGTAAGGTCTAAATTATTAAAACATGATAGATCATCTTTTTTAAAACCAATAACAACTATTGACTTATCATCAAGTAAAGTTCCAGATGAAATATTATTTTCAGTTGTAATGGTTGCAGTTGTATTTCCTGTTATACTTTGAATAGTATGTCTTCCTTTAATTCCCTCAATTACAAAAATATCTCCCACTTTTGGAAGATTATAAGCTGAAGGATCTACACCTGTCTGAGAAATATTTATATTTAAAGTATTCGTTGTACCAACAAATGTTTGTTCACCATTAGAAGTCATTGTTCCATATACAGAGGAGTTTTGTTTTGTATATTCCATAATGCCTTGTAAAATTAATTCTGCTACTTGTTCATGTCTATCTTCTTTGACCAGCGTTTGTTGTATCGATATATAAGTAGTGGATGAGTTAAAATAAAGTATAGTTATCATACCCAATATAAACATTGCAACTAAGGCTTCTATTAAACTAACACCTTTCTTTTTTATTTTAGTTAACATAGCCAGATCTATAGGTTGATTTAATATTAAAATAATTACCATCATAACCAGAGTTACTTAATTTAAAATAATTATCACGTGGGGAAGTACCATCTCTTAAAAAACAAATCTTAACAGTTACTGCACTTGGAGTAGCACAATCACCATCACTACACGATTCAATATTAACTTTTTCAATAGTTTTAGTATCAATTGGTGTTACACTAGAAATAGAGTTTAGAAATACATTGTTACAACCTGCTGTGCTAGAGCTACCAATTTGACAATTGCACCTTCTAACTAATTGAGGGTGAAGCCAGCTTGTACCAGAAGGCTCGAATACCCTTATATTAATATTATCGTTATCATTATCGATATAGATTTTGTAAGGCTTGTTATCTGTAAAAGCTTTCAATTTTATTTCATTTAGGTAAGCTTCTAAAACTACAACACTTTTTTTAAACTCTGCATCAGTTCCAATGGAAGTAAGACCTCTCATACCAAGGGTAGAAACCACTCCAATAATTGCAATAACGACAAGGATTTCCATTAAGCTAAATCCCTTAGAGTATTTATCAATAAAAAGATTATTATTTATCATACGATTTCTTAAAAATTATTATATATACAATTCACGAATTTAAAAAATCCTTAAATTATAGTAAAAATTGTGCAATAATTAATCTTTTAAATTTACAAGAATAAAAGAAATGAAAGAAAAAATCACTAAAGTTGGAAATCAGATTAAGGAAGAATTATTAAAGTTTTTACCTTATTTGCTTGGACCTTTAAGTCTTTCTAAAGAAAAAAGGATATCGGTAGAATTTAATAAGAATAAGATAATTATATGCAACCTACAATCGAAAAAAAAAATAATTACAAAGTTATTTACAGAAAAATTTGATTTCATAAAATCAGATACAACTTTTGAAAAAGATTATCAAAAATATGTAGACCAAATTTTAGAAATAGTAAAAAAAGAAAAACTTCAAAAAAAAGAGGTTAATTTACTTATTCCATCTTCTGAGGTCACTATAAAAACAATCACTATGCCTTTGATGAGTGATAATGATCTAGCACAGCAACTTCGAACCCCAGATTTTTGGTCTCAATTTACTGATTTACCAGCAGAAGGAATTGAAGAGATGCTTGATGGTCTTGCTCTTTCTTATCAAATATTAAGCAAAGATAAAAAAGAAAATATGATGGAAATTTTATTTGCTTATACAGATAACAAAAAAAACGAAATTAAAAACAAAATATTAAAATCTTCTGGATTAAATCCGACAGTCTTTGAACCTAAATGTTTGGCAATAACAAATTTATTAATGCTAACTCAAAAAATGAAAAAAAATAAGGAATTTTTATTTTTAGTGTATGGTGATTCGGAAAATTATTTAATTCATAGAAAAAGTAATAAATTCTCTTTTACTGAAAATAAATTAACAAGATCTGATATCACTCTATTGAAACAGCTTGAAAAAATGCCTGATGGATCAGGACCTTTTTGGGATGAATTATATGATAGATTCTTAAGCAATATTAAACCTACGATTGATGAAATAATAGAGAATCCTGAAAATAAAATCAAAGATTTATTAATCTTTAGTGAAATCAATGAAAATAAAAATTTTATAAAGGGTATACAAGAGAAATTTGAAAATTTACAATTGATAAATATCTCCACCTTCCCATCAGTAACTAATAATGATTTATTAAATAAAAAAAATAAAGCTAACAAAAAAATATCCAAGAATAACAATGTTGATTCAATAAAAAATAATCAAAGTTTTTTAGATAAAAAGATTATTAAATTAAATAAAGAGTTAGATGAAAGTTCAGAAAAGGATAATATGATGGCTTTTAGTATTGGTGCGGCTCTTCGATATCTAAATCCATATAATGCAACTGAGCCATTAAATTGTAATTATAGGATTAACCTTCATTCAAGTAATAACCTTATAAAAATTAATAGAAAAATATTAATTGAGAATTCTTTCTTACAAGCTTCTACTTATTTCTTTATATTATTATTTGGAGGTTTTTTAGCGTTTAAAACACCTGTTTATTTTAAAAATCAAAAAACTATATATAAGTATTCTGAAATTATTAAATCACATAATTCACTTTATGCTGAGATTGCAACTGTTTCTGGAAAAAAAAAAAAAATTGAGGCAGACAAAAAAATTGCTTCAATAATATTATCAAGAAAAGATGAATATTTAGATTTAGTTGATAAAACTATTCAGTTAGTGCCTGAAGGAGTGATGCTGGATAGTATTAATTATATAAAAGGAAAACATGTAATGTTTGAGGGAAAAGCAGCATCTGACTTAGATATAAATTTATTTTTAGTTAATTTAAGAGAGCAAATGGGTAAACCAGAGTTAAATGATTTGGGCACGGTTTTAGTACCACTGAATAATACCGAGGTTCAAAATGATCAAGATATAAATATATATGCTGGTAGTGATGTGAACAGTGAAACCCCAAGCAATGAGTTAAAAACATTTAAGATAAAAGTAAATTTATAAAATGAATAGAAAAAGAAAAATTAAAAAAATATTTATAAGAAAAAAGAAAGAAATTATTGATAATTTTATTTTTGATGATGAAGCTGAGATTTCTAGCTACAAACAAACTGTTAGAAAAGTCTTAATATTATCAGTTCTAATTATTTCGTTTCTTATTACTCAATATGGTGTCTTTGCTCCAACACAAAAACTAGTTGATGGGTTCATGCCAGACTATCAATCTAAGGAAAATTTAATCACTACTGGAAAAGCTTTGAAGATTGGAATTAAAAAAAAAATATTGAACATTGAGAATGAGTACGAAATATTAAAAGCATCATTTTTTGATTTAGATAAAAGTAATGATTTTTTTACTTTAATTGCTAACACAGCAATGATTAACCAATTAAAAATTTTATCTGTTAATAAAATTAGTGAGGAGGCTTATAAAGTTGTAAAAACTGGACAAGATCCTGCAACAAAACCAAAAGATATAATCTATGATGTGTATCCAAAATATGTGCAATCAAATTTTAAAATTATTTTTGATGGTGATTACATAAATTATTTAAATTTTATTAACGATATTAAAGTAGAAAATAAAGATTTGTTGACTGAAAGCTCAATAATCAAAAAAAATGAGCAAGGTACTTTAAACATCGAGTCTTCTTTGACTATTAACTTTATAAAATCTAATGATTAAAAATTTATATTTATTAATAATCTTAAACAGCTTAATGTTAGCTCCAGTTTATGGTGATGAGACTAATGAAAAAAATAATCAAAATATAATTGATCCATTTGATAAGGATTTATCACAACTCATTGCTAAAAGAGGCATGTATTCAAATGGAGATTATTATCCTTTAGAGTCGATGTTGTTAGTGGCCACATTATACTCAGATGAAAAAAGTGGAGATACTGTTTTAAAAAATACAGCAATCTTAGAAATGCCTGATAAAAGTCAAATAATTGTCTTCGAGGGGCAAGTTATAGGTAAAGAAAAAGCACTCATTGAGACTATTAACAGAAATGATATTATAGTTTCAATCAATTTAGAAAAAATAAAAATCAATATAAAAAAATGAAAAAGATATTAATTATTCTCAGTCTTTTATTGTTTGTTTCAAGTTGTGCTTCTTACATGGGGGCAGGAAAAAAAACTACCAATGATAAAAAATTAAAGAAAGAAAAAATTGCTTTAGAAAAAATTGAAAAAGAAAATGAATTAAAAACAATTAATGTTAAAAAATTTAAAAAGAAAAGCCAAGTTATTGTAGATGAGACTAAAACAGAAGGTCCATCAATTGGTTTTTCTAACGTTAAAAAACCAAGAAGAGCATTATCTACAAATTCAAATGTTGGTAATACAAGATTGTCAGGACCAAATACCCTTATTTCTGTAAATTTTAGTAATAATAATTTATCAGATGGATTAACTGCTCTTGGAAGACTGGTAGGTAGAAATATTTTATCTAGCAACCAAGTAAATGGGTATTTAAATTTACAAATCCGAAACCAGCCATGGAATGATGTTTTTAATTCAATATTAGAAATGCATAAATTAAGTTTTATTGGAAATCAAAAGGACAGTATTATTAGGGTATATACAGAAAAAGAAGGAATGACTTCATCTGGATCAGGTGGCTTAGAAACAGAAGTATTTAATATATTTTATGAAAAACCTTCAGAAATTTTAGCACAATTAACACCAATTTTCCCTGAGACTGGTAAAGATGAAGACAAAGTAGCAGCAGCAGTATTTATTGCTAACGATGTTAACAAAACTCTTGCTGTGCAAGGTACTTCCTTTCAAGTAACTCGAATAGAGAATTTATTAAACACACTAGATGTTAAAAAAGCTCAGATTTTAATTGAAGCATTTATAGTTGAAGCTTCTCCAAAATTTGAACAAAAATTAGGAACTAGACTTGGAATAACAAGTAATCGAACTTCTGGTGGCACAGATGAAAGTAAAATTATAAGAGGTATTGCAGGAACCCAAGTTACTCCAACAACCGATACTCTTACAGTTGGAACAGATGAAAATAGTGTAACTAATTTTTTAATTGGTGGAACTTCAGGTTTAGGAATAATTGCAAAAACATCTACACAGCAATTAAAATTTGAAATTGATGCAATGGAAGAAGAAGGAGACACAAAAACTTTATCTAACCCAAAAATATTTACTACAAGTGGTAAAAATGCAAAAATTACACAAGGTACAGAATTAGGAGTTACAGTTACAAAGGTTGTAGATGGAGTTAATATCACAGAAACAGAATTTGTTAACGTTTCACTTGAGCTTGATGTAACACCAACAATAACAGGAGACGGAACAGTTGAATTAGTATTAAAGATTTCTAATGACTCATTAGTACAAAAAACAGCACCAGTTGAGATCTCTAAAAAAACTATCAATACTAGTCTTGTTTTAAGTGATGGTGAAATCGCTGTGATAGGTGGAATATTAACAAGAACTCAAGCTTTAAAAAATCAAAGAGTTCCTTTATTAGGAGAAATTCCAATAATTGGCTGGATGTTTAAAAATAAAGAGGAAAGTGATACTAAGACAGAATTATTAATATTTATTGCACCAAGGATTGTTTAATGCAAATAAGTGATGCAGCAACTGATAAAATTTCAAATTTATTAAAAACTCAAGGCATACTATCAGAAGGCCGTTATAATTTAGTTGCTGCTCAATTTGCAAAGAATAAGGAAAGAATAATTCCTGAGCTTATTAATAAAAAATTTATAACAGAAGATGATGTTGCAAAAGTAGTTTCTAGAAGTTTAGGTGCTAAAAGGATTGAGCTTCAAAGAAAAGATATAAATTTAAATGCTTTCAAACTTGTACCTGAAGATATAATTAAGGAAGAAAAAATTATTCCATTTGCAGTTGTAGGCCCAGTTATAAATGTTGCTATTGCAGACCCTACAAAAGTCATTTTAATGGCAAAAATAAAAGCCTCTTCACAAAAAAGTGTTGCTTTTTTTATAGCTCAATTTTCTGAAATTGAGGAGATTTTAAAGTCGAATATTTTTGAAGAAGCAAAAGCAAAACCTGCCACCCCTGGAGCAAAAGCATCACCAGGAGGAGTGCCACAAGGAATTGACCCGCGTTTAATGGGAAGTTTACAAAAAAAAAGAACTGAAGCTATCACAGGAACTAACATTGTAGCATTTGTTGATCAAATTTTTCAAGATTCATTAGCAGATGGAACTAGTGACATCCACATAGAAACTTTTAGAGATAGTGCACAAGTAAGATTCAGAACGGATGGCATCATGAAAGTTCAAGAAGAGTTAAGTTCACAGATTAGGAAAAATTATGGTTCAGTTGTAACTAGAATGAAAATTATGGCTGGTTGTGATATTTCTGAACAAAGGCTTCCACAAGATGGAGCGATAACTGTAAAAGATCAATCTCAAGGTGGAAAAGATACTGATGTAAGATTTAATGTGGTACCAACAAAATATGGTGAGCGTATTTGTATGCGTTTATTAAAAAGTAGTAACATCATGGCTCTAGATTCTATTGGAATACCAGAGGTGGATTTAAAAAAGTTTATAAAAGGAATTGAGTCTCCACAAGGAATGGTACTAGTTACTGGTCCAACAGGTAGTGGTAAGACCACAACTTTGTATGCAGGTATCCAACATATTAATAGTCCAGAAACTAACATAATGACTGCAGAGGATCCTGTTGAGTATACCATGGCAGGGATTGGACAAGTTCAGGCTAATGAGACAATAGGATTATCATTTGCAACCATTCTCAGAGCCTTTCTTCGTCAAGATCCCGAAGTAATTCTTGTGGGAGAAATAAGAGATAAAGAAACTGTTGATATTGCAATCAAAGCAGCGCTTACTGGTCACTTAGTATTATCAACACTTCACACACAAGATGCTCTAGCAACAATTGTTCGTATGACCAACATGGGAGTTCCTCCTTTTATGATTTCAGGTGCTTTGAATATGATTGTAGCACAAAGACTAGCCAGAAGAACTTGTAAAGCATGTATAGTAGATGATCCAGCGATAACACCAGAAATGTTAAAAGATGTTGGGTATTCTGTATCAGAAATTCCTAGTATTAAATGTAAAAAAGGTAAGGGTTGTGATAAATGTGAAGGTAGTGGTTATAAAGGTAGACAAGGAATATACGAGTTTTTAGAAATTACCAATAAGGTAGGGCAAGGAATTATTGATGGTTTACGTACACATGAATTATTAGAGGTCGCTAAAAAAGATGGTTTTGTAACAATGGAGCAAAGAGCAAGAGATCTTGTTAAAGATGGAGTTCTTTCATATGTAGAGTTTTTAAGAGTAATTTCAATTAGTCATTAATAAATGGCATCATTTTCTTATACTGGTTTAAAAAAAGGTGAAAAAACCATAGGTGCAATTGACGCTGAAGATAAAGCTAAAGCCTTAAGTAAGTTAAAAGAACAGGGTATTACAGTTTCAAAAATAGAAATTCAAAAATCTGCTGATTTAGAGGAGGAAGCACTTCCTGAACCTAAGATGTTCATGGGGATGCAACTTGAATCTGATAAACTTGCACCTAAAGATGTACTTGATTTTACCAATAAACTAAAAACAATGATTAATGCTAATTTACCAATCTATGATGCGCTAAAGTTACTAAGAAAACAAAGTAAAAAGCCTGGAATGATTAAAATAACAAAATCTTTAATAGTAGATTTAGATCAAGGTTTACCATTTAGCCATGGTTTAGAAAAATTCCCAGACATCTTTAATGAATCTTATCTAAATATGGTTAGAGCAGGAGAAAAAAGTGGAACATTAGGTAACTTTTTAAATAAAATTAATGAAATGGTGCAAGCACAACAAAAAATCGTTAAAGAGATAAAAGGTGCAATCACTTATCCTGTAATTCTTCTTACAGTCGCATCCCTTGTAACAGTAGTGATGTTGGTAAAAGTTGTACCTGTATTCCAAGAAATTTACGGTAGTATGGGCATAGAATTACCTGATGCAACACAAAAAATTATAGCAGCGAGTGAGTTTATGCAAGGTAGGGGCGGAGCTCTAACAGTATTATCCTTAATCCTATTTTTTGTTGTTTTTAAACAGGGAATAAAAAGATCTTATTGGTTTAGAAAAAAATGGCATGGAATAATATTAAAGTTACCTGCATTAGGAACCTTAATAGAAAAATCTATATATGCGCAAATGGGAATGGTTCTTGGTAATTTATTGACAGCTGGTGTAAGCATTATCGAGGCCTTAGATATAGCAAGCAAGGTTACCACAAACCTATTAGTTAGAGAGTCTACCGAAAGAATTAAAAATGAAGTTTTAACTGGTAAAAGTTTATCAGCACTCTTTGCATCTGAAAAAAAAGTTTTCCCAATGGAATTTGCAGAATTTATGAAAGTTGGAGAAAAAACAGGTAGTGTTGAACAAATGTTTTTCTCAATAGCTGATTTTTATGCATCTGAAGTAGAAGAAGCTGTTGAAAAATTAAAACAATTTATTGAACCTGTCATGATTGTTTTAATAGGATCTATAATAATGGTTTTACTATTAGCTTTGTATCAGCCTATCTTCAGTATGGGTGATGCAATAAAATAAAAAAAAACCCCCTTAAAAAAAGGGGGTTTTAATCTTAATAATTTTAACTAATTAAATTAATATCTAGCTATCGTGTTAGCTTCTGTTGTTCCAGTAACAGTTGTAGTTGTAACTACAGCACTAGTACCAACCAATGTTATTACAGTTGCACCTTGTGTTTCAGAACCTGCGGCAACAGCAAAGTCTGTTCCAGGGGAGTATGCATTAGCCATATCCATAGCAACATTGATG
>TARA_B110000503_G_scaffold78214_1_pt1 | contig 19492 bp, 14 predicted proteins | sample TARA_B110000503 | Tara Oceans TARA_B110000503 (sample SAMEA4397472) | marine metagenome | biome: Polar Biome; feature: [SRF] surface water layer (ENVO:00010504); material: water (ENVO:00002006), including particulate matter (ENVO:01000060) such as... | depth 5 m | reverse complement strand
TGTTTATGTGTTAATATTTGCTTCCTAATATATCTTGTAGCAAAGAATAATACATAAAACGTGAAGTGAAATAACGCAAAACTTATAGTAATCCTATAATCATATGAAGAGCTTATATGATACATCAGTATTGGCATTATTACAAATAGGAGTGTAATAAGGCGTTTGTAAGCTTTTCTCTTAACTATTTTATATACTATACAGAATAGATAATAAATAACACTCAAGGAGATGCTAAGGGTTAATTGCAACATACCTAGTTTAAATCCTAGTAGATGTTCTCCCCAATAGTATTTGCAAGATATAGTTATTGCTACATCTGCTAATAACACCACAATTATTGGGATGAATATTCCGTAAATACTTAGGTCTTTTAAGGTTTTCATTTTTGCATTTTTTTATACTCCCCATCAAAGTATACTCCATACCCAGCATAAATCATACTGCAATCTTTTGTTATCACCCTTATCGTTTCTTTGTCAAACTCAAAAAACACCTTACAGCGCTCTTCTCCTTCGTTATATAATGGGAAATCATCAACTTCAACTAATGTGTCGTCACTGTAATAACCATAGTTGTTTATTATTTGAACTATAAACCTTTCTTCTGTCATACTTCCAGGAAACCGTATTATTTGCTTAGTAAAAGTATCGTAGGATTTCCGCCAACCATTAAATGAAAATTGGTAGTTATCTTCTTTGTCATCAATTTTTTCTAGTGTGAGGGTGTTTTCAAAGGCTTTATCAGAGGTGCTCCACTGGCCCTGGTAATTTTTATCTTGCCCAAACACAAGTAGGGGAGCTATTAGTAGTAAAATCATGATATTTATGATTAACCACTTTTTTTTATTCCATTTCTTCATTACCGTGTCTTGTTTTAATAATTCCCATCTCTTGCTCGGAGGCATGCAGTTTGTCTTCTCTTTTATTTTCTTCAGCTTTTCTGTAGGTACAACCTGGGCAAAAAATATTTTTATCCCTACGAAACTGTCCTCCACATTCACACGGATTGTCTAAAGCAACACGGACCCCTTTCAGGGTGGCCATCTTCTGAGCTTTCCAGCTTACCACAAGATTGGCATTGGTAGGCCCATAAGTAAATAGCTCTTTCAGAGGTTCTAATGCGCGCGTAGCTACAATAAACTGTTACTATATTGCAAGTTGGACAAGTGGCCTCTATGGGACTATATGGGCTTATTTCCGGTAAGAAATATTTTAGTGGTTTGTATTTTTCTTTACTACTCATTTCTTAATACTTAGATTTTCTAGTTTTGTGTATTGTATTAAAATAATATTCGTAAGTTCTTTCTACAATTTTATAAAGAACTTTAATTTTCTCATTTAATAATTTCTCATCCATAATTTTTACTTTTTTTGTCAAAATATTGATTGAAATTGAACTCAAACGTTTTTAAATAAAAAAATCCTAATTAAGACTAAAGCTATTGATATTTTCATATTTAAATAAATTGGTAGTTAATTCTTTTAGACTAGGGATTTTTGATGCTGTTTTTATTATGATCGATTTCATTGATTTTTCCATCTCTAGTTTCACCCCATTCATAAAATTTTTGTCTCGGGTTAGTTGGTTAAGATTATTACCAAGGAATTCAGTTTTACCTACAATAATTCGATGATCTTTAGAGCTAGATCCTATTTTTAGAAATGGAGCTCTAGCATAAATATATTGATCTCTTACAATAGACAACTTGATTTCTTTTAGGTTTTCTAATGCCCTAAGCTGTAAAATAAGCTCTTCTAGTTTAGCGAGGTAACTTATTTTATCAATAACATTTTCAACATTGTTATTGTACACCATTGTCAGAGTTTTAAGTTGCCCCGATACAATAGATGGACTATTTATTATGAACTTCTCTGGTTCGGTATAACTATTTTGGTCATTCATCAAATTGATAAATGCTCCATTAACGTGTTTTAATTTTGACATTTTTTTTATTTTAATACTTATGGACTGTTAAATAACTATAATTTTACCCAGCGGCCGTCCCTTTTTGTTGGATTAACTTTCTTTACTATTCCTTTTACCTTTAATGCCTCTAAGGCAAACCTTGTGTAATGCTTCCATTCAGGTTCTCGATTATCAGTTCTAATAATGTTAGAATCACAAAGAGTTGGATAATTTTCATATACTATGGATTGAATTTGCCATAGTTTTAATTCCATTCCTTTTTGCCACCATTGCAATTTAGTTTCAACAAGGTTTTTCTTTAATGTTTGATAACTTTCCATACTTTTAAAATTTTAAGATTTAACTAATTATATTTTTTGTTATCAGACCTGATAACGTTACTGTTTTTAATTATTGGTGTGCGATTACTTCTTATTCCATTGCCTAATTTTTTTGGTATTTTTAATATTGGATTTCATTACACCAACCACTATTATTTATCAATACTTATTTTCATTCTCACAAATAAAACAATTAGATGTGCAATCTATCTGCATACATTATTAAATGAAATAAAGTTCTAACAAGTTTTCAAATCATCATCAATTGCTTTTACAGTATTTTTTAATTCAAAATGATATTCAACATAAGAATACAATGTATCATCTTCAAAAGACCAATCGTCTAGTTCATCAATAGTTTCGTAAAACTCAAATAGAGATTCTAAATGACAAAGCATCATGTCTTGACATATTGTTGCATAGCTTTCCTCATTTTGCTCAATATTTCCTGGAATTTCATCTCTTTTGACCAGGGCCAATATATCTGCAGCTGGATCAGAATCTCCATTTGTGAATTCATCTAATTTTAATCTAATCACAATAATATATTCTTTCTCTGTAACCCAGAACTCGTAACTTAAATCTCCACTAGAGCTTGGCATACCCATCATTGCATCAGGATGTGTCAAACTTCCTATGGTGAAGCATTTGTCAAGTTCTTCATGTTCTGGCATCTTATGAGTTCCGTTCAAGTAAACTTGAAGCCCATGAAATGTTGTTATTGGTGTTTTAGTTTCCCCTTCTTTAAATCCACTACCTATAACAAGGGGTTTGTGTAAAATGTTTTGATTTAAGGCTAGATAATTCATGTGGTTTTCTGCTTTCATGTTAGAAGTTTTAAAAATTTATTTTAGTAAACATGAAATGTCAGTAATACAATTTATTTGGTTATATTTATTGCATTTAAGAACTAATAGAATTATTGCATTTAGAAAAATATCTATGCTTTTTGATGTTCTGGATATTTTATTAGTATACCAAAACAGAAACCTCTTATCAAGACTTATAATTTTATTGCGCTTATTTTGACTATTCATGCATTGTATTTAAATGATTATAAAGCAAATTAAACACATAGGTGTGCAATCTATTTGCACGGAATTATTATATTTGAATAACAATGTTTTAATTAATTTATAAATGCCTCAAAATAAAAATTTCCAAAAACGTATTACAATTTTAGATGAGTGCTTTTCTAGTAGAATGGGGCATTTTACTCTGGATAGATTGATTGATGTTGTTTCTGAAAAACTAGATGTAAGTATTTCCAGAAAAACTATTCAAAATGACATCAAATACATAAGAGAGACTATCGAAAATAATAAAAGTGCAGAAATAGATTTTGATGAGCATCCCGTTTTTGTTCCTAGATTATTTGAGGGTAAGAAAACTATATTTAAATACTCAGATGTTAATTTGTCTCTAGGAAATCAATTACTATCTAAAACAGACCAAGAGCAGCTAGAGGAGACCCTTTCTATACTATCTAGATATAAAAACCGTGAGGATTTCTTTTGGTTGGATGAGTTGTTTCCAAGAATAAAATCGGCATTTAATATTGTACATGAAGATTACAATGGTTTAATAAGCTATCAAAGTAATAGAGATTATTCTGGCCAACCTTGGGTTGGTAAAATTTACAACCAACTCCTACGAAAGAAAATATTAATTATTGGATACAAGGGTTTTAGGAGTGCCGAGGCTTATCTGCGTAGAATTCATCCCTATCACTTAAAGCAATACAATAATAGATGGTTTTTATTTGGCTGGGAGGAGTCAGAGAAATATACAGGCATCACCAATCTAGCTCTGGACAGAATAATTACTATTTCTGAAACCATTTATGATATTATCCCAAATGAAGTAGATTGGGGAGACTATTTTGACGAAATGATTGGTGTGTCTAGACCAAATGATAAAGAGGCTGTAGAAGTTAAACTAAGGTTCTCTGCAACTAGAATGCCTTATGTTATAACCAAACCCATTCATGGAGCAAGTCAGCGCCTTGACAGAAATGATCCTGAAGAGCGAACTGTTATTTTAAACTTGTTACCTAACTATGAAATGTATCAAGCCATTTTAGCATTTGGAAGAGATGTTGAAGTACTAGGTCCTACGGAGGTAATTGAAAAAATGAAAGGATTTACAGAAACTATGAATAACTTTTATAATTAATCAGATATGCAATACTATTACACATCTAAAGCTCATATTTGTACTGTTATTAATTTAAATCACCAGTTATGAGTAAGAATGCAACAGTAAAGTGTCCAAATTGTAAAGAAGTATTTAAAGTTGATGATTCGGTTTATTCCAATATCGTCAAGCAGGTGAGAGACCAACAATTTCAAGAAGAGCTGTCCAATAGATTAGCTATCGCTGAAAATGAAAAAACATCTGCTGTTGAAATTGCAGAACAGAAGCTAATAAGCAACTATGTTCAACAATTAGCTGATAAGCAAAGAGAGATGGATTTACTAACTGAAAAGAGTAAATCTGAGCTAGCACAAGAGGTTTCAAAAAAGAATAGTAGAATTCAAGAACTAGAGTTCAAAATTGATAAAGCTGAGGTTGAAAAAAATTTAGAACTCTCTAATGCTGTCATTGAAATTGAAAAAGCAAAAGACCAATTAGAGAATGAGCTTAAGTCAAGAGATCTAGAAAAAGAACTGTTAGAAAAGTCATTAATAGAAAAATTTAATGACAAACTAAATCATAAAGACGAAACTCTTAAACTTAAAGAAGATGAAATTGAGCGTTTAAAAGACTTTAAACAGAAATTGTCTACCAAAATGATTGGTGAAACTCTAGAACAACACTGTGAAACAGAGTTTAATAAATTACGAGCAACAGCCTTTCAAAATGCTTATTTCGAAAAAGACAATGATCACTCCGGTGGTACAAAGGGAGACTATGTTTTTAAAGAAAAAGACATGAACGGCAATGAGATCGTGTCTATCATGTTTGAGATGAAAAATGAGGGAGATGAGACTGCCACAAAAAAGAAAAACGAAGATTTCTTTGCCAAGTTAGATAAAGACCGAAGAGATAAAGGTTGTGAGTACGCAGTATTGGTTTCTTTGCTAGAAGCAGACAGTGAGTTTTATAATACAGGAATTGTAGATGTGTCATACAAATACGAGAAGATGTATGTAATACGTCCACAATTTTTTATCCCCATCATAAGTCTATTGCGTAATGCAGGCATGAAGTCTTTACAGTATAAAGCAGAACTCACTATAATGCGAAACCAAAATGTAGACATTACCAATTTTGAAGATAAGATTAATGACTTTAAAACCGGTTTTGCTCGTAATTATGACTTAGCAAGCCGCCAATTTGGTGAAGCAATAAAGGAAATTGATAAAACAATGAACCATCTTCAAAAAACCAAAGAAGCTTTATTATCTTCGGTAAATAATTTACGCTTAGCAAACAATAAAGCAGATGATTTAACGATTAAAAAGTTAACACATGGTAACCCTACGATGAAAGAAAAGTTCGATAGTAAAGGAACCTTAAAATAATAGTTTAATTGAAAGTATAATATGCAATCAACAAATATAATATCTACTAAAGAAGTTGCAAAAAGAACCGCAGGAGGTGATTCTTACATTAGAACTAAGGATGGACTGGTGATGGGTATTGCAATTACCAAAAAAAAGAATACAAAAGCACCATCCATTATAACTGTAACTAAGGGTCCTTTAATAATGAAAAATGCTGATTTATTAGCTGAAACAAAAATAGCTGTTCCCGTTTATTTAAAATTAGGCACAAATCAATGGCTCCATAAAGGTAATTACAAGGTGATTCGTTACAGTCTAAATATAGCTGATAAAGATGAGTATAAGGGGAGCTGGGATATTGATGATATACATGGAATTTTATTTTTAGAAAAAGAGCTTTAAATGAAGATAAAGTCAAATTACGACGCCAATTTTACTGCTGGTGGTATTTTATTTAATGAGTTTATTTCTCTAGAGGATATGCTATTAAGTGAAAACTTTGTAGAGCGTATTTGTATTGAGGAAGAAGAAAATAATGTCATGGGTGTTGCTACCAATTCTGCCCGAAAAAGAATAATCTCTGAAATAAAAAGAAGATATAATGTTGTGCCAAATGATTTTTGGATTCTTTTTTTCGGATGGAATGAAAACGAGCAAAAACTGGCACTGTTTTTTTTATGCTTAAAAACCTATCCTTTAATTTTCGATATTCATTTTGAAGTTACCTTAAAGAAATTTAAAGTAGGAAGTTCTTTAAATGCATATGATATACAAATGCAAATAGATGAGATTGCTTCTTCAGATGATGGCGTAGCAAGTTGGTCGGTATCAACCTTAAAAAAAATGAACGTACAATACAGAAAAGCACTAAAAGATGTGGGGCTCTGGAACGGAGAACGATTCCTAGAAGCAACGAATACTAGTTCTCAATTTTGGAGTTATTTTGAAGACCATCACGAAGCATGGTTTTTATCAGCTTGTTTTAAAAATTAAAATTAATATGACGATAACCGAACTATATACGCAATTAGAAAATAAGGACTTCCAAGACCATCACACTGGAAATCTTTTCTTTCCCGCCTACATGTATATGTACGATGCGCAAAAAGAATACGAGATCGATAAAGAGATTTTAGATATAAAAAACAGATTACATCGCCCAAATAATTATTTGGATGTGATGGTGATTGATCTTTTCGAAATTTTTTGCACCTATTTAAAACAGGAGAAATTTGGTAAAAGTAATAAGTATGATTTTTATACAGCTAATGAACTTAATAAGCCAGAAGCTGTTGAGAAAGCCTTAGAAAAGGATGCTTATAACGATCGATTCTTAAATTATTTAGACAGTAAAATTAAAGAGCATTTAGAAAATACTACGGATTACGAAGTGGCCTATGTTTTTGTAAAAGGATTTGGCAATGCCTTTCCATACATAAGAGCAAGTCGCTTTATGAATAATTTTGAGAAGTTTATAAATGGCTATAAACTCATTATGTTTTACCCAGGAGAGGCAAAAAACTACTACAGTTTATTTGGCTTATTAAAAGACGAAAATTTATACAGAGCAATAAAATTAATCAACGCATAGAATATGTTATTAAGAGAAATATACGACCGAAAAATTGACAGAAACATTAACCCTGCTGTTGTTGTAAGCGACAAAAAGAAGGAAACTATTAAAGCTGAAATTGATGAGTATGTCTTCACAGACGAATTGATCGAGAAGTTATTTATTATGATAGATACGGTGCTAAATAAACGCTCTGGTAAATCTGGAATTTGGGTAAATGGCTACTATGGTTCTGGTAAATCGCACTTTATTAAATACGTGCATTATCTTTTAGATGCAGATACTTCTGAGTTGGCCTTTACTGCCTATATAAAAGCAGTTTCAGGCTATGATGCTATGGGTTCTGGAGCAAATGAAAATATTACAGTTAGCAATTTAAAACTGTTACAAAAACGAGTAGCTTCCTCACATTGTGATAATATCATGTTTAACGTTGAGGATGAAACGGACGATGGCAGTGAGGAGCGTTTAACACGTATCTTTTTAAACATGTTTAACAAGTTTAGAGGTTACAATTCAGATGATATTCCTTTAGCGATTCTATTGGAAAAGCAACTTGATAAAAAAGGAGTTTTTGAGCAGTTTAAAGTAAGAGTTGAAGAAGTAACGGGTTTTAATTGGGAAACGGATGCGGCTGATGCTGCGGCATTTCAATTAGATGACGTTTTAGATATTGCCAAAGAGTTTCACCCAGCCATAGACAAGGTTTCCTTACATGCAAAACTTTCTAATCAAGAAAGTTTTAAAATTGGAATTAACGCCACTTTAATACCAGAATTAAAGGCATTTTTAAAGGAAAAAGATGAACACTATAGATTGTTATTTTTAGTAGATGAGGTTTCGCAATATGTGGGTTCTAATAAAGAAATACTCCTCAACTTTCAGAACATTATTGAACGGGTGAGTGATGATTGTAACAACCAAGTTTGGATTGCCTGTACGGCGCAACAGACGCTGGATGAAGTTTCTGTAGGTACTGACGGTGTTGCAGATGTTCAAGATGAGTTTGGAAAAATATTAGGCCGTTTTGATACCCGAATTTCATTGCAAAGTAATGATGCTTCATACATTACCCAGCGAAGAGTTTTAGATAAAAATAGCACTGGGATTGCTGCCTTGAGTAAAATGTATGCCCAGCATAAAGATTATATTGAAAATCAGTTTAAAATCAACCACGATTTATACAAAGGCTATAAGGATGAAGACGAGTTTATTATTGGGTATCCTTTTGTACCCTATCAATTTAAATTAATAGCTCATGTTTTTGAGGCGTTTCAGCAATTAGGGTTTGTAATAAAACAGGTAAAGGACAACGAACGTTCCATACTTGGAATTACACATTTTACGGCAAAAGAACATGCCGATGATGAAATGGGTGATTTTATGCCATTTGATGCTTTTTATAATAAGCAATTCAATACCAACTTAACCAATAGGGGCGCAAAGGCCATTCATAATGCCTTGGAATTACCCTATGTTAAAAATAATCTTTTTGCAGAACGTGTGGTCAAAGTATTGTTTATGATTTCTAATTTACTGGAAAATCAACGCCAAACATTCCCCTCTACTATTGAAAATATTGCGGTGCTATTGATGGATACACTTGATCAAAATAAAATGCAGCTCCAAAAAGAGATTGGTACTGTTTTAAACAAATTGGTTGAAGAAAGTATTATCCGAGAGGAAAAAGGAAGCTATTTCTTTTTTAATGAAGATGAAATGGATGTGCAAAACCTTATTAAAAATCAAACCATCATTTTAGAAGATCGTTTAACGACTTTTGATAGCTTTTTTAGACCCTTAGTTAAACTAAGCGCCAAGGTAAGTTATGGACAAAATGATTTTAAAATAGGCTACGCGATAGAAGGCAAGGAATTTTTTAGAAATGGAGATTTTGACTTAACAGTTTTACTCACAGATAATATAGCTATTGAACAAAAAGCATTAGACCTTAACAAAAAAGATTTAGTGATTTGTGTGAACGAGTGGTTTAATACTGATGAGGCATTAAGAAAGGAATTTGAATGGTATTGTAGAACCAATAAGTATTTCTTAAATAACTCTGGAGGTGGCACTGGTGACCGTTCTCGAACCAACGAAAATTTTAAAATTAGAAATAGCCAGTTAAAAGAAAAAATAGAGGGAATTCTAAAGCATAAGTTTCAAGAGACCCGTTTTATTTCACAAAATAATATTATAGAAAGTGCTCAAATTAACGGAACCACTGCAGCAGATCGTGTTAATAATTTAATAGAATTGCATTTGTCTGGTATTTATAAGTACCATCAATTATCGGCAGATTATGCGCGTAATCAGCAGGAGTTAAAGCGCTCGGCGGCAGATTTGCAAATACCAATGCCAACCCTAACACCAGCAGAACAATTTGTAAACGATTTTATCACAGCCAACAACAATCAAATTACCGTACATGATTTGATTAACAAATATAAGGAGGAGCCTTTTGGATGGCGCTTTGAAGCGGTATTAGATGTGTTAATTAGCTTGGTTAAGAAGAAAAAACGTGAGTTTGTGTACAAGGGACAACAGCGCTTTCCTATTATAGACTTTATAAATAAAGCGGTGTCTACCTCAGAGCGCATGTCTTGCGAGGTGGTTACAGGTGAAGAAATAGACCAAGCCATTTTAGATGACGTGGTTAAAGCTTATAAAATGGTTTTTAATGAAACCTTACCAGCGGCAACAGATAAGAATATTCTATTCGAAAACCTGGTGTCGGCCTTACAAAAAAAGTTATCGAAACATCAAGAGTTAGAAACAGCTTATTATGGTAAATATCCTTTTGGAAACTGTTTTAAGAAAGCAGTGAAACAATTAAACGATTGGGTACAAACAAGAGACCTGAAAAAACTCTTTACCTATTTTACAGATGCGCAAGATACATCTAAAGAATTATTTGATCTTACCAAAGGGATCGAGGACTTTGCAGCAGGAAATTTGAATGACTTCAAAGACATTAAAATTTTTGTACGTGATAACAATGATAATTTTAAAACCTTACCAGCAGATGCACTAGAAAAAGTGAAGAGTATCAATTCTTTTTTAGCATTAGAAGACCCTAGACGTGAATTTCGTCATGTAAAAAAGGCCTATGATGAAGTGAAAAAAGCATTAAACGATCAGTTGGTTGAACTCAAAAAAGTAGTAAAGGTCCTCTATGAAGATGCTTTTAAAGAACTTGAAGTTGAGGCTACTAAGCGTAAGGTTAGCAAAGATACATATGCGGATAAAGAGTACACGCTTAATGGTCTAAACAATTTATCATCATTGGAGTCTTTAAGAAACAGGCAACTGAGTGTCGGCCATTTTAAAGATGCTGAACTGGAAAAAATAATTGCAGCGACGGTTACAGCTTCTGGGCAAGTAGTATCTGAACCTCAAGCCTATTATGTGACACGAGGCGCAACCACGATTTCTACTACCGAAGAATTGGACGCTTATTTAGAGAAAGTAAGAAAAGAGATGACCAAACTCATCATTGAAAACAAAACCATTATTCTTAAATAAATGAACACCAAAACCTTCGCACAAGAATCTAGAAACCTGTTGATGGACGGCGTAGCCAAAAAGCTGCTGTATTGGGGTTTTGATACCAAGGGTAATGTGTTGGAACAACCCAACAAACTCTCTGGTGGGTATACCTTTAGAGGGGAAGTGTTTGACGATGCCAATGTGCCGCAATTGTGGGACTCTTTAAAACAGGCCGTGCAACATAAAGGCATAGAAGTGGTGGTAGAAGAAGCCGCATATACTTGGTTCAACAGGATGATGGCGCTGCGTATCATGGTGAAGAACGGCTACGAGCAACCACAGCTAGAAAATGTAACAGGCATGGAACACACGCCTATAATCCTTCAAAAAGCACGACAAGGGCACTATGGTTTTCTAAACGAGTTAGAACAAGAGCGTTTAAAAAAGATCATTGGCGATTATAGCAAAGACCAAGAAGCCTTTGCCTTATTATTGGTAGGCTATTGCCATGCCAACAAAACCCTAGACAAGGTCTTTGGGAAGCTAGATGATTATACCGAACTCTTACTGCCAGACAATATGCTGCAAGACTCTGGTTTTTTGCATTTACTCAATACCACCGATGCCATAAGCGATGATGAGTACCAACAAGTAGAGCTCATTGGATGGTTGTACCAGTTTTATATTTCTGAAAAGAAGGATGAAGTATTTGCCTCGTTTAAAAAGAACAAAAAAGCGGAAGCCAAAGACATTCCTGCTGCTACCCAAATCTTTACACCCAATTGGATTGTAAAGTACATGGTAGAAAACACCGCAGGTAAAATCTGGTTAGACAAAAATCCAGACAGCCCACTAAAAAGCCAAATGAAGTATTTGGTAACGAATGACAGTGATGAAAACAAATGTCATTCTGAGCTTGTCGAAGAATCTGTGTCATCTCAAGCGGAGTCGAGAGATCTCATTAACAACGTAGAAGAACTAACTTTAATTGACCCTGCTGCAGGCTCAGGACACATTTTGGTAGAAGGCTTTGAGCTCTTGTACCAAATGTATATGGAAGAATACTACACGCCAGAAGAGGCCGTAGAATCCATATTAAAAAATAACCTGTTTGGGTTGGATATTGATGACCGAGCAGCACAACTGGCTACCTTTGCGATTTTACTCAAAGCAGCTAAAAAGTATAGAGATATCTGGCACAAAGACTGGTTACCCAATGTATATGCGATGCCAGAAGCACAAGATTTTAGTATGCAAGAAGTCAAAGACTTTTTAGGTGCTGAAGGAACCGAGTATGCAGAAGAACTAGATGCCGCTTTACGCCTCATGAAACAAGCCAAGAACTTGGGCTCTGTGATGAAGCTAAGGTTAAGCGAAGGAGCAAGAATGGTTGTTGAAAAACGATTTACAGAACTAGGACATACAGATTACCGCGATTTCAACATAGAGGCTATTTACCAAAACCTGAAAAGTTACATACCTGTACTGCTTATTTTAACGAAGAAATATACCTCTGTGGTTGCGAATCCGCCTTATATGGGACAGAAGAGTATGAATGCGGATTTGAAGAATTATGTAAATTCCAATTATCCAATAACGAAGTCTGATCTTTGTACTGTATTTATTGAGGTATTACCAGATTTCACAACCAATAAAGGGAAGTATGGATTTATTGTGCCTCCATCTTGGATGTTCTTGGCTTCATATGAAAAACTAAGAAGCCTAATTGTAAATAATCAAAAAATTGATTCATTGTTGCACTTGAGTAGAGGTGTATTCGGTGCAGATTTTGGCTCCGTTTCAACTGTTATTACTAATGCAAACCCATCAGAATCTTCAAAAGGAACATATTTACGTCTTGTTGAAAGAACCTTCCAAGAGTTTCATCAAGAACATTTGAAAGACTTATTCCTGCTAGCTAATGGAAATGAGGAATTCAGATACAATTTTGTAGGATACTCTAAAGATGATCCAAAATTTGTTCATTCAGCAGATGGACTTAAGGTATATTACCCTAGTATCCCACAAACCAACTTCTCAAAAATACCAGGTAGCCCTATTGCTTATTGGACACCCAAGGTTTCAGTAGATCATTTTGAAAACAATAAGTCTATAGGTGATTACCTAGTTATAAAACAAGGATTAACCACAAGCGATAACAAAAGGTTTCTACGTAATTGGTCAGAAGTTAGCTATTACAAAATTGGTTTTGGAATTAAAAATCGTGATATAGCTCTTCAAAGTGGTTTAAAATGGTTTCCATATAATAAAGGAGGGGGCGCACGTAAATGGTATGGTAATCAAGAATATTTAGTTAATTGGGAAAATGACGGGTTTGATATTAAGGCTCTAATCGTTAAAAAATATCCATATCTTAAAGGAAATCCTGATTTTGTAGCTAAGAATCCAGAGTTTTATTTTAGGGATTGTATTACTTGGTCTAAGATTTCTAGTGGTATAATATGTTTTAGGTTTCAACCTAAAGGGATAATATTTTCTGATGCAGGTATGGGAATCTTTACTTCTTCTGATGATTTAATAGAACTTTTGGCAGAAATTAATTCAAAGCATGTATACGCATTCTTAAAATCTATAAATCCCACATTAAACTATCAAGCTGGTGATATTCAGAAGCTCCCATTAATACCTATATCTTCTAAATTTGAAAACTTGGGTAACCAAAACATACAAATTTCAAAGAAAGATTGGAACTCTCGTGAAACCTCCTGGGATTTTGAAACTTCACCTTTGTTTAATGAAACCAAATCTTTAGATCAAGCCTGTCAAACTTGGCAAGAACAAGTAACGCAAGAATTCTTCCAGCTCCATACAAATGAAGAAGAACTCAATAGTATTTTTATTGACATTTATGGTTTGCAGGATGAGCTTACGCCAGAAGTAGCTTTAAAAGATATTACCATATTACAAGAGGAGCTCAACAAAAAAGACATGGAGGCTTTGGAAGACGATTTTAGAGCCAATGGTGCAAACGCCATCGGGTTGCCTATTGATAAAGGCGAAGTCATTTCTCAATTCATTTCGTATGCTATTGGTTTGTTTATGGGACGTTACCGTTTAGATAAACCCGGTTTAAACATTGCCCATCCCAATCCAACCGCAGAAGAGTTAAAAAGTTACAACTACAACAATGGTCAAGTCATTATCGATGAAGACGCCATCTTGCCACTTATGGGCAAGAACTGTAATTTCCCAGATGATGCCCTGCAGCAGTTTCAGCAAGTATTAGATACCATTTGGGGTCATGAAACACGTACCAAGAACATCAACTTTATACAAGACTGTTTGGACAAAGACCTGGAGAAATTCTTGGTCAAAGACTTTTACAAATACCATTGTAAAATGTATAAGAAAAAGCCTATTTACTGGTTGTTTGCATCTCCAAAAGGTGCTTTTCAAGTATTGGTATACATGCACCGCATGAATGCTTTTACGGTAGAGAAAATAAGAGCCAATTATTTGTTGGAGCATATTAAAAACATAAATTCAGAGATCATGGTTTTAGAAAGCAATGCTAGCAATCTAAACACCCAAGAAGCCAAACGTTTGGATACTTTACGAGTAGATTTAAGAGAATGCGAAACCTATGACATGGAACTTAAAAATGTAGCCGACCAACAAATCAGTTTTGATCTAGATGATGGCGTGACTGTAAATTACAAGAAATTTGAAACCGTAGTGGCAAAAATAAAGTAGAAGTATGATTCAAGAAAAAGTACAAGAATATTTCAATAGGTTTCCAGACCTACGTATTTTATTCTTCTTCGATGAAACCCAAGAGTTTTTAGAAGAGGTTGAAAAAATGGAGCTACCTGATATTCAAGTTGTCTATTGGCAAAACAATCCCTTTAGTCTCAAATGCCAATTGTTGGACGACTTAAAGGATACCAAAGTGCTGTTGTACTTGCCTATGGCACATCCTAACAATCAAGAAGCCTATCAAAACTTTCCTTTAATGGGATTGCTATTGGCTAATAAAGAATTGCAATTAGACAGTGTGGGTGGTTTTATGGAAGATTATGGTTTGCAACGCCATCAGAAAGCCTTGGTTTCAAAATACATCAAAGAATTAAAGTATGCTGGTGTTCAAGAAGTTTGTGCGCCCATTTTAAATGCGGGTAGTTTTACAGAATCGGCATTGCAGAAAGCCTTGGTATCGTCCTTTTTAAAATTTAAAACTATTGAATCATGGCCTATACTGGTTGCTAAATTAGTAACCTTATCCGATCCTAATGAGGGGGCAACATTACAAAAGGTGACTAAAAAAATAAGCGATTTACACTTTGAAGAAGAAGTAGTGCGTCACATTCAAGAAGTTACAGGGCACAGCATTCAAAAGATCAATCAAGAAGCTTTATTGCAAGTCGCACGAAGTATTTTATACAACAAGCTAACCCAAACCTTAAGCGCTGCAAATGCTTCAGATCCCTACAAAGGGTTCAAAATTAGTGATACCACACAGCTCACGCGTCTCAACCAGATGCTGCAAGGCGTAGACCGGATTTCAGCCTTAAAAAGTAGTTTCGATCAGTTGCTTCAGCAGGTGAGTAAGGACATAAAGGGCGCAAAATTAATTGACCTTTATGGGGAAGATGCTAATTTTGCTGAATTCAATACCGATATGATTTGGGCTGTATTAAACAAAATACAAGCGCACATTGGGTCGTCTCCAAAAGAGATTATAAAAAAATTAGAAACCCTCAGCTTACAACAAGACTTGGATAGTGCTGTGAAAGCGTGTTTACGCTATGTGATTCAGGTAGCGAAAATGCACCAGCTCATAGGGGAAGTATCATCTTATGTTTTAGACAGACCAGAAGAATACGTGCACTTGTATACCAACACGCTTTATAAAATAGATGGCAGTTACCGAAGGGCGATTGCGAGCTTCAAGAATTTAGACATTCCTGAAATTCCGAAAGCTTTTGGGTTGGAGCAAATACATACAGCACTTAATGCAGAATACGACAAGCATACCGATATGCTTAACAGAGAATGGTTAAAATGTCTACATCATTTTGATTTTGATTATTCGAAGATCAATGTGCCCAAACAATATGATTTTTATGATACAGAAATAGCAACCACCGATCAAAAAGTCGTGGTTATTATTTCCGATGCCTTGCGATATGAAGCTGCACAAGAATTATTATCTGAAATGCATGGTGATTCAAAGAACACGGCAGAAATGCGTTATATGCTGGCGTCTATTCCGTCCAAAACCAATGTGGGAATGTCACAGTTGCTCCCAGGAAAAGAGAAAACGTTTAACGAGGGCGACATCAAAAGTGATGGGCTTTCAACTTCAGGCACAGAAAATAGAAGTAAAATATTACAGACTATTAAAGAAGACGCTTTAGCAGTGCAATTTGCCAATGTTGAAGGCTTAAATCAGGCCGATAATAGAGAGATATTTAAAAGTTCTGTGGTCTACGTATATCATGATGTGATTGATGCTACAGGAGATAAAAAAGCCTCAGAACGCAGAACTTTTGATGCCGTGGAAGATTCCATAAAAGAACTTAAAAAATTCGTAAAAACCCTTCACGTATCTAGTAATGTGGCTAAAGTTTTTATTACTGCTGATCACGGATTTTTATACAATGACGAAGAAATTAAAGAAAAAGATAAAGAAAATATATCGGAACCAACAGCATTAAATACGCATAATCGCTATTATTTAACTAAAGTGCATTCCAATCCAGAATTGGGCTATTCTATTCCGTTTTCAGCAACATCCATTTTTAAGGATGATTTGTTTGTAACCGTTCCTTTTTCTGTGAATCGTTATAAGAAACAAGGAGTTGGGCATCAGTTTGTACATGGTGGTGGTAGTTTACAAGAATTGGTAGTGCCTTTGATAGAAAGTTCAAGGAAATTGAAAGACGTCACTAAAAAAGTAACGCCTACAATCATCAATAAAGGTGCACTGAAGATTGTATCTAATATTTTAAAATTGAATATTTTACAAGAGCAAGAAGTCTCCAGAACGGAAAAGGAGAGAACGGTTAGTATTGGTTTGTATAAGGATTCAAAACTCGTAAGTAATGAAGAACAATTGAAATTAAATTTCACTTCTGAATCTCCCAGCGAGCGTATGACTCGAATAGAACTGACATTAGCTTCTGAGTTAGCTAGTGAACCCTTTTTAAAATTAAAAATATTTGATATCGATGACATGTTAAATCCGTTGATAGAAGAACGCATTCAAAATAACACATTAATACAACCCGATTTTTAATGGAACTAAAAGAAAAAATAATCAAGCATTTTGAAGGAAAGGTAGTTCGAAAAGACCTTACATCTATAGTCAAAGGCAGTAACCCAGTGCCAGTTTATGTGTTGGAATATCTCTTAGGCCAATACTGTGCTATTGATGATGAAGACATCATCAAAGAAGGAATTGAAAAAGTAAAAAATGTCATAAAAGACAATTATGTGCATCGGTCAGATTCTGAAATTGTAAAATCTAAAATTAGAAATTCAGGAAGCTATAAAATTATTGATAAAATCAATGTATCACTAAATGATAGAGCTAATCTCTATGAAGCAGACTTTGCCAGTTTAGGTTTAAAAGGCGTGCCTATTTCAGATAACATGGTATTGGAAAACCCGAAGTTACTAAGTGGTGGTGGTGTCTGGTGTATTTTAAATATTGGGTATTCACATGCAGATGATGTTGACATGCGTTGGATTATCATTGATCTTAAACCCATTCAGGTTTCTAATGTAAATCTGCAAGAGTATATCGATTTACGCAAAGAATTCACTACAGATGAGTGGCTTGATTTAATGATGCATAGTATTGGGCTAAATCCTGAATACTTTAATAGGCGAGATAAGTTTATTCAGTTGTCACGTTTGATTCCACACACCGAAAATAATTATAATTTCATAGAATTGGGTCCAAAGGGAACTGGAAAATCACACATATTTTCAGAACTATCACCGCATGGTGTGTTGGTGTCTGGAGGTGACGTTTCGAAAGCTCGTTTGTTTGTAAACAACACAGGAAATAAAATAGGTTTGGTAGGCTATTGGGATGTTGTTGCCTTAGATGAATTTGAACAAGAAAAAGGAGGGAAGCGTACCGATGGTGATTTGGTAAAAATTATGCAGAACTACATGGCCAACCAAAGTTTTAACAGAGGAAAAGAAACCTATCAGGCGACAGCATCTATGGCATTTGTAGGGAACACAAAGCACAATGTGCCTTATATGCTAAAGAACTCACATTTATTTGAATCCATTCCAGAAGGCTATTTAAAAGGCGCATTTATAGATAGAATGCATATGTATATCCCAGGGTGGGAAGTACGTATCTTAAAAACGGCTGTTTTTTCATCTGAATATGGTTTTATTGTAGACTATTTAGCGGAGTTATTACGCGAAATGCGAAAGTATGATTATTCATCTATATTAGACAAGTATGTAACCTTGGATGGATCTCTTACCACAAGAGATAAAACAGCAATTAGAAAGTCGTTTTCCGGCTTAGTGAAGCTCATATATCCGCATCAAGTGTTATCAGAAAAAGAGGTTTTAGAGTTACTTGACTTTAGTGTAGAGGGTCGAAAGAGAGTTAAAGATCAGTTGTATATCATAGATGAGACGTTTAGAAATGAGCCAGTAGATTTTAAATACACGATTTTATCCAATGGTGTTGAGGTCTATCCAGAAACATTGGAGAATTTAAATTACAGCGCTGAGATTGAGGTCATGGAAGAAACCGAGGCAGAAGATGCTGGAGAAGTGTTTGTTAAGCCCAAATTAGAGTTAAAACCGCATCAGACGATTTTAAAAGATAACCAAACAGGTATATCGTATAAAAAACTCTTTGCCAATTATCTAAAAGGTGCAGAAAATATTACCATTCAAGACCCTTATATAAGAATGTACTATCAGTTTAAAAACTTGTTAGAGTTTTGTATTATGTTAGGGAATAACAAAGATCCTGAAGACCAAATTAATTTAGAATTAGTCACTTGGAATCATGAAGAATATATAGAAGAATCGAGAATTTCTTTGGAAGAACTAGCTCAAAATGTGGAAAGTATTGGTATTAACTTAACAGTTCGTTTTGAAAACCACCATGACCGTTTTATTGCAGCAGATAATGGATGGAAAATTACTTTGGGTAGGGGTCTTGATATTTTTGAAAAAATTGAAGAACGTTTTAGTGTAGCTGATATAGATCAAACCAAACGAAAGTGTAAGTCTTGTGAGATGACTTATTTAAATATCTAGTTACGAAATAACTATTAAAGAAATCTACACTGTAATTTTTATTTAAATATAATTACAGATGTAAATCTTTCAAAAAAGTGTGTTAAATATTACTATAATTCTGCAGACTAAGAGGTGTTTAAATTTTTCAAAATTTAAAGCTTAAAAACAATGAGATATTATTTGTTTTTAATTGATAATTTTCATTGAGCTAACAATTGATTTTACTAGGATAATTATATTTTAAAAACATCTTAAAATCCAACTGTTTTACAATGAATCTTACTGTTGTATATCATTGTTTTTTTTGATTAAAAACTCAAATATTATTCTCAAGAATAATATTTTAAAATTCAATACATTTTTACAAATTTTTATTGATTGAAATCAATTGATTTTTCAATTGAACAATCATTGTTTTGTCTTTC
>TARA_B110000503_G_scaffold39955_1_pt1 | contig 19505 bp, 19 predicted proteins | sample TARA_B110000503 | Tara Oceans TARA_B110000503 (sample SAMEA4397472) | marine metagenome | biome: Polar Biome; feature: [SRF] surface water layer (ENVO:00010504); material: water (ENVO:00002006), including particulate matter (ENVO:01000060) such as... | depth 5 m | reverse complement strand
AAGAAGGAAACAAAGGATTAAATGCAGTTAACGTAAAAGTTATCTAATATAAATTCATATTTTTTCAAAAAAAGCCCGTCTATAAAGATGGGCTTTTTTAGTATATTATATTTAAGGTTTTAGCAGTTTCTTTAGAAATAGAATTCGGTAAAGAGATCAGCTGCAAAAAACCACCATTCATTCGCGTTCCCAAAAATATATTTTATGTCATTACAGTTTTCAGATTTAGGAATTACCTCAGCATTACAAAAAGGTTTACATGATTTAAAAATTACTACGCCTACAGAAATTCAAAAAAAGGCAATTCCGATTTTTCTAAATCAACAAGAAGATGTGGTGGCATTGGCGAAAACAGGTACTGGTAAAACAGCTGCATTCGGATTGCCGCTATTGCAATTAATAGACGTAAACAACAATGATATTCAAGCAATAATTTTGGCACCCACAAGAGAATTGGGACAACAAATTTCGGCTAATTTAAGCTCTTTTTCAAAATACACTCCCCAAGTTTCTATTGCTACTATTTGTGGTGGAATTCCTATAAAACCTCAAATAGATCGTTTGAAAGAAACAACACATATTATTGTGGCAACTCCGGGCCGTTTGGCAGATTTAGTTAAAAGAGAGGCTGTAAATATTAAAAATATTTCTTATTTCATTTTAGATGAAGCCGATGAAATGGTTACTGCTTTAAAAGAAGGACTCGATAGTATTATCAAAGAAATTCCGAAAGCTAGAAGAACATTGCTTTTTACAGCAACAATGCCAGGAACGATCAAACAATTGGTTCAAAATTATATGTCTAAACATGTAGTTCAAATTGAAGCAAACATGGCAACTTTAGGGCATCAAGGCATCGATCATCAATATGTAGTTGTAGATCCTATTGAAAAATTAGAGGTGTTGCTGCATTTTTTAAATTCAAAATCTGGGCAAAGGGGTATTATTTTTTGTAAAACGAAAGCAGCCGTTAACAAATTAGCAAAAAATTTAGCCATTAATAAATTTTCTTCAGGAGCCATTCACGGCAGTTTAACCCAAGGAATTAGAGATCGAATCATGGGTCAATTTAGAGAAGGTCATCTTGATATTTTAGTAGCTACAGATTTAGCTGCACGTGGAATTGATGTAAAAGATGTTTCGTATGTAGTGAATTATCACTTACCAGATACCTATGATGCGTATGTGCATAGAAGTGGAAGAACGGCAAGGGCAGGAGCAAGTGGTTTGTCTTTAACTATTATTCAAAAAGAAGAAGCACAAGATATTTCTGACTTTGAAAAGGCATTAGACATTCGATTTGACGCTTTTAAAAAGGCAGATGCAAAAAGTATTGAAGAAAATAATGGCTTAATTTGGGCGAATAAAATATTTAAAACGAAAGTTAATAAAATGGTATCGGAAGATTTTAAATCTAAAATTAAAACCATTTTCCATCATTTGACAAAGGAAGAGCTTGTTGATAAAATATTGTCAAATTATATTGCTACTGCAAAAAATACAGGCACAAACTCTGAAGTTTCAAAAAAGAAAAACAGGAAATAAACAGGTCAAACTATTTTTAATGCAAAAGGATTCCAAATGATGGAAACCTTTTGTATATAAATTGCAACAAGCACGAAAGACTGAATTACTGCTTTACAGGAACCGCTTTTAGCTGAATACAACCTAAAAAGTGTAATAACCTCATGATGACATAGGTAACATCAATTTCATGCCATTTTACACCAAAATTTGCGCTAGTGGCATGTTTATGGTGATTGTTATGGTATCCTTCACCCATCATTAAAAAATCGAAAGGGAGTAAATTTTTACTAGTGTTACTCATTTTATAGTTTACATAGCCATAAATATGAGCAAACCAATTGATAATAACTCCATGTATTGGTGCCATTAATAAAGCTACAGGTAACAGCACCCATTGCCAAAGCGCTGTTGTAAAATAGGCGAAGAATAAAATATAGAAAGAAATCCAAAGCAATCGAGAGAAACGAGAACTCGCGAAGGCATCAAAACTTTTCCATTGGGGTACATTTTTTGTAAACTTTGCATCTACGGTAATGTTTTGCTCATTAATATCTTGATATGTACTTTTTGTTCTCCACATCATCGCAAACAAATTGGCGTCATGAGATGGACTGTGTGGATCTTTTTCAGTGTCTGTATATGCATGGTGCATGCGGTGCATAATGCCATAACCGTAGGCACTTAAATAGCTAGAACCTTGGAAAAACCAAGTTAAAATAAAACTAACACGTTCCATCGTTTTGGACATTGTAAAAACTTGGTGCGCTGCATAGCGATGTAAAAAGAAAGATTGAAAAAACAGACCTCCGTACCAAAGTGTTAAAACAAATATAATTATAATCATTTATTTTTCTTACAAAGATAATTTGATATTCAGCGCAAAACAATGAACCCAAATCAATAAATGCCTCTTTATAAGCGTTTTCTTATCCTACTTAATGCTTGTGCTGTTACACCAATATAAGAACTGATATATTTTAGAGGAATTACTTTTAAAAGTTCGGGTCTTTCCTTAAATACCTTTAAATAGCGTTCTTCTGCAGAAAGGTTTAGTAGGTTTTGTTCTCGTGTAGATTTGATTAAAAAAAGACGTTCTGCCGTTAATCTTCCAATGAGATTTCCAATTTGTGTCGTTTTATATACTTCTTGTAAATCTTTATAGCTAATACTTAGAATACTCGTCTCTGTTAATGTTTGTAATTGATACAGCGAAGGTTTTTGGGTTAGAAAAGAATCATATGCACTTACAAACTGGTTTTTAAAACTAAAGCCAAATGTAATCTCTTTTTCTGGGTTGTCTTTTGGAATGAAAAGACGCACAACGCCATATTCAATAAAAGAGATATGCTCTTCAATCGCATTTATTTTTAAAAACACGGTTTTCTTTGAAAGCACGCGGCGTTGTAATTTAGATTTAAAAAAATTCCAATCTAAGGAAGAAATGTTAGCAATTTGATCTATGTATGTTTTTATCTGCTCCAAAGGTTCTGTTCCATTTAATGAATTTACTAAGATAAGGATTCATTAATGTATAAAGTGATTAACGAAAATTAAATATGGTTAAACAATTATTTTTTGAGAAATAATTGTTTTTTATAGCTGGGTCTCATACAAAATTAAAAAAATACCTAATAGAATGCCAGTCAAAGGAATTAATTTTTTGCGCTTATTTTTTTCTTTGAACAAAATTCCTCCAAAAACCACGGCAATTATTAACTGACTTCTTTTGATTGCAGACAATAGCATAATTAATGCATCAGGGTCTTGCAATGCCTTGAAATAAAAATAGTCTGCAACTTGCAATAAAACACCGACAGCAACAATGGTCCATCGGAATTTAAAAGCATTGCGTTTTGCTGCGTATGGAAACCAATTGATTGTTAAAATTCCTATTAAAATAAGAAGGGTATACCAGCAGCACCAAAACTGTAAGGTCTGCGGATTCAGAAACAGGTGCTGAATTAAAAATTTATCATATAAACCACTGGAAGCACCAAGAAATGTGGCTGCAATAATTGCAAAAATCCATTTATTTTGTTTGAAATTGATACCTTCTTTTTTGCCTAATTTGGAATATTGGAGTACTGAACAAATAATCAAAAAAAAACCCATCCATTGGAAAAAACTGGGTTGTTCTTTGTAAATTAAAAGGGCACCTATCAAAGTGAAAAAAGGACCTGCGGAGCGAATTGGGACTACAATTGTAATAGGTAAGTGTTTCAATGCTTGATATGCTAAAACCCAGGAAGCCGTCATTATGAAAGATTTCACCAGAATATAGCCATGGGTTTCCCAAGGAATTGGGGTAATATAAAATCCTATTTCTTGGGTGTATTCAGAAAAAAAGAGGGAACTTATAAGAAACGGGACGAGTAAAAGAAAGCCCGAGCCTACCGTTCCTAAAAGCACTGGGAAAACCTCATTTCCCTGCACAGCATGTTTCTTACATAAGTTATGCAATCCTAGGAAGAATGCTGCTAATAAGCCTAAATATATCCACATGGCGCGAATATAGTTTTTTAAGACTTGTCGTAAATATAAAAAGAATGATTTTTAAAAACAGGACATACGTATGGAGTCTAAAAAGCTTTTTAATTCACTGCATTGTGTGTGTTTAAATTAAAAAAAGGGTTGTCTGCAAAGACAACCCTTTTTTTAATAAGTACTAATTTGAATTACTTGATACTTTCTAATAATTTTTCAGCAACTAATTCTGAAGATGCTGGATTTTGACCCGTAATTAAATTTCCGTCTTGTAAGGCATACGCAGCCCAGTCTTCTTTTTTAGAATAGATTCCGCCATTTTTAATTAACATATCTTCCACTAAAAAGGGAACAATATCTGTTAATTGCACCGCAGCTTCTTCGGTATTTGTAAAGCCAGTTACTTTTTTACCTTTTACTAAGGGGGTACCATCTGCATTTTTTACATCTTTTAAAGCTGCAGGAGCGTGACATACAAAAGCAATTGGCTTTTCTTGACGGTTAAATTTTTCAATCAAAGCAATTGAAGTTGCATCATTGGCTAAATCCCATAACGGACCGTGTCCTCCTGGATAAAACACCGCATCAAAATCATCTGGATTTATGTCTGCCAACAGGGTAGTGTTCGCAATGATTCCTTGTGCTATGGTATCTTTATCAAAACGTGCGGTTGCTGCTGTTGCAGCATCTGGTGATGCACTGCTTGGATCTATGGGTGCAGCCCCTCCTTTTGGCGTTGCAAGTGTAATGGAAGCTCCTTTGTCTAATAATGTGTAATACGGATTTGCAAATTCTTCTACCCAAAATCCTGTTTTGTTTCCGGTATCTCCTAATTTATCGTGCGATGTTAGTACAAATAATATGTTCATTTTTTTCTCTTTTTTAATTGTTAATTTTTCTTCTAAATCTTTTTTAGAAGTTACTTCCGTTTTATTGTCTTTACAATTGGATGCTGTAATAATTGTGAGTGTTAAGGCTATTATCCTTGTTATTTTCATATAGTTAATACGACATTTTTAAAATTTCTTCAACTTTATCTGGTGAGAGTGCTTGATGTTCTCCTAATCCTAACCAACCACGATCTGTAAAACGCTGCGCAATTTCTTCTGCAGTGCCCTCATAATCCTTGGTATAATCAGATAATTTTGTATCAATGCCTAATGCATGAAAAAAAGCAACTGTTTTTTCAATTGCGGCATGTGCTTTATCCTCCGTATTTCCTTCGGTAATATTCCAAACACGTTCACCGTATTGTGCTAATTTTTCTTTTTTAGTTTCAAAATTATATTTGTAGTGGCTTGGCGCAACAATTGCTAAAGTGCGTGCGTGATCAATACCGAATAAAGCAGTTAATTCGTGTCCCATTGCGTGAATTGCCCAATCTGTTGGCACTCCTTTCTGAATTAGGCCGTTTAAAGCCATGGTGCAACTCCACATAAAATTAGAAGCCGTTTTATAATCTGTTGGATCTTTTACTATTGTAGGAGCTACTTCAATAATGGTTTGTAATATGCTTTCAGCAAAACGATCTTGTAAAATTGCACCATTAGGATAGGTCATATATTGCTCTAAAACGTGCATAAAGGCATCTGTTAATCCGTTTGCTAGTTGACGTTTTGGAATCGATGCAATTACTTGTGGATCTAATATTGAGAACTCAGGAAATAAACCTGGGCCACCCATTGTGCGTTTCTCTTTGGTTGCTGTTCTTGTAATTACGGCACCAGAATTCATTTCAGATCCTGTTGCTGGCAAAGTTAAAACGGTTCCAAAAGGCATTCCTTTTTCTGTTCTAATATTTTCTGATAGGATATCCCATGGAGTTTCACCTTTATAAACTGCAGCTGAAGATAAAAACTTCGTTCCATCAATAACAGAGCCACCACCAACGGCTAATAAATAAGTAATCTTTTCGTCCTTAATTACTTTTAAAGCATCCATTAAAACTGCATATTCAGGATTTGCAGGAATTCCTCCAAACGCAACAATATCATAAGTTTCCAGTGCTTTTATTACTTGATCGTAAATTCCATTTTGCTGGATACTTCCGCCTCCATAGACTACTAATACTTTTGCTCCTTTGGGTATTTCATTTTTTAATTTTTCAATCGTATCCTTTCCAAAAATAATCTTGGTCGGATTTTTAAATTCAAAATTGTTCATTCTCTTGGGGTTCTTTTGTGTTATTTTTTATTGTAATTTTATGACATTACTTTGATACTATTCCATGCAGATTGATATGCTTCTTCTAAATGTGTTTTATCTAATTTAAAGGCGCCTCTTTTTTCTGACATCATTAAAAAAGATAAGGGGTTTATGGAATAGGCATATAATAAATACTCTGACATCGGTTTTATAATGCCTTCATTTTTACCACGCATCCAAAGGTCGAGTAAGGGTTGTAAGTGCTTAATTCCTTCTTGTCTGCTTACTTCATCAATCATAGGGGTGTTATCACATTGGGCTAAAAACATGGCGTTTTCACATTCTATAAGTTTAAAATCTGCAATGCGTTTCCAAATCAATTCAAAACCTTTTTCTACAGGCATCTGGTCGTCATAGGTTTCAAAGGCATAATTTGTATATTTTGCTTTTACTTCTATGTATGTTTTGTTGACCAAATCTTGTTTGTTCTCAAAATAGAGATAGATGGTTGCGGGAGAAACATTTGCCATTTTTGCTATTTTACTCATAGGAGTTGCGTGGAAACCGTTATTGTTTACCAACTCGATAGTCGCTTTGATTAAGGCATTCCGTTTGTCAATACTTTTTTGAAGTTTCGCCATGGTTGTTTAAATTCTAATGCAAAGATATAATTAAAAATGAATGTTCATTCTTTTTTAACAAAAGTTTAATAATTGCTATATTTTAAAAAGAAGCATTTACTGCATCTTTGTAGCATGCACACATCCATTAATAGTCATATTAAAAGTTATATCAACCCTTCTGCCGTAGAGTTACAATTATTTAATGCTTCATTAAATGAAGTAGGAGTTACGAAAGGGCAGTATTTATTAAAACCGGGAACCCATGTAAAACATGAGTATTTTGTTGTAAAAGGATGTTTAAGAGCCTATTATATGGATGCTAAAGGTACGAAGAACATTATTCAGTTTGCCATAGAAAATTGGTGGGTTGGCGACTTCGATGCTTTTTATAACCAAGTTCCATCCGAATTATATATCGAAGCAATTGAAGATGCTCAATTACTCTCAATTAATTACACCAGCCTTCAAAAAATCTATGCAGAAGCACCAATTTTTGAACGTTATTTTAGGCTTTTAACAACGCAAGCATTTATAGCGCAACGCAAAAGAATAGTCTCAACTTTAGAAAAAAACACACAAGAACGGTATCTAGAATTCTGTGCTTCATATCCAAATATTAAAGAGAGAGTCCCAAATTATAACATTGCAAATTATTTAGGTGTTTCTCCAGAAAACTTAAGCAGAGTTCGGAAAACTTTAAAAGGTTAAATCTATCTTAAATTGATATAGGTCAAGTATATTGGCGCGTTAGTACTGTAATTTTGGAATTCCTAACAATTGATAAACAACGCATGAAAAAACAATATTTATTAACTTCTTATCTCAAAAATATTGAAACCAATAACAGAATTGTTGTGGCTCCTATGACCCGCGGCAGAGCAGATAATGTTGGCAATGTGCCAACAGATGATTTGCATGGTTTGTACTATGAGCAGCGCGCAACTGCTGGTTTAATCATTACAGAAGGGGCGCAAGTATCTAAAAAAGCAGTAGGGTATATTCATACTGCGGGTATTTATTCAGATGCACAAGTTGAAGGTTGGAAAAAGGTAACCAAACGGGTGCATGCTAAAGGTGGAAAAATATTTATTCAATTATGGCATGTTGGCAGAATGTCGCATCCAGATTTTCACAACGGAGCATTGCCTTTTTCGGCTTCTGCAATGAATCCCAACGCACAATCTTTCACTCCAGAAGGATTTAAAGATACGGTTACGCCGAAAGAGATGACGCTCGAAGAAATTAAAACAACAGTTACAGATTTTCAAAATGCCGCCGCAAAAGCAGTAAAAGCTGGTTTTGACGGTGTTGAGATTCATTCTTCGAACGGGTATTTATTTCATCAGTTTTTTAATGGATCTTCAAATAAAAGAGAAGATGCATATGGAGGAAGTATGGAAAATAAAACACGTTTCTTTTTTGAAGTTTTAGAGGCTATTAAAGAAGTGATTCCAGAGGAAAAAATAGGAGCACGCTTTAACCCCTCTTTAGACGGATTGTTTGGAATGACCATGGATGCAGACACCATTCCTACTTTTGAATACATTATTAAAAAATTAAATGCGTACAATTTAGCATATGTGCACCTTTCGGAGCCTTTTACCGATGTTTCGGAAATTCCATTTGCGGTCACAGAAATTGCGAAGCATTTCCGACCAATTTACAACGGAACCTTAATGATTAATGGCGCTTTTGATCAAGAAAAAGGAAATAAAATAATCGAAGAAGGGTTTGCAGATTTGGTGGCTTATGGCAAGCCCTATATTTCGAACCCAGATTTAGTAGCACGTTTTGAAAAGAACTTAGATTTAGCGGAGTGGGATCAAGATACCTTCTATACAACAGGAGCAAAAGGATATACTGATTATCCAGCAACTTCAAATTAATAACTTTAAAAATATTTAAAATGAAATTTACAAGAAAAGCAAGTGCAGCCTGGAAAGGCAGCGGAAAAGAAGGAAAAGGAAGTGTAACAACAGGAAGTAAGGCTTTAGATAAAACACCCTATTCATTTCATACAAGATTTGAAGATGGAGAAAAAGGAACCAATCCAGAAGAATTAATCGGTGCTGCGCATGCAGGTTGTTTTGCCATGCAATTAAGCTTTTTATTAAACGAAGCTGAATTTACTGCTACAACTATAGATGTAGACGCGAAGGTTACTTTTGAAGACGGTGTTATTACAAAAATCACCTTACATCTAGAAGGTGATGTACCCCATATTGATGCAGAACAATTTCAGCAAATAGCACAGAACGCAAAGGAGGTCTGTCCTATTTCTAAATTATTAAATACGGAGATCGAATTAAAAGTCACCTTAAAAACCGCATAATAATGACCACTACAACAATAAAAGCATATGGTGCAACCGCATCAACAGAAGATTTAAAACCTTTAAATATAGAAAGAAGGGCAGTAGGAACTGGGGATATAAAAATTGATATTACTTATTGTGGCGTGTGTCACAGTGATATTCACACGGCAAAAAACGATTGGAAAGGTACCACATATCCGATAGTTCCCGGACATGAAATTATTGGTCGGGTGGTAGCAATTGGTGCAGACGTTCATAGCCATAAAGTAGGCGATTTGGTGGGTGTAGGATGTATGGTAGATTCTTGTGAAACCTGTGCTTCTTGTGAACAAGATTTAGAACAGTTTTGCGAAAAAGGAGCCACCTTTACCTACAACAGTCCAGATGCACATATGAAAGGTGCACAAACCTATGGAGGATATGCAACGGCAGTGGTAGTCGCTGAAAAATTTGTACTCCGCATACCAGAAAATTTAGATGCAGCAGCAGCTGCGCCTTTATTGTGTGCGGGCGTTACTACTTGGTCGCCATTAACACATTGGAAGGTTAAAAAAGGAGACAAAGTAGGCGTTATTGGTTTGGGAGGATTAGGGCATATGGGCGTTAAATTTGCCAATGCATTAGGTGCACATGTGGTGGTGCTTACCACATCGCCAGAAAAAGGAAAAGATGCTAAAAGATTGGGTGCGCATGAAGTGATGGTGTCTAAAGATGCAAGCGACATGAAGAAACACCAAGGCAGTTTTGACTTTATTTTAAATACCATTCCTGTGGGTCATGAAATGGATCCGTATTTAGGATTGCTTAAAATTGATGCAACCATGGTTTTAGTTGGAGCAGTAGAGCCTTTAAAACCTTTTCATGGAGGAAGTATTATTATGGGACGCAAGCGTATTGCAGGTTCTTTAATTGGGGGGATTAAAGAAACCCAAGAAATGTTAGATTTCTGCGGAAAACATTCTATTACGAGTGATATTGAGCTGATCACTATGCAAGAGATAAATACCGCTTTTGAGCGCATTACAAACAATGATGTGAAATATCGATTTGTAATAGATATGAAATCTCTTAAAGAGTAATCGTGTTTTATTTCCTTTTTGAAACCGCATCTAAATGACATTTAGATGCGGTTTTATTAGGAATTATAGCGTAGTAATTAAGTTTTAAAAATATTCTACCCAAAGATGCACTTCAAGTTGAAATTATTAATTAGATTGTTATAAATTAGCTAAAAATAACAAAACACTTAAATTGAATCGTATGGAATTGATCGGATATGGTATTATTGCATTGAAAATTATTGTAGGTATTAGTATTTTAAATGTTTGGTTATTACAAAAAAACAAAGCCACAAAGTGGAGAGGTGGTGAAGCCCAAAATATTTTTGAGGAATTTGAAGTATATGGTTTCTCAAAACAATTTTGTTATGTTATTGGCTTTTTAAAAGTAAGTTTGGCCTTGTTATTATTAGCATCCATACAGTTTCAAGTACTGGCTTTCGTTGGAAGTTTAGGATTGGCTATTTTATTATTAGGGTCGATACTCATGCACTTTAAAATAAAAGATCCATTGTATAAATCATTTCCTGCATTTTTATTTTTTGTGATGAATCTACTTATTGTGTACACAACACTCTAGAAATAGGCGTAATAAGTTTTAATTGCAATTAGTAAATTCAAAGTAGCAAAGGTAAACGCGGGTGCTGACTTAACGAAATTATCTTTGATCTTTAGACGCACTAAAAAACCAAAAAGCATCAACACACTTAATCCAATAGCGGCCAATAATAATAATAAGGGTGTAAAGTACAAGCCAATTAATAAGCCTCCTGCGCCTAACAATTGGAGAAACCCCGTTAATTTTCGAAACTTTGGTAACGCATATCTTTCAAACTCTGCAATGATAAATTTTGAGTAAAAGCAGTTAATGCCGAAATAAATAAATGCCAAACTTGAGAACCAAGTCAATGCTGCCAGTAAATTCACTATTTTTTTTTAAAGTTAACAATTATATCTTCTATAAGATATTTAATAAAAGTAGCGCTATTTGCGCTCTTAAAGAAATTTAAAACCTCAAAAAAACGCTAATTTTTTTATTGAAAAACAACTTTAAAACTTTTTTTTATTAAAAAGTATGCCGTTTTTCTTCTGTAGAAGATGCACTTAACAACTGATTGAATGTTTTCACGATATCAAAGTTTTGCGTAATTTCATCTGCTACGGCAACTCCCGAAATTCCAGTATTTAGAATCTCAGAAATATCTTTTGTGGTAATACTTCCTCTTCCTATAATTGGAGTTTTGGTGTTTAAAGCTTCTACAATTGCTGTATAACCTTTGAGGCCCAAAGTTGTGTTTACTTCACCTTCTGTATGTTTAGCTCTAAAAGGACCCAAAGTAATATAATCAACTTGTGTATTAATTAAGGTTTTACAATCTTGTATTGTATTTGCTGTACCGCCAATAATTTGCCAAGTATATAAATGGATTCTAGCTTTCATAGAAGCCGTATCTGAGGTTTCTAAATGAACACCATCTGCCTTTACAGCTCTTGCAATTTTATAATCATTATAGATGATCAATCTCGTTTGGAAATAAGAGGTAATTTCTCTTGCTTCCTTCGCAAGCTTTAAGTATTTTTTTTCGGAGATGTTTTCTAAACACAATTGCACGAGTTCTGCACCAGCAGAGCATGCTTTCTGTATGTTTTCTAGATGCTCTTTTGGAGTGGCTCCTTGAGAGATATAATGTAGTTTGGGAATCATTGGTGTTGTCTATTTAGTAATGTAATCCGTATGTTTATACGGTAATTTTTCTAGAATACTGCATAAACTGCGTTTCTAAACGCTTGAGCATTGGGTTTATTTTTTCTGAATAGGTTACATATTGACACTTGTGAATACTTTGCGTGATGGCTATCAAATCTGCATATGCAGCACTCTGTGCTAGAAATTCTGCATCATCGATATTAAAAATTTTAAGTTGTGTCATGTTTAATCCCTCTGACAGCAGTAATTTGCTCACTGTTTTAGGAGTGGCTATAAGAATATCTACCCCTTCAAATATCTCTGAGGTGAGTACCTCGATATGAAACTTATCATCACAAGCATATACACGTAATGAAGTATGTCTGGTATATTTTAAGATGTCTTCATACAAAGCGAATGCACGGTCTCTGTTTTCTACTAAAATAATCGCCCTTGGAGCGGTTCCTACTTCCTCACATTTTAATTTTTGCAAGGTAGTAAGTATAAGTGTTGTGGTCTTCCCACTTCCCTCTGGCGCTGTACAATATATATTTGCACCACTTTTTATGATAGGAATACTTTTACTTTGGAAAGGAGTCGGGACAGTTATTTCAAAAAATGCAAGTTTTTCTTTAATATCGGAATGTAATTTTTTAAAGGGCATAGGAATTAAAAGGGTTACTGATACTCGTAAAAAGCGTTATTATTTTGGCAAATATACGATTAAATTGAGTCTTCGAAATTTTATTTAGTAGGAAGCACCTTAAAGCAGGTTTTGGTTCCTAAAGATGAAGTATTTGCTTTAATTTTTTCACGGGAATTCAAGTTTTTAAAGAGTATAATGAGTGTGTTTATGCCTCTTTGTAGTATAATGGATTGCTTCATAAAAAAGGGAGATGTTAAAAGTACCAATCCATCCTTTTAGAAATAACCAATGCTTTTAGGAAATGTTTTTTTGGCACCTGAAAATAGCACAGGAGGCAACAAGAAGAGATTCATTGAGTTTAAAATGGCAGGAGGGTTTCGAAAATTTATTTTATAAAAAACGTAATTGAATTGTTTTTCCAATGCTTCATTTTTAAACCCTATTGTAGTCCTCAGACAACAATAAGGTTTAATTTTTGCAATGGTAAAAGGAAAAGCACCTACAAATAGACATTTTTTAAAGAGCGCAGCGATTGCGTGCGCATGAAAAGATAGCGGTACTTATTTTTTAATAATTTTAGTGGCAGCTTCTAGACCAGTATCTCCTTTTAAATTTAAAAAATAAATCCCATTTTTAAGTTCACTAATATTAATTTCTCCTGTTTTAAAATCTACTTTAAATGTTTTTATTTTCTGTCCCAAAGGATTGAAAATTGTGATTTTTTTCAGTGTCTGTGCTGCGCTTATTATTAATTTATCTGTGGTTGGATTTGGAGACACCTTAAAGGTAATGGTACTAGTAGCGTTCGAAATTGTGGCAAGCGTGCCGTCTGAAGTTGCTTTCCAATGAATAGGCAAGGCGTTGTCAGAGTTCACATCCATCAATTCCAAATAAAAACCACCACCATCAGCCGTTTCTGGCCAAGGTGCACTGTCCTCATATTCCACTTGATCAATTATATTCCCAAAAGCGTCTGCTAGCACTAAATTCTGACTACTATTTGATAGATCTCTTTGAAATATATCAAAAGGAGATGCACCATACTTCGCAAGATAAACTTCTGCGTTTGCAGCCAAGCTAATAATTTGTCCGGCTTCGATGCTAGCACCCTGCATAAACTGATAAGACACCCCAAGTTTACTAAGGTAAACCCCTGTTAAATCTACAGTGGTATTTCCTGTATTTTGAATTTCTAAAAATTCAGAATCTTTACTTTCCGGAAATGCATCTGTTTCTAGGGGGTTGTAATTAATTTTAGTAATCACTAAAGACGGAGTTGACACGGAATTACAATCAGAAAAGCTGCCTAGATTGGTCTGCATCCAATCAATTCTTTCTTGAATCCAAAATTTCATGTTGGTAATTTCTTCCTCAAAAGACTCTATGGTATTCCATTTTTCATTTTCACGAATGACAGCTTCAGAAATTAATGCAACTGTGGTGTCAATTTGATCTGAAATGGAGTTGTAGTTTAAGGGGTTTCCAGCACTGGTAACTTCATCAAATCGTTTTGCTAAATAGCATTTAAAAGTTGAATTATTAAAAAGGTCTCCCCAAAAATAGGAACCTGTATTGCTATATTCAAATTGCCAAACATCCGTATGACTTCTGTCATAATTAGTTCCAAAAAAATCAAGTAAGTCGTTACCATAGGTTAAATTATAATCCCAAACAGGTCCTGCTCTTAACTTTCCACCCCTATCTTTATGATAATACGTACTAAGCGCATAGGCATCCACATTTGAGGCAATTTCTGCCATTAACATATAATCTACAAAAGAGGGTACATCTATAATTGAAGGATAACCACCTGTTATAGCGGAATTCGTAGCATTATTATCTAAACTTCTAAAAACCCCTTCTATATATGAAGATTGGATTGTTGTAATATCATCTGAATTTGGTTTTTCATGAATATATACAGCCCCGTTGCTGTACCAAGCAGCAGGATCTTCATCAGAAACTCTATCTGTCTGCATAAGATAACCCCCTGAAACCTCTGGGAATGAATTTTCATCATCAGATAATTTTGCAATATTTACACGATCTCCATCTCGTTTTATTTTTTCTGAAAGCGCATATAATCCAATATATTCGCCATTAAGCACCACTTCACAATATTTTAAATTGGCAGCATATTGGCCCATTTGTCTTGCCATTTCGTAGCTTATGTAATCACGCATCATACTGTCATCAAAGGCAAATGAATTTAAAATCCAGTCATCTTCTTTAGCCATTCCTAATAATTCTACACTTTTATCTTCAACACCGTCATCCTCTAAAGTATCAATACCATATGGTTTTTTAGGTAATGCCTGGGAAGAGGATCCTCTTGTTTCGATACCGATAGTTCCTGAATAATTTAAAAATTCATCGGTATTGGCGTCTGTTAGAAAATTTCGAGCTCCGTCAGGTCGTTGAATAATTTTCATGGTCGCACGTATTTTTGGCTCATCAGGAATGTCTGCACCATTTTCAGTATTGATAATAACAATAGGTAGATTACTATCCGTAAATGTAAGGTCACTTCCACTGAATACATAGGAACTTGTATATACCGTGGATGGTAAATAGTTTTCTAAAAATATTTGTGCACGCACCGTTGTGTCTTCATTAATTTCAATAGGACTTGTATATATCGTAGAAGTGTCTGTGGGGTTATTATCACCCATTGTATACCGTATTACTTCCTCTGAACTATTTCCAGATAAACTTAAACGTATGGGTGCATTAATTAGGCCTCCTTGGTTAGAAAAAACAACTTCACTTTGAACACTTCCTAGGTATTCTTGACTAGAATTTTCATAACCAGGCGTAGTCTCTGCATAACTTACAATCGCTCCAGAAGTTGTAGAGATTCCAATAGATGTGTTCTCAGGAAGATTCTCCGCAACTATCTGGCTCAAAGTCTCACCCGAAGCAGTTGTTAAACTTAATGTTTCTGAGCTCGAGGATATTTTAAAATTTGTATGCAGCTTGTTCGCTGTTAGCTCTAAAACAGAAGGTGGTTCAACACCTGTGGTACTGGGTACTGAAAAAATTGCCGATAAAAAAGGTATGATTGTAAAATCAGAGGAGTTTGGACTAATATTATGAACTTGAATCGTTAAAACGTTATTTGATCCGTCATTTAAAAAGGAGTTAAAATTTGATATCAGAAATCTTTCTGGTTTTCCTCCTGCATATATTTGTGCCTCATGATCGGTAATCGTGCTTGCATTGTATGCCGGTCGTGCGCCATCAATATTTGCTCTTGCAACCTCATTTCCATTTATATATGCTACAAAGGCATCGTCATAATCCATATCTAAAATTAAGGATGAAATCGCAGTGGGATTGTCAATACCAAATGTTTTTCTAAGGTATATGGATTGTGTTCCAATTGGAATTTCGGTAGCATCATCTCCATCAGCATATCCAAATCCAGAAATACCTGAAGCCCAGATTGAATCATCAAAATTTAAACCATTCCAATTTTCATCGGGCTCAGAAGTTGGAATTAAATACTTAAATTCATCTCCTTGGTTTATGAGTGTTCTTGGATAGCTAATGGAAGATCTATCTTTATTTGAAGCCCATAAAAGTACGTATTCATTCGGCGCTAAGATTCTGTTTGGAAATGTCCATTTTGTAAGGTTACTTGTATCATCAGATAAAGTCCAGCCATTAATTGAAACCTCTTCTGTTCCAAAATTATGAATTTCTAACCAGTCTGGAGTATCTCCATCTTCATCTGTATGAATAGAATTAGAAGAAACTACTTCATTTATTCTTACGTCCTGTGCTGTTAAATTATAGATGCTACATAGTAAAAGTACAAATAAATAGTTGGCATTGGTATTCTTGAAATTATTTTTGTTTTGCATTTTTTTTGTTTCTGTAAATTTAGTATCCCGTTATTTTTAAATAGATAACTCAATAAACAAACCTACTGAATTATAACTATTTAGAAATGGATTTAGCTTTATAAAAACCATACAAATACTATACATTGAAAGTAATAACTTGTTTTGATGAATATATTTGGTAGCTTTATTTGTGTTTTTTGAAGTTTAACAATGGTTCCGAGTTTTTATAAATAACAGAAAATGGTCAGTTACTAATTCGGAATGCTTTTAATCAAGATATGGAAATTAGAACGCAGAACTCATGATTTAAAAGGAATGTTTAGTTTTCTTATGTATCAGGTGCATCCTAAAATTTTATGAAAAGGTTTTGTAGTTCTCAAAAATAACCGTGTTATGCACAGTATTTGTATTCCCTTATATATTTGCAGAATCGATGAAGTCGTTCAATGTTTCATTGAGACCATCAATAACTTTTTCCACTTTGGAGAAGACCAACGCTTTATCCTTTAAACCTGTTTTTTCTTTATATAAATCACTTAATACCATAAGATTATTAACAGGTGCTCTTAAGTTATGCGATGCAATATGTGCAAAACTAGAAAGCTGTTTATTTTTATTTTCTAAACATTGGTTTAATTCCTCTAATTGTAATTTTTTTTTTGAAAGTAATTCAACACGACTTTGTAATTCTTTATTAACAGCTGTTAATGTATTAGAGAGTTCATTTGCATTTTTTTTTGATGTAAGGAGTTCCTCCTCGTATTTTTTCCTTTTTGAAATATGGAATACTGCCGAATGGGTATATAAGTGGGTTCCCGAGATATCTTTTACTTCTATTGAGTTTAGCAAGACAGGAAATTTAGTTCCCCCTTTTTTTATGAAATTGAAATTTACTTCCGCTATCGTACCACTTAACTTTAAAGCAGGAATAAACACACTTTCAAAATATATTTTTTCTCCAAGCGAAAGGAAATCTGTGATTTTTTTTTGGCCAATGATCTCTTCTCGCGAATAGTTGGTAAGTTCTAAGAAATTTTTATTTGAATCAATGATGGTTCCATCGGGTAAGGAACAAAAGTAACTACTAGGAAAAGTGTTATAAAATTCTTTATAATCCGTATTATAATCCATTAGTTGTGCTGGTTTTATTTAACTATATCAAATACTTTTTTATTGCTTCAATCGTTTTATTGGGTGCACTGAGGTGTGGGCAATGGCCTATTGTTTCCAATACCACAAGTTTGCTGTTAGCGATGTTTTCATTTACAAATTTCCCTACTATAAGGGAGGCAATGGCATCTGTTTTAGACTGTATAATTAGTGTATCCGTAGTCAGTTTTTTAAGGTCTTTTCTGTTGTCTCCTAAAAAAGTAACTTTTGCAAAATGGCTAGCTATTTCTGGGTTGTTTTGACAAAAACTTGCTTCCAATTCTGCTGCTAACTCTGGTCTGTCAAGATTGTCCATAATAACAGGTGCCATGGCACTAGACCATCCTAAGTAATTAGAAGCTACCGTTTCTAAAAGGTCATCAATATCTTTTTTATCAAACCCGCCAAAATAAGCAGCGTCATTAATATATCGGGGAGATGGACCAATCATAATTAATTTTTTGAAGAGCGCTGGTTTTTTTACGGCTGCAAGTGCAGTTATCATAGCGCTTACGGAGTGCGCAACCATGCAAACGTCTTCTAAATTCAGAGCATCACAAATATTGATAATATCATCTGCATGCCCTTCAAGTGAATTGTATTTGTCGTAATCATACGCACTTTCATCTGATTTTCCGGAGCCAACAAGGTCTATAAGAACTATTTTGTAGGTGTCTTTGAAATGAGGGGTAATAAATCTCCATATATTTTGATCGCATCCATATCCATGAACAAAGAACATAACTTTGCTAGCGGTGCCTTGAACTGTTATATTATTTTTTTTTATTAATTTTTCTACCATATTATTGGTATAAATAGCAATGTAATTTTAGTTTTGTGGGGAGTTTTTCTTTTCGAAAAAAGTATTTAATAAATACAATAATGTGAATTAAACATGTTAAATATATATTTTTTTTTCTAAACGAGTCAGAATGTTTCATTTAAAAATTTGTTTTTTATATTCCTCTTATAATTGTCCAAGATATATCCGGCACAAAATCAAGGTTTTCTTTTAATTAGAATACGAATAGTAATGAGGTACTTTTAATACAAACAATAAACTTGAAGGTAGAAACCTCGTATTCTTTTACAGGAGTCCAATTATCTGTGTGCCTGTTTTATGTACGTCTCTAGTGCTATTGTTTTTCTGAAGGTTCTGCTATTCAATTGCATTTAGACCAAGGATATTCTTTCATTTGGAAGAACGCACTATTGAACTCAATATCCTGTTAAGGAGGAACCATTGAAAGCAAAATACGCTGCAGTTTTTGATGTTGTCGTTAAAAGCAATTGACGCCTGCGTATAAATGTAAGGCTATTTTAGTAGGAATTTCGAGAATGCTAAAGATTGGTTATTTAAAAAAATAACCTTAATTTTATTGAAAATTAAAGCGCAAGTAGTGTAGTGTTTGGAAATGAAAAATAAGGAAGGACCCCATACTATTTTTTCGCTACAATTTTAGTAAAAAACACAGTTTTAAGGACGAATGTTCTGAAATCATCATACTACAGATTCTTTTTAAATAAACCCATTACATTGAAAAATAAATACTTAGAGGAAACGCTGCGTGAACTTGTGAATGGACATGTAAAAAAGCGACATCCATTTCGCTATTTTGTTTTGGCTACCATCGAAAACGGAAGGCCAACACAGCGCACGGTGGTGTTGCGAAAAACGTTGCCAGACCAAAGTTTAGTGCTCTATACGGATAAAAGAACACAAAAAATAAAGGACCTTCAAAAGAATTCGGATTTTAGCGCCTTATTTTATGATGCTAAAAAGTTACTGCAAATACGGATCGAAGGAAAAGCAGAACTCATAACGGATACAGCCCAAGTGGCAAGCTATTGGCACACTGTGCAAGCGGCGTCTAGAAAAGACTATACTACCGCTTTAGCGCCGGGAACTCCCATAGAAAACCCAGACGAAGTAGGGCATCTGCTAACAGAAAATTATTTCTGTCCTGTAAAACTTGTACCCCATACTATTGAGTATTTGCGTTTACAGCGGCCGAATCATGTAC
>TARA_B110000503_G_scaffold38382_1_pt1 | contig 19558 bp, 21 predicted proteins | sample TARA_B110000503 | Tara Oceans TARA_B110000503 (sample SAMEA4397472) | marine metagenome | biome: Polar Biome; feature: [SRF] surface water layer (ENVO:00010504); material: water (ENVO:00002006), including particulate matter (ENVO:01000060) such as... | depth 5 m | reverse complement strand
ATATGGGTCAGGCCTTTTGATACCAGAATTTATATCATGCCGGCCTATAACATCTCCCCAAAAGATTTAAGCAAGCTTACTGGTGGAATTTCTAGAGTCATCCGTAGAGTCTTTCAATAATCTTATCTTTGTTGGACTATTAATGTGATTTTACGAGCCTCCTTTCCCTAGCGAATATAAGCCTACAGCTTTATTGAGCTTGTCTAAAAAAGGAGCGCTATAAGTTCTAGCCTTCCTCGCCCCTTCACACAAGATAGACTCTATGTAATCTGGGGATTCCATTAGCTCGTTATAACGTACTCTGGGGCCCTCTAGCTCTCCATTCACAAGTTCAAATAGTTGTTTTTTTGCTTCACCCCAGGCAATACCATTTTCAAATTCTTTACGCATATAGTCGATCTGCTTCTGTGGCGCAAATGCTCTCCAGATCTGGAAAATAGTTGATGTTTCTGGATCTTTGGGCTCTCCTGGCTCTAGTAAGTTTGTTTTGATCTTGTTGATATGTTTTCTTAATTTGTCTTCAGGTAGGAATAACGGGATTGTATTGCCGTAACTTTTACTCATTTTTCGACCATCTAACCCTTGAAGCACTGCTGTTTCGCTATCAACGATAGCTTCTGGTAAAGAGAAGTGTTCACCATAAAGATAGTTGAATCGCTGGGCAATATCGCGAGCCATTTCTATGTGTTGTATCTGGTCTCTCCCTACAGGAACTTTCGTGCCATTAAACATTAGAATGTCTGCTGCCATGAGTACTGGATATGAAAATAACCCCATAGCTACACCAAAGTCATTATCTTCTTCGGAGTCTATATTTTTTTGGACTGCATCCTTGTACGCATGAGCCCTGTTCATGAGCCCTTTTGGAGCAATACAGTTTAGATACCAGCATAGTTGAGGAATTTCTGGGATATCAGATTGACGATAAAATGTAACATGATCAGGGTCTAAGCCGAACGCTAGCCATGTTGCAGCAATTTCTTGGGTAGATCTATGAACAACTTGTGGATCCTGACATTTAATTAAAGCATGAAAATCAGCGAGAAAATAATAGGCGCTCACATCGCTCTGCTTACTTGCGGTTACAGCCGGCCTTATGGCGCCGACATAGTTGCCAAGATGCGGTGCTCCTGTTGTGGTGATGCCTGTTAATACCCTTTCTTGCTTATTTTTTGCTGTAATTTCCATTAAAAATTCCGTTGGTGTTATTTTTTGGATTATAGCGTTTTATCGGTCAAGGAGGACACTTTGTGGACTTTATCTGAGCCAGATAACTCAATGACCCCTTAAAGTTTTTCTGTATCCAGAAAAGCACTCAACGTCTGAAATAAATAGTATGCATCATTTGTTCCTGCAAGCTCACGAACTGAATGCATGGCAAATGTAGGAACCCCTATGTCGATAGTTTTGACGCCAATATTAGCTGCTGTGATTGGTCCGATGGTGCTACCGCAAGATACGTCTCCTCGGCTAACGAAATACTGGGTCGGCACGCCAATTTTTTTGCACAAGTTTTTTAAAAATGATGAGGTTAGGCTATTTGTGGCATAGCGTTGATTGGCATTAACTTTAATCACAAGACCTTCATTTATAACAGGAGCATGATTTTCATCATGCTTGTTGGGGAAATTTGGATGCACGCCATGTGCGTTATCTGTGGAAATAAGGATTGATTGCGCCATTACGCGTGATTTTTCCTCGGGTTCGCTATAAATCCGATCCAGCAAAGATTCAAGAAATGAGCCATTCGCGCCTATTGCAGAGGTGCTTCCTACCTCTTCGTGGTCATAGCAAGCCAATATGCTAGTTATTTTCCTATTAGAGTTCAGTAATGCTTGTAATCCAGCGAAACAGCTCAAAAGATTGTCGAGTCTTGCACTGGATATAAAGTCTTCTTTGAATCCTATGAGAGCAGGCGATTGGCAGTCATAAAAACAAAGATCATAGTCCAGTATCGATACTGAATCTGAATGAGTTGATGGAGGCAGTTCTTTAGCAAGGATTGATCTAAAGTCTTCTCTGGTATCCCCGCATTTGTATAGGATTGGAAGCATGTCTGTTTGAGGGTTAATGGAACGATTATTGTTTACGTCCCTATCTAAATGAATAGCAAGGCTTGGGATGATACCAACAGGTCTTTTCATGTCGATCAGCGATTCTTTTAGTTCCCCCTTTTCTGTTTGGTAACTAACTTTCCCTGCAATCGAAAGATCCCTGTCAAACCAAGGGCCCAGAAGGGCTCCACCGTAGACCTCTACCCCGAGTTGATAGTAGGCACTTTTATATACTTCGGGCTGGGGTTTAATTTTTAAGCAAGGGCTGTCGGTATGGCCTCCTACCAAGCGAATACCAGTCTCTATTGAGGGTTTGATGCCAAAAATAAATGCGATAATAGAAGAGTCACTGCGGATGACATAGTAACCACGCCCATTGCTTAACTGCCATCTATCCTCTTCTTTGAGATGCTGAAATCCAGCTGCATCCAAAGACCCTTGCATGTTCGCTACAGCATGAAACGGTGTTGGTGAATTTTTAATAAAATCAACTAGATGTTTGCTATACTTCTTGTGATTCATACTATTTTCCTCGTTAATTAAATCTTGTCGTTGATTAAATTTCACTGCCGTGTGGTTTTGCCGTATGGGCGAGTTTTACGATGATTATGCTTATTAAAATTGTATTTAAGTATTAATTGTTATGATTAACAAGAAAATGCCTAAGATGAGCCTGTAAACGACAAATGGCATCATTCCTATGCGGCTAATCAAGCCAATAAAGAAATGTATGCATACGTATGCTGTAATAAATGACAACATAGATCCTATAGCTAGGTCGCTCCATAGAATTTTAGGCTGATCCGCTAATTGCGCTGCTTTATAGAGCCCACTTAAGAGAATGATTGGGATAGCCAAAAAGAACGAAAACTTGGCTGCAGCAGTTCTTTCAAAACCTAAAAATAGCGCAGCAGTAATGGTAATACCCGACCTTGATGTCCCTGGAATCAAAGCTAAAGCTTGGGCGCACCCGACAAAAAGAGCAGATTTCCAGGTAAATGCGTATATACCTTTAGATTTAGAACTTCGATAGTCAGCCAACCCTAATGCTAAACCAAAAATAATTGTAGTCACTGCGATTACAGAGATTGTCCTCAAGTGCAATTCTATAAAGTCATTGAAGATTAAGCCTGCCAAGGCTGTTGGTATTGTGGATAAAATTACATGCCATCCTAGGCGGCTTTCGGGCGAACTCTGCCCACTAAAAAGACTGCGGCTCCAGCAAATTGTTAGCTGCTTAATATCATTATAGAAGTATATGATGACAGCTACCAGGGAACCTAAATGGACGGCAACATCAAAAGCTAAACCCTGATCTTGCCATCCAAGTATTACTGAAGGTAAAATTAGATGTGCTGAGCTAGAAATAGGCAGAAATTCTGTAAGGCCCTGTATTGCTGCGAGCAATATTACATGCAGTAAATCCACTATCAATAGCCTCCTACTTTACTTAGCCTGACGTAATTTTTTATGTTTCTTCCATGTGATCTGATTTCGTAGATACATCGGACTGGCTTCTTGGATATCAATTACTTCACCTTTTTCGATTAAAGGGCAGGCTATTTTGAATATATCTTGAGCCTCAGGAAGCAGGCTAATATGACAAAAATCCAAAGATTTTTCAGGTAATCTATCACTGTAATTTAATCCGTCGCCAATCATAATGCTAGGATTTTTTATCACTGCACTGAGAGCCTCCGGGGGCGATACGCAATCAGCATTAATTCGTGTTAAATTACCGGAATTGTAGTTAAATTGAGCCCAGTATATTTCATGCATACGAGCATCAAGCATCGGAATTATATGAGTGTTTTTTTGTAGTTTAAGTTTTCGAATAGCAGTATGAGCTAACGTCTCAAGGCTTGATACAGGCAAAACTGGCAGATCTGCACCAAAAGCTAAGCCCTGAACAATACCAAAGCCTACTCGTATGCCAGTAAAAGACCCCGGACCCGATGTAAAAGCAATTACACTTATTTGGGATAATTTTAAACCACCCTTGTTTAGCAGCGCATCTACCATTGGAAGTATCAATTGGGTGTGATTTCGCTCAGCAACCTGACATTGCGTAATCAGCTCATGATCCAAAAGTAGAGCGGCAGAGCAAGATGACGTTGTTGTGTCTATTGCTAAGATATTCATCGTGCTAGTAAAGTCTTTTTTTGGCAAGATCTGCAAGCGCAGATATGAATAATGGCGAATCATTAACACAAGAGATATAGCTATATTCCTTGCCGCCAGCACTCAGAAATAATTCTCGATAACCAATATTCAGCTCTTCCAACGTTTCAAGACAGTCGGCAGTAAAAGCAGGGCTTATGATATCAACAGATCTCACACCATCCTTTATGCAGGAAAGTAGCTGATCGTCGATATAAGGTTGTAGCCATTTTTTGGGCCCAAATCGAGACTGAAATCCCATGGACCAATCAGATTCTTTTAGTCCTAAGTTTTTAGCTAGAGCATTAGCGGTAGCTATGCAGTGGTTTTCGTATGGATCGCCTTTGTCAGCATATTCTTGCGGTATACCATGAAAAGATATCAAGAGTTTTTCTTTTTTACCATTTTTTCCCCAGTGAGCTTTAACGCTTTCTGCCAAGGAGTCAATATATCCAGAGTCAGTTGAGTATGACTTGATAATTGTTATATCAGGAACATCTCTAACCCCATGAACTATATTAAATATTTGGTCATATATTGCACCAGTGGTTGAACCAGAATATTGCGGATACATGGGTAACACAACAAAGTGCTCTACTCCTTTTTTCTTTAAATCGCTAATGATGGCCCTAAGAGAAGGTTCGCCATATGTTACTGCGCTTACTATCAGTGGTGCGTCACTACTTAAATTTTCATTTAATTTGACTTGTAGTGCTGAGACCTGACGGGAGGTGATTGCTCTTATGGGGGAACCTTTACAGCGAATTCTACATTCTTCGTCGCACTTCACATTAGCTGCTTTATAGCACCCTTCCCACCAAATTTCTTGGTACGCTTTTGCTACTTTTTTTGCCCGCAAGGGAATTACGATACACCTTAGTATGATCCACCATAAAAGCTTCGGAGCTTCCACAACACGCCGATCAGACAGGAATAATTTCAAAAAATTTGAAATTCCTTTAGGAGTTGGTGTTTCAGGTGTTCCAAGATTTACTAGAATAACAGCGCTTTTTTTCATAACAAGTATATTTCCTTGGGCCAATAAAAATGGGCTCATTGAGCCCATTTTGCATTGCTTGGTGGGTTCATATCAAGCTAATGCAGATTCTAATCTTTGTTTCACCTCATCAAGAGGACCGACACCATCAATACGACTATAGCCTAGGGTGCCGTCTACCTGTTTTGATGCTAGGTTTTGATAAAAATCAACCAAGGGCTTAGTTTGATCATGGTAAACTTCAAGGCGATTTCTTACGGTAGCCTCGGTATCGTCTGGACGCTGAATCAATGCTTCGCCAGTAATGTCATCTAAGCCGTTTTGTTTTGGTGCATTATGCTGAATGTGATAAATACGACCAGAACCTTCGTGAACACGACGACCACTTAAGCGAGCAATTATTTCCTCGTCTGCCACATGAATCTCTATCACCTTATCTATCTCAATACCTTCGACTACAAGCGCTTCAGCTTGCGGTATTGTTCTTGGGAAGCCATCGAAAAGAAAACCGTTAATGCAGTCTTTTTCTTGAATGCGCTCTTTCACCAAGGCAATGATTAAATCATCAGAAACTAGCCCTCCTGATGTCATGATATCTTTGGCTTTTAGCCCTAATTCTGACTCGGCCTTAACAGCTGCACGCAGCATGTCACCTGTAGATATCTGGGGTATAGAAAATTTCTCTGTAATGTATGTCGCTTGTGTACCTTTTCCGGCACCTGGTGGTCCTAAAAGAATAATTCTCATCTAACATCTCCATTTTCAGGGGAAAATAACAATAAATAAATTACTTGGCGAGCAATTTAAGGACGCAAACATTACACATAAATGCTTTAGATCACAAGAAAACAGCTGTTTATTAGAAGTTAATTTTGGTTTTTGCTTCATCCCAAAGATTTTTCAACGTTTCTGCGCTAGCCCCAGATATGTCGTTATCACTAGCTCTGAGATGGTCTTCGATATATTGAAATCTATGCCCAAACTTACATGATGATTTCCGCATAGCTGTTTCTGCATCTACACCTAAATGCCTACAAAGATTTACCACTGTAAACATCACATCCCCAAGCTCTTCCTCTATTCCTTCTTGGTTAGCTCCAGCAACAGCCTTTTTTAACTCTTGTATTTCCTCATCAATTTTATTAAAGACCCCGCTGATGGAAGGCCAATCAAAGCCTTTGCTTGCTGCTCTTTTCTGTATTTTTTGAGCGCGAATTAATGCTGGAAGGCTGGTTGGTATATCCGATAAAGCAGAATCCTCCCCTTTATTTCTTCGCTCTATAGCCTTTAAGGACTCCCAATTTTTCTTTATAGATAGCTCGTTATGAGAATTCATAGATTCGCTTCTTCTGCTTTCCAGGGTTCCATCTGGGAAAACATGAGGGTGCCTTAATATTAGCTTCTGGGTTACCAAGGAAACAACATCATTGAAGCTAAATAGAGACTTTTCGTGTGCTATCTGGCTATAAAATATTACCTGAAAAAGCAAATCTCCCAGTTCTTCTTTTAGATGACAGAAGTCTTTGTTCTCTATGGCATCGATGACCTCATATACCTCTTCTACGGTATGCGGAATAATCGTTTCGAACGACTGCTTTATATCCCAAGGGCAACCATAAATTGGATCTCTTAGCCGCGTCATTAGATACAGCAAGTCATCTATGCATATATTTTTTCTAGACATAAATGCCTGATGATAGGTAGCGATCCCCTCTATCGCATATAATAGCAACTATTACTGCAGACTTTACTACCTTTGATAATCTTAAGGCTGCAGCCACATTCCCACCAGAAGATACACCACAAAAAATGCCCTCTTGAGTTGCCATCAGTTTCATGCAATTTTCAGCCTCTTGTTGGCTCATATCCATAGTTTCATCGATACGGGATGAATCATAAATACTAGGCAGATATTCTTTTGGCCAACGCCTAATACCAGGAATGCTAGCACCCTCTTCTGGCTGCAGCCCTATAATCTGAATATCCGGATTTTTTGACTTCAGGTAACGAGAGACGCCCATTATAGTTCCAGTGGTGCCCATAGAGCTGACAAAGTGGGTTATTTTTCCTTCACTCTGTTTCCAGATTTCGGGGCCAGTATTTTCGAAATGAGCTAAAGGATTATCAGTATTGCCAAATTGGTCGAGAACTTTGCCTTTTCCGCTTGCCTCCATAGATTTTGCTAGATCTCTGGCTCCCTCCATACTTGCTTCTTTTGAAACCAATATTAGCTCTGCTCCATAAGCAAGCATCGCCGCTTTCCGCTCCTCAGTGTTATTTTCTGGCATGATGAGGATCATTTTGTAACCTTTGATGGCGGCAGCCATAGCAAGAGCAATGCCAGTATTTCCTGAAGTGGCCTCAATAAGGGTGTCCCCTGGCCTGATTTCGCCGCGAGCTTCGGCGTGCTGAATCATGCTAAGAGCGGGCCTGTCTTTGACAGATCCAGCAGGATTGTTTCCCTCAAGCTTCACAAGAATAGTATTAGACGTTTCTCCTTGGATTCGTTGCAGTTTAACTAGGGGTGTCTTGCCTATACAGGACTCAATAGTTGGATACGACATAAAATTTTCAACCTCAGTAAAAATTACCACCAAAAATGGCAGTATTATTTTTTTTATAATATCTTATATCTTCAACTGCATTGTTGTCTTACTTTAGAAGCTTCATGGATTACAAAAATGTAATAACACCTAACTGGCGGCATTCTTAGAAGACCCAGAAAGCACGACAAAAGCTACAGCGTGGTTAACTTCATCTGATAGGCTGACAAAAGATTGTGTTGCGCCCAGCACCTCCATTCTTATTTGAGCTGCACCTAATAATAATAAAATTGGAGCTCCCGAACTATCGTTTCTTATTTCAATATCTTGCCAAGAGATTGAACCGATACCTGTTCCCAAAGCCTTGCTAGCAGCCTCTTTCGCTGCAAAACGCTTGGCTAAATAGCTGATGGATTGTTGTTTTTCTTGAAAAATATTGAGTTCAGCAGGACGCAAAATTTTTTCTGCAAATCGATTTTTATGGCGATCATAAGCCTCTTTAATTCTAGATATTTTTACTATATCCGTACCTATGCCAATAATCATCAGTCAATCAGCCCTCTATTAATGACTTTTAGCCCGCTAAACAAACTACGACTTAGTAGAGGCTTTTCTCCGATATGAGGCTCTAGGGCTAGGCGCATTAATCGTTTCGCCGTCAATGGTATTGAACTAAAGTCATGATTCTTGAATGCTAGAAGCTCCCCCCCTTTAAATAAGTTAGTATACGTACTTTTACTGTAAGCACCTTCTTTTGATAAAAATCCAACATTCGGTTCAAACCAATATTCTTTTTCAGGGCTAATTTTCTCACCAGTTTGAGCGTCGGAATCTAAGGCTAGCCCGTAACCTAGCTCTTCAAGAAGACTGAATTCAAAAGTACGCAAACTATGCTCTATTGATGCATTGCCTGCTAATTGAGCTAGCACATGAGCATAGTTATCGTAAATTTCTTCATGTGGATCATTTTCAGCTAGTAAGCGTATTAGTATTTCATTTAAATAAAACCCACAGAAGAGACAGTCGCCTTTTAACATAAGAGGGGTCGATGTTTGCTCTATATGCGTTAAGGTTTTAAGTTCAGATTTACCCGTCCAGCCAATCAAAAGTTGAGTATAAGGATTTAGCCTTCTTGTCCCTATTTTTGCCCCCCTGGAACCTCTTGCTACAACGCGAAATCGACCATAATTTCGTGTGAAAAAATCCACTAAGAGGCTCGTTTCTCTATAAGGGCGGGTATGAAGAACAAATGCTGGTTCAGACTGCATAGTAATCAATAGCTGTCATTGAATTTAAAGCTCATAACCAAGACTTCGAAGAGCTCTATCATCATCAGACCATCCTCGGCGAACTTTAACCCATAAGGATAACATAACTTTATTTTCTAACAGTCTTTCCATATCAAGACGAGCATCTTGACCTATCTTCTTTAAACGATCTCCCTTATCTCCGATGATGATCTTTTTCTGCCCTTCTCTCTCAACTAATATCAATGCATTGATATGAATAATTCTTCCTTCATGCTTAAAACTTTCGATTTCAATGGTTGCCTCATAAGGGAGCTCTGCTCCAAGTTGGCGTGTTATTTTTTCCCGGATTAGCTCGGCTACAAGAAAACGCTCGCTCTTGTCGGTGATTTGTTCATCTGGGAAATGGTGTATCCCTGCAGGAATAAATTTCTTTATTTCCAGCTCGAGTTCCTTGAGTTGTTGTCCGTGTAGAGCTGAAATAGGAATTATTTGGGTATCAGGATATTGTTTAGCAAGGCTCTGAATGTGAGGAAATAAATCAGTTTTAGAGGACAATCTATCGAGCTTGTTGATGGCAATTATCACAGGAGATCCGGCCTTAAAGACCTCTTCTGCTACCTTTTGGTCTGTTTCATTCCATATATCGCGGTCAATGACAAAAATAATAACATCTACGCCTTTTAGTGCGTTCTCAGCAGTTTGATTCATATAACGGTTAAGTGCTTTTGTTTGATTAAAATGTAGACCTGGGGTATCAACAAAAATAATTTGCATATCACCTTCAGTTTTAATTCCCAGCAAGTTGTGCCTTGTCGTCTGAGGCTTCCTTGAGGTTATACTAAGCTTCTGGCCTAGAATATGATTAAGTAAGGTTGATTTACCAACATTCGGTCTTCCGACGATGGCTGCATAGCCACAGTACTGACTAGTCTTATTTTTGATCATTTGAAAGCCCCGTTAATGCTTTTGCAGCAGCTAGTTTTTCAGCATCTCTTCTGGTGGCGCCCTGTCCTCGTGCGGGGTTCTTGAGGCCTTCAGCTTTACATTCAATAGTAAATTTTTGATTATGCGCTTCGCCAGATATTTCGATTATTTCATAGGAAGGCAAAGGGTTGTTATGGGCCTGCATGAGTTCTTGAAGTTCTGTTTTGGAATCTTTTCGGCCGCTTAGCTCTAAATTTTTGAGCCTAGAATCAAACCACCTCAGTACACAGATACTGCAGGGTTCCATTCCATCGTCGAGATAAATTGCACCAATGATAGCCTCAACAGAATTTGCCAGAATAGATGACCTAAAACGGCCTCCACTTTTTATTTCCCCTCCGCCAAGAAGTAAGTGACTACCGATTTGAAGTTCATTCGCTACTTCTGCGAGGGTTTCGCCTTTAACTAAATCCGCCCTGTATCTGCTAAGCTCACCTTCTTTGCTGTTGGGTAAAAGCTGGTATATTGCATGACCAATAATAAAATTAAGAGCTGAATCACCTAAAAACTCTAATCGTTCGTTGTTGCTCGAGCCAAGGCTTCTATGGGTTAAAGCAAGATCTAACAAGGAGAGATCCTTAAAATCGTGACCGATGCGCTTTAAAAAAAGTACTCTTTCTATTGTCACTTGGAGCAATCAACCATTATTGTATTTTTCCGGCTCTTGAGAAGCTTGGTATACTGTTGAGTGACTTCCAGTGCATCCATGTTAAAACAGCCTTACCCACTATGTTGCCTTCTGGCACGGCTCCCCAGACTCGACTATCGCTACTGTTATCTCTGTTGTCACCAATCATGAAATAATGTCCTTGTGGTACCTCAATGGAAAAATTTTTCCCAAGCCTACCCGCCAATTTTTTTCTTTGTATCGTGTGCGATACGCCGCTGATATTCTCATTTTCTACCACGTAGCTTGAATTTTCTGGTAACTCGAAATGCGGTGTATATGTCGCTATTTCCCCATTCACGTGAATAGTATTATTTAATATATGTATTTTGTCTCCAGGCAAGCCAACTACACGCTTAATGAAATATCGATCATCATGGGGAGGAAGAAAAACCATAACATCGCCTCTTTTTGGGGATCCTACGTCAAAAAACTTAAATCCTAAAACGGGAAATCTTAATCCATAGCTGAATTTACTTACCAGAATATAGTCGCCAATTTTTAATGTCGGAATCATAGATCCAGAGGGAATCTGAAATGGCTCAAACACAAAAGATCGAAGAATAAAAACACAAAGCAGCACCGGAAAAAAGGAACTAATCCATTTGATAGGCGACGAAATAATATTAGGGCCACCTTGTTTAGATAATATTACTTTATTTGCCAACAAGGCAGCTGCACTTATGCTGACAAGCAGCAGGAGCACTAAGGGGAAATTAATATTCATTCAAGCCTCAACCATCTGTTTTTAGTACAGCCAAAAAAGCCTCTTGGGGTATCTCAACATTACCCACGCGTTTCATTCTCTTCTTTCCTTCTTTTTGTTTTTGAAGTAATTTTTTCTTACGAGAAATATCGCCACCATAGCATTTTGCAGTAACATTTTTGCGCAGTGCTTTTACTGTAGTTCTGGCAATAACATGGCCACCAATTGCGGCCTGAATAGCCACATCAAACATTTGCCTAGGAATCAATTCTTTCATCTTTTCTGTCAATTGACGACCAATTCTTTGTGAGTTGGCACGATGAAGAATGAGGGCTAGGGCATCAACTCTATCATTATTGATTAAAACATCTAGTCGGACCAATGGTGCTGACTCAAATCTTGTAAAACTGTAATCGAGCGATGCAAATCCCCGACTGACAGATTTTAATCTATCAAAGAAATCCATAACAACTTCACTCATTGGTATTTCATAGATTAGAGATACCTGTCCTCCAATAAACCGTAAGTCTTTTTGTACGCCTCTCTTCTCCACGCAAAGATTGATGACGCTACCCACGTAATCTTTTGGCACGAGAATGTTGGCCTCGCATAAGGGTTCGCGCATTTCACTTACTTGAGCAGGATCCGGAAGGTCGGTTGGATTGGAAATATAGACAATATCTCCATTAGTTCGCAGAATTTCATAGACAACCGTTGGTGCTGTGGTGATTAGATTAAGGTTGTATTCTCGCTCAAGTCGCTCCTGGATAATCTCCATATGCAGCAAGCCAAGAAATCCGCAGCGAAAGCCAAAGCCCAGCGCGTCTGAATTTTCAGGCTCAAAAAAAAGTGACGCATCATTTAACGTGAGTTTTGCTAGAGCTCCCCTGAAGTCTTCAAAGTCATCCGAGTTGACAGGAAACAGCCCAGCATAGACCTGGGGTTTTACTTTCTTAAAACCAGGTAAGGAAGGTGTCTCTGGAGTGCTTAGGTGGGTAAAGGTATCCCCCACAGGCGCGCCAAGAATGTCTTTAATTCCAGCAACTATAAAACCTACGCTTCCTGCACTTAAAATACCTATTTCTTTTCTTTTGGGGGTGAAGACACCCACGGTGTCGACTGTGTGAGATTTTCCTATAGACTTAGTAATGATTTTGTCTTTGGCTTTTATTGTCCCTGCGGTGACTCTCACTAAAGAAACAACTCCTAAATAAGAATCAAACCATGAATCAATAATCAAGGCTTGCAATGGCGCATGAATGTCTCCTACTGGAGGCGGTACCTTAAGAATAATTTGCTCCAAGACATCCTCTATGCCCAACCCAGTTTTAGCGCTGCAGTGAACCGCCTCTTTAGCGTCTATGCCAATAATATTTTCAATTTCTTCGATGACGCGTTCCGGGTCTGCTTGCGGTAAATCCATTTTGTTTAAAACAGGAATCACCTCAAGCCCTTGGGCGATAGCTGTGTAACAGTTTGCTACCGATTGCGCTTCTACGCCTTGTCCGGCATCCACAACCAGTAATGCGCCTTCGCAAGCAGCTAATGATCGAGAGACCTCATAAGAGAAATCTACATGTCCTGGCGTATCGATAAAGTTTAGTTGATATATTGCCCCGTCTTTAGCTTTATAGCTTAAGGCCACACTTTGAGCCTTAATCGTAATCCCTCTTTCTCGTTCGATATCCATTGAATCTAAAACTTGCGCAGACATTTCCCTAGACTCTAGGCCCCCGCAATGCTGAATAAAGCGATCAGCAATTGTAGATTTGCCGTGATCAATATGGGCAATAATAGAAAAATTTCGGATATGATTTAAATCAGACACAGGGCTCTTTTTCGTTGTGGATGGTAATTTTTTAAGGAGAAATCTTTGGTTGGCAATTCTAGCCTATTTGATATGTAGACGCTACGAAATGCCCGAAATGAGAAGACTCTTGGTGATCTTTTATGAGGGGATGTTTTTGTGTTTGAGCTTTAATCTTCAAGAGCAATGAAAAACTGCAGAGAGTAAGATTGATCGGCTATCCGGTAACGGATGTCTGTTCCAATAATATTGGATGAATTTCATGATTATTACGGTTGAAGTGCGAGTGGATTCTTACAATGAGCCCCCCGGCGCACAAGGCAGCCATAGCGCCCAAAGCAGTAATAACATCGTTTACTGAGAATTGACCAATAAATAGTACCGCTAAGACCATTACCGTTAAAGGTAAAAAGTATGTCAATAAAGTCCCAGTTACGATTACTTTTTCTGGGATTCCTATAACCACTTTGTCGTGCATACGAATCTTCTTTAAATCAAATAAGCCTGGTAGAACTCTAATCGCAGTAGTTCTTCCGGTCACTTTTGCGATCAATCTTTGCCCACAACCTTTTTCAGCCGCACATGTCTGACATGTCGATTGTTGTATGGTTTCAACCCATAACTCATTCCCTTGGATGTACACTACAGTCCCTGTTTCATGGATCATATGATAACTCTGGAAAATTTTTTAGATAAAATGATATTGTACTATGACTTCGGTTTTTATAAAACGAAGGTTTGTTTTATAAAAGGATATTTTTGACAGAAAACAGGCTGTTAATTGACTGTTATAGCTTCAGTGTTTTTGGTAATGATCCAGCAGGTTGTCTAGGTACTCTTGAACTTGCTCGCGCGTTAGCTGATCGCCAGTATTTTTGCTCTGTAGGGTGATTTTTTTAGGTAAATCCTGAAGCTTTGTTGATGTACTTGAAGTGCTCACAGTTCGAGCAGACATGGGAGCAATACCAAATTCAGCTGCTGTGCGTAGACTCGAGGTTGCGAGATTGAGCTTAATGCTATCTGTGGACGCAAGTGATGATGGGGCAACAGTTAGATGACTGTCTTGCTGGGCACTTATCACTACAGCAGCAGCTACAGATGCAGCTACAGCAAAACGACCTAACGGCTTGATAAAACGACTAACTAATACGGTGCGCCCATAGGATTTTTCTAATGCTATGGCGGTGTTAATTTTAACAGAAAAATCTATAACCTGTGAAGATAGTTGTTGATGCATCGTAGCAGAAGATATCTGGTGGTGGCGCCAAGAATCAAGCAAGGCATCATCAGCAGGGATTGCTTTGAGAAGTCGACGCACCTCAAATTCGCTTGCTTCACCATCCATCAAAGCCGAAAGAGATTCTTTTATTTCGATATTGTTGTTGCTCATGCGTATAATTTCTCAGCTAGATTATCTAATCAGATTAATACTTATGACCCACATAAAATGGAAAAGTTCCATTTCAATAAATTAATTTTCCAGTTCTTTAATTTTTTCTTCCAGTGATTCTCGAGCTCGAAATATTCTTGATCTTACCGTCCCTATAGGACAGTTCATTATATCTGCAATTTCCTCATAATTAAGACCTTCAAATTCACGAAGTATTAAAGCAGTACGAAGATCTTCAGGTAGGTTTTCTATTGCAGTGTTAATAACAGACTGAAGTTCGTCTCTGTAAAAAATGTTTTCAGGTGAATCAATATTATGGAGTTGTTTGTGTCCTTCGGAGTGGTCAGAAACATCAACATCAACATCAAATGCTGGGGGACGTCTGTTGCGTGCAATTAGATAATTCTTTGCAGTGTTGACTGCAATACGATATAGCCATGTATAAAAAGCACTTTCCCCGCGAAAACCCTTGAGTGATCGATAGGCTTTTATAAAAGCTTCTTGCATTACATCATTAACTTCATCAATATCTTTTACGTATCTAGAAATAATTGCATGAACTTTATATTGGTATTTTATTACAAGTAGATCAAAGGCGCTCTTGTCCCCTTTTTGAACTCGAAACACTAACTGATTGTCAGTGGCTTTTGTTTGCTTATCTTTCATCGAGGGGCCGCTTTTTAGCTATTAATTTTGATCGATACCTCAAGCGGCAAGACCGCTGACTTATTTGGAATCTTTGAGCATAAAAATAGCAGAGAAATTTCTTATGCCCTACTATAATAGTACCATCAATTATTAATTTTATAACATAAGAGAAAAAATGAACGCCACTTATACTCAGGAAGTCCTAGTAATAGGCAGCGGCGCCGCAGGCATGACTGTCGCCATCGAGCTTGCAGCTAAGTATAAGGTCGCTATTCTGAGTAAAAGTGCTATCGAGTCTGGCGCTACCTGGTGGGCTCAAGGAGGTATTGCTGGAGTATTTGATCATCAGGACTCTACGGAGTCTCACTATCAGGATACATTGCAGGCAGGTGCAGGACTTTGCCACGAAGAGGCTGTAAGGTATACCGTTGAAAACGGCCCCGATGCTATCTGCTGGCTGATTGAGCAGGGCGTAAAATTTACTCAAAGTGAAGACAAAAAATACCACCTAACCAGAGAGGCTGGGCATAGCCACCGTCGTATTCTGCATGCTGCAGATGCCACAGGAAAAGAAGTTTCTACCTCGCTAGCAGACAGGGTTAAAAACAATCCTAATATCCGGTTATATGAAAATCATATTGTTGTTGACTTAATCACTCAGGCTGACAAAAATTCTAGTCGAGTTCGCTGTACTGGAGCCTATGTGCTGGACACACAAAAAGATTGCGTGGTGGTCTTTCAGGCTAAATCTGTTGTATTGGCAACAGGCGGTGCCAGCAAGGCATACCTCTACACAAGTAATCCTGATGGAGCAACTGGGGATGGGATTGCCCTCGCCTGGAGATCGGGCTGCAGAGTTGCGAATCTTGAGTTTAATCAATTTCATCCTACATGCCTTTACCATCCCAACGCAAAATCTTTTTTGCTGACAGAGTCACTTCGCGGAGAAGGGGCTTACCTTAGACTGCCTAATGGAGAGCGGTTTATGTCAAAGTTTCACCCTAGCGAGGAGTTAGCGCCAAGGGATGTGGTTGCTAGAGCAATGGATTATGAGATCAAAAGATTAGGCTGCGAATGCCTTTATCTAGATATTACACACAAGCCAGCTAGCTTTATCGACCAACATTTTCCTTCAGTTAGGGCATATTGTCTTTCCTTCGGAATTGATATTAGCAAGGATCTTATCCCTGTTGTGCCCGCTGCTCACTATACATGTGGGGGGATCATGGTGAATGATTTGGGTCAGACGGATCTTTGGAATCTTTATGCTGTTGGTGAGACTGCATTTACTGGCCTTCATGGTGCAAATAGAATGGCCAGCAATTCTCTTTTGGAGTGTGTTGTCTATGGGCGAGCAGCTGCGAAAGCCATAAGTGAGTCGATCCCCAACATCCTAGAATTTGATATTGCTAATCCTTGGGATGAAAGCAGAGTTACCTACTCTGATGAAGATGTAATTATTTCCCATAATTGGAATGAACTACGACGCTTTATGTGGGATTATGTTGGTATTGTTAGATCACAAAAAAGACTAGACAGAGCTGAGCACAGAGTAAAGTTACTTCAAAAAGAAATCCAAGAATATTATAGCAACTACAAGATTGGAAAGAATTTAATAGAGCTTCGTAATCTCGTACTTGTGTCTGAGTTAATCATCAGGTGCGCCCAGCAACGGAAGGAAAGTCGAGGCCTTCATTATACCTTGGATTATCCGGAGTTGTCCCCCATTGCAAAAGATACCATCATGGTCCCTATTAATTTTGCTGCTCAAAATATTGTAGTTAACAAAAACTAAGACACTACTATTCAGTTAGACTATGTCTGGGCGAGTTGAAGGCCTCGTATCCCTTATAATGCCTATAATTTTTTGCAAATCTGGATCGCCTGAAACCTTACTTTTAAGAAGCCAGCTCCATAGATCCTGGTCTTCACACTCAAGAAGCTTCCAATATCTTTTTTGATCATCCAGATCAAGGGTAGGATAAATTTTTTCAAGGAAAGGTAGTAGCATTAAATCTAATTCAAGCATTCCTCGTCGACTTGCCCAAGAAAGTCTGTTCATATCCATCTGAAGTTGCCTTTTTGTCTTATGGTAACGGATAAGGATTATAGTGGAACTAGTTAAGTTTACCCACTAAGATATGCTCATCTATTTTTTGACTTTATTTTTGGCTTTATATGAACAATTGGTATTCTTTTTTGCAACTACAGGCCTCGGCTTCTCTGGGCTGCCATAGCATATCATTTGGTGAGACTTCTTTTGATTATACTGTCAATCCGAAGAAGTGTTCATACTTTTCCCCATTGATACATTTGGGTGCTATTTTAGTTGAAGGGAAGGACGCTAAAAAATTTCTTCAAGGACAGGTTACATGTGATTTAAATCAGTTGTCGCAAGACAACAGTATTCTTGGTGCTCGCTGTAATCCTAAAGGGCGTACTCTTGTAAATTTCCAACTTCATGAGCTTAACGATCAGAAGTTATTAATGATCATGCATCATTCGCTCGTCGTTTCTGTAAAAGATGAACTCTCCAAATATGCTGCTTTCTTTAAAGTTTGTCTTGTAGACGCGAGCGACGCATATATATATTTTGGTTTGTCTTCCAATTATGCCGTAATGCAAGATAAAGTATCTTTTTCCTCTTCGATTTTTCACTATAATGATGGAAGAATTTTAACCGTCTGCTCGCTGGAGTGCGCGGAGAGGCAGTGGTTGGAGCTTCAGCGCAGCGGGGTTCCTGTGGGAACAGAGCGCTGGAGATTACTTGACATACAGTCAGGGTTTGCATTTTTGCAGGAAGAAACATCAGGTATTTTTATACCACAAATGCTTAATTTGGATTATTTAAACGCTATCAGTTTTAAGAAAGGATGCTATACCGGCCAAGAAATTGTCGCCAGAATGAAATATTTAGGTACGCTAAAACGTAGAATGTATCGTGTCGCTATAACAGATACGGAGGCCCCTTTCCCTGGAACACCTTGCTTTTTGCCTGATACTGAGCAAAGTGTTGGTAACGTGGTATCTGCAGCATATGCAGGCAGTAATAATTATCAATTATTACTGGTGCTTACCGATGCTGCTGCTGATAAAAAATCGCTAATGTTGGGTTCTAATAATATAAAAGAAATTGAGTATTTGTCGCTTCCCTACATAAAATAACTTACATTAATCATTAGTGTAGCTATATTTTTTTAATACTAGCTCTTTCGTCAAATATTGATCATATTACACAAGGAACTGCCTATGCTTGACTGGCTGTCTGCAAATCAATCATTGCTTATTTGGCTGAGCTCCCTATCAGTGCTTATCTTTGTGGCGAGTATAGTGGCGCTACCCTGGTTGGCCGGCATGATTCCTGAGGATTATTTTTTAGACAACAAAACAGTCCAAGAAAATACGAACGGAATCCCCTCTTTTCTAGTATTATTGGCAGCCGTTGGAAGAAATCTACTTGGCTTACTACTCCTGTGCACAGGAATTCTGATGCTTTTTCTTCCAGGACAAGGATTACTAACGATCATTGTAAGCTTGCTGCTGTTAGACTACCCTGGGAAAAAAATATTTGAGAGACGCATAGTGCGCTATAAGTCTATATTGCAGGGCATCAACTGGATCAGAGCTAAAGGTGGACATTCACCAATCAGGCTAGAGCGTTAGACTGCAGGAGGTACAAGCCAATCGATTTCCTTCTGGCCATGCATATGAATATATTTATTTGTTAAAGAAAAGTGTTTGCAGCCCAAGAACCCCCTGTAAGAGGACAATGGAGAAGGATGTGAGGTCTTAAGAATAAGATGTTTATCTGGATCTATAAAGGCGCATTTTTTTTGTGCCTCTTTACCCCACAACAAAAAAACTAAATTTTTTCGTTGGGCATTAAGCTTCTTTATTACCTTGGTCGTAAAAATATCCCAGCCTATCGTTTGGTGGCTTCCTGGAGCCCCCTGCTCTACTGTAAGAGATGTGTTGAGCAATAAAACTCCTTGCTCAGACCAAGAGCTTAAACAGCCATGTACGGGCTTTGGTATGCCTATATCATTCTGGAGTTCTTTGTAGATATTGCATAATGACGGGGGGATATCTGCATCAGCTCTAACCGAAAAACTTAACCCATGAGCTTGTCCGGGACCATGATAAGGATCCTGGCCTAAGATAACTACTTTTACTTCCTGGGGAGTAATTTTATTGAAAGCTTCAAACCAATTAAGCGCATCAGGATAGATAATCTTTCCTTTTATTCTTTCGTTATCTAAAAAAAACTGCAGACTTACCATATATGGCTCATCAAACTCCGCCTTTAAAATATCCAACCAAGATGAACTAAGATAGTCTTTTATTGGCAATAG
>TARA_B110000503_G_scaffold73502_1_pt1 | contig 19598 bp, 20 predicted proteins | sample TARA_B110000503 | Tara Oceans TARA_B110000503 (sample SAMEA4397472) | marine metagenome | biome: Polar Biome; feature: [SRF] surface water layer (ENVO:00010504); material: water (ENVO:00002006), including particulate matter (ENVO:01000060) such as... | depth 5 m | reverse complement strand
AAAGAGTTTAATGGACACTTTAGTCTTAAAAAATAAAAGTTAAGGAGTGGAATCAATTGTAGATAAGGTTTATAGGTTAACTTTATATTATTAGTTATAACCTAGAACTTTTATTCGCATATCAATTAATAAAAATTCACTTTAAAACAATATTTATGAAATTATTTTCTAATTACCCCGCAGAAATCTTAACTCTACTATTTTTAATTATAACTTTTTTACAATCAGGAATTGATAAATTAACAGATTGGAAAGGTAATTTATCTTTTATAAAAGGCCATTTTAAAAATTCTATTTTAAAAAACCAAGTACCTCTTTTATTGGGAATTATCTTAGTTACAGAAATTGCCGCTAGTATATTAATGATTGTTGGAGTCTACCAATTATACACATCTGAATTGAAAGAAATGGCAATTTTAGGAATTGAACTTTCTGCTATAAGTTTGATTTTTCTATTAATTGGTCAGCGTCTAGCAAAAGATTATGCAGGAGCCATGACACTAGCTGTTTATTTTATTGTATCAATAATGGGCTTATATTTATTAACTAACTAGAAACGTGTGTTAAATATAATAACGATAAGTTATAATCTTAAAATATAGGTTTTTAAGAGACTTTAATTACAATACAGAAACAACGGATAGTTTAATTATTGAATTGTTTTGATCTATATTAATATCACCTACAAACCCTGCATCATACATTTGATGGTTAAGCTTAAGTGATTGCTTTTGAAAAGACAGATCAATTCTACTATTGTTTATTTTATATCCAATACCTAGTGAAAATCCTTTTAGGTCATTATTACTAATTCCTTGAGGGCTTTCTTCGAATTTATAGCCTGCTCTGTATGATATTCTATTTTGAAGAATTTCAGCACCAATTCTATAACTAATTGATTTATCTAAACTGCTAGTAATTAAATTATTTTGCTCAATAAAATGTGGATCATTACTAGGTTTAAATCGAATTGATCCATAATCCTTTACAGAATAGTCAAAACTAATAAGTCCTATTTTCTTGAAAATTAATGCACCACTACCCGTTATTTTAGAAGGTGTTTGTAGTTTGTAATCTTGAAAGATATTTATCACATTAGGATTTAAAACCTGTTCTATAACTACACCATCTTCTGTTCCTATTTCAGTCCTTGAAGTTGCTAAGTACTGAGAGGTTTCTTCAGATACCGTATACCAGGTAGGTGAATCATAAGATAGACCTAGTCTTAAAAAATCATTTACTTTAGCTATAGCTCCTAATTGAACTGAAAACCCTTCTCCAAGAACAGATAGGTTATTTTCAAATCCAATTTCATTAACATAAACCCCCTCTGAATCTGGAAAATCACCAGTGCTTTCTAGTAAATAAGTAGATTGATCGTAATCAATAAAATGACTATTTAAATTAATTCCAAAAAATAGATTATCTAAATATTGGAATGCAATATTTGCACTTAACTTTCCATTGTACCCTCTTGATTTAAAGTAATAATCTTGATAATAACCGGGGCTATTTGAGTTTACATTAGAGTAGTAAGATGTATTGTTAGGGTTCTCGATATCTTCAGGCTCTATTATAAAAGATTCATAACCTAAAAAAGCTTGTTGATTAGCATATCCAAATATATTACCAATGTCACTATAGGCTTGTGTTATCGTTTCCCCTTCAAAAGCAGATATTTGGTCTAGAGATAATCCATTTGCATAAGAAAGAAAATAACTATCTATACTATTAGAATTTAATCCAGAAGTATGGAACTTATTAAAATTATTTTTAGTTTGTTCATAATTCAAACTAATGGACATTTTTTTCCATTTTGAATTTTCTTTAACATTGTTAAAAACTAAAACAGCACCTAATTGATTCATGTTGAAATTAGATTTTTTAGAAATGTTTGACTGCATAACATTGTTGTTAATGTTATTCTGTAAATCAGTGTCATTCTCCTTAACATTACTTGAAAATGATAAAGAAGCAACCCCTTTATTATAAATTGCTGATCCAGCAGGATTAATACTAATTGCGGATAGTTCTCCACCTAGTGCTCCAAATGCACCAGACATAGCTGAAAATCTAGCAGAACCTTCAACATTATCAGTTGAGTATCTTAGTGCGTCATTTATATTCTGTGATATAATATGACTAGCTCCAAAAATAAAAATTAGAGAGAAAAAAATCTTATTCATATATTTTTAATTATAATTATTAATTACCTCCGCCTTTTCCACCTCTTGAAGAAGTTGAAGAACTAGAGTTTCCACTCCTAGAAGAACTTGATGAATTAAAACTAGGTCTAGAGTTATTGCTTGGTTTTGAATTACTATTAGAGTTGTTGTAACTCGGCTTTGAATTGTTGTTAGAGTTATTGTAGCTAGGCTTTGAATTACTATTAGAATTAGATGGTCTCCAATTAGATGGTTTAGAATTAGAAGTGTTTAAACTGCTAGAAGGCTTGCTATAGTAACTTGGTTTAGTTGCTAAAGTTTGATTTAATGTTTCTACTCTAGAGGTTCTATCTCTTAAGTTAGAATTTATCATATTATCACTTATGCTTGATTGATCAGCGTAATTATTATTTGAAGCTCTACTACTAAAGCTAGATCTATTGCTGATATTTGATGAACCTCTTCTGCCTGAAATATAAGCTACATTGTTGTTGTTATTTCTGTAAAAGTTATTGTAATATGAATACCCTCCATACCAACCATATCCTTGCCATCCCCCGTAACCATATCCATATCCTCCCATGTTGTAATTCCAGTATGGGAAAAATAGTCCATTGTGAAGATTTTGATAAAACGGTCTTGCCCAATACATGTCATATCCATACCCCCAGCTGTTTACACCATAGCCAAAAACATTCCCATAACCGTATCCATAATTCATTAACCAAGCAGGGTAATTACTTCTTGAACCGCGGATACTATATAATGCATTTCCACCAAGCATGTTAATGGTAACATTTGTTTTATTATCACCCCATGGCCCATAATTAGTATTTGTTGAATCATTTTCAACATTAGAATCAGTGTATTCATCAGCATCAGTAAATAAAATATCATTTTCATTATTTACAGCTGCATATTCATTTGACTTTTCGCTAAAAGCATTTTGATAATAAGAACTCTGAGTATTTGTAGGTGCTGTACTTTGAGGACTAACATTTTCAATTGTTTCATAAATATCTTCTGTCATAATACTAGAGTACTGATAGCTACCACAACCGGTTAAAAAGATTAAAATAAATATCTTTAAAAATGATCTAATTGGGTTAGAAAAATAGTATAATTGCATATCAAAAGTATTTAATTGTTGAACAAATTAAAATTAATTAGTTTTGTAAAAAACAAACCTTATAACAATAACATTGCAACAGTTGTGCCACAATTTACAAAAGAATGAGTAAAAACCTTACGTCTAGAGAAAAAGATTATTCAAAATGGTATAATGAATTAGTCGTAAAAGCTGATCTAGCAGAAAACTCTGCCGTAAGAGGTTGTATGGTTATAAAACCATACGGTTATGCTATTTGGGAGAAAATGCAAGCTGAATTAGATAGGATGTTTAAAGAAACTGGCCATCAGAACGCATATTTCCCACTGTTTATTCCAAAGAGTTTATTTGAAGCTGAAGAAAAAAATGCCGAAGGTTTTGCCAAAGAATGTGCTATTGTTACTCACTATAGATTAGAAAATGATCCAGATAATAAAGGTAAACTAAGAGTTGATCCAAATGCTAAATTAGAGGAAGAATTAATTGTTAGACCAACTAGTGAAGCAATTATTTGGAGTACTTATAAAAAATGGATTCAATCTTACAGAGATCTTCCAATATTAATTAACCAATGGTCTAATGTAGTTAGATGGGAAATGAGAACCAGACTGTTTTTGCGTACAGCTGAATTCTTATGGCAAGAAGGTCACACAGCACATGAAACTAAGTCTGAAGCTTTAATCGAGGCGGAGAAAATGAATTCTGTTTATGCTGATTTTGCAGAAAATTTCATGGCTATGCCTGTTGTTAAAGGATTAAAGTCAGAAAGTGAAAGATTTGCCGGAGCTGAAGAAACTTATTGCATTGAAGCTTTGATGCAGGACGGAAAAGCACTTCAAGCAGGGACTTCTCATTTTTTAGGTCAAAATTTTGCAAAAGCATTTGATGTAAAGTTCACTAATAAAGAAGGTAAATTAAACTATGTTTGGGCTACATCATGGGGAGTTTCAACAAGGTTAATGGGTGCTCTTATTATGACTCATAGTGATGATAAAGGACTTGTTTTACCTCCAAATTTGGCACCTTTTCAGGTGGTTATAGTACCTATTTTTAAGACCGATGTTGAATTTGAACAAATTTCAAATTTAGTCACTAAAATCACCAAAGACTTGAAGGAAAGTAATGTTTCTGTTAAGTTTGACAATAGAACTACTTACAGGCCTGGTGCTAAATTTGCACAACACGAATTGCAAGGAGTTCCATTAAGAATAGCTATAGGGCCTAAGGATTTGGAAAACAATACTGTTGAATTGTCAAGAAGAGATGATTTATCAAAAAGTATATTAACTGTTGAATCTATTAAGGATGAAATACCTCAAATATTAGAAGATATTCAGCAAAGTTTATATGATAAAGCTAATAATTTTAGGTTGGAGCATACAACTGAGGTTAATTCTTTTGAAGAATTTAAAGATGTATTAAAGAATAAAGGTGGTTTTATTTCCGCACATTGGGATGGTTCTGCTGAATCAGAAAATAAAATCAAGGAAATAACAAAGGCTACAATTAGATGTATCCCCTTAAATATTGATAAATCCGAAGGTAAATGCGTTTATTCTGGTAAAAAATCAGATCAAAGGGTCCTTTTTGCTAAAGCTTATTAATAATTTTTTCAAAAAAATGTATTAGAAGTTGCAACATTTAAAAATAGTTGTATTTTTGCAGCCGCAATACTTTTATTGATTACTATACGTAGTGCATAAAAATAGGGCCCGTTCGTCTATCGGCTAGGACGCCAGGTTTTCATCCTGGTAAGAGGGGTTCGACTCCCCTACGGGCTACAAATTATAACAATAAGTATTTAATTACTTAAAAAAAAAAAATTATGGCAAATCATAAATCTTCTATAAAAAGAATCAGAAGTAATGAAGCAAAACGTCTTAGAAATAAGTATCAGCATAAAACAACTAGAAATGCTATAAAACAGTTTTGTGAATTAACTGCTAAGAAAGAGGCTGAAAAATCATTACCAAGTATTATGTCAATGATTGATAAACTAGCTAAGCAAAACGTTATACACGCTAATAAAGCCTCAAATTTAAAGTCTAACATGACAAAGCATATCGCTTCGCTATAGATAAATTATTATTCAAAAAAAAACCAACAAATTTATTTGTTGGTTTTTTTTTATGATTTTTTTAAGTAAACTAACTTCTACCCATTCATAGAGACAAGAAACTCTTCATTATTACGAGTTTGTTTAAACCTATCATTAATAAACTCCATTGCTTCTACAGGGTTCATATCTGCTAAATATTTTCTCATAACCCACATTCTTTGGATTGTTTTAGCATCTAATAATAAATCATCTCTTCTTGTACTTGATGAAGTTAAGTCAATTGCAGGGAATATTCTTCTGTTAGATATTTTTCTATCTAGTTGTAACTCCATATTACCCGTACCTTTAAATTCTTCAAATATTACTTCATCCATTTTAGATCCAGTTTCAGTTAATGCTGTTGCAATAATTGATAAGGAACCGCCATTTTCTATATTTCTAGCTGCTCCAAAAAATCTTTTTGGTTTATGTAGTGCAGCTGCATCAACACCTCCACTTAATATTTTTCCAGATGCTGGTTGAACTGTATTATAGGCACGAGCTAGTCTAGTTATAGAGTCTAGAAGTATTACTACGTCATAACCACATTCTACTAATCGTTTTGCCTTTTCTAATACTATATTTGCAATTTTAACGTGCTCATGAGCTTCTTTGTCAAATGTTGAAGCGATCACCTCTCCTTTAACATTTCTTTGCATATCAGTAACCTCTTCAGGTCTTTCATCAATTAAAAGAATAATCTGATATACTTCAGGATGATTAGCTGCAATAGCATTTGCAACATCTTTTAATAACATTGTCTTACCGGTCTTAGGCTGAGAAACGATCATCCCTCTTTGTCCTTTACCTATAGGGCAAAACAAATCCATAATTCTAGTAGAAATTGTATTGCTTTTATCTGCAAGGTTAAACTTTTCTTGTGGAAATAATGGTGTTAAATGTTCAAAGGATACTCTATCTCTTACTACTTCTGGATCTAGTCCATTTATTTTACTCACTTTAATCAGAGGAAAATATTTTTCACCTTCCTTAGGAGGTCTTACATTTCCAAGTACGGTATCCCCTTTTTTTAATCCAAACAATCTAATTTGCGATTGAGATACATATATGTCATCAGGTGATGATAAATAATGGTAATCGGAAGATCTTAAAAACCCATAGCCATCTTGCATTAAGTCTAAAACTCCTTCACTTTCTATAATTGCATCAAATTCAAACTCTGGTTCACGATACCTGTTTCTACTATCTTTATTACCGTTGTCTTTATTATTGTTATTAGGACGATTATTTTCATGTTTAGCCTGGGGTCTTGGTCTTGGTATATTCTCTGGACTAGGTTTTTTTCTTTGAAGATTATTGTTTTCAACTTTTTTATCTTCTTTAACCTCTGTATCATTATTTTTTTGATCCATTTTCTTTTCAAAAGGTTTCTCAGCTCTTGGTTTATGGTCAACTTTTCTTGCTTCAGCAGGTTTTCTTGCCTCTACAGGTTTTCTTATTTCAACAGGTTTTCTTGCTTTAATTGGTTTTCTTACTTCAACAGGTGCATTTGATTCCTCAGTTGGATTGTCAGCCTGATGATCTAGGATTTTATATACTAAATCTAATTTTTTTAAAGATTTAAATTTAGAGATGCTTAATCTTTGAGCTATTTCCTGAAGTTCAGGTAGCTTTAATTCTTTTAATTTTGAAATTTCAAACATTTTTTATTTTTATGTTTATTAGTACTTTTATTTTGGGAATATTTTTCAGAAGTGTTTTGTTGAATTCTTTATCTAATTACTTGAAAGAAATGAGTAATATCAATGCAATTATACAACTTTATTTTCAATATTGATTATTTTTGATGATAAACTATTATTTTTGATTTTTAATTTAAATTATTCATGATGATTCAAAGGATTCAGTCATTATATCTATTTGCAGCTAGTTTGTTTTACTTTCTTTATTGGTTTTTTGGCCTGGAATGGTATCAGAAGGGATACCCAATTATAATAGACTTATTTTCTTATGTACAAGGAGTTGATATAATTTTAGTAATAATTTCCTGTATTCCTTTACTTATATCTTTACTAAGTCTTTTGATAATTTTATTATTTAGACACAGAAATTATCAGACTAGAATTTCTTTAATAAACTTAAGGTTAAGTTTGTTTATGTGTTTATTCACTGTCTTTTATTTTTATTATTCATTAAGTGCGTTAATTGATATAATGCCTTCCATAATACTTGAATATCTTATGTATGCTGCTATATTAAATCCATTTTTATCTAGTTATTTAATCTATTGTGCAATAAAATCAATTAGAAAGGATAATGATTTAGTAAGTTCTATTGATAGAATAAGGTAGTGTGTTATCTTTTAAATTCAATTACCTCCAAGTTTTTTATTTCACCCTCAGTTAACTGAAATCTTACCATTGTTCTTACTTGATGAAACCCTTGATTGCCAATTGCCCCAGGATTTATGTGTAATAAGTTAAGTTTTTTATCATTAATTACCTTAAGTATATGTGAATGTCCACAGATAAAAATATCTGGAGGGTTTTTGTTTATCTCTTCTTTAATTTTATGGTAATACTTGTTAGGATAGCCCCCGATATGAGTTATCCATATTTTAACACCTTCACATGTAAATCTTAAATTTTCAGGATACTCTGCTCTTATGATACTATTATCAATATTTCCATAGACAGCCCTTAAAGTAGCCACTTTTTCTAATTCATCAGTCACCTTAATGTCCCCAACATCACCTGCATGCCAAACTTCATTAGATTCTTTAGCGTATTGAATTATTTTTTCATCAATATAACTGTGTGTGTCGGAAATTAAAAGAATCTTTTTCATTTTTATTTTATCAAGTTAATCTCTCTATATTTGTTGTGCTAACAAAAATATTGATTTGTTTTGAGATATTTCATGGATCTTTCATATGATGGTACTAATTATCATGGATGGCAAAATCAACCTAATGCTATATCGGTTCAAAGTTGTATTGAAAAAGCATTAAGTATTTTGACTAAATCTGACACGCCTATTTATGGAGCTGGTAGGACTGATGCAGGTGTACACGCTATTAAAATGTTTGCACATTTTGATTCTCATAAACTAATAAATACAACTAAATTAATGCATGACTTGAATTCATTTTTAGCTAAAGATATTTCAGTCAATAATATTTACAGAGTCAATAATGATTCTCATGCTAGGTTTGATGCTGTTAGTCGAGAATATGAATACAATATTTCATTAAGTAAAGATGTTTTTAACATTAATAAAAGTTATTATGTTTACCATAATTTAGATGTTAAATTAATGAATGATGCCTGTACAATTCTTAAAAATCATGTTAACTTTAAATGTTTTTCTAGATCTAAAACTGATGTAAAAACATATAATTGCAATCTAACCTTGGCTAAATGGGAACTGAGTAATGATCAGTTGATTTTTACAATCAAGGCAAATAGATTTTTAAGAAACATGGTAAGGGCTATTGTAGGTACCATGATTCAAGTTGGTAATAAAAAAATTAATTTAAAGAATTTTGAGGAAATTTTAATCTCTCAAGATAGGACTAAAGCAGGTCCCTCTGCTCCAGCCCATGCTTTGTATCTGTCCAATATTGAATACCCTAAAGAAATTTTCGCTAATGAGTAAAAAAGAAAATATATTAAATACATATCTGTTTAAGAGACTTCTAGCTTTTGTAAAGCCTTATAACTACATTTTTATTTTTTCGTTATTAGCTGTTTTTGGTCTAGCCATTTTTGGTGCGCTTAGGCCTGTAGTACTTGAGAAAGTGTTAGATGAAAATATTTCTCAGGGTATTAGTGACGGATTTTTACAACTGATCATTGTAATGGGTGTGTTGCTATTATTAGAAGTTTTATCTAACTATCTGTTTATTTATTTTGCTGGTTGGTTGGGTCAATCTGTAGTTAAGGATATTAGAGTTTTATTATATAACCATATTATCAGCTTCAAAATGAAGTATTATGACAAATCTTCTGTAGGAGTCTTAATCACGAGATCAGTAACTGATATGGAAAGGATTGCCGATATTTTTGGTGAAGGACTTTTTATGATATTTAGTGACCTTCTTAAAATGTTAATAGTTGGTATAGTAATGATTACTATGAATTGGGAGTTGAGTATAATTGTCTTTTTGACATTGCCTATAATCTTAGTCGCAACAAAAATCTTCCAGAGATATATGAAAATTGCTTTTGAGGAAGTTAGATCAGAAGTTTCAAATTTAAATTCTTTTGTTCAGGAAAGAGTAACTGGCATGAAAATTTTACAACTATTTACAAGAGAGGATATCGAATTTGAGAATTTTAAAAACATAAATGAAAGACACAAAAAAGGATGGTTAAAAACAGTTTGGTATAACTCTGTTTTTTTCCCAATAGCAGAGGTTTTATCATCTTTTACCTTAGGAGTCGTTGTTTGGTATGGAGGGATTAATATTATTAAAGATAACACTGCTTCAATTGGGGAGTTGACGGCTTTTATTATGATGATTCCAATGATGTTTAGACCGCTTAATCAAATAGCTAATAAATTCAACACTTTATTAATGGGGATGGTGGCAGCTGAAAGAGTTTTTAAAGTTATAGATACTAAATCCAGTATTATAGACGAAGGTGAAATTGTAGTTGATACTTTTGAAGGGGAGGTTTGCTTTGATAAAGTAAATTTCTCATACAATGATGGTGTTCAGGTTTTAAATGAAATTTCATTTAATATTAAAAAGGGATCAACAGTAGCTATTGTAGGTTCAACTGGAGCTGGAAAAACTTCTGTGATTAATTTATTAACTCGCTTTTACGAAATAGATGCTGGTGAAATATTTATTGATGGCCGTAACCTTAAAGACTACAGGCTATCAACACTTAGAAAAAATATTGGAATTGTCTTACAAGATGTGTTTTTATTTTCGGACACTATATTAAACAACATCACTTTAAAAAATGATGATATCACAACTGATCAAGTAATATTAGCAGCTCAACAAATTGGAGTTCATGACTTTATAATGACCCTGCCTGGTAATTATTATTATAATGTTAAAGAAAGAGGTATTATGCTCTCTTCTGGTCAACGTCAATTAATTGCTTTTTTAAGAGTGTATGTCTCTAATCCTCAAATACTAATTCTTGACGAAGCTACTTCGTCTGTTGATACTGCCTCGGAATTACTTATTCAAAAAGCAATTGAAAAGATAACAAAAAACAGGACATCATTAATTATTGCACATAGATTGGCTACTGTAAAAAACGCGAATAATATTATTGTAATGGATTCAGGTAATATTATAGAACAAGGTTCTCATAAAGAATTAATCAATAATGTTGATGGGTATTATAAAAAGCTGTATGATGTTCAATTTGAAGTAAAAAAGACCTCTTAATTTAAGTCGTCTTTTATTAAATCACTTAATTTACCCTGATTGTCGTAAGAAACAAACTCTCCGTTTTTTATATAAGATATATGCCCGGTTTCTTCAGATACAACTATAGCAATCGCATCTGTTTTATCAGTAATTCCTATTGCTGCCTTATGTCTAAGTCCAAACCTGTTGGGGATTTGATTGTCATTATTAATTGGTAAGACAACTCTAGTAGCTTTAATAGTATTATTGGCTATAATCACAGCCCCATCGTGAAGAGGACTGTTTTTAAAAAATATACTTTCTAAGATTGATTGAGTTACTGAAATGTTCATCTGATCACCAGTGTCAAGTAAAAAATTTAGACTGTTATTTCTTTCTATAATAATTAATGCACCAGTTTTTGTTTCTGACATGTTTTGACATGCATTAACAATTGCAGCTATATCAGTTGCAATATTTTCTTGATTTTTCAGAAAATTTATCTTTTCGATAATAGATCCTTTTTTTGAAATATTTGCAGAACCTATCATTAATAAAAATTTTCTTATCTCAGGCTGAAAAACTACAATTAGAGCAATAATACCAACACTCATAAAACCATCTATGATGCTGCTAAGTAACTCCATGTTTAAGAAGTCAGTAATTCTCCAGGTAAAATAGATAAGTATTATCCCAATAAAAATATTTATAGCAACCGTACCTTTAAGTAATTTGTAGGAAGAGTAAAGTAAAAGTGCGACCAAAAATATGTCTGCAAAGTCTACTATAGAAAAATTTAATATTTCTTTAAAAACATCCATTATTAGATAAATATACACATAATTATTGTTTATTAAATTGGTTTGTAATCTTTATACATTCCATCGCTTCCTTTACATCATGTACTCTTAATATAGACGCTCCATTTATTAGTGCTATTGTGTTAAGTGAGGTAGTTCCATTTAACGCATTTTTTGGAGTGTTTTCTAGTAATTTGTAAATCATTGATTTTCTTGAAATGCCAACAAGAATAGGTAGTTCTAAAGATTTAAGTAATCCTAAATTTTTAAGCACTTTATAGTTCTGATCAAGATCTTTAGAAAACCCAAATCCTGGATCAATAATTATATCATTTATTTTGCTATTTCTAGCGATTTTAACCTTTTCAGAAAAATAATATATAATATCTTTTAGTAAATCATCATATTTATTATTTTTCATCATATTTCCAGGCGTACCCCTCATATGCATCATGATATAAGGTGCGTTATGTTTAAATGCTATTTTTAATATATCAGAGTCATATTCACTAGCCGTTATATCATTAACAATTGAAGCGCCAGCTGTTAAACATTCTTCTGCTACTTGACTTCTAAATGTGTCGATCGATAAATTTGCATTTGGAAATTCTTGAACTATAAACTCAACAGTTTTAATAATTCTCTTTTTTTCTTCATCTTCTGAGACAAGGGTAGCTCCTGGCCTCGAGCTGTAAGCTCCAATGTCAATAAAAGTAGCCCCATCACTTAGCATTTTTTCTACCTGATTCAATATGGATTTTTGATTATTATACATATTTCCATCATAAAATGAATCAGGGGTAATGTTTAAAATACCCATTACTTTTGGAGATGAAATGTCAATTAATTTTCCGTTGCAATTGATATTCATATTTATTTATATATAATTTAAAAATTAGTAACTTTTAAAAGTTTAATATTGAATGTTTGAAGTTTATAAATATTTAAGCGAAATTTACGCAAAATTCATCTTAGTTATGCAAAATACTATAAAACAATATGATTATGCTATTCATCAATGTAGAGAGCTCTTTACTAAAAAAATGAAAGATTATGGTTCTGCATGGAGAATTCTGAGATTGTCATCGCTAACAGATCAAATATTTATTAAGGCACAACGTATTAGAGGGTTACAACAAAACAATGTTAGAAAAGTTGATGAAGGTCAATATTCTGAATTTATAGGGATTATCAATTATTCAATAATGGCTCTAATTCAACTCGAAAAAGGAATAGCTGAACAGCCAGATATAAATTTAGAAGAGTCTTTAAATTTATTTAACACCCATAGTGAACAAACAAAATCACTAATGATAGACAAAAATCATGATTATGGAGAGGCGTGGAGAGATATGAGAGTTAGCTCATTAACCGATTTAATCTTACAAAAACTATTAAGAGTCAAGCAAATTGAAGATAATAAAGGTGAAACTTTAGTTAGTGAAGGTATCGATGCGAACTATCAAGATATAGTTAATTATGCGGTGTTTGCTTTAATTCATTTAAAAGAATAATATATGAAGTACTTAGTTAATTTTTCTAGATTATTTGTAGGCTTGTTGTTTATATTTTCAGGTTTAATTAAAATTAATGACCCAGTCGGTTTTTCATTCAAACTAGATGAGTACTTCGGCCCAACTGTCTTTAATATTGATTACTTATTACCATATGTATTGCCTCTATCAATTTTTATTGTTGTCTTAGAGGTTTTATTAGGTGTTTTTCTTTTAATTGGACTGAAGAAGAAGTTTACAATATATAGTCTCTTTGGGATGATAGTATTTTTTACCTTTTTAACTTGGTATTCAGCTTATTTTAATAAAGTTACAGATTGTGGATGTTTTGGGGATGCTATAAAATTGACTCCTTGGGAGTCCTTTACGAAGGATTTAATACTGCTAGTTTTTATAATAATTATAATGCTTGGTCTAAAGTATGTTAAACCAATTTTTAATAATAAAATTTTATATTTTATTCCATTAGCTTCATTATTATTTTGTGTTTTGATTTTGAATCAAGTATTGTCTCACTTACCCTTAATAGATTTTAGACCATATAAAATTGGAAATAATATTATAGAAAACATGATAATTCCTGAAGACTCAAAGAAAGCTGTCTTTAAATATGACTGGCTATTTAATTTTGAAGGAGAGAAAAAAATTATATCAACAAGTGGTAATTTTCCATCTGTTGAAGGGGATTTTATTTCTGTAGAAACGGAGCTTTTAGAAGAGGGTTATGAGCCTCCAATTCATGATTTCTCCATGGAATTAGATGATGTTGATTATACAGATGACCTAATGCAAGAAGAAAACCTTTTAATCTTTGTTTTATATAACATATCTAAGATGGAGCCTAAAGCTATTGATAATTTAAAAACATCAATGAGTTTAGCAATGGATAACAATTATAAAATCATTGGACTTACCGCGTCAGGAAAAGATGATGTAAATAATTTTAAATCTAACTTTTTAGTTGATCTTGATTTTTATTTTTGTGATGAAACTGCCCTTAAAACAATAGTGAGATCAAACCCTGCTGCTATGAAACTGCATAAGGGAACTATTATCCAAAAGGCGCATTGGAATGATTTTCAATCCCTTGATTTAATTAACCATTAATGTATTTATTAAATAAATTTTTATATTCATTAATTACTTTATTTGGAGTTGTAACAGTTATCTTTTTTTTGTTTAGTGTTTTACCAGGGGATCCAGCTCAAATGATGTTAGGTCAAAATGAGAATTCAGAGCAGCTTTTAAATATCAAAAAAAAGTATGCTTTTGACAAACCAATCAGTGAGCAATATTTATTGTATTTAAATGACTTATCTCCAATTTCAATCCACTCAAAAAGCAATAAAGATTATACGTTTCTAAAAGTAAATAAATATTCACACTATAAGATTTTTGAAACCACTTCAAGCTTCTTAGTAATTAAATTCCCCTATCTAAGAACGTCTTTTACAAAGCAAGGTAAAAAAGTTAGTGATATTATTAAAGACACACTCCCAAACACACTGGTGTTGGCAGTTTCTTCAATTATTATTGCAATTCTAATAGGAATTTTTTTCGGTATTATCTCTGCGCTCAACAAAGATAAATTTATTGATAATTTTATTCAATTCATAAGTACAATTGGGATGAGTGTTCCGTCATTTTTCAGTGCTATTATATTTGCTTGGGTTTTTGGGTTTGTTTTAAAAGAGTATACAAATCTTAATATGACAGGCAATATTTACGAGTTAGATGACTTTGGCGAGAATTATGTACTGAAGCTTAAAAATTTGATATTACCCTCTTTAGTCATGGGAATAAGGCCTTTGGCGGTAATTAGTCAATTAATGAGAAATGAACTTTTAGATGTATTGTCACAAGATTTTATAAGAACCGCAAGGTCAAAGGGATTGTCAGAATATCAAGTAATAAAAAACCATGCAATAAAAAACTCATTAAACCCAGTTATAACTGCTATTTCAGGTTGGTTTGCATCGATGTTAGCAGGTGCGGTTTTTGTTGAGTATATCTTCGGATGGAATGGATTAGGTAAAGAGATTGTAAATGCTTTAAATACATTAGATTTGCCCGTGATTATGGGTTCTGTCTTGGTAATAGCATTTATGTTTATTACAATAAATATTTTAGTGGACCTAATTTATAGACTACTAGACCCTAGAGTTAAGTTGAATTAAAAATAATATAAAATGTCAAGAAAAAAAATTGTAGCAGGTAACTGGAAAATGAATAATGATTTAAATGAAACTAATAGCCTTATAAAGGATTTATTAAAAGAATCAAATAATGCCAATTGTCAGGTGATGATAGCTCCTTCATTTATTAGTTTACAATCCTCAGTTGTTATGTTTTCCGACAGTAATATAGAAGTTGTTTCTCAAACAATGCACCATGAAAATAATGGAGCTTATACTGGTGAAATTTCTGCAAAAATGCTTTCAAGTATTGGGATTAAAACCACAATACTAGGACATAGTGAGAGAAGAGAATATTTCAAGGAAACTCATGATATGCTAAAGTTGAAAGTTAATAAAGCTCTTGAAAATTCTATAAACATTATCTTTTGTTTTGGTGAAGAGCTTAAGGATAGAAAAAGCGAAAATCATTTTTCTGTTATATCTAATCAGATTTCAGAGTCTCTATTTCATTTAAAGGAATCGGATTGGGCTAATATTATTCTAGCATACGAACCAGTTTGGGCTATTGGTACTGGAGAAACTGCTAGCTCTGATCAAGTCCAAGAAATGCATAATTTTATTAGAAATTTTGTATCTAAAAAATATAATAATGAATTAGCAGAAAGCGTATCTATTCTCTATGGAGGTAGTGTGAAGCCCGGTAATGCTCATGAGATTTTTTCCATGCAAGATGTTGATGGTGGTTTAATTGGAGGAGCTTCTTTGAACTCTAAAGATTTTTTCTCAATTGTAAATTCATTTTAATGTCTGATAATTCCTTTGTTTGTTATGAGTTCAATGTAGAGCCCGTAGTCCCTGGTTCTGAGATTTTAATTGCTCAATTAAGTCAATTAGGTTTTGATAGTTTTCAAGAACATGAAAATGGAATTTCTGCCTACGTAGATTCAAAGATTTTATCAGAAATCGACGTCAAGGAAATTCAAATTTTAAATACTAAAGAATTTAAAATCTCATTTGAAATTAACTCTGTAGAAAAGCAAAATTGGAATATTAAGTGGGAAAGTAATTTCGAACCAATTTATGTGGATAACATTTGTTGTGTTCGCGCTCCTTTCCATCCAAAAAGTGATTATAAATATGATTTAATAATTGAACCTAAAATGAGCTTTGGTACAGGTCATCATGAAACTACATCAATGATGATAAGCTTTATTTTAGCTAATGAATTCACTAATTCTTCAGTGTGTGATATCGGAAGCGGAACAGGTGTTCTAGCTATTTTAGCAGAGCAAAGAGGTGCTAATAGAATTGATGCTATAGATATAGATAATTGGTGTTATCTAAATTCACTAGAAAACATTGATAGAAATAATTCAAAAAATATTAATGTTTTTGAAGGTGAGGTTGAGAAAATCATGAATTTACGTTATGATATTATTTTTGCTAACATCAATTTAAATGTCTTATTAAAAGATATTTCCACTTACGCTAAGATGTTAAATAAAGGGGGAGTGATTTATTTAAGTGGATTTTATGAAAAGGATATTAATAGTATTGAATTAGTAGCAAAAAACTCTAATTTAACATTAATTGAAGTCAAGAAAAAAAATAATTGGGTTGCATTACAGCTTTCTAAAGTTAGTGGCTAACTGGAGCAAGATTCTTGTAAATTATAGCAATTTTCATTTAAGTCAGTTTTCTGTATCGCTCCAAATCCACCCGCTACATCGATAACATTATGAAGTCCTTTTGCTTTAAATATTGACGCTGCAATTACAGATCTATATCCACCTGCACAATGAATGTAATAGGTGTCTTCAGAATTTAAACTATTTATTTTTCCACGAAGATTACTCAAGGGTAAGCTTGCAACTCCTTCAATATGTTTATTTTCAAATTCAGCAACTCTTCGAACATCTAGAACTTTAATTGTGTTTAACTTCAAAGTGTCAACAAATAATTGTGATGATATTGATTTTAATGTTGAACTCTTGTAATGTTTTTGCCAAGAGTTAAAACCACCTTTTAAATATCCTATACAGTTATCATAACCAACCCTGGAGAGTCTAGTTATAGTTTCTAATTCCATTCCTTCGGGAGTTATTAGAATAATTTTTTGATTTATATCTTCAATAAGTGTCCCTACCCAAGGGGCAAATGTACCGTTTAAGCCTATAAAAAGTGAATTTGGAATATGTCCCTCTATAAAGTCTTTTTGATGTCTTACATCTAGTATTAAATACTCTTGTTTTAAAGAGAGTTTATAGAATTCATCGAGTTCTATAGATTTGTTACTGTCTGTAATTACTTTATCGAAAGATTTATAGCCTGTTTTGTTAAGAATTGCATTTTTTTGAAAATATTGTGGGGGGGGAGGCATGCCGTCTAATAGTTGTTCGATAAAAACATCTTTTGTTATATCTTCTCTCAAAGCATAATTAGATTTTTTCTGTTCTCCTAATGTACTGAAAGTCTCTTTACTTAAATTTTTACCACACGATGAACCAGCTCCATGAGCAGGATAAACTAAAATACTGTCCTCTAGAGGCATTATCTTATTTCTTAGAGATTCAAAAAGCATACCTGCTAAATCCTTTTCATTTAAATCTGCACTAATCGCTAAGTCAGGTCTACCTACGTCACCAATAAACAATGTGTCGCCAGTGAAAATCGCATGATTGTTGCCATTTTCATCTATTAATAAATACGTTGTTGACTCTAGTGTATGTCCGGGTGTGTGTAATACTTTAATTGTAATTTTACCCAGCTTGAATTCCTCATTGTCAACTGCATTATATACAGGGTAATCAGTATTAGCGTTTGGTCCATATATTATTTTAGAATTAGTTTTATCTGCTAAATCTATATGCCCAGAAACAAAATCTGCGTGAAAGTGTGTTTCAAAAACATATTTAATTTTCGCATTATCCTTATTTGCTTTATCTAGATATTGTTGAGTTTCTCTTAGAGGGTCAATAATTGCCACTTCATTTTCTGATTTTATGTAATATGCTCCTTGAGATAAGCATTTGGTATATAGTTGTTCGATTTTCATATTATAACTTAATTATAGGTAAAGGTATGATACTAATTGGTAAAATAATAAAAAAGAATAGCTCCAAAAAGTAGTCCTTTAATGAATGATATCCACATTGCGGTATATCTACTCAGGTTCAAGTGGTTCAATAATTTATAAACTAATTTTTTGTGCCAACTAAAGAAAGTCATCATTTGTTAATTTTATTTTTTATTTTTAAGATAATAATTCCAGCCGAAATATAAGCTATTGTTTTCCAAATAGCTGTACCTGAACCAGCTGTCATAACAGCAATGCTTAATAGCTCTAAATCTACTTCTAAAGCAATAATAAAGCATGAAATTGCTAAAAGGTGCATTAATATATATATAGTTTTTTTCATTTTTTTATTTTGATTGAATACCCTAATTTAACAATTAATTAATTGAATTTTAATGGATTTAGATATATTTCATATTGATGCGTTTATTGGTGAATCTTTTAGAGGTAGTACTGCATGTGTTATTGCTTTAGATAAATGGTTGCCAGACAAAACTCTTTTAAATATTAGTAAAAAAAATGTTGTTCCTGAAACAGCATTTATAATTATTAAAAAAGATAAAGTTCTTTTAAGGTGGTTCACGCCTGATATTGAAATGGATCTATGTGGGCATGCTACTTTAGCGGCAGCACATTGTTTAAAAACAGAATTAAATTATAATTCTGATAAAATTGTATTTGACACCTTGAGTGGTGAGTTACAGGTTGTTGTTAAGAACAACCTATATTGGTTAAATTTCCCTTCAAGAAATCCGATAGAAACATCACTTCCTGAGATTATAAAAAATGCAATAAGTATTCAGCCTAAATTTGTTTTAAAATCTAGAGATTATATATTAGTTTATGAAAGTGAAGCTGATGTCAAGAATATTAAAATTAACCAGTCTGTATTTGATAAAATAAATTTAGATACAGGGGGTGTCTGTGTAACTTCTCTTGGTAACAGTTGTGATTTTGTCTCAAGATTTTTCACTCCTCAGTCTTCTATTCTTGAAGATCCTGTCACTGGTTCTGCTCATTGTTCTTTAGTACCCTATTGGTCAGGTGTCTTGAAAAAAAACAATCTAAAAGCACAGCAATTATCTAAAAGAGGAGGTTTGTTAGTTTGCGAGAATAAAGGAAGTAGAGTCATTATAGGAGGATCGGCTAATGTGTTTTTAAGAGAGAGTATTAGTTTTTAATAATTGTCTTGTAACTAGAAACCGATATTAAGTACAGCCATATTTATTAATTTATCCGAATTAACTGACATATATTGCTTTATAATCTAATAACTTATTTCATAAATAACTATATATTTGCATTCTTAATTAATTTAATGGCCTCGTAGCATAACTGAATAGTGCACTTGATTACGGCTCAAG
>TARA_B110000503_G_scaffold117308_1_pt1 | contig 19693 bp, 15 predicted proteins | sample TARA_B110000503 | Tara Oceans TARA_B110000503 (sample SAMEA4397472) | marine metagenome | biome: Polar Biome; feature: [SRF] surface water layer (ENVO:00010504); material: water (ENVO:00002006), including particulate matter (ENVO:01000060) such as... | depth 5 m | reverse complement strand
AAATTACCACCCAAGTCTAAAAAATCATCTGAACCAAAATTACTACCAAAGCTAGAACTGCAAGAAGACCGTGAGGAAACTGAAAGGCATGCGGCTGAAGCGCTAGAAACAGAAAAACAGTTAACGTTAGATCAAAATAACGAAAAAATAACTGCCAGTTATTCTGCTTATATTATGGAAAAAATTGAAACTAATTGGAATAGACCCCCAAGCTCTAGAAAAGGAATGGAAGTTGCCTTAATCATTCAGTTGGTGCCAACTGGCCAGGTAATCAGTGTCATAATGGTTAAATCTAGTGGCAGCGACGCTTTTGATCGTTCTGCACAACAAGCGGTTCATAAGGTAGGTAGGTTTGAGAAATTACAGCAGCTAAATACTCAGGTATTTGAGAAAAATTTTAGACAATTACGCCTAGTCTTCAGGCCAGATGATTTGAGGTTATAAAAAGTGAAAAAAATTAGTACTGTTTTGGTATTTTTTTTGTTGGCTTTAGCTTATCCGGTTGCAGCAACTGCAAGTTTAACGATTGAGATTACACAAGGAGTAGACAATCCTACTAAAATTGGAATCTCTCCTATCACTGAAGATGGCGCAATTTTACCAGAAGATATAGGTAGTATTGTAGAAGAAGATCTTAGGAGAAGCGGCCTTTTTGGTCCTATTCCTAGGAAGGATATGTTGTCTTTTCCCAGTTCAGTCAAAGAAGTGTATGCGCGTGACTGGTTAATCCTGGGTGTAGAATATCTTCTTGTTGGAAATGCCTTGCTGCATGATGGAGTTTACCAAATTACTTTTAGCCTTATAGAGGTGCATAGTTCTAGAGTATCTTTTACAAAGGTTGCGAAGGGCTCTATAGGACAATTACGTGATCTGGCTCATTATATTAGCGATGAAGTATACCTAGCTGTAACAGGTATCCCTGGAGCATTTTCAACTCGCCTAGCCTATGTGACTTCTGTGGCATTAAATGGAGTAACTAGATTTAAATTAATGATTGCAGATGCAGACGGCGCTAGAGAGAAACTGTTGCTGGAATCGAGTCATCCTATAATGTCACCCTCGTGGTCTCCTGATGCAAAAGAATTAGTTTATGTCTCATTTGAAACAGGTCGATCTGCCATTTTTCGTCAAAAATTATCTAATGCTAATAGAGAGCAGTTAACTAATTTTAAGGGATTAAATGGCGCCCCATCTTGGTCTCCAGATGGGAAAAAATTAGCATTGGTTCTTTCGAAAGACGGGAATCCTGAAATTTATACCTTTGATCTGAGTAGTCGTCAATTTGCTCGACACACAAATCATTTTGCAATAGATACCGAGCCATGTTGGTCGCCAGACAGTAAGTTTTTAATTTTTACATCAGATAGGGGTGGGTCGCCACAAATATACAAATTAGAACTCAAGACAGGCAAAGTAAATCGTTTAACCTTTCATGGCACATACAATGCAAGACCAAGACTTGCGGCAGATGGAAGAACTTTGGTTATGATACACAAGAGTGAGCAGCAATTTCATATTGCAACGCAAGACTTGGCGACTGGAGACTTGAGGATTTTAACTAACACGAGCCTAGACGAGTCGCCGACAGTAGCGCCAAATAGTGCTATGCTAGTGTATGCGACAAAGAAAAATGATCAGGGGGTCTTGGCGGCAGTCTCGTTAGATGCAGGAATTAAGTTTTTTCTACCGAGCCGGCAGGGGGATGTTCGTGAGCCTGCCTGGTCCCCAAAATAAAAAATTAGAACAACAATAGTTTAACGCAATCAAAAAGATACAATCATCCACTAAATAGGAAAATATAATGAAAATTACAGCTTACAAATATAGTGCAATAGCGCTAATTTCCTCTGTATTATTGGCGGGCTGCTCTTCTGTAGCAACTGCGCCAAGCGATAATATATCGCCAAGCGATAATATAACCACAGGATCGGTTGATGATAGCTCCATAAGAGGCTCTTCAATAGGAACTGATAGTAGAGTTGCCCGTGTATTTTACTTTGAATTTGATAAGGTTATGCTGAATGCTGAAGCGCGATCTGCATTGCGGCTCCATGCTAAAAATCTTCAATCCAGCCAAGTTAGCGTCCGTTTGCTTGGCCATGCCGATGAACGCGGTAGCCGTGAATATAATATGGCGCTAGGAGAAAGCAGAGGGAACGCTGTCCGTGATTTCTTAATTCAAGAGGGAGTTAATGAGTCATTAATCGAAGTGGTTAGCTATGGGGAAGAGCAAGCTGCTGTCTCAGGAAGCGAAGAAGGCTCTTGGGCACTAAATCGTCGAGTAGAATTAAAATAATAATCTAAGCGTAAAGTTGAAATATACGGCGTTTAGTGCTGAAAATTATATTTGGTGTATATTTAGATGATACTTTACTGGCGTCCAAAAAACTTTAATCAGTTATTGCTAGGAGTACCTTGTTGCATGTCTGTATGTCGTTACATTGTAGTTTTTTTGGCTATTTTCTCAATGCCTGTTATTGCCGTTGCTCCAGTTTCAGAGATTGGCAAGAAATTGGGAGCTACTATTAGGGGATCGACTACTACTAATAGTTCTATTGATTTAAGTGCAAACTCGCAATCGCTTCAGTATGACCCTCACTATCAAGGGCAGCTTCTAAAGGAAGAGGTTAAAGCGCTCCGAGGTATGGTAGAAGAGTTAAGAAATGAGGTGGAACGCCTTTTAATAAGGCAAACAGAAAATTATCTTGACCTTGATCGCCGGCTGTCCGAGCAGACCAATAAACCCGCATCATCTCGAAGTGTAACTGCTGGAAAATCTCTGGATATATTATCTGGGCAGGTGAAAAATAAAGCTCAACCAGTAATACTACCCTTGAGTGAAGAGAAAGAAAGTGATCATTACAATGAAGCTTATGCCCACCTAAGATCAGGCGATATAAATCAAGCCATATCTAAATTTAAAGTACATATTTCTGTATACCCCAAAGGTGAATATATTGCTAATGTGTATTATTGGCTTGGTGAGATATATTTACTTCAAAGCGAACTAGATCTGGCTCGCCAGTCATTTGCTGTAATCCATAAAGATTACCCTGCGCATGGAAAATACTTAGATGCTAAGTTTAAGCTAGGACAGGTATATTTTATGCTAGGGGATACGGTTAAAGCAAAGAAACTGCTTGAGAGTGTTGCATCGAGCGATAGCAATGCAGCTTTGCTGGCGCGGAGATATCTTGATGAAAATTTCTAGCCCCAAGTCTCTTCTAGCTGTATCAAGACGTTAGTTTTAGGTTAAGGGGTTGCTGTTGAATTAAAACTTGATTTTTCATTGTTCATGAGTAAGATATGCACCTCTTCAAGGGGGTCGTTAGCTCAGTTGGTAGAGCAGTTGGCTTTTAACCAATTGGTCGCTGGTTCGAACCCAGCACGACCCACCATATCCTAAGAAGTTATAATGTTTTCTGTTTAACTCTGTTTTTCGACGTATAAATCATATATGTTAAAATCAAACAGAAAGTATCTACTGAAAATTCGTTATGGATTCACCCCTCAAGTTAAATTCTTCAAGACTAGACTCTATGGATGCAGCCAGAGGGGACCATGCTATTGAGGCACATCTAGGTAAAATTCAAAAACAGGCTAAATACACGCCTGAGGAAAAATCAGCATACAAGAATAGCATTAAGCAGTTGCTTGATGATAAGAATGCAGTCATAGTTGCTCATTATTACACTGATCCTTTGATTCAAGAGCTGGCAGAAGAAACCGGTGGCCTTGTGTCAGACTCCTTGGAAATGGCAAGATTTGGCAGAAACCATGCAGCCTCTACGCTTGTTGTAGCGGGCGTTAAATTCATGGGTGAGACAGCTAAAATATTGACACCAGAAAAAACAGTCTTGATGCCTACCCTCGAGGCAACATGTTCACTTGATATTGGCTGCCCTGTTGAGGATTTCAGTAATTTTTGTGACCAGCATCCGGATCGCACAGTTGTTGTCTATGCAAATACTTCTGCTGCTGTAAAAGCCCGCGCAGACTGGGTGGTCACTTCTAGTATTGCACTAGATGTTATTGACCACCTTGATAGTTGTGGAAAAAAAATTCTTTGGGCTCCAGATAAGCACTTAGGCAGCTATATTCAGAAAAAAACTGGCGCTGATATGTTGTTGTGGAATGGAAGCTGTATTGTACATGAAGAGTTCAAGTTTCAAGGTATAGTCAGATTAAAGAAAATGTATCCTAATGCAGCATTACTTGTGCACCCTGAATCACCTGAAGCCGTAGTTGAGATTGCTGATGTCGTCGGTTCGACTTCGCAGCTCATTAAGGCATCGGCTGTTCTGCCAAACAAGCAAATGATTGTAGCTACTGATGTTGGAATTTTTTATAAAATGCAACAGGCGTGCCCTGGAAAGGAATTAATTATAGCGCCGACAGCAGGAGAAGGAGCTACTTGTCGTAGCTGCGCCAGTTGTCCTTGGATGGGAATGAGTGACCTTAGAAACCTTATGGAATCACTGAAATTCAATCGCAATGAAATTTGCGTAGAGGAAAATATTAGCCGAAAAGCAATGGCTGCTTTGCAGCGGATGCTAGATTTTCGTGAGCAGCAGTTGTAGTTGGTTGCCTTGCAAGAAAGTTATCATAGAGCTTTTATCCTCTCTTCTAGTACATTTAAATTCTTAAGTTGTTGATCTATAACTAATATTTTCTTGTAATCATGAATTAGTAATTTCTTGGCATAAGACAGCTGATCTCTGGCTTGGTCAAACACCCCAGTTAGAATAAAATATTGAGCCCTAGCCATGTGAACTCCAGGTATGTTGCCTGCCAACCCTCTAATTTCTGCAAGCAAAAACCATACCTCAGGATTCTCTGAATGAGTTATTACTAGTGAATCTAATAATGCTTCTGATTTAAGAAAATCATTGGATTTTAGATATGTTTCAGCAAGAGACATCCTTAATGGATAGCTCTCTGGTTGATATTTTAATAGCTGGTTAGTTTTTTCAATAGCAAGAGTATATTTTTCTTGATGGCGGTAAAGCTCAATTTCTGCCATTTTGTAGTGCAATTGATTTGGCAGGACCTGCAATAATTGATCGATTGCATCTTTAGCCTCTAGATACTTGCCTAGTCTTATATAGGCAAGGGATGCTCCGTAGAGTGCGGCTTGGCTATTTTTTGAAGGATCTATTAGTTCGTGTTTAAAATGATCAATAGAGAGACTGGGGTTATTGTTTATGGCAATAATTGCCCTAGCGCGCATTAAGTAAAATTCAAAGTTATTAGAATATTTTTTTTTGGGTAGCTGGCTTATTCTATTTCTGGCGTCTACAACGCGGTTCTCGGTGAGAGGGTGGCTTCGTAAAAATTCTGGAACTTGGCTCCCAGTGTACCTTGTAAGTTTAAGCATCGCCTCAAACATGGTAGACATGGCTTCTGGATCGACTCCAGCTGCAAGCATTGTTTTTAGACCAAGTCTGTCGGCCTCACGTTCATTCTGTCGGTTATAACGTAAGCTTTCATTTCTTCCCATAGCTTGAGTTGCAGTAAGGCCAGCCATGCCGGCATCACTACCTATTGTTGCTGCTAAGACTAAGCTGGCGAGCAAGCCTGCCATGTTGGCTACTTGATTTGTTCTTTGGCTTTCTAGGCGACGCGCAAAATGTCTTTGACTAAGATGAGCAATTTCATGCGCAAGGACCGAAGACAACTGGGCCTCTGATTCTGCAAAAAGAAACAAACCTGTATGAACCCCAATCACTCCTCCAGGTACAGCAAAAGCATTCAATGTGGGATTATTGATAACTATTAACTCTAATCGACGATCTTGCAGCTGACTTTGAGATGCTAGTCTGTAAGTGAGTTGTTCTAAATAATTGGACAATAAAGAATCATGATGTTCATTGACCCTGCTGCGGTATGCTTTAAGCCAGGCTCGACCAAGCTCATATTCTTTTTGTTGAGAAATACTACCAGAGGAGGTATCGCCTAGCAACGGAAGTGCTATGTCAGCACTTTCAATGGGCGTGCTCATGAGCATTAGGGCTAATAAAGTTAGCACTGAATGCCGTAAATTTTTAATCAATAGCGATAGCTGGGTCATTTGGGCTTTTTATGTCCGGTATTTTATAGTACCACTGTAATTGTAATTGTAATTGTAATTGTAAGTGTAAACTTACAATTAAATGGGTAACACTGAGTACATTTTAGCCTTAAGAAGACAAAGGTGTCGAAAATTTTATTCGATGCTCTTGTGGCCTGATCGTTGATCTCGTAACCTATGCTAACTAGTATCTATCGATAAACTTGGAGTCCTGAATGTTAAAAGTACTTGGAAGTTGGGTGAATCGCTACCTTGGAAAAGAAGAGGCGGTTTTATTGGCAGTATTGCTGGCCATTACCTTCGTGGCATTAATAACCTTGAGTGAAATACTTGCTCCTTTTATTGCAGCTCTTATATTTGCATTTCTTCTGCAGGGAGGGGTTAACCGCTTGATTCTTTGTCGTGTTCCTAGAAAAGTGGCGGTGGTTGTAGTGTTTTTGCTTTTTGTGGGTATTTTTTCTGCTGTTTTGGTTGTTCTTTTGCCGCTAATAGGTCGCCAAGCCCTAAATTTAGCAAACAAGGTTCCCATCATGTTTGAGCAGTGGCAAAGCATGCTATTGGTGTTGTCTGAGCAGTTCCCAGAAATTTTTTCTGCAAGCCAAATAAAGGATATATTAAGCCAGACTTCGAAAGAATTGGGTGGTATCACTCAGCACTTGGTGAGTTTCTCATTAAATACTTTCCCTGACATTCTTGCTCTTATTTTATATACAATTTTAGTCCCTTTATTGGTTTTTCTTATGCTGAAAGATAAAGATAAACTTTTAGAGTTTACATCTAGCCTGTTGCCTTCTGAGCGCCCTATGATGTGGAAAGTTTGGCATGAGATGAACGCTCAAATGGCTAATTATGTGCGTGGAAAAGCTATTGAAATATTAATTGTTGGGTTTACTAGTTACGCTTCATTTTTGGCTCTTGGCTTGAATTATGCCGCCTTGCTAGCCTTGTTGGTTGGCTTGTCTGTTGTCGTGCCTTTTGTTGGCGCTTTACTGGTGACAATTCCAGTCGCAATGGTGGCTTACTTTCAATGGGGCTGGGGCGGCGATTTATTTTTATTATTGGGGATCTACGGGATAATACAGGGGTTGGATGGCAACGTACTGGTGCCTTTGTTGTTTTCAGAAGCTGTTAACTTGCACCCAGTAGCAATTATAATGGCTGTGGTAGTGTTCGGAGGATTTTGGGGTTTTTGGGGTGCATTTTTCGCAATTCCCTTGGCGACTTTAGTGAAAGCGCTTTATAACGCATGGCCCTGCGCTGTATCAGCGACCCCTAAGTCATAGTAACTGTAATTTATTCAGCTTGTGTGGATTTCGATGAGAAAAATGTTATTAACATATGCATGTAGCCTAGCGCTAATGATTTTTCATAATCAAGCGTTAGGGCTGCAGCTTTCTCTTGGCGCCTTGACTGGTGAAACGCAAGCCCATCAAATTGAAATCGAAAGAAGTGGAACTGATGAGTCTAAGTATCGCTATATAGTACTGCCCAACCAAATGCAGGTGTTGTTGGTTGCTGATAGTAAGGCTGATAAGGCTGCAGCATCTCTCGATGTATTTGTGGGAAGCTCGAATGACCCATTAAATCGCCAGGGTTTGGCTCATTTTCTAGAGCATATGCTATTTTTGGGGACAGACAAGTACCCGAATCCCGATGAGTATCAATCTTACATTAGTCAGAACGGAGGTCAGCACAATGCTTACACCTCGTTTGAACATACTAATTATTTTTTTGATATAGATCCTGCCAGCTTTGAATCAGCACTGGATCGTTTTGCGCGTTTTTTCGTGGCGCCTGTCTTTGATATTGAATACATTAATCGAGAAATAAAAGCCGTGCATTCAGAATATATGGCGCGAATACAGAACGATTATCGTCGCCAAAAAGATGTTTTTTCTCAAGCTGTAAACCCCAGTCATCCTGCAGCAAAGTTTAGTGTAGGAAATCTAAATATCTTGTCTGATACTAAAAATAGTGCTGTACGAGATGACCTGCTGGCTTTCTATAGCAAGCATTATTCTGCAAACAGAATGGCTTTGGTGGTCTTGTCTCCGCAGACGCTAGATGAGATGGAGTTAATGGTTAGGGGTAAATTTGAAGCGGTAGGCAACCATAAGATCCCACAATTGAAGCATGAGCAGCAATTATTTGAGGCAGGCTCGCTTCCCCTGCTTCTTTCTCTCCAGCCTATCCAAGAGTTACGAGAGCTTACTGTTACGATTCCTCTGCCTGCTATGCGTGATTATTATCGAGAAAAGCCGATAAGCTATATCGCCAATCTTATTGGGGACGAAGGGCAAGGCAGTCTGTTATCTTTACTGAAAAAAAAAGGATGGGCGGAATCCCTGAGTGCAGGGGAAGGTTTTTCTGATTTAAGTGGCAGTTCTTTTGATATCACGGTTGGGTTGACTCTTAAAGGAGTATTGAATTGGAATCAAGTTGTTGACTTGATTTTTCAGGAAATTGAATTGATTGCTCAAAAGGGGGTGGAGCAATGGCGTTGGTTAGAGCAAGGGGTTTTATCTGACACTGCTTTTCGTTATAAAGAACCGGACAGCTCCATCCACCGTGTTAGTCAATTGGCCAAGCAGTTGCATGAGTACCCCCCCGAGGAGGTGATGCGCGGCCCCTATCTCAATAGTCGCTATGATCAGGAGCTTATTGTTTCGGTGTTGAAAATAATGACACCTAATAATGCGTTAGTTACCCTGATGGCCCCAGAAGCTGTAACCGAAAAAACCTCAATGCTTTACCAGGTGCCTTATAAGCTGGAAAGACTTCCGGATATAAAGAGAATGGAAACAGCGGAAGCTCTAAAGCTTCCATTAAAGAATAAATTCGTTCCTAGTAATTTTGAAATAAGAGGGTCAGCCAAAGAGTTATCTGCAGGAAACCCGACGTTATTATCTGATATAGAAAATTATCGTCTTTGGCATTACCTAGATGCTCACTATCAGGTACCAAAAGCTCAATTTTATGCATCGGTGAAAACGCGAACAATAAAAAGTGCATCCGAGGCTGCAATGGTAGAATTATACTTAAGTTTGGTGAACGAAAGGCTTAACGAGCATAATTATCCTGCAACTCTTGCAGGTTTAAATTACGGCATTTACAGGCAGACTGATGGCGTGGGGTTTTTTGTGAGTGGGTTTGATGACAAGATACCTTTTTTAGTGAAAGAGGTGATTGAGGGTTTACTAGCGCCGATATATAAACAAAAAAAAATTAAGCAGCAGGAAAATGAAAACACTAAATCTGTCGATGCTTTGTTAGAGCGACTAAGGGGGGAGTTGATTCGAGCATGGCGAAATAATGAAAAAAATTCACCATATAAACAGTTGCTATCAAGAACCAACACTCTACTTGATCCAGCCTCATGGGCGCCAGAGCAGCTTGCTGATGCCCTATCAAATTTTAACAAGGATAGATTTGCTGATTTTGCTGGCCAATTGTATGAGGGGTCGACTGTTGAGTTTCTCGTAAGTGGTAATATTGATTCATTTGATGCTAAGTTAATTGCTAGCGATGCAGCTCAGTACTTTAAAAGCAAGACTTACGATGATTGGTTAGCCCAAGAAGTTTTTAAAGTTTCTGTTGGAGAAAAACTGCAAATACATCTAGCAACGAATCATGATGATTTTGCTATTCTTCGTTATTATCAGGGTCGCAGCGACAGTGTAAAAGAAGCTGCTGGGATAATCTTATTAAAGCAGCTAATGAGCTCAGATTTTTTCCATGAGCTACGCACTGAGCAACAGCTTGGCTATATAGTGGCTGTAGCGGATAGAACAGTTGATAGAGTCCCTGGTATTGGGTTGTTGGTGCAGTCTCCTAAAGCTACAATTCCTGATTTGGAAAAAGCGATTGATGATTTCTTGCTAAGCTTTTTTAGGAAGCTTAAAGTTATGCCTCGCGAAGACTTTCAGAGGCATAAGGAGGCAGTGCTTGTGAGGTTGCGAGAAACACCCAAGAGCTTAGCTGAGCATTCCTCTAGGCTCTGGGAAAGTATAAATATGCGTGATTATAGCTTTAGTTATCGAGATGCTCTGATGTTGTCTGTGAAGCAGTTAACCTATGCCGAATTTTTCGATCTGTATGATTTCCTAATGATTAGATCTGGATACTCGTTGCAGCTGGACAGCGCGACAGGAGATGCTTTTGACGAACAGCAGTTTAAAAAAAATAGAAGTATTTTTAGCCTCCCCGACACTACTGTAAATCTACATGAATAGCTCGAATCGTACAGTCGCCCTTATATTAAGCAATCGAAGGAAATCCTATGACGAGTAGCCAGATAATTCAACGTAATTTTTTAGAACATATTCAATCGATAGAGGCTACTAAAGAGGCTCTATCCAATCTCATTTTAGTAGTTAGCAGAGTTATGGCGCAGTCCTTAACGAGCGGGGGTACAATTTTCTGGTGTGGAAATGGCGGCAGCGCTGCAGATAGCCAGCATATGGCTGCAGAATTGGTTGGTAGATTTAAGAAAAATAGACGTCCGTTGCGCTCAATTGCTCTTAATGCCGACACATCAGTTCTTACATGTGTAGCAAATGATTTTTCATATGAGCATATTTTTTCTAGACAACTCGAAGCGCATGGTCGTTCTGGGGATATTTTGGTAGGGATTAGCACTTCAGGTCAAAGCGAGAACATATTGAGAGCATTTAAAACTGCAAAAGATATAGGCGTCACTACGGTTGGTTTGCTGGGCAAAGGTGGCGGAGATGCTTTAGCTCAGGTTGACCATGCTTTAGTTGTCCCATCAGACACAACAGCTAGGATTCAAGAGGCGCATATTCTGATCGGACATATGTTTTGCGAGTTGATTGAAGTGGAGCTAGGAATCTCATAGAGTCCTTGTTTGATATTTGGCCTATACATGTATTTTTTACTAAATTAGGGGCTTAGGGGGTTTTTAGGCCTTCTCTTTTTTGTAGATTCACTTGTTGTCGAACTTGAATTATCAAGGCTTAGCTTCATAGGTTGTTGTTTTACACGAACTTTATGCTTTAAATGTTGGAATATGTCATTAGGCATACCTTCTGGTAGCTCAACGGTGCTGTACTCATCGTGAAGTTTAATGCGCCCAATATTTTTCCCCTCAATGCCTGACTCGCTTGCAATAGCTCCAACAATATCTTTTGGCATAACACCTTGATTTTTGCCCACTTCCATTCGATAGGTCACCATTCCGGCGCCACTATTTGAGTTACGATTTTTTTCAGGGTCTACTCGTCTCTTGGATCGTTCAGGTCGTTCAGGTCGTTCAGGTCGTTCAGATCTGGAGCGATCAGGCTTGCTGTATGCCTGCCTATCGTTAAATGTGGCATCTAAGGAAGGCATGTCTGGAAAAAGCGGACGTTCTTGCTGTAGTTGAGATGCAAGGCCTGCAGCTATATCAGACATTGATATAGCATTATCTTCGCATAATTTATGTAAAATTCCCTTGAAGCGTTCAAGATCTTTAATGTTAAGGCTTTGTAAGACCCGTTCCTGAAATTGCTGTATGCGCTGATCGCTAACCTGATCTCCAGTCGGAAGTCTCATCAGGGTAATTTTTTGGTTTGTCGATTTTTCTATCGATAAAAGCAGACGGCTCTCTTTGGGTGCAACAAATAAGATTGCCTTACCATCACGCCCAGCTCTTCCGGTTCGACCGATACGATGTACATAAGCTTCGTTGTCATACGGAATGTCGTAATTGATGACGTGGCTTATGCGTTCAACATCTAAGCCTCTAGCAGCCACATCAGTGGCTACAACAATGTCTACTTGACCTTTTTTTAAACGATTTACAGTACGTTCACGTAGTATTTGGCTAAGATCACCATTAAGAGCAGCAGCTGAAAACCCTCTAGCCGCAAGTTTTTCAGCTACTTCCAGTGTAGCAGATTTTGTCCGGACAAAAATCAGCATACCATCAAATGCCTCTACCTCCAGTATGCGCGTAAGGGCCTCCATTTTTTGGTGGCCCTTAACTGTAAGATAGAATTGCGTGATACGCTCAACAGTTTTTGTTTTTGATGCAATACTAACTTCTTTGGCGTCACCAAGATATTTTTTGACAACTCTACGTATAGCTGGCGGCATTGTGGCCGAGAACAAGGCTCTTTGGCATGCATCAGGGGTCTCAGCTAGAATAGTTTCAACATCGTCAATGAAGCCCATCCGAAGCATTTCGTCAGCCTCATCTAAAACTAGAGCATTAAGCTGATTTAGCACTAAACTGCGTCGTCGAATATGATCAAGTATCCTTCCAGGGGTGCCTACAATTACCTGCGCTCCTCGCTGTAATCCACGCAGTTGAGTGCTCATATCTTGGCCGCCATAGATGGGCAACACATGAAATCTTTTTATATACCTAGCATAGGTTTGAAATGCTTCGGCTACTTGAATTGCAAGTTCGCGAGTGGGTGTTAGTACTAGAATCTGAGGAGTTTTCTGATCGCTATTGAGGCGGCTCAGTAAAGGTAAGGCAAAAGCACCAGTTTTCCCAGTACCTGTTTGAGCAACACCAAGTAAATTTTCTCCATTAAGTAATATCGGAATACTTTGTGCTTGAATTGGAGATGGTTGTTCGTAGCCTAGTTCTTTGACGGACTTAAGCACTGAGTCGGCAATGCCCAATGATTCGAAATCTGGGGGTAGCATATAAATGAAACCTGTGTTGCTGTGAATTCTAAGATCAGAAAGCGAGATTAAGTAAGATGTGGAAGTATACGCCTATCCTCTTGAGGGAGAAAGGATTTTTGTGGATCATGGCGCAGTATGATGGGCGAATTTTATAGGGATAGCGCTATGCTTACGCAATAGTCCCCGTAGTCCTCATTCTTTTTGCACCTTTCACTAAAGGCTTTTTCTTGGCCGCATTCAATTGCGCTAGCTTGCTATCCATAAGATTTTTTAATGCAATTAACATTCCTGTAACAATAAATGCACCTGGCGGCAAGACTAATATTAAAAATCCATATCCTTCACCAAATAAATTGATGTTCCAGCTGGCCGCAATGGGACCAAACAGCAAATCCATGTTAGCGAAAATTGTTCCGACCCCAAAAATTTCACGTATTGCTCCAATAACAAGTAGTACTATTGCAAAGCCTGAGCCCATCATGAGTCCATCTAATGCTGATGCTGTAATGGTATTTTTGCTTGCAAAGGCCTCAGCTCTTCCCAGAATGGCGCAATTGGTGACAATTAAGGGAATAAATATACCTAGTATCAAGTAAAGTTCATAGGTGAATGCCTTCATGAGTAACTCGGTGCAGGTTGTAAATGTCGCTATGATCATTACAAAAGCTGGAATTTTTACAGCATCTGATACTTGTTTTCTTATCAACGAAACGGCTGTATTTGAGCCAATCAGGACCAGCATGGTGGCAAGACCTAATCCTAGCGCGTTTACTACGCTACCTGTCACAGCTAGAAGCGGACATAGACCTAAAAGCTGCACAAGAGCAGGATTATTTTTCCAAAGTCCGTTGGTAGTTATTTCCTTGTAGGAGATATCAGCCATTAATTATCGCCTCTGTTGGTATTGTATCTTTTTCTGGGTTACTTAATTTGTCTGCTTTCAAGAGCCTTGCCTTGTCTTGCTTGAAGTATTGGAGCGTTTTCAATACTTGTGTAATAACTGCACGGGGGGTAATAGTTGCTCCAGTAAGTTGGTCGAAACTGCCTTTGTCTTTTTTTACTTTCCAGAGTTCTGGTTTTGGGTTGATTAAAGATTTTCCATCAAAATTAAGAATCCAATCATTTTTTTTGAGATCTATTTTATCACCAAGTCCTGGTGTTTCATTATGAGAAATTACCCTGACACCCGCGACAGTCCCGTCTATATTCATGCCGACTAACATTTGAATTTTTCCGCTGTAACCATCTGGCGCAATAGTAGGGATAATAATTGCAGTAATCTTATTGTTGCTGCGAGCAAGATTAATTTCTCCGTCTTCTATTCCCAAAGTGGATAAGTATTCTTCAGGAACCTTAACGGTATCTGTCAAAATATCGTTGTCATGCCTTGTTAGTGGAATAATTTCAAGCAACGCTCGTTTGGCAGCTTCTCGCTTAGCTTCAGCAATACGATCTTTCGTACCCTCATAGGTGAACGAGAGGAGTGTCGCTGTTATTAAGGCAAAAATACCCAGAACAAGACTATTAAATCGGATAGATTTACCTAGCATCACTTTGGTCCTCTTCCCGTTTTTCGTTAAATTTGGTTCCAGATTTACTATACCCATAAGTTCGTGGCATAGTGTAATTATCTATCAATGGCGCAGCAAAATTCATTAGAAGAACAGCAAAAGCAACAGCGTCTGGATAGCTTCCCCAGCTACGAATGATAAAAATTAATACACCGATAAGTCCTCCATAGATGAGCCTACCCTTGTTGCTGGTAGCTGACGTGACTGGATCTGTGATAATAAAAAAGGCGCCAAACATCGTTGCGCCACTCAGTAAGTGAAATAATGGCGAACCAAGACTTGAGGAGCTTCCACTGTCATAAAAAATAATTGAGCATAAGGTTAGCGATAGCAACATTCCCAGTGGTGCATGCCAAGTAAATATTTTTCGATAGAGTAAAAATAATCCACCAAGCAGAAAACCAATGTTTACCCATTCCCAGCCAATACCTGCCCATGCTCCTTGGTTAAAAAAGATTTCTTTTTTATAGAGTTGGTCTACCAGCAGACCAGTATTTTGCTTAAAGACGTCTAGTGGCGTTGCTGCTGTATATGCGTCTATGGCGCCAGATACAGTTTCAGGGGTGCCTAATAAGGTAGTAAGATTCAGAAAAGGTAGGACAATTTGCATTGAATGCCATAATCCTGGAGTTTGCATATCTGGAGGGTAGAGCTCTGTTGGTGCTGGCCATGCAGTCATTTGTACTGGAAAAGATATCAACAGAACTACATAGCCAATCATTGCAGGATTAAACGGATTATAGCCAAGCCCCCCATAAAGATTTTTGGCAATAATAATAGCAAAAGAGATGCCAACTACAGCTATCCACCAGGGTGCAAGTGGAGGTAATGATATGCCCAAAAGTACAGCTGTCAAAATAGCACTGTAGTCTTTTAGGTAAAACATAACAGGACGTTTCCGCAGTCTCATTACAAGTGCTTCGCAACTTACTGCTACCACACATGAGAGTGTGACATTTATAAGGGAGCCCCAGCCAAAAAAGAATGTGAGTGCGAATAGTCCCGGGATGGTTGACAGTATTACCATCTGCATCACACGTGCTGTATTTTGAGCACTATGTGCATGTGGTGATGTGATTTTCAGCAAAGCCATGACTAGTATCCGCTACGTTTTGATTTTTGACAGATCAGCTTCAGCTGTCGTCAATTTTTCTTTTATTTTGTCAGCCGCAACAGTAAAAGCATCAATATGTTCTGATCCTTCAGTCTTGGCAGTTTCTAGCCTGGCAGTTGCTTTTTCTAGTCGAGCAGTCAAGGAATCTATCGTGTTGCATAATTTTTCTTCATCAGAAAGACTAGCCTGAGTAGTAGCTTTGGCTTGAGCTCTTATAATAGCCTCGGAAGCAGAATCAGATGTTTCTGAAGGACTCAGTATAGTCATGTCCAATTTACGGCTAGACATGGCTTCAACGAGTCGGACTCTGGCGTCCTCAACAGCTGCTTTAGCTTGATCATGTTGGCCGCTAGTCACACTGTCTTTTAACGACTCTAACTTTTTCTGTGCAGAGCGCAGCTGGTCTTCAATTCTCGCAATACGGCGAGTGGATCTAGCATGCTGGTCTTCCGGAGAAGATTTTTTGGCTTCCGCTCGATCTATTGCTGCTTGGATTATCCCTTCAGTACCAGAAGCTTTCTTGGCCTGTTCCGCAGCTTTTAGCCGGGCATCTCGCTGGACTTTTTTTGCAAGAAATTCCTTTTCTTTGCGATTTTTTTGAAATTCAAAACGCTGCCTGGCTTTGTCGGCACTTACTTGTTCTTCAGCTTGTTTTTTCATTTCTCCTTTGCTGGCGCGGTAGTATTGAACCAAAGGGATATTACTAGGACAGACATAAGAGCAAGCTCCGCACTCAATGCAATCTGCAAGATTTTGTACTTTAAGTTTTTCGTAATTTCTTGACTGCGCATACCATAAAAGCTGCTGGGGTAACAGGCTTGCTGGACAAGCTTCTGCGCACATGCCGCAACGAATACAGGCCTGGGCTGGTTGAGGGGAGGGAAATTCTTCTTCGTTGGGAGCAAGAATACAGTTGGTTGTTTTAATGATAGGTATGTCTGGATTTTCTAAAGCAAAGCCCATCATGGGGCCGCCAACAATCAATCGAGAGCAATTTTTTTCATTAAAAGCGTTATGTTTGAGCAGATGACTAATAGGGGTTCCGATTAAGATCTCATAATTTCTGTTAATTGCACAAGCTTTGCCAGTCACTGTTGTGATCCGAGAAATTAAAGGCTCTCCAAATGCAACTGCTCGACACACAGCATAAGCTGTGCCTACATTTAGGCATGCAATTCCAATATCTGATGGAAGTCCTTTAGCGGGGACTTCTATTCCAGTAAGAATCTGTATTAACTGTTTTTCACCACCTGAAGGATAGCGAGTTTCAAATACCGCTATCTCAATAGTAGTATTTTTCAAGTAAGGTTTTAGGGCTGCATAAGCCTCAGGCTTGTTGTCTTCAATTCCTATTACAACTTCCTTCGGATTACCAAGAATATAGGATAATATCTCGATACCCTGAATAATGTCTTCTGGACGCCCCCTCATCAACATATCGTCTGAAGTTATGTAGGGCTCACACTCCGTGCCATTAAGGATTAATGTAGAGATAGGCTTTTGTGGGTTTAATTTCACGGCGGTTGGAAAACCGGCTCCTCCAAGTCCAGCCACCCCTGAAAGTCGTATTATTTCTAATAATTTTTCAGGGGTATGATCTCGGTAGTTGCTTAATCCCTCATGAGCCACCCATTGATCTTCCCCGTCGGGTATTAGCGTGATGCAGTGTGCCGACATGCCAGATGGATGGGGGATAGGATGATCACCTATGTCAGACACGAGTCCTGATGTTGGAGCATGGACACCTGTGCTTAGGAATCCCTTTGGGTTTGCCAATACCTGCCCCTTAAGAACCTTGTCTCCAATAGCAACGATTACTTTAGATGGCGCTCCAATATGTTGATTAAGGGGTATGATTAATTTTTCTGGCAAGGGAAGTGAGCCCACAGGGTCTTTTACAGACTGATGCTTGTTTTCCGGGGGGTGTATCCCTCCAACGAGATTCCATATTTTTCTCATGGAATATTTGCTCCATTGGCATCAGATGCAATAATGTTATTAAGCTTAGATGGTGTTAGTTGCTCTCTCACCGATAGGGGTAGGCTCCATTTCCAGTCAGGCAAGCCTTTCATTACTGGGAGCATATCTATGCAGTCTACAGGGCATGGATCGACACAAAGATCACAGCCTGTACATTCACTTACAATAACTGTATGCATTAATTTTGCGGCACCCAGAATTGCATCTACGGGACATGCCTGAATGCACTTAGTGCACCCTATGCATTCGTCTTCACGGATATAAGCAACAGTTCTGGTGTCACTTTCTTCTCCATGTTCAGAATCTAAGCTGGGTGCATCCAGATCTAGCAAATCAGCAATAGCATTAATGGTCGCCTGTCCGCCAGGCGGGCATTTATTTATAGTATCCCCATCCGCTATGGCTTGTGCATAAGGCTTGCAGCCTGGGTAGCCGCATTGCCCGCACTGTGTTTGAGGGAGAAGCTGATCAATTTGCTGGACAATTGGATCTCCTTCTACTTTGAATTTGATAGCGGCATAGCCTAATATTCCGCCAAAAATAACCGAAAGACCAGCTAGAGCTAACAGCGATGAATACAAAGGGTGCTGAATAATAATATCGTACATCTCCCCCCCTTATACCAATCCACCAAAACCCATGAAAGCCAAAGACATCAAGCCAGCAGTAATCATGGCTATAGCAGCGCCTTTGAATGGTTTAGGAACATCAGCTACAGTAAGACGCTCGCGCATGGCCGAAAACAATATCAACACTAAAGAAAAACCTATTGCTGCACCGAAACCGTACAGTGTTGACTCTGACAATGTATGCGCTTTGGTGGTGTTCTGTAATGCCACCCCCAATACAGCGCAGTTGGTGGTAATTAGCGGTAAGAAAACCCCAAGCACCCGATAAAGCAAAGGGCTGCTTTTTTCAATAAACATTTTAGTAAACTGGACCACAACGGCAATGACTAAAATAAATGAAATGGTTTTAAGATATTCAATATCCAATGGCACCAAGATCCAGTTATTGACCATATAGCTAGACATGGCGGCAATTGTTAGCACAAAGGTTGTCGCTCCAGCCATACCAATTGCCGTCTCAAGCTTGCTTGATACGCCCATAAAAGGGCATAGGCCCAAAAACTGAACCAGAACAAAATTGTTCACAAATATAGTGCTAATTAAAATAACAGCAAATTCTTGCATTTTGTCTCATCTCAAGAGGTTATACATTATAGCTTCACGTGGCGTGCAATAAGCATAAAACAATAATTTTTCTAGTATATGTAAGCTGTGGTTATTTTGCACCAGAGTATAGTTCCTAAGTAATTCTTTGTCCTGGCTTTGCCCCGCTGTCCGGTGATAGTAAGTATATTCCATCATTGTCACCAGCCGCTAAAACCATTCCTTCAGATACGCCAAAACGCATTTTTCGTGGCGCTAAATTTGCAACTATAACTGTTAATCTGCCTTCTAAGTCTTTAGGTTCGTAGCATGACCTGATACCAGAGAGAATACTCCTTGTTTCGCTGCCAACACTTACGGTAAGTTGAAGCAGTCTATCGGCTCCTTCAACGTACTCTGCTTTAGTAATGAGCGCTACTCTTAGGTCAATTTTTACAAAGTCATCAAAATTAATTTCATCCGCTATTTTTTCTATTGGCGTTGATTCAATTTTTGTTTCTGAAGTCATATATTCTGATACCTTTCTTTGTTGATCGAGATGAACAGTAACGAGCGCATTATTCACCCTAAGCATAGCGCTGATTTGGTCCTGCTCAATTCTCTGCATTAGGGGCTTAAACGCACTTATTTTATGATTAATGAGCGGTTGAGATAATCCACCCCAGCTAAGTTTTTCATTAAGAAACTCTTCAACAACTTCAGACATGGCTGGCAATACAGGCTTAAGATAGACCATTAAAACCCTAAACATGTTGATCCCAAGAGAGCAAATATCCAATACCGCTTGTTTTTGTTCGGGATCTTTATCTAATTTCCATGGCTCCTTAAGAGCAATATATTCGTTGGCCGCATCTGCTTGGGCCATGATTTCCCTCATAGCTTTACCAAATTCACGATTTTCATAGTGGTTGGCAATACTTTCTGCTGCGTCAGTTATTTGAAGCCATAGCGATTCATCTTCAATTGTAGCAGAGAGGACCCCATTGTTTCCTCTGGCGATAAAGTTTGAGCAGCGACTAGCTATGTTTACTATCTTTCCTATTAGGTCGCTGTTAACTTTCTGCATAAAATCATCCAGATTTAAGTCAAGATCATCTACTCCGGCAGAAAATTTGGATGCGAAATAGTAACGTAAATATTCTGGATT
>TARA_B110000503_G_scaffold61562_1_pt1 | contig 19714 bp, 8 predicted proteins | sample TARA_B110000503 | Tara Oceans TARA_B110000503 (sample SAMEA4397472) | marine metagenome | biome: Polar Biome; feature: [SRF] surface water layer (ENVO:00010504); material: water (ENVO:00002006), including particulate matter (ENVO:01000060) such as... | depth 5 m | reverse complement strand
ATATTACTTACACTATATCTGTTCCATACCAGTTCTAATACACTTCCTACACGAACCCCGCGATATTGTTCAATAGTAGCTCTTATTAAGAAATGATCGGCTGTTGTATTAGCAATCGGATAGTTACCTGCAACAAGGAAATTGCCCTGTGTACTATCTGCTAAGTTATCTTTTAAAATTGGATAAGCTACAAATGTTCCGTAATTTTGTGAATCAATAGCTGGTAAAATTTCTTGTGTGGCAGTCCAATAAGAATTATTGTGTAAAACAATATTGCCTGCATCATAAGCAATTGTTTCATTCCAAGGATCTGCAATAATATTAGTTTTAATATTTGTTGCACTTGGACTTCCTACTGCAATATATTTTCCGTCTTGAGATATTGCAACTGTGTTACCAAAATTCTGTGTATCAGCTAAATTAGAATCTGCTAGAATTTCACCTTCAAGTATGTAACCTATAGAATCTGTACCTCTAGCATATACTTCAACTTTATCCTCAGCACTATTACCTACTGTTAAAACAGTGTTTCGTCTGTTAATATCGTAGTCAGACAACCAAGTGTTAATACCTGTGTTAGTGTAAACTTTAGAAAAATTATCTTCCGTACGCTGATATACACCCCAGTTGGTGTCTGTTTGGTCGACCCAAATTTTATCATTAATTGTAGTAAGATTAATACTGTTAGAAAATGCTTCTAGGTTAGCAAATCTTCTAGATACAAAAACTCTAATAGGCATAGTAGTTTCAGTAATAGTAATTTTACTAACTATGACTGCATTGTTTTCTACCTTTTTTACAGCTCTTAAAATTTCTGATCCAGATACTTCTGTTGAAATAACAAAAATTTCACCTACTGCTAAGTTATGTGCATTATTAAAAATTAACTTTGAATCAATGCCGCTATCGAAAATTGTAGGTACTAGATCTGTGTTAACAAATTTTAATACATCCCACTCACTGTCACGATTACCTACCCAAATATACTGTCCGTTTAATAAATCTGTAGCTATTAAGTCTAATATACTTGCATAAGTTGCAACTTCGTAGTCTACATCTTCACTATGCACATAACCTGCTGTTGGAATAACTTCGTTAATAGTTGTTTGTGTCGGAAATGCTCTTAACGGATTGTATCCTTCCGGTGAAACATACACATCTGTTAAAGGCTGTCTGTAGATTAAGTCAAGACTATCTACAGGAGCAGTTGTTGCAATTTCTATAGGTTGCGGACTTAAATTAAATTTAGATTCATCTAAAATATATTCTAGCTCTTTAACGCCGTCAATTGCTCCGTATGTTCCTACTCGCAATGCCCATTCTTCGTAGAATTCTAAACTATCTTCGCCTGCACTGCTTAACGCATCAAACAGTTTTGTTAATGCATTTTTTGTGCCCTTTTCTTGAATAAACCCTTGATAGAATTTATACTGACTTACATCATCTTTAATAATGTTTTGTAAGTATTTTCTTTTTTGATATCCAATAAGGTGTTGAGCAAAGGTTTGTTGTTCAACATCAAAGTTATCTGTATCAAGATCATAGAAATCAGCAAACTGATTAATCTTGTATTCAAAGTTAGGATATAGACCTGATTCAGGCTTGTCTTGTAATCGTGCCCAGTTTGCTAGATTTAATGTAAGTGTACCGGGGACATTTTCAAGAGCAACGAAATAATCTCTTTTATACTTTACTATGTCACCAATACTATAATCAGTATTTTCTTCCCAATCGTGGATTGATATATCTTCAATAATAAATCCCGGAACATTAATACTACCGTCCCAGTTGCTAGATCTGTAACCTAATACTTTAATTCTTTCTTGTCTATACCCTTGAGCTTTGTTGTATATTACATCTTTAAATATTGTTTCATTATCTAATAATATGATATGTTCTTTTTGTGTAATAGGCAACTTAGCAAAATAAATACCTTCTAAAGTATCTTTAGGTTGTAATATAAATTCTTTGTTAATTCTACTATAAGTTAAATTAGCAGGTGTGATAGGCTTGCCATTACTGTTAAGCGGAATAGCAGCATATAGTTCATTAAAAATATTGTCTACAATATAATCGTCTTTGTAGAACTTAATAGTTTCAGCTGCCGGACTTAATGTAATAACACTGTTTTCTTGCCAGTTTTGTGTAGTCCAGAACAAAAAGTCTTTCATACTCATACGCCAGTTTTGTACTGTTTCTACTTCAGGACTAAATGTTTCAAATATAAATCCAGAAGTAGTTAAGTATTTTTCATAGCCTGCAATAAAATCAATAACTTCTTGTATTGTAGTATATGTTGTGCCATAATCTACATAACTTAAATAATTGTTAAATTCTCTAGAAATTATTGCACTCACACCGCCAACTGTCGGTACTTCTTTAATGCTAACATATAACGTTGCATCAAACGTTAATCCAGAAACGTGGTCTGTTAATACTCTATAAAATCTTCCTTGGTATCTAACTAGATTTCCAGAAACATATGTTTTTTCTGCATCCCAATCGACATAATTTTCACTTGCGCCGCCTTCTCTAATAGTATTATCAGTTGAGGACTTGATTGGTTTATAAACATTAAACACTGGATTAAACTTATCGTAACCTCTAACAACGAACCCAGTTGCTAGTTTTTCAATAATTACTCCACTGTAGGTAACTACTTCAAATGCTGTACTTTTGTTTAAGAATAATTTATAGTTTTCGGTAGGAACAAATACATTATCTTGATTATAAGGACTTCTGCTGTCTAATAATAGGTTAAATTTATTTTTATTTGTAAATCCGCCAACTCTTAATCCAAGTTTGTTATCAATAGATTTAATTGCATCTTGATATTGTGCATATGATGTGTTTATATCATTTTGTATTAGGTTAGCTACAAAGTTAACTAGACCTGCAGTTTGTATTCTATTAGAAGAAGACAAACTGTTTGGAAATACTAGGCGTGTAGTTGTTATAGCAGTATTTGTGTCACCGTAGACTAACTGGCCTGCAAAGTTTCTAGATACTCTACTTCTATCAAATCCAATTCCAAAGATATGTGCAGGACGATTAACAACTAAACTTTTAATTAGTGCAAACGGATAGTCGCTGCTTTTCCTCCAGGCAGCTTCTGTTGGAGCATAATCACCAAATTTAAATCTTGACTTAATAAGTGAGTTACTATAATTTCTAATGTAACCACTGTTTAACGGTGTTTGTATTCTGCCTTGCTCGTCTGCAGGTGGAAAACTTGCAAGACCCGGCCTTGCATATTTTAATCTATATTCTACTGGCTTTCCTGGCTCTCTAACAATACCTGCTTCTAGATCTTTCCACATAGGAAGATTGTTGCCGGTATAGGGCCTAGGTCCGTATACTTCTGTCCACCAATTTGGCTCAATAGTAAAACCTAAAATTTCCCAAGGATGACTGTGTGGACGATCTGTGTCGTAAGCATCTTTGTATATACCTCTCCAGAATCCATTTAATGATTTTAAACTAGGAGAGTTGCTTGCATAGTAATTAAATGTGAACGGATCACTACTACTAAAGAAACTGTTGTAATCTGTATAATCTGGATTACCGACAAAATCTAACCAACTAATAAAATCATCGATGTAAACATTATCAATTTGTTGCTGAGTAAATTTTGTTGTTCTAAATTCGCCGCCAATATAATCATGTATATTAAAGATAGTTTCGTCATACGCAACTTTAATATTATTATAGATGCGCATTTCTAATTCTATTAAAAGGTCGTCTCTAAAATCATTATAAGCTACACGCAAACTTCCATCGTGGCCTTGTACTACAGTGGTAGGTTCTCTGTATGTATTGTCAACATAAATTTCAGGAACATAAGCAGGATAAAGTCCTAATTTACTCGGAGTAGGCGGAATATAACACCCATCAGTATTTTCGTATTCGCAGATACTAATTACATCGTTATATGCTACTTCATAGGAACTAACTAGTACAATAAATCCGTCATTATTAAATGTATAGTCTCTTCTAAATGCTAATTGTCTATTGTTATGATATACATTTACAGCTCTGATACTTAATTTATCTAGGTTAAATATCTTAGTTAAAGGATAAAATCTATTATTTGTATCAAATACTTTGTGCTCTATTGTTTTACCAGATGAAAAACCAATCATATCACTAAAATAAAATGGCATAGAACTATTTCGTTGATTAGTAATTTTTTGTAGTACTAGATCAACATGGTCTTTAGCAAGGCCGTCATACCCAAGCGTGTTTGCTACATCTAAAAATTCTCTTTTAAACTTACTGTATTCTCTTTTATTAAATTCTATTGCTGTAACAATGTTTGCTTTTTCATCGTTTAGGTGAAAGTTAGCTAAATTTAACGGAGCACTGTGTTTTATAAATTTAGTACCAAATTTTGCAATCTTACCAAAGTCTCTTAAATCGCTTGATCCCGGAAATTGACCGTTTATGTTTTCTAGTTCTTCAATCACTGTGCGAACATGATCAGTAAATTCACCGAATGTAAATCCTTTAATATTTTCATTGTTAGGATTGTTTTGTAAATTTAATGGAAGTTCGTAGTATCCGTTATTATTTTTAGGCGATGCGCTGTGGGTCTTAATAACAATATCGTCATTTTCGTTAACCGAAAGTATCATACGCACGGTTGCAACATTATCGACATTAAGAATATTGTAATCAACTGTGTTAACTAACAACGAATCATTTTTATAAACTCTAATCCATAAGTCAGACAGCAATGCACTGTTGTTGTATACATTAATAGGAAAATCTACTTGTTGTCTAGCAGCAACAACTTGACTAATAACAGATTGCTTACTTAATTTTGGAGCTGTTGTCCATGCATTAGTATATGTAAATGTGTTTTTATCTGTATATTTGCGAATTAATAGCTGATCACTATTAACAGATACGGTTTGGTTATTGACTTGATAAGTAATTGCGTCATTTAATAAATTAAAATCAAACAATATATCACCAATATTTTCAATAGTTCTATATGATATACCAAACCCTAATTCAGAGTCAGCTGTAGAAGAACTCTGTTTATACGAAAGTATTTTAGTGCCTAGCTGAGAAACACTGTCTAGATTATATAAACTATCGCCAGTTTGATTAAACAATTCAAATATAGGAGACTGGGTTGCTTTTGATTTATATTGTGACTTTACCCATTCTGTTCCGGTATAGTGGAACATAATTCCCTTGTTTGTAGTACCGTTTTTAGATAAGACAATTTCATTTATTAATGGCTCAGAATCATCAGTTGGTTGTAGCGTTAATTGAAAGTTGTTAACAAACTGTATAAATTTTACTTCATATATTTTATTTTTAACTAATATATCTGTATCTGCTAAAAACAACACTCGCATGCCGTCAACTAAATCAACGCCGTCTACGTTATATCCTGACTTACCTTCAATTGTAGAAAATACATCAGTTGTAATAGTATCAATTAAATCAACATCTCTTTTAGTAGATGTTCCAAAATTAGAAAGTTTTAAATTTGCTTCAAACTCAATAATAGGTTTTTTTGCTTTTAACGATTCATTAATAATAGACGGCTGGTCGTTTGCTGCTGCGCTTTGTTCAATTACGTTTTTATGGAACCATTTATTACCACGACTCCAGTAGTTTTTATCATTACTTGCACGGTTACTAACAATATAATCTTTAGTTCCAGCATAGCCGCTTGCATTTTCCCAAGGAAGTCTGTCAAATCGTTCACTATCAAACGGAACACTTACTTCTTGATTATACGCTGTAGGTATATATAAATCGTCTTCTTTAATTAAAACAATTCTATCACCAACTCCTTCTACGTACCATTCGCCAGTTGCATAGATTTCAGGAGTTACTATTCCAGTAAACTGTATTTTCATACCATTTGAAAGTTCTACACCGGCTGCACTTTTATAATGCTTCTTACCTAGTACTTCTTGTTCAACATTAATTTCACCGTTTTCGTTAGCATTAGTAATTTTAAGAATTCCGCTTTGGTTAATATCATTAGCATTAACATAATACAGTGTATTAGGTGCAGTTAATGGAACTGTAAATATTAACTTTCCTTCTAATAGCGTAACACCTTCTGAGTATGCAAACTCAGCTGTACCAGGACGCTGGGTTCTAATCTGCAAGGGCATTTCTTCTATGTTTTCTAATTCAAACGTATAAGTTTGTCCTCTAAACAGCGTTAAGTCTGGATTGTCTGTGATGCCATCGGGTGTAAAGATGTAACTATAATTGTCAACATTATCTTTCTTTGTTACAGCGTAGGTGCTAGAAACTGCAACACCTTGTCCGGTGATCGAAATAGTCTGCGGGCCGTATGGCAACCAGTAGTATTCTCTGTAGTTAACAAATTTATCAAAATCAATATGAGGATCTAATGCATAAAACTCTTGCTCGTTTAAGTTAGAATGATTAGCTGTAGAGCCTTTTAAGTTTGCTATTTGGTTAATATAGTCAATATAATCTTTATAAAAATTTACATTACCAAGTTCGTCTTCTATGACTGTGCCAGGTGTAAGTTGGTAATCATTTCTAATCTTGATAGACTCAGTTACATAAGGATCATTAACTTTGTGTCCTTTAGCAGAAGAACTACCGTAATAAGCATTAAGTTTTTCTGCTGTGCCGGGTTGTATAATTTGATCTAATGTTGCCGATAAAAACTTTTTATTAGGTAACGTTCTAAAATATCTAGGCAGGAATCTACTTGATTCGTTTTTATCATCGTTTATAGGATATTCGTTTTGGTCATTAGTTGCCATTAGTAATCATAGCTCCCGGAGGTTAAATCTGCTGCACTGCTTTGTACGCCGACAATAGAACTTGTATCGGACGTAATAATGTTTCCACTTGTTTTTAATCTTGATGCTGTAATTCCGCTGATGATTTCAACATCATCAACTTCTGCGCCGCTTATAAAGATTTCATCTGATTCTGCCTTAATTTCAAACAAGCTACCAAAACTCTGATCTTCACTAGTAGGAACAATAACAATAGTTTTTAAATTTGGTGTCATTTGTTGAGTAATATAAGTTGCTAGCTCTTGGAAATAAAATGTATCTCCAAAGTCCCAATTTTCTAACGCAAAGAAATCATTAATGTGCTGCACAACTTCTGCCTTGATCTGATTGTCTGTTAATACTAAATCTTGATTTTTAACTACTTTAAATTTTGCTTGCAAGTTTGCGCTAGCCTTTGTTCCAAATAATACTTTATATTTTACAGGGTGATAAATTACTTCATCGCTAATAGACTTTTGTTGATTTATTGTTTGTCCAAAATTAAGGTACATCTGATCTGAACTTAACGGCAGTGGCTTTGTATCAACAGTGTTAGCTAGCCACTGTCTATAAATTATATCATAAGTCTTTGTTAACAAGTATGTATCAATAATATTTGTACTACTTGGGTCAATTCGATACGATTCGTCTGCATGATGAACATATTGAAATTTAATATTATCTCGACCAACATATGCCTTATAGTCATTAGTAACTTCTAGTCTAGTACTAGTTTGTATATAGAAAGTCTGTGTTACAGTATTAAAATAAACATTTCCTAGTGTTCCGACAATGTTTAAATTGTTTATTTTAGTAATTGAATTACCTGAAATATATCTATAATCTTCTACCTCTGATCCTGGATTATATTTTTCTAAAAAGACATATTTGTCTGCTTCGTTAATACTAGGAAGTACAACTGTATTAAACAAATCTGGATCGTCAACAACTCCGTCGTCGTCACTATCAAAGAATACAACTTCGACTTTTTTGCTGCTTACATATCCTTCACTATCTCTATAAGTGTCTGATATTTCCCAGAGGTGATCATTTGTTAACGAATTAATCCCTGCTTCGTCTAGCTTGGTGTTAATATTTAATATACTAATATTATCTATATTAGTTTTTCCGCTTTTTGGATCGTAGACTTTATCTCTATTATCAAAGAAGAATCTAACCTCGGTATCTGATTCAAACACATATCTCATTAATCTAGTACTGATCGTATACGACTCTCCGTTTGTTTCAAATAGCAATAGCCAACTAGCATCTAAACTTTGATTGTTAGTATCACCGGTGCGTCCTAACCCAAAGTCATTAATAAAATTAATATTAGTTTCGGTAACAATTTTCCATCTTTCAGCAACATAGTCATATCTTAATGCAAATGTTTTGTAACTATAAATTCTATCAATCATTTGACTTTTTACATCATCGCTTACTGCTGTTGTAAGTGCAGGAATAATTTCGTCAATGATCGCAGTGTTAGGTATAATATCACTAAACACAATATTACCTGCTTCATTGCCCTGGTCAAATATGTTTACTACTTTTGACCATATATAATCTGCTTGGCCAATATGTGGTGTAGTGCCGGTGATCATTAATTTGTTACTATCTGTTTTCATAAAATGATAGCCTGCAGGTGCTCTAAATTTTACTAAACTTCCAAGCGTTAAATATTTTAAACTTGTAGCAGTAAATCCACCAACCTTAAGCGGTAAGTTTCCAAGACTTGCATCTGCAAAATAGCCACTTGTTTGATTAGTACTAGACGAAGTAAATATCCACTTATAGTTGTTTAGTGCAAAATCAATCCTAGTAAATTTGTCGTAATAAAAATTTCTTAAATTTTTACTAGTTAATATAGGTTCAACGGTATTCAAAATAACATTTTCGATATCATTTTGTGTTGCAAAATTAAAACCTTGTTTTTCAGTATAATATTCTTTATACAATGCGCCGTCATTGCCGTATATATTTGTTTTAGAATATTTTCCTGTTGCATCAATTAAATCAAAATATCTACTAATACCGCTTGATGTTCTGTTAACACTCTTTGCTTTTATAATTTCTTGACTAACTGTTAAAGGAATAATATTATAGTCTTCGCCAGTAATCATACGATTCTGTGTATAATATAGAGCAGGCGCATTTTGCTTAATGCTTGCATTTGTTTCTGACGGACTACTATTTAATACAGAATATTTTAATGATAATTCAAAAGTTAGTGTTTCTTCAGTGTTATTCTTTGAAACATAATCTACATTGATGCTAATCTTAGTCATCGACGAAGAAGTAATTGTTAGATTAGTATTTGCACTTGTTCTAAAATATGTTTTAAACAACCCTTGTGGTAAATTTCCAAACACGCCGTCACTAAAAATTAGATCAACTCTGTCTTCGAGTTTTGTTAATACAGCATATATGTTTTTCTCTGTAGCTGTTAAACTATTATAAACAACATTATTACCCTTAACATTATCTACTTTGTCCCACAATTCAACTTCAATGCCAGATGAATTAAGTTTATAAAGCCATACATCGGTATCGTTAATATTTGTAGTGTCAATAGTTATAGATTGATTTGCTGTTGGTTTGTCTATTGTAAAACTGCCGTCTTCAAGAATGCCTTGTGCAAATTTAAAGAAGAATCCTGTATTAGAACTGCCAAATCCTCTATTGTCATCTCTATACATAAATGCAATATTGTTTCCTGGTAACGGTGGTTCTTCTAATATTTGACTATCTGTAACATCTGCAGATACTACTTCAAAAGGAACATTCTTACCGTCAATTACTTTTTGAAATCTGTAAATTGGCAAGTCTGACGAAGAACCGTTTATTCTATACTGATGAGTAGGAATATTATCAATTGTAGATTTAATAACAGGTCGACCAAATCTATTAGTTGTAGGTAATGCAGAATTTAATACTTTAATAAACTGCTCGTACCAATCAGGATTAGTAGTATCATTCCATAGAATTGCTTGTCTTGAAACGTTTGTTCCATTAGCATCAATAATATCTTCTGTTGTTTTTATTGATTCAACTTTTAGAATACCGTTTGCAGCTTGATTGCGTCTTGCATTATATGATAGCAACCTTGCTAATCGCAATACGCTTTCTCTACGCTCTGCAAGTTCAAGATAATTTTCACGGGCATTTAAGTCAATACGGAACGACAAGTTTTGACCTAAAAATGCAATTGTGTCAATTAGTGCAAGATACTCACTTGATTCAATGTAATCATTAAAATCTTCTGGATAATTTTCACGCAAATACGTTATCATAGTCCTTTTTAAACTATCAAAGTCGTATGCTTTAAAATCTGCATTCCTAAAAGACTGGTAAACTCGTTTCCAGTCCTCGTTTAATAATAATCTATTTTGTCTATCTGTAGATGACATGTGCCGTTCCTTGCTAATATAGAGTATTTATCGTATGCAATTAACTACTATTATAATAATCCGTTGTTTTGATCGAATGTAAATCGAAGCGATTCTGTAATATTATAAGGAAGATATGTTAACGTACATTCTAATTGAATGCCATTTTCATACTCAGTAACTAACACCTGTTGCGGTACTACCCTAGGATCATTTGCTAATATAGCATTAACATCATCGATAATTGCATTTTTTAAATCCTGCGTCAGTGGTTCAAATAATACGTCCCAAATAATAGTTCCAAAATTAGGATTACTTAATTTTTCACCTTTTCTAATATGGAAATGATTAATAATGTCTTGTTTAATAATTGCAAGATCGTACAAATTATAAGAACTATTATCAAGATTGACTGTACTAAATCCTTTGTACGCCCGTTCAAACGTATTAGCCGAACTTCTTGATTTTTTTGTAAGTTTTATTGTATTGTAAAGTGATTTTTCTGCCATGATAGTTCCTTAAACTGTAGTATCTTCTGCGCCAGCGGACGCAGCAATTGTTGTGCCGTCAATGGGTACATCTAATTCTGCAGGTATTGCCCAGTTGCGCCTTATAGTAAGCGTGTATTGACTGTTAGACTCGAATTGATAGTTTGAAATCTTAGCATCATCGCCTTGATTTCCACCAAGGACTTTAAATCGTTTGTTTACTTTATCAACTTCCCAAACAAACCCAATGTGGCCGCCGCCTCTAGTTTTAGATTTAAAAACTACCACATCGCCCTTACGTATTTGGCTAGTGTCTCTCCAGCCTACTTCTGCACCGTAATTTTTATATGCCTGTGAGCTCATACTTTTAATTCCGCCGATGCCGCTTTCTTCTAGAGCCCAACTAACAAATGCTGCACACCATGCATAAGCCATAGCATCTTGATCTTGTTCATAGGCATTACCAGTTACTCTATAACATTGTAATATTCTTGGATTGCCGGGGCGACCTCTTTCTTTCCAATCTTGTGTAAGTACATTTTCTAAGATAGCAATAAATCTCTCGTATCCGGGATTTTGCGGGACCGGCCCAGTAATTTCAGCACCTTCTATTGTACCCGTAGTTTCTCCAGGTATGCCCCCTGCTGCATCTCCGCTTCCGCTTTGATTGTTATATTTTAAAAATTGACTTTGACCACTTGGTGGAATATCGCCTTCTAGATTTTGTTCGTATCCGCTATCGTAATTAAATCGTTGACTTTCAAGGTTAGGAATGTCGTCCGTATAAATTGGAATATTTGGGCTTATAACTTGGCTTGCTGGTATTACTACATTACACATTATTCATTCCTTACGCAACCGCTATCGGTGCTCCTGTATTCGGGTCAACATTATAAATCCAAGTTTCGTCATTTTGAATCTGTGCATAGAATTGCTGATCATGATCTCTACCTAATTCATATCCTCTTTCAGTTCCTGCAATACACAACCGCATATTTCCTAAGACGCCGCGACCTTTATCTCTGTATCTATCTTTTAGATATGCTGCACATACATCGCATGATAGTTTAAAATTTGTAAGCAATAGCCCTGGATCAGCTACAATATCTACTCCCGCTAGTTCGCCGTATTTTTTATAGTTTGCTTTACCTGTTAACTGTATCAGGCCTCGGCCAATATAGTTCCCGCCATCACCTTCGGCAGTATTGCCCATCCCTGGACCAATTTTACTTTGATAACCGTATACTAATTCAAAGAATGTAAATTTGTCTTGTTTAATTTCTGTAAGCTGTGCATCAGTAACCGATCTTGATGCACTAAAGATACTTCTAATTCTATCATTTGAAGTTCCTTTATAACTATTTTCTTCTGTTGCTTTAATTCCACTTTCCGTATTTGCACAAGCAACTGCTGATTTTACAAATTCTTCGTTAAATCCTGCAATAGTGCGACACGACTCAGCAAAGATTCTTGCACGTTCTTTTTTGTCTGCAATTTCTTCTGGAGTTCCTGTTGGAATAGGTGTACCGCCAAGAGTCGGAGATTGTGTTACGCCGCCTGGTGTATTACTTGCTGCAATTGCTCCGCCTCCGCCTGCACTTCCGCCGCCACTTGTTGCTGGTTGTCCAGCAACATTATTAACAGTTCCTATAGGAGTATTTGTTCCGGATACATTACTATTTCTTAAGAAAGTATCTGGACGTTCTGGAGCAAAACTTGCTACTCCTTGTTGTCCAGCTTCTGTTTTATCTGCTGTGTATGCTTGAGGGTTTATATTTTCATGTTCGTACCACGGCTCGTGTGCCGGACGTCTTGTTGTTTGTTTTGCTTGCTCTGGAGGTGTAGGTGTTACAGGTGATGCAGCACTTGCAACAGTAGCATCACCTGCTGCGCTTGCTTCAGCTGCTGCCGGACCGTTTAGGTGTACTTGTGCGCCTGTTTGTGTAATATTTGCACTTGCTTTTAAATCTAATCCGCCGCCTGCTGCTGTAATTTTAGCAGCAGTACCTGCTAATACATCCATAGAAGTTCCTGAATTAATTCTAGTAGCCGTTGCAGACTTAATATCTAAATCTGCATCTGTGTTTACAATTAAATTGCTTAATGCTTTAATATGACCTTCACCGTCAGTTGTAATATACAATCCCGCACACGCATCAATATTAACATTTGATGTTGATCCAAAGAATGCATTACCACTACTTTGTACTGCCATTTCACCTTGTGCAAGTATTGTTGTACTACCTTCACTGAATATAGCAACTGCACCTTGTGCATTAGCGTTAAAACTTGTGCCTGCACTAAATGCAGTATGCGTACCAGTTTTTACATTGCGCTGATCACCAGCTGACTCGCTGTGATTTCTTCCAACTACAGTATTAATATCTCTCATTGCAGTAAAGTTGATATCTCGATCTGCCGTGAAGTTAAGGTCTGTTGAACTGTGAACGCTAATACTGTCTTTTGCATAGATATCAATTTTGCCGTTAGCTGTCATTTCTATCCAGCTACTACCGCTACCATGAGAAATATAAATTAAATCTTCTGTATTATGTAAAAGTATTTGATGTCCTGTACGAGTTCTAATTCTTACTAGTTCATTAGCAGGTAATGTTTTGTCACCATTTGTTTCGCCTGCTCTAATATTAGCATATTCCTGAGGAGTTGATTTAGCAGGGCCGCGGCGTACTTGTGTTTCGTCGCCGTCATCCATTACAATACTAGAACCGCCAAGCCTGTTTACAAATACAGTTGCTTTAGCTTCTGATGCTCCGTAACTTACTTTAGGAGCACCTTGGCGTTTGTCTAGCGGACCAGGTGTACTCCATCCTGAAACATTACTAGGTGCTTCTCGTCTAGCACTTGATGTTGTTTGTCCTCTAACTTCGTCTTTGTCTAGACCTTGTTCAAACATCTTATTAGAATAGTCAACATTAATTGGTTTATTATAAGCAGTAGGGAAGTCACCTCTAGTTTCTAAAAGTTTATTAAACTCACCTACAGGTAATTTTATTTTATCTTTATTATAAGCACTAACTGCTCTACCATCAGGAACCATAAAGTTTGTATGGGTGTCTTGAATGCATCCAATCCAGTATCCTTGATTCAATCTACCTTCTGCAAATATTACAAGAACTCGTGTGCCAATATCAGGCGGCACTGCCCAGAAGCCGTAACTTTTTTGTGAAGCATTATATTGATCATACTTTCCGTTTGCTGATAGCGGAGTTACTCCGTAAAATGGACTTAGGTATTTTACAGTTATAAGTTGTCCTGTTTTTTCAGGCGTGTTTCCGCTAGAGCTACTTTTTAATAATTCTACTTCTAATGCTCCGCCGTAATAAGGATCTAAGTGACTTACGATAATTGCCTCGAAAGGTCCCGAGTCTTTGTTATCGGTAAAGTTACTTTTAGTATCTTTATTTGATCGTCTATCTTGTGCCATATTAGAAACCTTGCTTTAAGCCTTTTTTTAGATTTTCAATTGAAACGCCTGTTTTTTGACGTTCGTATTCTTGTTTAGATACAGGCCTGCCGTTAACAGTGTATGTTCCAGTTGTCGTAGTGCCTTCTGGAGAAACACTTGTATTACCTGATGCTTTTTGCTGATTAACTGCTGCATTACTGCCACTTGCTCTGCCGGCTGCATCAGCTTCACTGCTTCTACTACCGGTATTTTGTGACAATGCACTATTACCCGTTGATTTCTTTTCTTGATTTCGTCTTCGTATACATTCTAATTCTTGGGTAAATTTTGCGCCGCTCCACATACTTTTAACTTTTAACATTTTGTAAAGGCCACTAAACTCGTCAATTATCATAGTTTCTGACGGGAACTCCATTAGTCCAGTATCGTCATTATAATCAATAGGTGTCTTAAAATTAACAATAATATCTACTTCACTTCTTTGATAATCCATTTGACCGTCTTGTGTTACATTTAATGTACCAGGACTACTATTGTAATTGCCCATGCCGCTGTCTGCAAGATAATAAGGATCGCCTAAAATAGTAAAGTTTAGAGTTAATAAGTCTACTCCACTATTAATTATCGAATCATTAAACGTTCTAGCAACACGAGTGGCTACACTCTCATTTGCGCCGCCGCCGCCTGCACCGGTGCCGTGTGTTGATTGTTGCTGCACAGTACCGGTTGCACTACTAGCATTACCGTTGGTTGCGGTAGACGACTGTGCTTCGCCTTGAGCACCAGTGCCGCTACTTGTGCTTGTAACACTGCCTGACGATAATGCATTGCCGTCTGCACTTACACCTGCAAAGAATTGATTGTTTAGGGTAATGTCAAAATCTAAAATATCGTTGTTTAATCCAGTATAGATATAATCATATTGTTTTGCTGCGTTTGCTTTTAATTGATCTATTTTAGGAGGTGCAGCAGTGGGATTAGAAATTGTACTCATATGCACTTTGTAGGGAAGTATCTTGTAGATATAAATTTTAGGATTTTTTCCTGTTCTTGATTGTTCCAATACATCTATAATTGGATAAACTTCAGTTTCTATTTTATACCAGTTTACCATTCCATTTCCGTCTTGTTTTGGTTCAGCAAACTTTCTACCATATTCACTAATTAACACAAGTTCTTCAATTATATCTTGTATTTTAGAATCTCTAGGAAAACTAAATGTTCTTAAGTCTGCACTTATTCCCATTTTATCACTTTCCCATATTTGTTTTTCTTGATCATATGTTAAACCAGCCTTTGTTAAAGGATTATTTCCTCCTGCATTAACATTCTCAATCATTTTAGATTTACCAATATCATTAACAATAGAACTTAAATTTTGTCTTAGCTTACCAGATAAATTTGATTTTGCTGCAATGTATTTTTGAGTCGATTCTTCAATTTTAGCTCGTGTTGCTACTGTGCCGCCACCTATCCCTAAGTCTCCTAAGTTAACCTTAGGAACAGCAGGCACTCCTCCGGCTGTTAAATCATACATTGCACTTTGTGTTGAGCTTGCGGTATCAGAACCGGTGCCTGCTGCATTTTTAGTTCCAGCAACGTCATTTGGAAAAATTATCATAAACTCGTCTGGTCTAGCTGCTTGATTAACATTAACTTGGCTAATAAATCTATCATTAATTACTTTTGATAAACTTTGTGCTCCGTTATCTAGTACTTCTTGTAGTGTAGATCCAGTTAATTCAATATCAGTGTTTAGTCGTTGAATGTTATCTGATAAACTTGCTTCGTTATAAGGAACTGCACTTACATCATAAACTGTTCCGCCACCGGTAACATTCATATCCATGTTAACTAACTTTAACGGAAAAAATCGTTTTGCAACACTGCCTTTAAAATTACCGTCATCGTCTTGTCCTACAAACTCTACTGTTAAAAGCATAGGAGTTTCTAAATAATTTTTATGTTCGGCTAATGCTGCAATTTGCAGCGTTTGTAAAAACAAACCCATACTATACGGCTCAGTTACTTTAAATGATATATTAGTTGCATTTGTTCCGCGCTGTCTTGCCGTTGGTGCAATAATAGATTCTATTTCAACTTCGTCAATAAAATATTCTAGTCTTCCGTTGCCTTCGTATGCAGTTAGTGTTTTGCTTGCTCCTAAGCCGCCGCCGCTTCTTAAAATTGTTCCAACAGGCTGGCCTGCTCTGTAGGTCTTATCAGGGTAAGCCATCTGGCGTGCAGATAATACGCTTAGTGTAAAGATAAAATTACCACTAGCAAATTGCTCTAATTCATTGGGAACTCTTTTATTTGAAAATACAGTATTGCCCGACTTCACTTGCGCTACAAAATCGTCCATATTTTCAACGCCAGTATTGTGTACTTCTCTAGTTGCACCAGCTGCGTTTAATGCTGCTTTATTATTATCTATGTAATTTTTCATAACAGCGTTTGGATCAGTTGCATTAACCTTTATGTTTGGAGAAGTAACTGGAGGAAGCGACGGTGAATATGTTGTTACACCACTAGCTTTTAATCTAGCTGCTTTGAAATCGCGCTGTTTTCTCCAAGCATCAGTTGCCATTTATAATCCTAACAATTCTCTAAGTACAGGACCGTTTAACAAATAAATTGTTGTGCCTGCTCTAAAGTCAAAAATAGGATCTTGAAGTATATCCATATTTCGTTGTGCAAACACCCACCATAACCGATGATTGCCGTAAATGTAATCTGCTGCTAAATCTGGGCGCTGATGAAATATCGGTTCAATTACATAAAGCACATCGTCAGCAGTTTTAGGTACTGGACGAATTTCCATAATATCTAAATAATTACCAGGTGCAATATCAGTGGTTGCAAATGGACTTGATTTATTGTACATTAGATGAATCCTCCACCATTTTTCAAGTAGTCGCCTCTGACAAACGAGTCTAGACTAAATGTCTCAACTTTTCTACGACTGTACTGCGGCGATACTGTTATTGCAACTTGTGCCTTTGATGGCACCATTGTTGTGCCGCCGTCACCAAATACAGTTTCAATATAATCTACATCAGCCGGCATATCAATCATAAAAGTTTGTAATATAACTGGAACATTATTAAAAACAAATTGTCCGTAACCATTAAGTTGTAACAGGGGAGGCGGATTTCCTTGATTACTCGACTGGCCGTATGCCATTTTACTTGCGCTTCTTAAAAAATGCATTGCAGCTACCCAATACTGAGCATCTTCTTTTGTCTGAGAAACAAAGTCGCCAGTTATTGTAATTTGATCAACTTGACTATTTTGGTAAGCATGGAAAGGATAATTACTATGTACAGGATGCATTGCATCATAATTAGCAGTGTGGTTAACAATTACTGTAGGAGTATAAGGAAATACAAGTCCGCCTGTTGCTGCTAATGGCGCTAAAATACCGCTATATGATTCTTTTTTATATCCAATTTTTACACGCCAGTCGTTGTCGTAACCGCTCCAAGTAGCTTGTTGTGAAGTGTTTGATTGTTGAACTCCGTCTTTAGGTGCATTAGATTTATTTTGTTGGTACGCTTGCGTATTTCCAACCATATCTTTCATGCCGGCTGTTTGTTTTTGGTATTCTTCTTTAGAAACCGGACGACCGTTAACTGTATATTGTCCTGCCATAATAATGCATCTCCTACAGTAGTATTTAGTTGACAAAATTAAGTAAGTATATTATAATAGTATTAACATAACCGGAGATCTAAATGGCTAGAAAAGTAAATTATCTTAATAACAAAGACATCTTAAAAGAAATACATAAAAGCAAAAGTACATTTTGCAGTTTTGTTGAAGCAAAATATAGTCAATATGATTTGATTTTACTTAGCTTAGATAAGATTAACATTAGGACTGTTGCCGAAGCTAAACGAGCACAAGCTAAACGATTGCAACATGAAGATTTTGAAGCACGTAAATTAGCTGGAGAAAAAATTAAACTTGCAGAATGCGAAATTGATTATCGAAAGATTGAAAAGAAAGATCTAGTTTTTAGGATTATGACATTTGATCATATTCCAGAAGAAGTAGGACGTAAAAAGAATCCAAAGACTATTGCAGACACAAAAACAAAACTAAACTTTCCACCTTTCCAGCACTATATCTTTAACGACGAAAACGAACTTGTTTGTGTAGGTAAAAGCCATTGGCAGGGTGGAATGGAGAATGGACACTTTAGTAAAGACGGTGGACAATCAACAAACAAACTTGCTATGATGTGGATGAAATTGTGTGATCGGTATGCTACCCGTGGTAACGTTCGCGGGTACACTTACAACGATGAGATGCGTGGACAAGCCATCCTACAGTTAGCACAAATTGGTCTACAATTTGACGAATCTAAGTCAAACAATCCTTTTGCTTACTACACTGCCGCAGTTACTAACAGCTTTGTGCGTGTTATCAACATAGAAAAACGTAATCAAAATATTAGAGACGACATACTCGAACAGAACGGGTTAGACCCAAGTTACACAAGACAGCATGCGGCAGAATGGAATGCAGCAGTTAAACGCGAACAAGGATAAAAATCTCTTGACTTTTATCACATTTAGTAGTAAAATAAAAAAGTACTTAACTTAAGGCGAATTTAATTTGTTTAAAAAAGCAGCAGTCTTTACAGACATACATTTTGGATTAAAAGGTAATTCAAAAGTTCACAATCAAGATTGTGAAGATTTTATTGATTGGTACATTGCTACCGCAAAAGCCAACGGTTGTGAAACTGGTATCTTTTGTGGCGACTGGCATCACAATCGAAATAGTTTAAATCTTACAACTATGGATGCAACCATCCGTAGTATGGAAAAATTAGGTGCTGCGTTTGAGCAGTTTTTCTTCTTTGATGGTAATCACGATTTGTACTATAAAGATAAACGTACAGTTAATTCAACTGCGTTTGCTAGACACATTCCAGGTATTACATTTATTAACGAACTTACTACTATTGAAGATGTAACTATTGTTCCGTGGCTAGTAGGTGATGAATGGAAGAATCTTAAAAATTTAAAAAGCAAATATGTATTTGGTCATTTTGAGCTTCCATCGTTTTATATGAACGCAATGGTACAGATGCCCGACCATGGCGAACTACGTGCAGAAGATTTTGTCAATCAAAAGTATGTGTTTAGTGGCCACTTTCACAAACGTCAGCAACAAGGTGCAGTACACTACTTAGGTAATGCGTTTCCGCACAATTATGCCGATGCGTGGGACGACGACCGAGGCATGATGATACTCGACCGTGAAAACGATAAAGCACCTGATTATATCAACTGGCTTGAATGTCCGAAGTACCGTACAGTTAAACTTAGTAGGTTGATCGACGAGGCAAATACTTTTATTAAAAATAATATGTATTTGCGTGTTAACTTAGACTTGCCTATTAGCTATGAAGAAGCGAGTTTTATTAAGGAAACATTTATTACTCAATACAACTGTCGTGAAATTAGTTTGATTCCACAAAAGCAGTTAGAAGATATTACTACACAACTAGACATTGCACAATTTGAAAGTGTAGATCAAATTGTTGCTGGCGAAATTGCCGCAATTGACTCAGACAACTTCAATAAGAAGATGCTATTGGACATT
>TARA_B110000503_G_scaffold89130_1_pt1 | contig 19727 bp, 18 predicted proteins | sample TARA_B110000503 | Tara Oceans TARA_B110000503 (sample SAMEA4397472) | marine metagenome | biome: Polar Biome; feature: [SRF] surface water layer (ENVO:00010504); material: water (ENVO:00002006), including particulate matter (ENVO:01000060) such as... | depth 5 m | reverse complement strand
TGGTTTCTTGTGAGCAAGATGCTATTGAGGGACCAGCACCAGCGGCAGAACTTCCTGTTTTAACTGCAGGAAGCTTAAATGTGAGTAAATATGTCTCTGTAGGAAATTCGCTTACGGCAGGCTATACAGACGGGGCTTTGTTTAAAGCGTCTCAGCAAATGTCTTGGCCTAACATATTGGCGCAGAAATTTGCGCTTATTGGCGGAGGTGCTTTTAAACAGCCTTTAATGAATGACAACAATGGAGGTCTTTTATTGGCTGGAAATATGATTGCAGGACCAAGATTATTTTTTAATGGGGCTGGTCCAGCCTCTTTGTTAACGGCCAATCCTGCGGCTACTCCAACCACAGATATTGCGACAAACAATCCAAGTGGCCCATTTAATAATATGGGGGTTCCTGGCGCAAAGAGTTTTCATTTATTAGCTCCAGGATACGGTAATATTGGTAATGTAGCATTAGGCTTAGCCAATCCTTATTTTGTGAGAATGGCTTCTACTCCCAATGCATCTGTATTGGCAGATGCTATGGCGCAAAAGCCTACTTTTTTTTCTCTTTGGATAGGAATCAACGACGTTTTAGGTTATGCCACCACTGGAGGAGACGGAACCAACCCTTTAACGCCTATATCTGGCGCTCCTGGAGCTGGTTTTGACGGCACCTATGCGGCTATAATTGCCACTATGACAGCTAGCGGCGCCAAAGGAGTGGTAGCTAATGTTCCTTATGTAACTAGTCTTCCACATTTTACCACAGTACCTCACAACCCTATACCATTAGATGCCGCTACTGCAGGCGCTGTCAATGCTGCTTATGCACCATATAACGGTGGTTTACAAGCGGCTTACCAGGCCCTACAGGGCACAGGTCTTTTAACAGCAGCAGAAGTGGCTAAAAGACAAATTACATTTAAAGCAGGCGCTGGAAACGCAGTCGTGATTTTTGACGAATCTCTTACAGATTTAGGGGCTATTAATCCTGCTTTTGCTGGTTTGCAAAAAATAAGACAGGCTACAGCAGCAGATTTATTAGTGCTTCCTTCGGCTTCATTTATAGGTACTCTAGCGGTACCAGGGAACCCTCTTACTGTAAATGGTGTAGCGGTTCCATTAGCAGATAAATGGGTATTGACACCACAAGAACAAGCAGAAATTAAAACTGCTATTGACGGCTATAACGCTATTATTAAGGCAGCAGTTACTTCTAAAGGTCTTGCTTTTTTTGACGCCAACCTTTATATGCAGCAGTTGGCTACAACTGGTCTTACAGACGGCAAATTTACAGTGTCTTCTAGATTAGTAACTGGAGGCGTTTTCTCCTTAGACGGAATACATCCAAACCCAAGAGGTTTTGCTTTATTAAGCAATTTAATGATGAAGACTTTAGACGCTACATATGGGTCTAATTTTCAAGCTTCAGGAAACCTTTTAAATATAGGGAACTACCCAACTAACTTTAGCCCCACTTTACAATAGGTTAAAGAGTTTATTGTTTAAAAAAGTGGGTTTTTTCCAAGAGAGGGGAAAACCCGCTTTTTGCTTTTTAGAAAAAGAGGCTTTTGCCGTTTTTAATTACAAGAGAAAGGCCTATATTTGCATCCTGAAATTAGAGTATTGTACGCTCCAATTTTAAAGAAAGCATGTAAACCTTTATAAACAATAGAAAAATGGCTCAAGCTAACGCTAAAGTTTCACAAATCATTGGCCCTGTAGTAGATGTAGAATTTAATGCGGGTACTCCATTACCTAGAATTTATGACTCTTTGGAGATCATAAAAAAAGACGGTAGTATTTTGGTATTAGAAGTACAGTCTCACGTGGGTGAGAATACAGTGCGCACCATAGCAATGGACTCTACAGACGGATTGAGTAGAGGTACTGCTGTTACTGCAACAGGAAGTGCCATACAAATGCCAGTGGGAGACGCTGTTTACGGGCGTTTATTTAATGTGATTGGAGATGCTATAGACGGTTTAGGAAATTTGCCTAAGACTGGAAAAGACGGATTGCCTATTCACAGAGAAGCACCTAGATTTGAAGACCTTTCTACTTCTACAGAAGTATTGTTTACAGGGATTAAGGTAATTGACCTCATTGAGCCTTACGCCAAAGGAGGTAAAATTGGATTATTTGGTGGTGCAGGAGTTGGAAAAACAGTATTGATTCAAGAGCTTATTAACAACATTGCAAAAGGACACGGTGGTTTATCTGTTTTTGCAGGAGTGGGAGAGCGCACAAGAGAAGGAAATGACTTGCTTAGAGAGATGTTAGAGTCTGGTATTATTAAATACGGAGATGACTTTATGCACTCTATGGAAGCAGGTGGTTGGGACTTGAGCAAAGTAGACAAAGCGGTAATGAAAGAATCTAAAGCTACTTTTGTTTTTGGCCAAATGAATGAGCCTCCAGGAGCTCGTGCTCGTGTAGCCCTTTCCGGATTGACTATTGCAGAATATTTTCGTGATGGAGCAGGAGAAGGTCAAGGTAAAGACGTATTGTTTTTTGTAGACAACATTTTCCGTTTTACTCAGGCAGGATCTGAGGTATCGGCTCTTTTAGGCCGTATGCCTTCTGCGGTAGGGTACCAACCCACTTTAGCAACAGAAATGGGAGCCATGCAAGAGCGCATTACCTCTACTAAAAGAGGCTCTATTACCTCTGTTCAGGCGGTATACGTTCCTGCAGACGATTTAACAGATCCAGCACCAGCAACAACTTTTGCTCACTTAGACGCTACTACGGTATTGTCTAGAAAGATTGCAGAGTTAGGTATTTATCCAGCGGTAGATCCGTTAGATTCTACTTCTAGAATTTTAACGGCAGAGATTTTAGGAAAAGACCATTACCAATGTGCTCAAAATGTAAAAGAGCTATTACAGCGCTATAAAGAATTACAAGATATTATTGCCATTCTTGGAATGGAAGAATTGTCAGAAGAAGACAAGCTTGCCGTAACAAGGGCTAGAAGGGTTCAACGTTTCTTGTCTCAGCCTTTTCACGTGGCAGAGCAGTTTACAGGAATACCAGGGGTGTTAGTAGATATTAAAGAGACTATAAAAGGTTTTAATATGATTATGGATGGTGAATTAGACCACATACCAGAATCTGCTTTTAACCTAAAGGGAACCATTGAAGAAGCTATTGAAGCTGGAGAGAAAATGTTGGCAGAAGTCTAATTTTCAAGACTAAAAAATAAGACTATGTATTTAGAAATAGTATCCCCAGAAGCCACTTTATACACAGGTGAAATTAGTTCAATAAGTGCACCAGGTAAAGATGGTTTCTTCCAAATTTTAAGTGCCCATGCTGCTTTAGTTGCGTCATTGGGAACAGGAGAAATTAAATTACAAGGGGTGGAAGCAATGCCTTTAGGCCATGCGTCTAAATTTACAGCACTAGAAAAAGGAGTGTATACACTTTCTATTCAAAGCGGCACTCTAGAGGTTAAAAACAACAAAATAATAGTCTTAGCAGACTAATAATACAGTAAAATATTAAAAAGCTGCTAGTTCACTAGCAGCTTTTTTTTTGAAAAATTATCTATGAAAAACACCCTATTTGCAGTCTTATTATTGCTCTCAGTTTCACTCACTGCTCAAGACAGTATTAGTACACAGAAATTAGAAGAGGTGGTTTTAAGTGCCGGTAGGATTGCGCTTCCTCTTTCTGAAAACTCTAGAACCATTCAGATTATTAGTCAGGTAGATATTAAGAATGCAGCTGCTACCAATTTAGCAGATTTACTGCAGTCTGTAGCAGGTATTGATATTAGGAGAAGGGGCGCTGGTGGGCAGCAGGCAGACCTCTATATTAGAGGTGGGAGCTTTGACCAAACACTGCTACTCATTGACGGAATTAAAGCAGAAGACCCGCAAACAGGGCACCATACTTTAAATATTGCCCTCCCTATAGAGCTCATAGAGCGTATAGAGATAGTAAAAGGGCCTTCTGCTAGGATCTTTGGCCCCAATGCTTTTACAGGCGCTATTAATATAGTGACTAAAAAAAGCTTAGAAGCCAAAGCATTAGCGAGTGTAGGTTGGGGCTCTTTTGAGCAAACACAAGGTGCCTTAAGCCTCCAACTAGAGCAGAAAAATACAGATCAAATTTTTCATTTTTCCAGGAATACTTCTCAGGGATATAGATATAATACAGATTTTAAAAACAACAACTTCTTTACCAAAGCTACTTTTAACAAACAAGTACAGCCCATTACCTTAATGGTCACTTTTGCAGACCGTGCCTTCGGTGCCAATGGTTTTTACGCTACCCCTTCTGCCACAAATCAGTTTGAGCACACCCAGGCTAGTTTGGTTTCTTTGCAGACCAAAATTGCTAAAGGAAATTGGGTGTATACCCCAAGTGTTTTTTGGAAGCGCAATCAAGATCTATATGTCTTTATTAGAGACCACCCAAGCGTGTATAGAAATCTGCACCTTTCTAATAAAATAGGGGCTGCTATAAATACTTCTTACAGCTCTAAATGGGGAATGACAGGCCTTGGATTAGAAATGGCACAAGTGAGTATTAGGTCTAATAATTTAGGAAATAGAGACCGCCAACAGATCAGTGCCTACCTAGAGCAGCGCTTTTCTTTTTTAGACAAGTCATTAGACATTACCCCTGGGGTGGCACTTAACTACTTTTCTGACTTTAAGTTTCACGCTTTTCCAGGAATAGACCTTGGCTATAAGTGGAGTAAAAAGGTAAAAACCTATGCAAATTTTGGCTATACCTATAGAATACCAACCTATACAGACTTGTTTTATGCAGACAGGACCACTGTTGGAAATGAAAACTTAAAACCAGAAGACGCTTTTTCTTGGGAACTGGGTTTTCAGTTTTCAGAATCTAGAACCACAGCTTCTGTAGCTTTGTTTAATAGAGATACAGAAAACCTTATAGATTACGTAAAGTTTGAAGAAACCGCCCTTTGGGAAGCTCAAAATTTTGCTGCCCTAAGTACTAGAGGAATTGAATTTATTGGCTCACAGCGTTTTAAAATAGCAGATCAATCACAGCAATTTTATTTTGGCTACACCTATATAGACGACGCCATTAAAAACGTAGCAGTTCCTTTTTCTAGATACGCTATTAATTCATTAAAACACCAATTTACCGCCACAGCTGCTTTACATTTTTCTAAGCGCATGCCAGCGAATATAAATTATAGGTATATGGAGCGAACTAACGGAATAAACTACAGAGTTTTAGACGCTTCACTAAGAGTTGTAACCCCATCTTTTGTGTGGTCTGTGATAGGAAATAATTTGTTGGATGAAGCTTTTTCAGAGACTAATTTAGTGCCTGCCCCAGGAGCTAATTTTATGTTGGGAGTTCAGTATCAATTAAAATAAAGCCTACTTATCTTCTAGTGTATACAATCCCTTTTCCAATAGTGGTGTCTGGGCGGTAGTGTTTTTTAATGGCTGCTTCAAAGTAAGCACCTTCCTTTGGGTGCCCTTTAAAAAGGCTGTGTTTCTGATCTATAACAATGATAGCTGGGGCTAAAGAGTCTATCAAATACTGCAGTTCTTCTTGGCTAGTTTTGCGTTTGCTAAAATAAGGGAAGAGTTCTTGCCTAAAAAGGTTGCTAGGGTGTGTAACAGCCATGCTAGGAGGTGTTTTATCTAAAATCCAATACAGTATATGGTATTCAAAAAATAAGGCATTCTGGGCGGGTATTTGCGCCGCCTTTAAATAAGAAGCAATGTCAATGCCTTCTCCGTTGTAAAAGCGCCCCTTTTCTTGGTAGTTTTTATAGACAGCTCCGTATTCTATATAAGACTCTAGAGGCGCAATAAACAGAATTAACAGCCAAATATATAGATACTTTGGTCTTATTATTTTCTTGTCTGCTAGCCCCAAACCCAGCAAAATAAATGCAAGCGGGTATATTTGTAGTAAATAGTGTCCATTTACTTTTCCAGCCACTACAAAAGAACTGAGCACTCCTATAGCACAGACCCCAATAATGACGGTGACAAAAGATTTATTTCTTATGACATACACCGCTAAAAGAAGGATAAAAGGACTGATAATTAGTGCGTTAAGCCAGTTAAATTGGGCATAGCTGCCCGATGCTAAAAAAATAGACTTCCACCATAGCTCCTGTGCTCCTATTCTAATATACGGAACAGCAGTGGCACCAATTGCTATTAGAATTCCTATACCTAGGCTCAAAATCCTTTGGAGCGCTTTTTTTAAGGGACAGAAATAAAGTGCGCTTGTACTCATAAATAGGCCCAATAACAAAATAGCATAGGCCAAGTTTAGTTTGGCCATGGCACTGAGCCCTAGGAATAGACCCCCTATAAAAAGCTTTCTGCTAGATAGCTCAGTGGCTGTAATAAAATAAAGGCCACTCATAAAAAGAGCCATAGAAATATGTTCAGACATCACGCCTTGTACACTGCCAAATAGGCTAGAAAAGAGCACACTTAAAATGGCTGCAAAGATTGCATTTCTGCTGTTCTTTGTATGTCTAAAGATCATTTTATAGACTAAAAATGCGGTATAGCTCACCAGTAGCACACCACCCATTCTAATCCAAAAAAAGCTTTTGCCAAAAAGGGCGATCACAGCGGAAAAAAAGCCAAAAGTAAGGGGCGGTTTTAAATCCCAGAGGTAGGTGTAGGGAAGGAACCCGTCTGTCCAGGCCTGCCCCATGAGAATAAAAGTGCTCTCATCCTTGTCTATATAATCTCTAAAGAAAAAAGGGAAACGAATACAAAAGGCTAAGAAGAATAGCCCAATGAGGGCTTGTAGGCTTCTGTATTTAGACCAAGGGAATGATCGCTTTTTATTTTTAAATCCCGTATTTGGCAGCTTTTTGTCTAGGAATATTATATTTAAATCACTCATCACTTAGTGGGTTGTGCCGTTTCTTGGAAGGGCAGCTCTTGTAATTTGTCATAGACTAGATGGCTTTCCCAGCCCCTATAAAGAAGGTAGTCTGCTAGTTTTTTTCTTTGCTTTTGTAAGGAAAGATTCTCCAAAGAAGTTCCTTTTTTAAAAGAGATTTCATTAAAAATTTCTAGGTATTCTTGCGGATCTATTTCTTTGAGGCCTGCTTTAATACAGTAGCTAGAAATGTCCCTGACTTTTAATTCTTGTTTAATCCTGTTTTTCCCCCACTTTTTAATTCTAAACTTGCCCCTAGCAAAGCTTTGAGCAAAACGCATTTCATTGAGGAAGTTATCTGTAACAAGACCAACTAAAATCTGGTCTATGGCAACAGGAATCATACCCATACTCCTCAGTTTTTCAGTCACTTCTTTATGACACCTTTCCTGATAGGCACAGTAATACTCTATCTTGCTTTTAGCTTCTTTAAGAGTGTGGCTTGGGTTCATAAGCGAATTTGATAGTTAAAGGTACATAAAACATCAAAAAAATGGCAAAAAAAAAGCGGCCCACAAGGGCCGCTTTTTTTAATATATAGTCTTACCGTCTTGGTTCTTAAAACGATAGTCGAGATAGGTATAAGCATCTCGTGATTGAATTTTTACCCATTTTTTGTATTCCAAAAACCATTTTTGTCTAATGGAAGGAATTCCTTGGGTGAGATAAGCCGCAATGAAAGGGTGCACATGCAGGGTTACTTTTTGATCTTTAGAAGGACCCACTAAAAGTTTCTGAATGTCTGCTGTGATTTTGTCTAATAAAACTATGGGGGCTTCTACTTCTTTTCCAGTAATGGAAGGAAGAAGCTCTGTAGTTTTAATGTCCATTTCTGGTCTTACTCTTTGTCTTGTAATTTGTATGAGTCCAAATTTACTAGGAGGCAAAATCTTGTGCTTTGCTCTATCCTCTTTCATTTCTTCGCTAAGGTGATCAAAAAGTTTTTTTCTGTGATCTCCTCTAGCCATATCAATAAAATCTACTACAATAATACCACCCATATCTCTGAGGCGTAATTGCCTAGCTATTTCAGTGGCTGCAGACAAATTGACATCTAGAGCGGTGTCCTCTTGTGTTTTAGCTTTATTTGAACGGTTTCCACTGTTTACATCTATCACATGTAAAGCTTCTGTGTGTTCAATAACTAAATAGGCTCCTTTGCTCATGGTTGCGTTTTTCCCGAATGAGGTTTTAATTTGGCGTTCTATACCAAATTTCTCAAAAATGGGCTCACTAGCGTCATAAAATTTAACGATAGATTCCTTTTCTGGTGCAATTTCTTGCACATAATCTTTTACTTGATTGTACAAAGTCTCGTCATCTACATGAATACCAGAAAAACTGTCGTTAAAGACGTCTCTCAGTATAGAAGAAGCTCTATTGAGCTCTACCAATACTTTAGATGGGTGAGGGGCTTTGTGTAGTTTTTTACACATTACTGACCATTTGTTCAGTAAATTCTGTAAATCTCTGTCTAATTCTGCAACTTTTTTGCCTTCTGCAACAGTGCGAATAATTACACCAAATCCTTTTGGTTTAATGCTTTTCACAAGTCTTTTTAATCTGTCTTTTTCTTCTTTGCTCTCAATTTTTTGAGATACGGAAATACGGTCAGAAAAAGGGACCATAACAAGGAAACGCCCAGCTATTGAAAGCTCAGAGCTAATTCTAGGTCCTTTTGTAGAGATGGGTTCTTTTACAATTTGAACCATCAGTGATTGATTGGCTTTAATGGCGTCATTAATGCTGCCATCTTTGTCAATATCTGGTTCAAAAGCTACATTTTTCAAAGAGAAATCGCGCACTTTACCAGTGCTGACTCTTTTGATGAATTTAAGCATGGTAGACAACTGAGGTCCTAAATCGTGATAATGTAAGAAGGCATCTTTTTCATAGCCTACATTTACAAAAGCAGCATTTAATCCCGTGATAGGCTTTCTTACTTTGGCTATAAAAATATCGCCAACAGAAAATTTATTATTGTCTTCTTCTTTGCTTAATTCAATGAGTTTTCCATCTTTTAACAAGGCAAAATCTACAGCGTTGGAATTAGATCTAATGATTAATTCTCTTTTTACCATGATTTTTATATTGTTACTCCCAAAGAGGAGTAAAAGTGTTAAAAAATAAATTTAAACAGGCATAATACCTGCCAATCCCTTTGTCTATAGGATCTATGTCAATGAACGTAAAAACAGAAAAAGTAGTTAAAAACTACTTTTTCTTGTGTCTGTTAGCTCTCCTACGCTTTTTGCGTTTGTGGGTAGCTACCTTATGTCTTTTTCTTTTTTTACCACTAGGCATACAAATGTCCTTTAATTGATTAATATTTTATTTAATTGTCACATTGCTTTTTACGCCCTCAACAAAAACTTTTGCAGGTTTAAAAGCGGGAATATTGTGTGCAGGAATCTTGATGGTTGTATTCTTAGAAATATTTCTACCAGTTTTTTCTGCTCTTGTTTTAATTATAAAACTACCAAAGCCTCTAAGGTATACATTATCTCCAGATTCTAAAGAAGATTTAACTTCTTCCATAAAAGCTTCTACTGTAGCTTGAATGTCTCCTTTTTCAATACCTAATTTTTCTGAGATTTTTGTAACGATATCTGCTTTTGTCATGTGGTGTGATATATAATCTGTACTATTTTTTCGGGTTGCAAATATATAAATTTAATTCTATCTTTTATTCTAATGGACTAAATTTTAAGTTAATAAAGCGCTACTTTTGATTTTTATTTTATGTACATGTCCTTCTCTCAGGAAATAATACAATGGTATAGCACTCATAAAAGGCCTCTGCCATGGCGGGAAACGCAAGACCCTTACAAGATTTGGCTCTCAGAAATAATCTTACAGCAAACTAGAGTGGTACAGGGAACTCCCTACTATTTAAAATTCATAAAAAATTTTCCTACTGTATTTGATTTGGCTAGTGCCTCTGAAGAGAAAGTACTTAAATTATGGCAGGGCTTAGGCTATTATTCTAGGGCCAGAAATTTACACGCCACCGCTATTGACATTGCCGCCAACTACAGAGGCATCTTTCCTTCAGACTACAAGACTTTAAAAGCATTAAAAGGAGTAGGTGATTATACGGCTAGTGCTATTGCTTCTTTCTGTTTTAATGCTCCAGAGGCTGTTCTAGATGGAAATGTATACCGCGTGTTATCTCGTTTTTTGGGCTTAGACACTCCTATAAATACACCAGCAGGAATGAAAATCTTTAAATCGATTGCCCTAGATTACTGTGACCCAAACAACCCAAGTGACTACAATCAAGGGATTATGGAATTTGGAGCCCTGCAATGTGTACCTCAAAATCCATCTTGTACTCACTGTCCTGTTCAGCAAGGCTGTGTGGCATACCAAACCAATAAGGTGGCTTATTTACCAGTAAAAATCCCCAGGCCCAAGCCAAAAAAAATACACCATCATTACCTAGTTTTCTTAGATCCAAACCGTCATACTTTATTTACTAAGAGAGTAGGCAAGGGAATTTGGGAAGGTTTATACGAATTCCCACTTGTTGTTTCTGGCTATGCCATGACTTTTGAACAGCTGTTAGAAGCGCCTTTAACAAAATCGTTTAAAGACCTATTGGCTGCCCCTTATGAAAAGAGTCTTTTTAATGAAATCCCGGTCCTACACAAGCTCACACACAGGCATATTTACGCTCATTTCTGGGTGGTAGAAACAGAAAAGCCCTTGCATACTGGTATTCATTTTAAAGAAATTATTACATATCCCTCTGCAGTTTTAATATCAGATTTTATAAATGCGTTTAAAAATTCGTATTTTTGAATTTTAGCTAAATAATTATGAGCGGTACATTAAATAAAGTTATGTTAATTGGTCACTTAGGAGACGATGTAAAAATCCATTATTTTGAGGGTGGTAATTGTATTGGCAGGTTTCCAATTGCTACTAATGAAAGCTATACCAACAAACAAACGGGTGAAAAAGTGACCAATACAGATTGGCACAATATAGTTGTGAGAAATAAAGCGGCAGAAATATGCGAAAAATATCTGAGTAAGGGAGATAAAGTTTACGTAGAGGGCCGTTTAAAAAACAGACAGTGGCAGGCAGAAGACGGTACTACAAAATACACCACAGAGGTACATGTGCAAGACTTTACTTTTTTAACTACTAAAAATGATGGGGCCCCTGCCTCTGGCGGAACCTCTCCAATACAGTCAACCCTTTCACCAACAAGTGCTCCACAAGGCTCTTATTCTTCTAGCCCACAGCAAATTGACAATCCTGGACAAATGACATCTGATTCTGACCCATCAGATGACCTTCCATTTTAATTCATTATAACTTAAAAAATATTGGATCCTGACCCCCTGAATATTGCACTTCCTTTAATGGCTTTGACTACTCCTTTTTTGAGTTTCAAAATTGGTTTTTTATTCTTTTTAATTGCTTGTTCAGCCTTAGTTTCTGGTGCTGAAGTTGCCTTTTTTGGTTTGTCTTCAACAGAATTAGGCCTTCTTGAAAAGCAAGGAAATGCCAAGGGGGGATTAGTCATAAAATTATTAGATAAACCAAAAAAGTTACTGGCTACTATTTTAATTGCCAACAACGCTATTAATATAGGTATTGTCCTGCTTTTTAGTGATTTAGGCAATGCCTTTTTTTCATCCATAAGTTATGTGCTCTTTGATTTTGTCTCTCTAAAATTTCTTTTAGAGGTGGTGTTGGTCACTTTTTTAATTCTCATGTTTGGAGAAATTCTTCCCAAGGTTTACGCCAGTAGGAATCGGTTATTTTTTGCTCAATTTATGGCCATGCCTATTAAAATAATAGATGTTATTTTCACGCCACTTAGCATGCCCATGAGGGGGATTAGCTTGTTTTTACATGAGAGACTAGGAAAACAAAAATCTACCTTGAGTGTAGACCATCTATCTCAGGCATTAGAACTTACCTCTGAAGGAGATACCACAAAGGAGGAACAAAAAATACTAGAGGGCATTGTTTCTTTTGGCAACACAGACACCAAGCAAGTAATGCGACCAAGAATAGATATTTTTGCCCTATCTGACAGCATGAAATTTACAGAAGTATTAGAGTCTATAACCAAGCATGGTTACTCTAGAATACCTGTTTTTAAAGAACATATAGACCAGGTTATTGGGGTGTTGTACGTTAAGGATTTACTTCCCTATATAGATAGAAAAACTTTTAATTGGAGCGCCCTCATAAGGCCTACTTACTTTGTTCCTGAAAACAAAAAATTAGATAATTTACTCTTAGAGTTTCAAGCAAAGAAAATGCATTTAGCCATAGTAGTAGATGAGTTTGGAGGCACCTCTGGGATTGTCACTTTGGAAGATATTATTGAAGAAATTGTGGGAGATATTAGCGATGAGTTTGACGATGAGGACTTAGTGTATTCCAAATTAGACCCTTATAATTTTGTATTTGAAGGAAAGACTGTACTGAAGGATTTTTACAAGGTGACCAAAATAGCAGATGAGACCCTTTTTGAAAATCAAAAAGGAGAGTCTGAGACTATTGCTGGATTTGTTTTAGAAATAGCACAAGGATTCCCAAAGAGAGGTACTAAGATTCCATTTCACCATTATATTTTCACAGTAGAGAGTCTAGATAAGAAACGCTTACGTCAGATTAAAGTGACCCTCCCTCAATAGACAACTGCATGCGGAATAATAATTTTATGCCTTTTTTTTTATGGGGGTTTACCCTATTCATTTTACAAGTCTCTTGTGAAACAAACACTCCGTATCCCAAGCCTAAAGCGTATTTAGCCCTGTCCTATCCAAGCCCACAATACACTCTTTTTGAAAGTCCTTTTTACATGCTACCCCTAAACACCCAGGCAGAGATCAAAAGCCAAACTGAGCGGGGTCTTGAGGTTTACTACCCTACTTTAGACGCTAGTTTGTTTTTGAATTATACTGTTGTAAATACTTCTTTTGAGGCATTAGAGGCGGGGATTGAAAACAAACTTTCAGAGCATGTAAAAAAAGCCACTGCAATTTTAGAATTCCCTTATGAAGATGTGAGCAACAATAAGCGAGGAGTTCTGTATGAAATTAAGGGAGACGCAGCCTCTGCAGCCCAATTTTATGTATCTGACCAGTCACAAAACTTTTTAAGTGGGGCTTTGTATTTTAATATAAGGCCTCATTATGATTCTATTTATCCGGCAGCACAATATGTGATTAGAGACCTCAGGCAAATAATTAGTGGAATAGCCTGGAAAACTAAAGTTTCAGCGCAGTAGTTTGAAGGTCACTCACAACCATACTTATTCTTGGCCGTTATGCAGCTGGTTAGGTTTTTTAATACTGCTCAAAAGTTCTTCTGCATTTAGAATACTTCCGTTTACAGAAGCTTCCATGGCCCCTACTTTTTTTGCCTCTAGGAATAAAGCAGCTTTTTTATCTTTAGTGAGAGCTTTGCCTTTTAAAATTTCTTCTGCCGTAAACTGGCTTCCAAAATCTTTCATCCAGTCCATCATCTGCTTATAAGCGTTTTGTAAACTGTCTATGCCTTGGGTCATTAAAACTAATTCTGTCTCATGAGATCCTTCTAATTGGACTTTAATCATCTTTAGACTGTCTCTTTTTATTCCCAATTCTTTAACAAGACGTCCTATGCTTCCCATCTTGGGCATTACTGCGTCGTGTACGTCCATGACTTCTTGCATTTGTGTTTTTTTAGGAGTTTTTGGTTCCGTTTTACATGCACTTAAGGTGAAGATAAAAACAGTCACTAAGGTAAAAGTAACACGCTTTAAAAGTAGGGGAATTTTTTTCATATCTAAAGGTATAGATGAAATACAAAGGTAAAAAAAAACAGCGCCCAAGAGGCGCTGTTTTTAACTCTATAAATATGTGATTAGTTAAAATCTTTATCAGTTATTCCTGAGTTCACCTCTACCTTATCTACTTTAAATTCAATAAGCTGTGGCCCCATCATTTGACCTATATAGAATGGAAATAAAATACCAGAAGCTTCTTTGTAATCTCCGTATTTCACAACACTTTCCATGCTCTGTCCCATCATTTCTACCACAGTTACTTCCTGAACTTTTTGTCCTGAAACTACACTGTAATAAGCGGTCTTATTAGCAGCCACCTTTACTTTGTAGACATTTTCACCATCTACCTTTTCAATACCTTCTAAAGAAATGTCGTTGGTAGCTAAGTTAAGTTCATAAAAAGGCTGGGCCTCATCTTTAATTGTAGCAGCTTGTTTGGCATCTAGGTCCATTTTTTGTCCTTGCGCCATTACATAACCACTTTCTCCGTTAAATACTTGCTTGCTCATGGAATTACCCATCATAGAAAGGTCTTGCATAAATTGGTTTTTAGCTGTTTTAACAAGCTTAAAATTCAATTTTATACCCTGTACTTCTCCAGAGGCAAAAACGGCTACTGTTTTTACTTTTTCAAGGGCTTTTCTGCCGCCAACAGCTTTGATATAACCGGCTACAACACTTTGTGCTGTCACTCCCGCAGGAACCGGCATTTTATATTGGGGCTTGTCAACAGAATCTGCATAGGTGTTAAAATACTTTACTGGCAAGCTTTTACCTAGGAAAGACATTTTTTCTAGATTTTCCAAAACATCTTGGCCTTTTCCAGTCACCACTAGCTGGGTGTTTTCTAAAGTGAAATATTTTGAAGCGGCCGCCTGAACATCAGCTACTGTAATAGCGTTAATTTTCTCTAGATATGTTTTGTAGAAATCTTTAGATAGCCCTTCTGTTTCAATATTAAGGGCATAGCCAGCAATGGTGCTAGGATTCTCCAAAGCCATAACAAAGCTTCCTACATAGGTAGCCTTTGCTGCATCTAACTCTTTTTGAGTCACTGGCTCTGAAATCATTTTCTGTACTTCTTCTAATATTTGTACAGCGGCAGAATCTGTGACTGCATTTCTAACACTTGCATATGCACTAAATCTAGAGGGGGTGTATTTACTATTTCCAATACTAGAATAAGACCCGTAGGTGTAAGCTTTGTCTTCTCTCAGATTTTGAAATAACCTAGCAGATCCTCCGCCACCTAAAATTCTATTCGCCATTAGGGTTGGTAAGTAGTCAGTGTCTTTCATTTGTAAGCTTACAATGTTTTGAACACTTACCTCTGACTGAACCGCATTGGGCATGTCAATAAAATTAATGCTGGCTCCTAAAGAAGGGCTAGGGTTGCTCCAATTGCTTACAATAGGATCTCCTTTTTTCCAAGAGGAAAAGTATTTTTTGACTAATTTCTTAACTTCTTTAGTGTCTACATCTCCAATAATGACTAAATAAGCCTGGTTTGGGTTAAAGTAAGTGGCGTAATATGCTTTAGCATCGGCTAGGACTACTTTGCTCACAGTTTCTTCTGTAGCAAACTCTCCATTAGGATGGTTTTTCCCATATGCAATAGCAGCTTGTACTCTATTAGCCATGGCAGAAACGTCTTTTTCTTGTGACTTTAAGCCTGTAAGTAGCTTGTCTTTCTCTTTCTTAAACTCTTCTTCTGTAAAATTAGGATTGATAGCAGCGTCTGCCATTAATTCCAGAATTCTAGGAAAGTATTTTGAAAGTGAACTTGCAAAAGCAGAAGAGGCTCCAAAGTTAATGTTGGCCCCTAAAAAATCTACCTCTTCATTAAAATCATCTTTTGAAATACTGTTAGAACCGTTACCCATAAGTCCAGCAGCCAAGCTAGAAACACCAGCTTTTTCTCCTTCAAAACTAGGGGGGTTGTCTATACTTAATTGAATAGAAACTCTTGGTAATTTGTGGTTTTCTACTACCATGACGGTCAGGCCATTTTTTAGCTCAAAGCGAATAGGCTCTTCTAAATTAATTGTAGGAGCAGGACCTGCTGTTGGTATGGTAGTTCTATCTATTTGTGCGTGTAGGCTTACAGCGGTAAGCGCAATCACGAAACTGAGTATCATTTTTTTCATAACTATTTAGTTTCTTCTTTAGGAGTAGGTAAATAATCTATCACCACACGTTGGCTAGGGTTTAAGAACGCTGCAGCTACTTTTTTAATTTCTTCTCTAGTAATTGACCTGTAGACTTCAATTTCTTTGTTGATCAATGAAGTGTCGCCGTAAAGCATATGGTAGGTAGCAAGTGAGCCAGCTATTCCTTCTACACTTGAATTAGAATTTACAAACTGGTTTTCAAATTTATTCTGAAGCTTCTGATAATCACTTTCAGAAATGAGCGTCTCTCTTACAGCGGCTATTTCTTCTTCCATTTCGCTTACAAGTGTTTCCAAGCTAACCTCTCCAATAGGCAATCCAAAAACTAAATACATGCCGTAGTCTTCTTGTCCTACATTAAAAGCACCTACTTGTAAGGCTTGTTTTTGATCATCTACCATTTTTTTGTAAAGCTTAGAGCTTTTACCATCGCTTAGGTAGGAAGAAATCATGTCAAATACATGCGCCTCTCTTGTTGCAAAACCTGGCGTTCTATAAGCCACAACAGCAGCAGGAATTTGAATGTTGTTGTCAAAAGTTTTAGTTCTTACTTCTTCTGTAATAGGCGTTTCTTTAGGATAATTGCGCTCTACCTTATTTCCTGTTGGGATAGGACCAAAATAATCTTGGATCATTTTTTTGGTTTTATCTATATCTATATCTCCAGCCACTACTAATACTGCGTTGTTTGGGCTGTAGTAGGTGTTTTTATAATCAATAAACTCTTCTAGGGTTGCAGCGTCTAAGTCTGCCATATACCCAATATTTGGGTCTTTATAAGGATGTGCTTTAAATAGGTTTTCCCCTACTACATTTAGTAAATTACCGTAGGGAGAGTTATCTACTCGCAGTCTTTTTTCCTCTTTTACCACCTCATTTTGAGTATCTACTCCAATTTGGTCAATAACAGGGTGAAGCATGCGCTCAGACTCTAACCAAAGTCCCAATTCTAAGTTATTAGATGGAAAAACTTCATAATAATAGGTTCTATCTTGTGAGGTGTTGGCGTTGTTTTTACCTCCTTTAGAAGACACAATGTCAAACCATTGACCTCTGTCAATGTTTTTAGTTCCTTCAAACAATAGATGTTCAAAGAAATGCGCAAAGCCTGTACGGCCCTCAGATCTGTCTTTGCCACCTACGTGGTACATGACAGAAGTGGTTACCACAGGAGCTCCATTGTCTTGGTGTAGAATGACATGCAGCCCATTGTCTAGCTTGTACTCTTGATACTCAACCTCTTGAGCCTTTGTTGTGAAGGCAAGCAATCCGATGCAAAGCCCTAAAAAAAGATTTTTTATCATAGTTATTTTTTTAATATGTGACTATTGGTATACATTTTTACCCAATTGTTACACAAATATAAGGCTTCACACTTTTAAATAATTGCTGTTGTGTATTTATTAATAAAACGTATATTTGCAGCCGCCTAAAGTTATTTTAGGCATTAATAAACATTAAATAATAGCTATGTACGCAATTGTAGAGATAGCAGGGCAGCAATTTAAGGTTGCAAAAGACCAAAAGGTTTTTGTTCACCGTTTACCAGAAGCAGAGGGAGAGAGCGTTCAGTTCTCTAACGTATTGCTTCTAGAAAATGGAAAAGACATTACCATTGGCGCCCCAGCTATAAAAGGAGCCGCAGTAGAGGCCAAAGTGATTAAGCACCTTAAAGGTGACAAAGTAATTATCTTCAAAAAGAAGAGAAGAAAAGGATACCGTGTTAAGAATGGACACAGACAGTACCTTTCAGAAATTGTGATAGAGAATATTGTTGTTTCTGGCGCTAAGCCTTTAGTAAAAAACACGGCTGCTAAACCTGTTGCTTCTGTTGAGCCAGTAGAAAAAAAGGCTGCACCTAAGCCCGTTTCAGCTACTAAGAAAGCCACTCCAAAAGCCTCTAAAGACTTATCTTCTAAAACGGTTGCAGAGCTAAAAGATTTAGCAAAAGCTAAAGGAATTGAAGGGGCCACAAGCATGAAGAAAGCAGATTTAATTGCTGCTTTAAGCTAAATAATAAACCTTAAAAAATATAGATCATGGCACATAAAAAAGGTGTAGGTAGTTCTAAAAACGGTAGAGAATCAGAGTCAAAACGCTTAGGGGTTAAGATTTTTGGAGGCCAAGCTGCTATTGCAGGGAATATCTTGGTAAGACAACGTGGCACTAGACACAATCCAGGTGAAAATGTATATGCAGGTAAAGATCATACACTACACGCAAGAGTAGACGGATTGGTGAAATTCACTAAGAAAGTTGACGGAAAATCATTTGTATCTATTGAGCCTTTCCAGGCTTAAGTAACAAAACCGTTTTAAAATAAAAACCGCTTGGTCTTCATTGAAGACCAAGCGGTTTTATTTTATTATAATTTTAACCAAGTATTTGCCTCTTCTAGATATTCTAAAAGCTTAAGGGAGGATTCTAATTATCTTGAACTATTAAAAACACAAATCCCCACTTATTTTTTAAGCGGGGATTTTAGCATCGGCCAGAGGCCAAATAAATAGTTTAGTACCTGTAGTACTCTGGTTTGAAAGGACCTTTAACTGTCACCCCAATATAGTCTGCCTGTTCTTGGTTTAGGGTTTCTAACTCTACACCTAAACGGGCTAAGTGTAAGGCGGCTACTTTCTCATCTAAGTGCTTTGGAAGCATATAAACATCATTTCCGTATTGCTCACTCTTGGTCCAAAGCTCTATCTGTGCTAAGGTTTGGTTGGTAAAGGAGTTGCTCATTACAAAACTTGGGTGGCCAGTGGCACAACCTAAGTTTACTAATCTACCCTCTGCTAAAACAAGGATGTTCTTGCCAGCTATAGTGTACATATCTACCTGAGGCTTAATTTCCTCCTTGGTATGCCCATGTGTTTTATTTAACCAAGCCATGTCTATTTCATTGTCAAAATGACCAATATTACATACAATAGCCTTGTCTTTTAAAGCCTCAAAGTGTTCTGCTCTAATAATACCTTTATTTCCTGTAGTGGTAATAACAATGTCTGCGTTTCCAATAACCTGTGCCATTCTTTTTACCTCAAAACCGTCCATAGCTGCTTGTAAGGCACAAATAGGATCAATTTCAGTAACCGTTATAATAGATCCAGCACCTTTAAAAGAGGCAGCGGTTCCTTTTCCCACATCACCGTAACCAGCAACTACCACTCTTTTTCCAGCTAACATGGTATCTGTGGCTCGTCTAATAGCGTCAACTGCAGATTCTCTACAGCCGTATTTATTATCAAATTTAGACTTGGTTACAGAGTCATTTACGTTAATGGCTGGCATAGGCAGGGTCCCATTTTTTACTCTTTCATATAGTCTGTGTACGCCAGTAGTAGTTTCTTCTGAAAGTCCTTTTATGGCATCTGCCAAGGCAGGGTATTGGTCCAATACCATATTGGTCAAGTCTCCCCCGTCATCTAAAATCATATTAAGTGGGCTGCGCGCTTCTCCAAAGAAAAGGGTCTGCTCTATACACCACTCAAATTCTTGTTCATTCATGCCCTTCCATGCGTATACCTGAACGCCCGCAGCAGCAATAGCGGCAGCAGCGTGGTCTTGAGTAGAAAAAATATTACAGGAGCTCCAGGTCACTTCTGCACCTAGGGCCACAAGCGTTTCTATAAGCACGGCTGTTTGGATGGTCATGTGTAAGCAACCAGCAATTCTAGACCCTTTTAAGGGCTGAGAAGTTCCGTATTCTTCTCTAAGTGACATTAAACCGGGCATTTCTGCCTCTGCTAATGTGATTTCTTTACGGCCCCAATTGGCCAATCCAATATCTTTTACCTTGTAAGGTACATAGGGTAGGGGATTTGCGCTCATAGTCTTTTTTTATTTTTACTTTCGTAT
>TARA_B110000503_G_scaffold92126_1_pt1 | contig 19739 bp, 9 predicted proteins | sample TARA_B110000503 | Tara Oceans TARA_B110000503 (sample SAMEA4397472) | marine metagenome | biome: Polar Biome; feature: [SRF] surface water layer (ENVO:00010504); material: water (ENVO:00002006), including particulate matter (ENVO:01000060) such as... | depth 5 m | reverse complement strand
TCTAACGTTTGCAGACGGTGGTTGTGATCCAATCGTATCTGAGTGTGCTTTAGTAAACATTGGTGAAATTCCTGTTATTGATGACATAGAAGAAACCATATGTTCGGGAACATCTTTTTCGGTACTTCCAATAGATGGTGGCGGTGTTAATGGAACTGATATTGTCCCAATTGCAACAGAATATTCATGGACTGTTAATGCATCAACTTTTGTTACAGGTGCTAGTGCAGGAGGCCCAGCGTTATCCATTTCACAAACACTTGAAAACACAACTAATACCCCACAAACTGTAACCTATACGGTTACGCCAACATCCACAGCGATAGGGAATTGTGAAGGGGAAACATTTGATGTTATTGTAACCGTGAATCCAACGCCAACCATAGTAGACAAAACATTAGTGGTGTGTTCCTCAGATCCAATTAGTTGGACACTGCCTGATTCAGATGGTGTAGGAGGAACTGATATTATACCAGTAAATACAACCTATAGTTGGACTTTTGTAGATAATTCAAATGTAACTGGAGAATCTTCTGGAGGACCTTCAAGTGTATTATCTCAGGTGCTTATCAATAATGTACACACCTCACAAGATGTAATTTATCAGCTCACACCAATTTCTAGTTTGGGTTGTGAAGGGATACCTTTCATACTAACAGTGACTGTTGATCCAGTACCGCTTATTGCAGACAAATCAACAGAAATTTGTAGCGAAGAAACGTTTACAATTGATCCACAGAATAATTTACCGACGGAAATTGTTCCTGCAAATACACTTTATACTTGGGTGGTTGTTTCGCCCCCACCAACATCGGACCTTTTTGGTTGGTCAGATATAACGGTGGGACAATCGACCATTAGTCAAACATTGACTAATAATCTTCCAATCGCTCAAACGCTCACCTATTTGGTCACTCCAACAAGTGGTACGTGTGAGGGTAGTACATTTGAAATCGAAGTAACTATATTACCAACGCCAGATGTGACTATCTCTGTTGCTACACAAACAGAATGTAGCGGTGAAACTTTTGCTTCTGTTGAATTCACATCTTCTGTAGCGGGTACAATTTTTGAATATACGCTTCAAAATACAACAGTACCTGCACAAATTCAGGGGTATGAATTCAATATAACAGGGACTGGAAATTTTCCATCTCTAATTTTAACTAATGGTTTGCTAGATCCGTATACGCTTGTTTATTTAGTGACTCCAGCTATAGGTTCAACATCTAGCAGTTCCGATTGTTTAGGAACAGCTGAGTTATTTGAGATAACAATCAATCCAAGCCCAGAACTATTGTCTAGTCAATTAGATCAAGAAGTATGTAGTTTTGAAACAACTCTAGCAGTAAGCTTAACATCGCCGACTCCAAATGTAGACATCCAATGGGAGACAGTTGTGCCAACAGGCTTGTTGGGAGTTAATTTAACAAATGGGACCAATCAAATTCCTGCCTATACTTTAGAAAACATATTGGAAACCCCAATAGATTTAGTTTTCACTGCTGTTGCAACAACTCAGGGAGCCGCTATTTGTGAAGGTCCAGAATTCACTTACACCATTACGATTAATCCAACTGCAAAAATTGATCTAATTTCTGATCAAACGATATGTAGCCGTTACCCTTTTGATGATGTGCCAATTAGCTCACCGAATACACCCATTGGATCTCTTACCTATTCATGGGAAGTTACTGCTTCAGGTCCAAATTTGAGTGGTTTCACTACGAGTTCAGTTGGAGTACTTCCAATATCAACTCCAATTACTGGAGAGACGATCTTTAATACTAATAGTGTAGCAGAAGATTTGGTGTATACGTTAACTCCTTTCTTTAATGGTTGTCCTGGAAATACACAGACTTTTACTATTACTGTTGATCCCACGCCAGAAATTTTTGCGATGAGTGAAACTATATGTAGCGAAGACACATTTGATGTATCACCAATTAATGGAAACCCAACGGTTGCAACGATTGTTCCTCTAGGAACGACTTATTCTTGGACGGTTAGTACTAATCCTGATATTGACGGAGAGAGTGCTGGAACAGGAGCATCGATTTCTCAAATGTTAACGAACGATTCTAATGTAACTCAAACGGTTGTTTATACAGTAACTCCAACGTCAGATCAAGGTTGTGTTGGTCCTACATTTGAACTTACGGTTACAGTAGAGCCTCGTCCAATTATTTCAGACAAAACAGATGCTATTTGTAGTGGAGAAGCGTTTACACTTGCTCCTTCCGATAACTCACCTGTAGAAATTGTTCCTGTAAATACCTTGTATTCTTGGACTATAGCGCCAGGAGTGGATCTAGCAGATCTCACAGGGTACAGCGCAGAAAATAATCAGCCACTTATTAGTCAGACACTATTTAATACGTCGGACGATTCCAAAACAATTACTTATGTTGTAACTCCAAATGCAGGTAATTGTCCAGGAGCTACTTTTGAGCTGGTTGTTACCGTCAGTCCACGTCCATTTATTGAGGATGTTGTTGATATTATTATTTGTAGTGAAGATACTTTTGAAGTGGCTCCAATTACTGGAATTCCAAATAATAATATCATTGTACCAGCTGGAACTACATACACTTGGACGGTTATTGATAATCTTGATGTCGTTGGAGAGAGTAATGAATCCGTACCACAACCGTCAATTTCTCAAACGTTAACCAATGAGACTTCAGCGATTCAAACTGTCATCTATACTGTGACGCCGCTTTCCGCGGGTTGTCAAGGACCTCCATTTGATATAGTTGTAACGGTTAAACCACGTCCGTTTATCCTTAGTGGGCCAGATACACAAGACACCCAATGTAGTGGAAATCCATTCGTAGTTTTACCTCAGGATGGGATTCCTACAGCAACTACTTTGGTTCCCGTAGGCACCACCTATACATGGGTCATTCCAATTAATAATTTGAATTTGACAGGGCAAACATTAATTCAAAATGTGCCACAAACTGAAATTAGTGAAACATTATCCAATATAACTAATATCAATCAGCAAATCACGTACATAGTTACTCCTGAAGCAGACGGTTGTGATGGTCCATCATTTGAAGTTGTAATAACGATTGAACCTACTCCAGTAATCCCTGATGTTATTCAGATTTTATGTGATGAAGAAAATTATGTTCTGAGTCCGGTAAATGGGGTTGAGCCGGATGCGTTTACAATTGTGCCAGATCTAACTTTATATTCATGGGGAGCACCAGTACTTAGTAATCCTAATATTACAGGCTGGACTACAGGCACAGATGAAGCTTTTTTTGATACCGGTATTTTAGAAAATGGAACGACTGTTATTCAGACAGTCACATTTACAGTGACACCTAATTACTACACGCCTTCAAATCTTACAGCCCCGCAGTGTGTAGGTGAAGACTTTACAGTGACAATAACCTTAAAGCCCTCACCAGAGATTAATGAAGTGATAACAAATATAGCTTGTAGCTATAGTAATCCTTTATGCGATGCAAGTATTGATATTAGTCCTGTCGGTCTCGCACCGTTTACTTTTAATTGGACTTCGGTTGAAGGTAACCCAATAGCAGACCCAACCGCTGAGGATTTAGTAGACCTATGTCCTGGGACGTATGAGTTAGCAATTACAGATTTCACTGGGTGTACTTATTTATATAATTATCAAATTGTTCCACCGACACCAGTAGATTTTAACTTAGTTTCTTTAATTGATATTTCATGTAACAATGTAGATGTACCTCCTTGTGACGGCTTTATAGAATTGAGTTTATCTGGAGGTACACTTCCATACAACTCTATTGAATGGTATGGCCAAACAGACCCTACTTCTGATGTTTTCGATTTAGGCCCATTTACCAGTACGGCTAATCCACTTCAGCTATTAAACGCTTGCGAGGGGAGATACCAATTGAAAGTACAGGATGCGAATAATTGTCAGTTTGTATCTGATATTTATACGATTCAACAATTAAATACCCCTATAACTTTTGTTGATACGGTCTCTAATTATAACGGTTTCAATATAGATTGTTTTGGAGCTAATACGGGGTCGATTACGGTAGATTTAGATGGAGGGTCAGGGTTTTATGATTATACTTTTGAAAAAAATTCACCACCTATTGGAACTCCGCAAACAGGAACTTTAAACACAGCTCCCGCTAGCGTTACTTTTAGTTTTTTAACTGCTGGAGATTACACCTTAACGGTCGTTGATCCAAATTGTCCTTTTGACATTGTGATATTATATACATTAACCGAACCAACAGATCTGGCAGTTACAGCAACTCTGATTACTCCTGTAGCTTGTTTTGGAGGTTTAGCGACTTATGATGTTACAGCTATTGGAGGCTTGCCACCATATACAGGAACTGGTATTATCACAGTCCCAAGTGGAACGGTAACATTTGATGTAACTGACACGAATGGGTGTAATGATAGCTTTACAACAACAGTTACAGAACCCACTGAGATTACATCTACATCCCTAGTAACTGACGCACTTTGTTTTGGTGATTTAGGTAGTTTAGAAATCACTCCTAATGGAGGAACAGGGATTTTGACTGTGTCTCTCTTTGATGCTACAAATATTTTTATGAGTAGTCAAATAACAACTCCTGGTATTGCTGTCCAGTTTAATGAACTAGCAGGTACTTATTTCTATACTGTAGAAGATGCTAATGGTTGTGTAACGAATCCGATAGTAGTTGCTATAGATGAACCTGCACTACTTGAAGTAACCAGTGTTGTTGGAATAGACCCGGATTGTAATTCGACTCCTGCATGGGCTTTTAATAATGGGTCTATTTGTATTACAATTATTGGGGGTACCAATCCATTTCCTGTGGGAGCTGGATGGGTTGATAATGGCGGCGGAAATTGGTGCTTAACTGGACTGTCCGCTGGCACGTATCTTATTGATGTTACTGATATTAATGGGTGTCCATTGTTTACGATAATTCCGGACGTTATATTAACGAGACCTCCACAAATCACAGCCTTTTTTAAAGATTCTCTTGAAATAGATTGTGCTTCGGACACCGCAACACAAACCAATTTTATATTTGTAAATGGTGGCGTTCCCCCTTATGAAATTACTTGGTCCGGTGGTGTATGGGACCCTTTAACTCAGCAATTAATGGAAACTTCTGTTGGAGGTAATTATACGGCATTTGTAAATGATCAGTATGGGATTGCCAATGGGTGTCCTCCGATAGCATTTCCTCTAGATCCTATTGTGTTCTTTGAATTTGGAATTTCAGACTTTACTCTCTCTTCCTCAAATAGTAGTTTTTGTGGAGTTTATTCTATTAACGATCCTGTGAATTTTCAAAACACATCTACAGGAGATATTGTTAATTTCACATGGAACTTTGGAGATGGCTCACCATTGCTAAGTGGGGTTGATGCTCCTTCCCATATATATGACACTTTGGGAACTTATACGATAGAGTTATCCGTAGAAGACATCTATGGCTGTTTTGACACATTTTCCGAAACGATTGAAGTCACTAAAGGCTATGAAATAATTTTACCAACGGCATTTACTCCAAACGGAGACGGAATTAATGAAACAATCCGACCTGTTTTCAATTGTATGACGACCTTGAAGATGAGTATTTATGATACCTGGGGGTCCTTACTTTACGTAGAGTCTGGAGACTCTATTTATGGATGGGATGGAACTATAGATGGTAACCCAGCTGAAAACGGTAATTATATTATTGTTGTAATCGCTGAGACATTTAATGGAAATGTAATTGAAATGAATGGCCCAATAACCTTAATTAAATAAGATATTAAGATGAAAAAATATATTGTAATACTAACGTTACTTTCATTTGTTAAAGTATTTGCTCAGGATCCAATTCATACACAATTTTTTATGATCCCTGAAACCTTGAGCTCTAGTTTTACTGGAGCTAAGAAGTCCACTAGGGCTGGAATTATCCATCGCACACAGTGGCCTGGTTTAAATTTTAGTTTAAACACTCAATTTGCTTTTGTAGATAACTGGTTTGAAGAGGTCAATAGCGGGATAGGAATTAGTGTGCTTAATCATCAGGAAACGACCACTCGTTATAATTTCACACAAGTCAACTTAAATTATGCATACCAATTTTCTATTTCTGAAGAATGGAATGCAAGACCGAGTATTTCCTTCGGCTATGGCTCTAAGGATTTTGGTTTTCAAAATTTACTATTAGAAGATCAAATTAATATCTTTAGTGGTATTATTAATAATACGTCAATTGATCCTATAGAGCTAAACGAGTCTGTAAGGTTTGTTGATTTTAGTGCTTCTGTTCTTTTTAATAACGAGAACTCCTGGGTTGGTTTAACTTTTAAACACTTAAATAAGCCTAATATTTCAATGCAGTTTGATGGTCAAGATAATTTAGAAATGTTCATGTCATTACATGGATCTGTTTACATACCAACCGGTGGCTATAGAAATAATGACAACAAGCTATTTGTGCTCGCAAATGCGATGCAACAAGGGGCCTATAATCGTTTTGATTTAGGGGCTAAATATCAAATGGATGATTTTTCGTTCGCGCTTTTAGCAGCCACGAACCCTAACAAAGTGGATCCTAATAGTCATCTATTGACTTCCATAAATGCTTTTATGGGATTAGATTGGGAAGGCTTTAGATTTGGATATTCCTATGATTTTAATATGACAGAAATTGGAAAAACGGGAGGGGTTTATGAACTTTCTATTTCTTATGATTTCTTTAATAATGCTGATTGTTTTGGCTGTCCAGATTATTAAATAGTTTTAGTTTAAATCATATTCTGTATTGTAATATAATTAGTAATATTGCTTAGTCGATAATGCATATTGATTCAGAGCAATAAAATTATGAAACCCCACTCTCAATTGTCAATAGTGATCCCTGTTTTCAATGAAGAGGGTTCCATAATACGATTGGTTATATCCATAGCAAATGCGCTTAAAGACTATAGCTATGAACTCATTTTTGTAGATGATTGTTCTACCGATTTGACGGTTTCTATAATAAATTCGCTTGAAGATTCCCGGATTAATCTTATTGCTTTTGATCAGAATAATGGTCAAAGTTCAGCGCTTGCTGCAGGTATTAAATTTGCGACTGGAACTTATGTAGTCACATTGGATGGTGATTTCCAGAATGACCCTTCTGACATTCCAAAAATGATCCGTTTGATTTCTAAGGAAGATTTAGATATGGTGATTGGCTTTCGTCAGAATCGACAAGACCCGTTACTTAAGACAATTCCATCTAAAATTGCCAATTTTATAATAAGAATCACGACTCAACTTCAAATAACAGATTCTGGATGCGCATTAAAGGTGATGACTTCCAAAACAGCAAAAAACATTCCATTACACGGAGAACTACATAGGTTTATGGCATTGAACGCACATATTAATGGCGCCCGAATAAAAGAAATTCCTATCATTCACCATCCACGAACCCAGGGCGTTTCTAAATATGGGTTGGGCAGAACCTTTAAAGTGTTAAAAGACCTAAGTGTGATCCTTATTAAGCATAAAATATTAAAGTGCTAACGCAATAGTCATATCATTTGAAACAAACGGCTTGTTTCGAAAATTAATAGTAATTTTAAAGTCTAAATTATTAAATGCCGTTACCAATTAAAATAATAGAATGCCCAAGAGATGCCATGCAGGGCATTAAGGCGTTTATTCCCACAGCTCAAAAGGTTCAGTATCTTCAGTCTTTACTAAGAGTTGGTTTTGATACCATTGATTTTGGTAGTTTTGTGTCTCCTAAAGCCATTCCCCAAATGGTGGATACTGAAAAGGTTCTGTCTCAGCTAGACCTAAGCAAGACCTCGAGTAAATTATTGGCTATTGTCGCAAATAGCCGTGGCGCATTAGCCGCTGCATCTCACAAAGAAATTGACTTTTTAGGATATCCGTTTTCTATTTCTGAGAACTTTCAGATGCGAAACACTCACAAAACAATCAAAGAGTCCATAGACACATTGCAGGACATTTTATCAATAGCGGATGCTCATGACAAACGTTTAGTTGTGTATCTATCTATGGCGTTTGGCAATCCTTATGGAGATCCTTGGAATGTTGATATAGTAGGGGAGTGGACCCAACGATTAAATGCGATGGGTGTAGAAATTTTATCCTTAAGTGATACAATAGGAAGTTCAACTCCAGACTCTATCTCCTATTTGTTTACAAACTTAATCCCTGCCTATAACCACATTGAGTTTGGAGCCCACTTACACACAAATCCTTTACATTGGCATTCCAAAGTGGAAGCTGCCTACAATGCTGGATGTGTAAGGTTTGATGGTGCCATTCAAGGGTTTGGGGGGTGTCCAATGGCGAAGGATCAACTTACAGGTAATATGCCAACAGAAAAGTTACTTTCTTATTTTACAGCTCAAAAAGCCCCGCTACAACTCAATGCACTTAGCTTTGAAAGTGCCTATAATGAGGCTACAAAGATTTTTTCAGTATACCATTAAAAAAAAGGAGCTATGAATTAGATCACAGCTCCTTTTTGTTTTAGAATTTGAACTCTATTCCTCCGTATATACCAAAAGGATGTCCAGGTCTTAGTCCGGCCGGAACCTTGGCAACTGCATAGGTTTTATCAAGTGCGTTTATGATTTTGGAAGTAAGACTTACTGTCTTTGAAATGTGGTACTTACCAGAGAAATCGATAATAAAATTAGATTGAATGCCGTTGTCTTCATTGACACTGTCTGCTGATGCGATTGTTTTAAAAGCTCCATTTAAGCGGCCTCCTATGCTAAACTCATATCTAGCATGTTCTAATGTGATTGATGTGTTAAATTGATGCTTAGCAATATAAGGCAACTCATCTCCTTTGTTGACCTCTCCCCATAAGCCATCATCACTTCCAAAACTATTTAAAAACGCTGTATCTGTAAATGTGTAACCGAATGAAATTGGTAGTGCGTACGAAGTATTGTTTTTTAATAAGTCATAATTTAAAAGTAATTCAATTCCTTTTACTTGGACCTCACCTGCGTTAAATTGCTCTAAGGAGCCAGTACCTCCAGAGGCTGCTAAATCACTTCCCAGTAAGTTGCTGTAGTCATTGTAAAACCCAATAACTTCACCACGCAACCCATTTATATTAAATCGAGAGCCTAATTCATAGTTAATACTTTCTTCGGATTCTTGTCCAGCTTGATTTCCTGGAGGTGAAAACCCTTTATGGATTCCTCCAAAAATAGAAGTTACATTATTTACTGTGTAATTGAACCCCATTCCTGGAATAAAAATGGCGACTTTATTTTCTCTGGATGTTAGGTTAGCGCCCGTTCTTGAGGGATCACTAGTTCCAAAATTATCTCTAGCCAATTCAATATTTTCGTAGCGTAAGCCAGGAGTTAGAGTCAGATTATTGAATTTTAATTTGTAGAGGACAGAGGCTGCAAATGCAGTCGCACTACTAATTCGGTTTGCATCACTTCCTGGATTTCCTTGAGTGGTTAACATCATGTTCCCGTTTGTCATGCGATAACCATCTTTCCACTGAAAACGATCTTCTTCATCGTAATGGTAACGCAATCCAATTTCTAAATCATGAAATACAGTGGCGCTTTCCCAGTGGTAATCTAACTTTGTTTGAATCCCTTTAGAAATATAAGTTCTATTGTTTGCTTTTAAGACTAACGCATCTGCTTCAGAGTCCTCGGATCCATTGACAATATCCATATAAGCAAGATGGTCTTGCGGTGCTTCTAAAATGGATGCAATTCCAACTTTTTCAGAATTTAATACCACATCATTAAGTTTATACCAATTTCTTGAAAACTCATTATAATATGCGTTGGTTGTTATTTTGAAATTTTCAGATACATCAACCTTATGAGTAATCATATATTGTAGATGGTCATTGGTCATTTTATCTTTTTGAGATCCTGCATATCTATCAAAAGGACTTTTATTAAAATCTTCAGTTGTTAATCCTAAATAGGTTTCATTTGAAGTTTCATCTGAATACTGAAATTTAAATTCAACAGATTGCTTCAACCAGGCCTCTTGTTTGCTGTTTAATCTGAATTTAGCAACAACATCGTTTTTGTCAAAGCCTGTGTTGCTTTCCATTGGTAGATTTTTAAATCCATTTGAATTCATGTTTAAACAGTCTACAGAATAACCAAATACAGATTTAGAGTCTCCAATTTTTATATGAGTTTGTCCAGTGTTAAAACTACCATAGCTTGATTTAAAGCTCCCTTTGAAACGATTAGGGATTTGTGTGCTTACTAAATTAAGCGCTCCACCAGTTGTAAAAGGACCATATTGAATTTGACTGCTTCCTTTTAAAATTTCCACAGCTTGCATTCTAGCCACTGAAGGAAAGTAATACGCAGCTGGAGCACTGTATGGAGCTGGAGCGATTAGCACCCCGTCTTCCATAATTGATATTTTAGCACTTCTTTCAGGAGATGACCCTCTCAAGCTAATGTTTGGACGCAATCCAAATCCATCTTCCTCATAAATATTAACCCCAGGCACTGCCCTCAATACTCGGTTGATGTCAGTATGTGAAAACCGCTCTAGATCTTCTGTGGATAGATAGAAAGAGGACCCAGTTCGGTTTTTAGCTTCGTATTTACTACCAAAGATAACTTGTGAGTTTATAAATACTTGATCTAGTTTTTGGACTGAATCTACGGCTGTTTGATTTGATTCTTGACTGTTTAATATTCCTACCAAAAACAGAGTGATAATTTTGATTGTACTTTTCATTTTATTTAGACTGATTAAAAATAACATTAATTTCAGCTGCAAAGTTACAAACCTATTTTGCTTTCACAAAGTTTATTTAGAATAAATAAAAATAATATTCACAATCTGTTAGTAATCATAATGTTATCTTTATTAAAATTACTTATTTACGCATTAAAATCAAAAAAAGAGTCCCCTTTTTTGATTGATTTTTTATTTAATCCTATTAAAAAATATTAAATTTTTTATGCTTTATTCATTTAAAAAAACCTTAAATTTGTATGCAATTATAAGCTATTTGCTATGAATGCACATCTATCCAAAATTGTCGGCGAAGGCCTTACTTACGACGACGTCCTTTTAATACCAGCATACTCTGAAATTTTACCTAGAGATGTCAGTATTAAATCAAAATTTACAAAAAATATTTCCTTAAACGTTCCTATCAGTTCGGCTGCAATGGACACTGTTACTGAAAGTAAAATGGCGATTGCCATGGCACGCGAAGGCGGGATAGGCGTTTTGCATAAAAACATGACGATTGAGCAACAGGCTATAAAAGTCAGGAAAGTGAAGCGTGCTGAAAGTGGTATGATTATCGATCCAGTGACCCTGCCAATGGATGCCATTGTTAGGGATGCTAAAAACAGCATGAAAGAACACAGTATAGGAGGTATTCCAATTATAGACGAAGATGGGTATCTTAAAGGGATTGTTACAAATCGAGATTTACGATTTGAAAAAGAAGACAATCGTCCAATTACTGAAATCATGACCTCTGAAGGATTAGTCACAACAGCTGAAGGAACTTCCTTGCAGCAAGCCGAGGTTATTCTTCAGAAACAAAAAATTGAGAAGCTCCCAGTAGTCGATGCGAATTTTAAATTAGTGGGTTTAATCACCTTTAGAGACATTACAAAATTAACCCAGAAGCCCATATCAAATAAAGACCAATACGGACGATTACGTGTTGCTGCTGCTATTGGAGTGACTCCCGATGCTGTAGAACGAACAAGAGCACTCGTGAAATCTGGAGTAGATGCGGTTATTATCGATACTGCTCACGGACATACTAAAGGAGTTGTGACTGTTTTAAAATCAATTAAAGCTAATTTTCCTGACTTAGATGTGGTGGTAGGGAATATTGCGACTGCCGAAGCAGCCAAGTATTTAGCCGAAGCGGGAGCTGACGCTGTAAAGGTAGGTATTGGACCCGGATCCATTTGCACAACACGTGTGGTTGCAGGTGTCGGATTCCCACAGTTTTCAGCTGTACTAGAAGTTGCTGCAGCCCTAAAAGGAACAGGGGTTCCTGTGATTGCTGATGGGGGTATACGTTATACAGGAGATATACCAAAAGCGTTAGCAGCTGGAGCAGACAGTGTCATGTTGGGGTCTCTTCTTGCAGGCACCAAAGAATCACCAGGTGAAACGATTATATATGAAGGTCGTAAATTTAAATCCTATAGAGGTATGGGATCTGTTGAAGCGATGAAAGAAGGTAGTAAAGATCGTTACTTTCAAGATGTTGAAGATGATATTAAAAAACTGGTCCCTGAAGGGATCGTTGGACGAGTACCATATAAAGGAGACCTTTTTGAAAGTATCCACCAATTTATAGGGGGTCTTCGTGCAGGTATGGGGTACTGTGGCGCAAAAGATATAGAAACTCTTAAAGAGAAGGGGCAATTTGTAAAAATAACATCATCTGGGATTAGCGAAAGTCACCCTCATAATGTAATGATTACAAAAGAAGCACCTAACTATTCTAGATAGGGTCCGTAAAATTTATTTTCCCTAGAGTGATATACCCTTGGATTCTACTTTAGAATTAGTATTTTTGTGTTCAATCAAAAATCATAATATGAAAAACGCTCTTATTTTACTTTTTTTACTTTTGCTTCCCGTTAGTTTTTTAAGTGCTCAGGTATCTGAATCTGAGGTGTTGTTAACTATTTCAGAGGAACCAGTTTTAGCAAGTGAATTTATTCGGGTTTATAATAAAAATTTAAATTTAGTTCAGGATGATTCACAAAAAGAAGTGGAGTCTTACTTGGAACTTTTTATAAATTATAAATTAAAACTAGCAGAAGCAAGATCTCTACGGTATGATAAAGATCCGATTTATCTAAAGGAATTAAAGTCTTATAAAAATCAACTCACTCAAAACTACTTAACAGATAAAAATGTTACAGACGATTTAGTTTTAGAGGCTTATGACCGCACCCTTAACGAAGTAAAAGCTCAACATATCCTAGTTCGTATTGAAGAGTTTGAGACAGACACCCTGCAAGCATATACCCAAATACAGGCACTTCAAGGACGACTGATCAACGAAGATTTTGAGTCTTTAAAAAAAGAAATTCATGATGGTAAATCTGTTTTTGTAGAGGATTTAGGCTTTTTTACAGCCTTTAAAATGTTGTATAACTTTGAGACGGCCGCATTTTCAACAAAAGTAGGAGAGGTTTCAAACCCGTTCCGAACCAAATACGGATTTCATGTGGTTAAAGTTTTGCAAAAAAGAAAATCTAAAGGGCAGGTTAGTGTAGCTCACATCATGATCGCAAATACTCAAAAAGACACCACGCTAGTTGCCAAAGACCGAATCCAGGAATTACATCGACTGCTACTTCAAGGCGAAAATTTTGGAAGTCTTGCCAAACAGTTTTCAGATGATAAGAGCTCTTCAATGCGTAATGGCGAGTTAAAACCCTTCAAGTCAGGACAAATAAATTCAGCTACATTTGAATCCACCGCCTTTAATCTAAAAGAAAAAGGAGATATTTCGGAGCCGATTCAGACCCAATTTGGATGGCATATTCTAAAATTAATTGATAAAAAAGCGGTAGAAGAGTTTGATAAATTAAAATCAGATTTAGAAAACCAAGTTCGTAAAGACTCACGCTCTCAACTTGTTAAAGCGAAAATGCTAGATAAACTTCTTTCAGAATATCAACTCACTGGAGTAAATCCTAACTTATTACTACTTCAAGATAATGTTACATATGATAGTTCCAATAAAACATGGGGGTTATCCAATCAAATTATCGAATCAAAACCGTTCTTAACAATCCAAAACAAATCCTATTCATTTAGTGATTTCATAGATTTTGTAAACAAAAATAAAAAGTCAATTAATAAAAATTGGTCCATAGAGTTTAGTATTGACAAGCAGTACAAATTATTTTTAGAGCAGTCTGTATTTCAGTATAAGAAAGATAACCTTGAAAATGAAAATCAAGATTTCGCCAATATCTTAAATGAATATAGAGAAGGCTTGTTGTTATTTGAATTGATGCAAGACAAAATATGGGAAGGGGCTAAGAACGACAGCATAGGGTTGAACGCTTTTTATAGCACAAACAAAGAAAACTATGTATGGCCTGAAAGAGTGGTGGGGTCGGTAGCTCGATCTTCAAATGCTAAAAACATCAAAAAGGTTCGAAAATTATGGTCCAAGAATAAATCGAATCAAGAGATAGATGAATTGCTTAACAAGAGAAAGCAGAATGTTATGTTTTCAAATGGAGAATTTGAATTAGGAAAATCCCCTTTGCCGGAAAGTTTCACTTTTAGAGATAAGTCAACCATTTCTAAAGTTATTAAAGAAAACAACAGCTTTTTTAGTGTTAATGCCAAAGAATTAAAGCCTCAATCTCAAAAAACATTAGAGGAAGCCAAAGGGCAGCTTATTTCTGATTATCAAACTAAATTAGAGGCCCAATGGGTTTTAGAACTAAAATCTAAATTTGAGGTTAAAGTAAATAAAGATGTACTTCAAAAAGTTAACACTATAATTTCTAAATAAGTTTGAACTATTTTAATAGAATCTTAATCGTCTTCTTTTTTGGTTTAGTTGCATGTGATTTACCTGCAGTCAAAACCCAAAAAGAGCCATTGGCAAGGGTCAATGACGCTCTGTTGTATAAAGAGGCTATTGATTTTGGCTTTATTGAAGGCAGAACAGCTTCAGATAGTATTCTATTTGTTCAAAACATCATTAATGACTGGGCTACAACACAATTACTGATTGATGGCGCAATCTTAAATTTAAATGAAGAGACTCAAGTTGACTTTGAGCAACTAGTGCAGCAATACAAAAGTGATCTTTATACTTCCGCCTATGTTGAAGCTTTGGTGAGTCAAAACTTAGACACATTAGTCTCAGACCAAGAACTGCAAGAGGTTTATCTTTCGAATAAACAGCTTTTCATTCTTAAAGACGACTTATTAATGTTGAGGTACATAAATGTTAACGCTTCAGTATCCAATTTAAAAGAAGTTAAAAAGCGCTTTAAACGCTTTAGTTATCAAGATAAAATTCTATTAGACTCTATGTCAATTCAGTTCAATTCTTTTTATTTGAATGATTCAATTTGGATTAAATCAGAACAGGTGGTTTCTAAAATTAAACCCCTAGAATTAGGTTTTAATAAAGTACTGTTAAAAAAACCAAATTTTATACAGATCAAAGATTCTTTAGGGTTATATTTGATGCAAATAAATCAAGTTTTAGAGCGTGGCCGTCCGGCTCCTATTCAGTATGTTTCACCAACTTTAAAACAGATCGTAATCAATAATCGAAAATTAAAACTCATCAGAAAACTTAAAAGTGATATAGTTAATGATGCCATTAAAAATAAAAAATTTGAAATTTATAAATAATAGTTACGTTTTAGTCTTTGTTTTTTCAGCCTCTTTTTCTTCGTATTCGCAGGAAATTATAGAAGATTCAGTTGCAGATTCATCTGAATCACCAGAAACAGTTGTCGTCGATTCTATCCAGCAACGAGTCAAAATCGACGGTGTGGCGGCGGTTATAGGCGATTTTGTCATCCTAGATTCTGACATAGACAAGCAGTTTATGCAACTAGAAGCTGGAGGGATCTCTACCGATGATATTACGCGTTGTCAGCTTTTTGGAAAACTTTTAGAAGACAAACTTTATATACACCATGCGATTCAAGATAGTATTGAAGTAAACGACACAGAAATTAGATCTAATGTAGACCAGCAGTTAGCAGGATTTGCCGAACAAATAGGCTCAATGGATAAACTTGTAGCCTATTACAAAAAGTCATCTGAACAAGAACTTAGGGATGAAATGTTTGAGTTAAACAAGAATGGTCAAATGGCAACCATGATGCAGCAAAGTGTTATTAAAGATCTAGAAGTTACACCTGAAGAAGTTCGTCAATTTTTCAATAAAATAGACCCTAGTGAGCGCCCAATGTTTGGTACTGAATTACGAATTGCTCAAATTGTTGTAATTCCCGAAACTACAAAAGATGAAGTTGATAAAGTAGTCAAACGCTTAAATGAGTTTCGTGCGGATGTTTTAGATAATGGTGCTAGTTTCACTACCAAAGCTGTTTTGTACACTGAAGACCCTGGGTCCAAAAGAACAGGTGGGAAATACACCCTTAATAGAAAAAGACCACAGATGGCCAAAGAATTTAGAGAAGTTGCCTTTTCGTTACAAGAAGGAGAAGTCTCAAAACCTTTTAAAACTGATTTTGGTTATCACATAATTCAATTAGAAAAAATTAGAGGACAAGAATTTGATATACGTCATATCTTATTAATACCTAAAGTCACTAACGAAGCTATTAATTCAGCTAAAGAAAAACTTGAGAAAGTTAGACAGCGTATTGTAGCCGGAGATATTAGCTTCGAAGACGCGGCAAGAGAAGCTAGTGATGAAAAAGAAACTAAGTTTGATGGTGGTCAACTTAGGAATCCAGAGACTCAAGATTATAACTTTGAACTAACAAAAATGGACCCCGAATTTTACTCCCAAATAGAGAGCTTAGAGGACAATGAAATTAGTCCTGTAATTAAAGACGGAGATCGAGTTAATCCGATTAAATTTAAAATTGTAACCGTCACAAATCGAATAAATGAGCACGAGGCTAATTTTGCGCAAGATTATTTAAAAATCAAAGATCTTGCCCTTCAAGAAAAACAACTTAATGCCGTTTCTAAGTGGCAAGAAGAAAAAATAATGGATACTTATATTAAAATTAATGGAGAGTTACGTTCATGTGATTTTAATAGTAACTGGTTTAAAATTAAATAAATAGTTAATGTCAGATGTTTCATCTTTAAAACTTCAGCTAGAAAAGTACCAGGCTTTAAAAAAAGAAATTTCAAAAGTCATTGTTGGACAAGACGTTGTTATTGATCAAATATTAATATCAATATTTTCAGGAGGCCATTCTTTGTTGGTTGGTGTTCCAGGTTTAGCCAAAACACTAATGGTTAACACTATAGCCAAGGCGCTTGGTTTAGATTTTAAACGCATTCAGTTTACTCCTGACTTAATGCCTAGTGATATTCTTGGAAGTGAAATATTAGATCACGACCGTAAATTTAAGTTTATTAAAGGTCCTATTTTTTCTAATATATTGCTAGCTGACGAAATCAATCGAACCCCTCCCAAAACACAAGCAGCATTGCTAGAGGCTATGCAAGAAAGATCTGTAACTATCGCGGGACATCATTATAGCTTAGATGCCCCTTATTTTGTGTTGGCCACCCAAAACCCGATTGAACAAGAAGGCACTTACCCTTTACCTGAGGCCCAATTAGACCGTTTTATGTTTTCCATTAACTTGACCTACCCCACTTTTGAAGAAGAGGTACAGGTTGTCAAGTTAACAACAGCTACAGCTCAGTCTCAAGTCGATGTTGTTTTTTCTGCAGAAGAAATTTTAGAATTTCAAAGCTTGATTAGAAAAATACCAGTAGCCGATAACGTAATTGATTACGCCGTCAAGATGGTTGGTAAATCACGTCCAGCTTCAAATGAAGCAACCCCGCTAGTAAAGCAATATGTGGATTGGGGCGCAGGACCTAGAGCCTCTCAAAATCTTATTTTAGCAGCAAAAACAAATGCAGTTATCAATAATAAATTATCACCAGATATTGAAGATGTCCAGTCTGTCGCAAAGGGCATCTTAAGACATAGAATTATTAAGAACTATAAGGCAGAATCAGATGGAATTACTACAGAATCCATTATTGAAAATTTATTTTAAAATCACTTTAACTACATTATTCTCTATTTCCATCTTTCATCGTTGCTAATTGTTTATTGCTTCAGTGGTTTTCCTGCCATTAATTAAATTTTAGTGTTCCAAGTGTGTTAATCCCCTTTTATTTCAATATAATTTTATTTAATTCGTACTTTTACGAATGATTATCACGAAATAAAATTATTAATTATTATGGCTTTCGATATAAATATTATTAAAGAAGTGTACCGTCAAATGCCGGGGCGCATCGAAAAGGCACGTCAACTCGTTGGACGTCCACTTACGTTATCTGAAAAAATTCTTTACAGTCACCTTTGGGATGACAATACTACAAAAGCATATCAGCGTGGAAAAGATTATGTAGATTTTGCCCCTGATAGAATTGCCTTACAAGATGCAACGGCTCAAATGGCGTTATTGCAGTTTATGCAAGCGGGTAAAAGTAAGGTCGCAGTACCTACCACGACACACTGTGATCATTTAATTCAAGCAAAAAATGGAGCTGGAACCGATTTGCAAAGTGCTTTGAACACGAGTAATGAAGTTTTTAATTTTTTAGAATCAGTCTCAAATAAATACGGCTTAGGATTTTGGAAACCGGGTGCTGGTATTATTCATCAAGTGGTCTTAGAAAATTATGCATTCCCTGGTGGAATGATGATTGGAACCGATTCACATACCGTGAATGCGGGCGGATTGGGAATGATTGCCATTGGCGTTGGAGGGGCAGATGCTGTAGATGTAATGGCCGGAATGGCTTGGGAGCTTAAATTCCCAAAATTAATAGGTGTAAAGTTAACTGGAAAACTTTCTGGTTGGACAGCTCCAAAAGATGTGATTTTAAAAGTCGCAGGAATTGTTTCCGCAAAAGGAGGAACTGGAGCCGTTGTAGAATATTTTGGTGAAGGTGCTATCGGAATGTCTTGTACAGGAAAAGGAACTATTTGTAATATGGGAGCAGAAATAGGAGCAACCACCTCTACTTTTGGGTATGACGAATCAATGGAACGTTATTTGCGTGCTACTGATAGAGCAGACGTTGCAGATGCTGCAAATACAGTTAAAGAACATTTAACTGGAGATGCTGAAGTATATGCAAACCCAGAAAACTATTTTGACCAAGTCATTGAAATTAACTTATCAGATTTAAGTCCTTTACTTAACGGTCCTTTTACGCCAGATTTATCTACAAAAGTAGGTTCAGACATGAAGGCTATTGCAACTAAAAATGAATGGCCTTTAAAAGTTGAATGGGGATTGATTGGGTCTTGTACGAACTCTTCATATGAAGATTTATCAAGGGCTGCTTCTATAGCACAACAAGCCTTAGACAAAGGTTTAGGAATCAAAGCTGAATTTGGAATCAATCCAGGTTCTGAAAAAGTACGTTACACTGCAGATAGAGACGGAATCTTAAGTGTTTTTGAACAATTGGATGCAAAGATTTTTACAAATGCTTGTGGTCCTTGTATTGGGCAATGGGCACGCTATGAAGATCCTAAAAACGCACCAAAAAACTCAATCATTCATTCTTTCAATAGAAACTTTGCCAAGCGTGCAGATGGAAATCCAAACACCCACGCTTTTGTAGCTTCACCAGAAATGGTTGCTGCAATTACAATTGCAGGTCGTTTAGATTTTAATCCTATGACGGATGCTCTAATCAATAATGAAGGAGAAAAGGTGATGTTAGACGAGCCAACAGGATGGGAATTACCTCCAAAAGGTTTTGAAGTAAAAGACGACGGATACCTTGCTCCTGAAGAAGATGGAAGTGGAGTCGTAATTAATGTGAGTCCAGAATCAGAAAGGTTACAATTATTAGCTCCTTTTGAGCCGATTGGAAATACAATTGATGGTGCAAAATTGCTAATCAAAGCGCATGGGAAATGCACGACTGACCATATTTCTATGGCGGGACCATGGTTGCGTTATAGAGGGCATTTAGATAATATTTCTAACAACTGTTTGATTGG
>TARA_B110000503_G_scaffold65815_3_pt1 | contig 19746 bp, 16 predicted proteins | sample TARA_B110000503 | Tara Oceans TARA_B110000503 (sample SAMEA4397472) | marine metagenome | biome: Polar Biome; feature: [SRF] surface water layer (ENVO:00010504); material: water (ENVO:00002006), including particulate matter (ENVO:01000060) such as... | depth 5 m | reverse complement strand
CGCGATGTAAGACTGATACTTGAAGCTGTTATGTATGACTTTATGTTTAACAGTAATTTCCAATCAATTAAATCTGCATATTCTTACTTAAGAGCATCTGCAGTAGATGTGTTTGTTGGAAATCAAAAGACAATTACAAGAGATGCACTTATTAATGCTAAAACAGAAGCCATAGCTAATGTTGGCGGCAATGCTACAGCACAAGCTCGTATCGAAACACTAATGACGACCATCGACGACATTATTTACGGTGCTACTAACGAAGGTTCGTTATGCCAAACAGAGCTACGTGATGCAGACTATGCTCGTTTACAATTAGAAAGAAATAGAGCGTTTATTATAGCTGAAATCACAGCTTGGGGTACTGACACATATAGCGATACTGTGACAGATACTAATTCAGTTGGCAATGTAATAACTATAAGCGACACTAGCTGGCTGCAAAGAAATGCTGCTATTAGATTTGTCGGCACGGTATTTGGGGGATTAGAAACTGGTACAACCTATTATGTGCAAAATGTTGTTGATTCTACTACATTTACAATTGGACTTACTAGAAACACTAATAACACTATAGCATTAATTACATCATCGGGCTCGTTGCGTGTTGAATTGTTTTATAACAATGTGTCGTGTGAACGAGATGTTGGTCGTTATATTGATGCGTTTAAATTTGATCTGCAGTATCCTGGCAACTACGAATCTAGACTAGCAGCAAGATATTATGCTAACGCAGTACTTGGCAGTTTAGAAGAAGACATGTTCTATCTACGCAATGGCACTGGTATTCGTAATATGACACTTGCTGGATTAACAGGCGACATGCTGCCAGAAAATGAATACGGTACAAGTCGTGTTTCAGCAGGAGCATATGCAAGTCTTGATCCAGGTTGGGGCCCAGCAGACTTCCGTACATGGATTATTAGCAGAAGTCCATACGTACAAAACGTGTGTACATTTGGTAATGCCGCTGTCGGACAAAAGATTGACGGTGCCTTACATAACGGCGGTAATAAGTCTATTGTTTCCAACGACTTTACACAGATCATCAGCGATGGTATTGGTGCATGGGTCACAAACAATGCTAGAGCAGAACTTGTGTCGGTGTTCTCGTATTATTCACACATTGGCTATCTAAGTGAAAACGGCGGACGTATCCGTGGTACAAACGGTAATAACAGTTATGGCGACTTTGGGTCTGTAGCAGAAGGATTTGACTCTAACGAAACTCCAATTTTGTGTCAAGTTGATAACCGAGCATATACAGTGGCTATCGGAAGTGTATTAACAGACGGTATCGACGAAGTATTAAACTTTGAGTTTGACAATGCGGGAACAGATTATACCGAAGCTGCTTGGTCAATTACAGGCGGTGGAGCAGGAGTCCAAGTTGAACAACGTGATTTCCGTGACGGCGCTGTATTCCAAATAAGGCTCATTGACAATGTAGATGATAGTGCAGCATCACCTGAAAGTGCAGGAAACTATGGCGGGTTCGGATATGTTTCAAACGCTAACACTGCACAATCTGGAACTACTACCGCCATAACAATTGCGGCAGTCGATGATGAAATTTCACTCGCATATGTGGGAATGGTTGTATTAGTTACTGGTGGTACAGGTGCAGGGCAGTTTGGTATAATTGATACGTATAACGCTGCTACTAAAATTGCTAATGTGCTTAAAGAAAGTACCGGCGGCGCTGGCTGGGATCACTTTGTTCCAGGAACTACAATTGTTGCTCCAGATGCATCATCGACATATGTAGTTGAGCCAAGGGTGGCATTTACAGCACCGACGTATGCTTCGTCTGCTAGAACACTTGCTACAACAGCAGTCTTTAATGATGTAAGCTATGCTAAATTATTTAAAGTATACCAATCACTAACAGGTACAACTAATAGTATCGAAGGCGCAGGCGCAGTATTCACTGTAGTGAGAAAAGGTACTAAGTATTTGTCAGTGCAAGATACAAATACCGGAACAGGCTACGCTAGATTAGATACTATTACTATTCCAGGTACAGATCTAAACGGTACTTCTACTACAAACGATATAACTATCACGATAACATCAGTTAATGCTGACACCGGAGCTATACAAGCGTTTGAGTTTATTGGCAGAGGTGCTGGCGGCAACTTTGTTGCAATAACAAGTGGCTCTAGAACAATTAATACATCAGCTGATGGCCAAACGTGGACAGAACGCACTCTTGCATTGCCTAGTACATCAAACTGGGTAGCAGCAGCTTCTGGAAAACTAACTATTATAGAAAGTGCAGCAGCATTTATAACAGGTAGAAGTTATGTTATTGCAACATTAGGTAATACTGTGTTTACTAGTATTGGTGCTCCAAGGAACTTGGTAGGCGAATACTTTGTTGCTACCGGTGCAGGATCTGGTTCGGGTACAGCAACACCAGTGTCAGAACACTTAGTAGCAGTTTCTAGCAGTACTACTGTTAATGCTTATTCTCAAGATGGCGGCATTACTTGGACAGCTGGCGGCGGCTTGCCTGCAGCAATGTCCGGAAGCACAGTTGACGTTGTGTATGGTACTGAAAATCAAATAGGTACATGGTTAGCAATAGCAGCAAACGGCAAAACTGCATATACAACTACTGGAGGAATTACTTGGGTAGCTGGCGGCGACTTGCCAGCTGGGACATGGACGTCTGTAGCTTACGGAGGAGGCGTATTTGTTGCGGTTTCTACAGGAGCTACCACAGCAGCATACAGTAGCAACGGTGGAGAAAGCTGGACTTCAGCTAATTTACCTGCAAGTAGCACTTGGATTGATGTTGTATATGGCAAAAATAAATTCCTTGCAGTATCAAGTAGTGGAGCAGTTAACCCAGCATACTCAATCGACGGTATTACTTGGAGTTCTACAGGAGAAACTGGTTGGTTAAACCAAACTATCACTGCTGTTTCATACGGTCAAGGTGCGTTTGTATCAGTTAACTCTAGCAGCAATAACGCAGTGAGTTCAGATGACGGTATTGTGTGGACTACACGAGCACTAACTAGAAGTTCTGGTACTGGGTTTGGCGCTATAGTCTTTGGCAATCCAAATCAATCCGGTATTTGGACATTTATGCCATCAGCTTCAACTGCTGCGGCTTCTAGTGCGTTAATTGGTGCTACTGCTAAAGCTAGAGCATTTGTTGCAGACCAAAAAGTGTATGCAATTAGAGTAACAGATCCTGGATCAGGATATGCTACAGCACCAACGATAACAATTACAGATTCAAGTGCGCTCTATGAAGTTCCAACACAGGTTAGAATCGGCAACGGCGCAATTGGGCGTGTAGACTTCCTCAATAGAGGTGCAGGTTATGATTCTGCTTTCGCAGAATTAGACGGAGGTGACGGCTACGCAGACGAATTCCAAAACGGACAATTCCTAGCAGTTAAGAGATTAACAGGAATTCCAAGTGCTGGTGCAAACGTTGTACTTGACAGTCAGACTGGATTTGTATATAAACTAGTTAACGTGTTATCACAATCCGGAGAATTTGATGGTGGTAGAGCAGCGTTCTTCCAACTAAGTCCAACAATGAGTGTGTTTAACTCTCCAGCAGACGGAACTCAAATAACAACACGGATTCGTTATAGTCAAGTTCGCTTAACTGGACACGATTTCTTAGATATCGGAACAGGAAGTTTCACAGAAACAAACTATCCAAATACTCCAACTCAACCAGCATTACAGGTCAATGAAACTGCTGACTTAAACGGTGGACGAGTGTTCTATACATCAACAGACCAAGACGGAAACTTCCGAGTAGGTGAGTTGTTTGTTATCGAACAAGCGACTGGTAGAGCTACGTTGAACGCCGATGCGTTTAACATTGCAGGATTAACAGAACTATCACTAGGTAATATTACACTAGGTGGAAATTCAGCAACAATTACTGAATTCTCTACAGATCCGTTCTTAACAGCTAACTCGGATAGTGTGGTTTCTACACAACGAGCAATTAAAGCATACATTGCTGCACAAATTGGTGGCGGTGGGGCTAGTCTGAACGTAAATAGTATTGTGGCAGGTTTCGTCGAAATCGCAGGAACACGCATTACTACTACAACTGGCGGAACAATCCAAATGAAAGCTAACTTTAACTTCACAGCTGGGGTAAGAGGGTTGCCGATATCTTGGAACTACTTCTTAAATAATTAAACGGAGAAATTATAATGGCAACAGGAAGATTAGGGACAGCTAACATTACTACAACAGCAAACACTACGGTATATACAGTACCAGTTAGCACGTTTTCTGTAGTTAGCGTAAACGTAGTAAATCGATCAAGCTCTGCATCAGCGCAGATTAGAATAGCAGTATCAAGCTCTGCTACGCCGGGAGTGGACGAATTTATTGAATATGATTCGAACCTTGTAGCAAATGGTGTGTTAGAGCGCACAGGTATTGTTATGGATGAAACAAACAAATACATTGTGATTCAAACGCCTACAGCAGCGCCTACATTAAGCGTTGTAGTATACGGAATTGAAACATCAACAGCATAAGGCGGAAATAAACTATGGGAAGAAGAACCAGTGGCCAGACAGTTGGCTTTGAAAAAATCGGACAGGTACAAGCTGATGCTAATACATTAACGACTACTCAGCTTAATACCAACATAAATATACATCCGAACGGTACCGGAATTGTTATAGTAGAATCAGATATCCACATTACTGATCAACAAGCACTGCGATTAGACGAAAATGCCGATAATGGTAGCAATTATATTGCAATTCGAGCAGCAGCAAGTATGGCTGATAATTATACAATTACTTGGCCGTCAGCAGTATCAAGTTCCGCTGGATTTGTGCTAACTAGTGACGCTAGTGGAAATTTATCTTGGGCATCAGCTGGTGGTAATATTCCAGTAGGAGATCCGGGTGCTGTCGCAACTGTTCACTATCCATTTTTTGGAACCAATGCAGGTGCGCTACCTGCTACACTATCACCACTTGCAAGAGCAAACTTAACGTTTACGCCAAGTACAGGAGAATTGTTTAGCAGTATTGGTAGACATCCGGATGTTATAGGTAGTGCAGCAGGCTCTGGAACACTTACTATTAGAGGAACTAGTTCTGCAAGTAAGGCAGCTGCTAGTATACTAATGACAGACAACGTTTCGTCTTCAAGTACTACAACAGGTACATTAGTAGTAACAGGTGGCGTTGGAATTTCTACTAATTGTTTTGTAGGTGGCACTATGTCAGCAGTCACTATTACTGAGACATCCAGTATTACTTTAAAAGAAAACGTAATGCCAATCACTAATGCACTTGATAAAATCATGCAATTAGCAGGGGTTATCTATGATAGAAAAGACGGAAGTACCAAAGACGAAGCTGGGTTAATTGCTGAAGATGTTAATCAAGTATTGCCTAATCTAGTTAGAAAAGATGCAAACGGTAATCCCGAAAGCATTATGTACACAAAGCTATCAGCTTATTTGATCGAAGCGGTAAAAACTTTGAAACAAGAAATTAATGACTTAAAAGGCAAGTAATCAAATGGCAAATCTGCAAGCGTCGACCTTTACCGACTTAACATTACCACAAGGAACTACTGCTCAACGGCCTGGTTCTCCAGCATCAGGAATGATGAGATATAATACATCTATTAATCTTCTTGAATTTTGGGACGGTACAAATTGGAGACCAGTGACTGGATACAGTCATGGGTCAATTGGCACGGGCGGAAATGCAATTGAAAAGAAAGGAAACGGAATCGCCCATACGTTTTCCGGCGTAGGCGGACATACATTTACTCCGACTTTCACTGGATATGTGCAAGTGTTAGTTGTTGCAGGCGGTGGTGCTTCTGGAGTTAACGGTGGTTGGTCCGGAGGTGGTGGTGGTGGTGGTATGATATTTAATCGTGCTTATCCTGTTAGTGCTGGAGTAGGTATTGGAATAACTGTTGGTGCAGCTGGTAGCGGTGGCAACGGTGGCAACAGTGTATTCGGCGGTATAACTTCCAATGGTGGCGGACATAATGGCCACTGGGATACAACTACCACTGCTAACCCAGGCGGCAGCGGCGGCGGTGGTGGAAACTCTACAGCAGACGGTAGCCGCGCAAGATGTTTTGGCGGTCTAGGAGTCACAGGACAAGGCTTCCCAGGCGGAGCAGGAGTACGGTTTAACGACGATGGCGAAAATACACACAACGGTGGTGGTGGTGGTGGAGCAGGCGGCCCAGGACTAGCTGCACAAGATGAAAACCAACAAACAGCCACAGACGGCGGCCCGGGCGCAGCCAGTGATATATTAGGCGAAGTCCTATATTGGGGCGGAGGTGGCGCAAGCGGTCCACACGTCTGCGATGGTGGCGGCGGCAACGGCGGAGTTGGTGGTGGCGGTGGCGGTGCAGCACACTATTTTCCAGGACTACCAATTACTCATGCAGCGGGCTACGGTGGCGGCCAAGCATATGCTAAAGGGAATAATGGAGTAAACAACGGATCACACGGCAATGGTGGCGGCCACGGTGGCGACGGCAGTGGTGGCGGAGGTGGCGGAGGTGGCGGAGGTGGCAATCGCGGTGGCTCTGGCATGGTCGTAGTAAGATATTAATTAAAGAGAAGAAAAACACATGGCAACACTTAAGGATACAGTTATTAACGACACAGGATTTGCAACATTACCTGTGGGAAATACCGGTGCAAGACCAGGTCCTACACCGGGCATGATACGTTATAACACTGCAAACAACCTATTAGAATTTTATGATGCAACTGGATGGCGACCTATCACTGGAGTTTCAAAAGGAAGTATTGGCTCCGGCGGCCAAGAAATACTGTATGCTACTTCTAATGTTGGACGAGCTAATGGTGTTGTGCATATGTTTACTACCGTAGGCGGTCATACATTTACACCAGCCTTTACTGGAACAGTTGAAGTATTAGTAATAGGCGGTGGCGCAAGCGGTGGTGGACACCTTGGCGCGGGTGGCGGAGCGGGTGGCATGATTTTTAACAGATCATATCCAGTTTCAGCAGGCAGTGGAATAGGAGTCACAGTAGGGGGTGGCGGCGGCAATCCTCCAGCATACTCTCAATCATCAAACCCTGGTGGTAATTCGGTCTTTGGTAGTATAACATCTACCGGAGGAGGCGGAGGAGGATCATGGGATAACTATGCTGGACGACCTGGAGGATCTGGCGGTGGCGGCAATCCCGGATCTAACGGATCAGGATCTAACGGTCACACTGGTCCAAACGATAGCCGTAATAAAAATATGGGCGGGAGAGGAGTTGCAGGACAGGGATTCCCCGGCGGCAGTGGTCTACGATATAATCGACAAGGTGAAGACAGCCACAAGGGTGGAGGAGGCGGTGGCGCCGGTGGCCCAGGATGGAGTGCTGAAGATGATTGCCATCAGGGATTACAAGCAAACGGCGGCGCAGGCGCAGTCAATGATATATTAGGACACACCCTGTATTGGGGCGGGGGCGGCGCAGCATCTATACACCATGGTAATTCAATTGTAGCAAACTCTGGGGGAATCGGTGGTGGTGGTGGATCTACTATGTATCACGGTGGACCAAGACAGCCTGCTGAAGGCGGCCGTTGGGGCAATGGCAGAGGGGGCGGCTACGCTCTAAACACCGGTGGTGAAGGGTCAAGCCATTATACCGGCGGAAATGCAGGCGCAAACACGGGTGGTGGTGGTGGTGGCGCATACGGAGTAGCAGGTGCCGGTGGCTCTGGTATTGTAATCGTTAAATATTAATTAAAGAGAAGAAAAACACATGGCAACACTTAAGAATACAACGTTTAATAATACTACTTCGATTGGAATTCCTACGAATGCAACAAGTACTATTGGCGGCACAGCTAAATTAAGATACAATACCGCAAATGGTCAAAACACATTAGAGTTCTATGACGGCGGCGCTTGGCGTCCAGTCACAGGGTTTAGTCAAGGTCTTCAAGGTACTGGTGGTAATACTATTTCTTATATTCCAGGTGGCGGCATTGTTCACGCATTTTATTCTGTAGGTGGTCATACTTTTACTCCAACGTTCACAGGCAATGTACAAGTTCTAGTTGTAGGTGCTGGTGGGGGTGGTGGATCAAGCTGGGGTGGTGGAGGTGGAGGTGGAGGTGTTATCCAAAACCGTTCATTCCCAGTTAGTGCTGGCACAGGATATGGAATCTCAATAGGCGGTGGTGGCACACACGGAAATGGTAATAAAGGAGGAAACTCAGTTTTCTCTACTATTACTGCCAACGGCGGAGGCAGCGGAGGCACTTGGACACACAGTAGTCCGGGAGGAATAGGAACATATACCGCAGGAAATCCCGGCGGCAGCGGTGGTGGTGGTTCAAACACTGGAGACGGTATAGATAGCCGTACTCGTAGTTATGGTGGATATGGCATAGATGGCCAGGGATACCCCGGCGGTAGTGGTATTAGATTTAATGCAAATACAGAAAACACACACAATGGTGGTGGTGGGGGTGGCGCAGGTGGCTCAGGCGGATCCGCACCAGATGGCCGTCAAAACTATAGAGGATCTTTTAGAAGCGATCAAGTCGCGGGTGGCTCTGGGGCTGCAAGTGATGTAATAGGGCAAAACCTATATTGGGGCGGCGGCGGAGGCGGCGGTGGCCACTTAGGATGGGGCACATACGAAGGCGGCATCGGCGGTGGTGGTGGTGGTGGATTCCATCATGCAGGCCCATACGGCGGAACTAGTCGTCAATTTAGTGGCGGCGGTCAGGCACTAAATGCAGGATCTAATTGTGGTGGCACTGTTAGTGGCGGCCCGGGCGGCGCACATACAGGCGGTGGCGGTGGCGGCCACGGCAGTACAGGTGCCGGTGGGATTGTTATCGTTAAATATTAAATGTTGTAGAATGTGTCTTTAAGATACTGACATAGTGAAGGGGCTGTTTTTACAGCCTCTTCCCACGTTAACTTTCTTTGTGCCAGCCGCGCTATTTCTAAAGCAAAATGATCTCTTAAATTAGTGTCGGGTGAAAATATATTAGCTAATACCACCTTATCATTGGCATTGTAGTTCATACCTGCGGCTAGACAATTAATTCCTGGATCGTCTTGAAAGTATTTAATGAAATCTTTTCTATACAATGTTTGATGGAATAGACATTGTGTTTGTAATTTATTAACTGATGGTACAAGATCTACATACGATTTTTTTCCAATATCTCGCCAGTACTCTGTGTCATCGCGATGACTAAGTGAATAATGCATGGCTACAAACTGAGCCCAATAATTGAATTCGTCATCACAGCGAAGATTAAACTCGTCTCGATCCCATTGACTAATCCTTCCTCTTAACAATGCACTACAAAGATTTTTAGCAAAGTCGTAAGTAGTGACTAGCCCTGTGCTTTCTAAAGGTTCTAAAAATGCTCCACTGAGACCAATCGCTACTACGTTTTTAACCCAAAGTTTTTCGTGTTTACCAGTACGTATTTTAATATCTTTAAACTCGTAAGTTGATGTATTAAACCCTTTATTGTGCAGATACTCAATGAACTCTTGTTTAGCATCTTCAGGAGATATGTGTTTATCACTGTATACATATCCTGTTCCTATACGACTCCATAATGGAATATCCCAAACCCATCCGTTATCAATGGCTGTACATTCAGTCACTGATGTTAACTGTGTTTCTTTGTCAGTGTAATCGACCTTAGTTGCCCACGCTCTATTATTTGGTAATAGATCTTCATAACTAACAAACGGCACTTTCATTGCTTCTCCAATTAGTAGAGATTTAAATCCAGTACAATCAATATATAGATCTGCTGATATTTTATTTCCAGATTCTAATATTAATTCTTTAACACCATCGTCATCAACAATTACATCTTTAACTTCGTCAATAACATGTACTACTCCTTTTGGTTTGCAATGATGATCTTTCAACCATATACCAAATTTAGTAGCATCAAAGTGAAATGCAGTATCATTATAAAAATCAAATTTAGGCAGCGCTGCACTATTAGTTAAAATCTTGTTAGCGTTTACCAACGCCATTTGAGGGTAAAAAGTTTCAGCAAAATCCGCAGGCGCTGTATCTGGAAGTATACTTTTTTTAATAAACCAGTCATCACGTCCGTGCATAGTGTCATCTAAATTAGGATGACCAAACGGATAATACCACGGGCCAACATCTTTAGAATAAAAGTTATTAAATTTGATTGCTAGTTTATAACTAGCATCACAAAACGACATAAAGTCTTCGTCTTTGATTCCGACCATGCGCATCCACGCACGTATTCCACCTATAGTACTTTCACCAACTCCTACAATAGGAATGTTGGCACTTTCTATAACTGTTATTTTTTTATCTTTAAATACGGATATTAGAGAAGCAGCAGTTATCCAGCCAGAGCTACCACCTCCAACGATTACAATTTCATTTATTATTTGGCTCATATGGGCATCTTTGTTTATTTCTAACTTCTTCTAGTGAGTTGTATCTTTCACTCAACGGTCTGTACGTATCTTCTTTTTGTAAGTCATTGCAAATCTTAATTTCGTCCCACGGAACAGGGTGTTCTACTAACTTTATTTGATCGTCGGTTATAAATTTTACGTAGGCAATAGCATCGCCTTTTTTAATAACTATTCTTTCTTGTGATTTTTTAATTTCAAAAACAATTTCTACAGGCCTAGTCCATTTGCTAATATCATATTCTCCGGGAATGAGTGTAGCTTTTGAAGTAAAATCATTATGATGCATAAATGCTGGCAACACTTGCATTACAATCGAAGTGTCGGCAGTAAATGCACAGAGCCAGTCAATTCCAATCACTGGATACGGACTAATACCTGACTTATCTCCGAAGAGAAATCGTGTGTCGACAAGTTGATCAAAGATTTCTTGGTTAATATTTTCGCAAAATACTTTGCCGTTGCCTGTTGCAAAATCGATGTCTATAATTAATGTTAGGTCAAACGGCGCATACCATACCATAACATTTTTTGTAAAGTCTGTATGTGCTGGACACTTTTGAAAAATTACACCTTTTCTAAGTGCTGTGGATTCTTTAACTAAACTACTAAACGGAGAATAGTCGTTAGATAATAAAGGTTTAACGCACTCGGGATTATCAATATACCAATTGTGGCTAGTAAAGAAAGAATAATTTATAGTTTTCATAATTGTGTTAATAATTCTCTAAGTCTATCAACTTCTTTACTATGAGCTCTACTCCAAACATGTCTATGTTTTTCGTGTTCGATATAATTAGCAAGCAATCCTTCTCTAGTGAGTTCGTCGATCACATCTAAATTTCTAGGAGAAACCGCATACCCTAACTGAATCAACAAAAGTGCCCAGTTAGATCCTCCAAACATTAGATAATGTTTTACTTCGTTGGGTACACTTACATTTGGGTTAGATAATTCTTCAATGTAATGCAACATTTTTTCCGACGGCTTGAATGTTTCCCTAACCCAATTCCAAAATTTAGTATCTCGATCATTGTTAACATAATGCGCACTTACAAAGTCAACGGCATCGTCAACTACTGCTGTCATAGATAAATTGAACAGTTGACAATCTTCCGCAGTATAGTGCCTACCTCTAAGCACGTTGCTAATTGATCCAACAGCATACGTTATTAATCCAATTCCGGTGCTTTCAAGAGGCTCGATAAATCCGGCGCCGAGGCCAATAGTGACTACATTACCTACCCAGAGATCTTTGTTATAAAAAGGAGTCCAGTCTATTACGCGGATATCTTCTTTTTTAATGCGCCCTTGCCAGTAATTCACAAAGTAATCCTTGGCTTCGTCTACGTCTGTAATTGATTTGTTAAAGACCATACCACTGCCGATGCGAGAATTAACACCAATCCGCCATATCCATCCGTGATCAACTGCATCAGCAGTAGCATAAGGTGTAAATTCTTTTTCTCTATCTTGGTAAGGTACAGGACACACTACAGCCGTGTCGACAAATAGTCTACCCATTAACGGAACGTACTCCTTGGGTTTTCTTAGAACGTTTCTAAACCCAGTACAGTCAATATATAGATCACTGCGAACTTCATTGCCATCTTTTAATTTTATATAATCGATATCACCACTTTCTTTGTTGACAACATTAATAACGTCCGATGCAATAAATTTTACTCTATTTTTTAGTTTGTTCTGTAAAAACACAACTAACTTACCACAGTCAACATGATATGCAAAACTTTCTAAATTATTACCATCTACGGTATTTTCAAGAACAGTAGAATTATAAAATCCCGTAGCATACGTTTTAAAATCTAAATCCTGATGTCGAGACCACAAATCCCAAACACGGTATTTGCCTCTAACTAATCTATTACCTTTATAAAAAGGATGCCATATGTCATCGCCTGCATTTTTCCAATTTGAAAATAAAATACCAGACTTATACCCGGCATCTATTTCTGTAAACCAATCTTTAACTTCAAAGCCACACTCTTTTAAAAAAGAGTCAAAAGTTAATAGAGTTGCTTCACCTACTCCAATTGGGTTTCCAATTTCTTTATCAATTACAGTTATTTCAATATCGGGTTGAGTGCGAGAAAGATATGCGGCCGCAAGCCAAGCACTAGTTCCACCACCAACAATAGTTATATTATTCACTTTCATACTACTACTTATATTTTTTTAAGGGGCCTAGAAAATATTCATAAATACCTAGTGAAAACACTTGATAACTTTATGCCGGAACACGAGTTCTTAGAATTAAAAGACATTATGATGTCTAATAATTTTCCTTGGTTTTACGTAGAAGACGTCTCACTTCCTCCAGAAGATAGACACTTTGTGAAAGATGATCTGGCATTGGAAACTGACGGTTTCTATCATACATTGTACGATAGGGAATCTAAACAAGAAAGTTTTGCACATAACTTGCTAAGAAAATTCTATCAACAAGTTGTAGAACAACTAGGATATACTTCGGATCATCTTATTAGATCTAGAATGAGCTTAAAGCTGCCAAAAATTGGGTTTACTCCGGAAAATTATAATCTTCCACATGTCGATTATTATTATCCGCATACTTCAATGATATTTTATATAAATGATAGCGATGGTGATACTAGAATGTTTGAACAGATTTTTACTGAAAATAATCCTGAGCGGAATAAATTTAATGTACAACATCGGATATCTCCAAAGGCAAACCGGCTGGTAGTGTTTAATGGGCTACAGTATCACACAGCAAGTAATCCGTTTTTATTTTCGAGGAGAGTTATTATTAATATAAACTTTGAATCACTATGCGATTAGAAAATATATTTCCAATTCCTTTTGTGCAAGACAACATAGATGTTGAGATAATAGACAATACAATAACAAAAGTTAATGCTTTTCTTTTAGAAAGAGACTTTTGTAATCCGCCAGCACCTAGGGAGTTGCTAACTACCTTTTACGATGACAAGAATTTCTTAGGAAATATCGGTGCAGTTGACTTATTAAAATTAATCAATTTTAAAACTCGAGAGTTTTTTAAAGTTATAGGTTGGGACAGCGATTGCTTTGTTGAGATCACTTCATGGCTGCAATATAATCAACCTGGATCGTACTTTGTAAGACACGATCATTATGGTGCTATCTTGAGCGGAGTAGTGTATCTACAGACGCCTGTTAACGGTGGCGATATTTTATTTCATACTCCATTAGAACAGCGCAGAGTCACTAATGCATTTTTTGAAAGAATTAAAAAAGAAGAAAACGACTATAACAACAGTCATATTAAGATTTCTCCAGCTAAGGGAGATATACTTATGTTTGAGCCATGGCTTCAGCATACGGTACAAGAAAATAAATCAACTGAAGCTAGAATTTCAGTAGGTTTTAACATATGGGCAGATTCAGATGGCAAACGTTGAGATGTGGTTTCCTGTGTGCATATACAAACAGGAAGATTTATTATCAGTTGAAGAAAATCAAATTGTAAAAGATGCCTGTTTAGAATTGCAAACTACAGTACCCGCAGGGGGAGAAGATTGGGTGGGCGGAACGTATAATACGCACGGAACTTCTGATTTACTATCCGATCCACGATTCGGCTTATTATTTGAAAGAACTGCTGAGCATGTACACAAGTTTGCAGAAATGTTCGGTTCAAAGGGGATTTACAAAAATGACTATTCTTGGATCAATGTTGCTACTACAGGAAATTATCAAGAATTTCACACTCATAATAACAATGTGTTTAGTGTTGTATACTATGCAGCAGCTACGGAAGGGTCTGGAAATATTGTATTCGAAGATCCTAAAGAACCAGACATGTGCGGCTTAAAAAATGTGCCTGCAAAAACTCCACTTAGCTTTACTCGAATCGGTTATCCTGCAACTGAAGGAATGTTGCTTATTTTTAGGTCCTATCTTAGACACTTAGTTGAACCCGGAACTAATACTGAACCGAGAATTTCAGTAGCAATGAACTTTAATTAACGCCTTTCATTGACCTAATTCTCTTAACAAATTCTTTGTGGCCGAGACTAGGATTGATCATTTCAAAGGTTCGTTTTTCTCTCTGTTGATTGCTAACCATTTCTTTTATTGCATGATGGGTCATATCGTATTCGTAGGCTATTGCGTTAACATCAAACATTTTTAATCCTGAAAGAATTTGTATGTAATGCGCTTCACTGAATAATTTATAAGCAGTTGTTCCGCTAAAATCGTCAGCGATTGGCAAATTCTTTTTCCACTTTTCTAAATTTTCAGCAAGCGAATCAGGAATAGGCATGTCTAATATGCTTTGCCAAAACGGTGTATCGTTTCTTTTTCCTAAGTAGTGTAGTATAACGAAATCTCTAATATTCATTAGAATATCATTAACATCTTTATTATACCGGTCTATTGTTTTCTCGTTGTAATTAGGTAGGCGATGCATTAGTAAAAACGCTTGTTGAATACTAGTACCAATAGAAGTTGCTTCTAATGGTTCTACAAATATTGAACTAAGTCCAATAGCACAGCAATTTTTAATCCACACTCGATCTAATGCACCGGGATCAAATTTAAATTCTTTTCCTATTTCAATAGTGTGTCCGAAATACTTTTCTACTTCAGTATGTGCTTGTTCTTTAGTGATAAAATCACTATCATAGATATATCCATTTCCATGCCTGCCCCAAACTGGTAGTCTAAACAACCACCCTGCATCCATGCCCTGTGCAATTGTCCACATATTATATTCTTGTGTATCGCCGGTAGGAAATGTTATAGCAGCTTTCATCTTGAGATATTCGCCAAACGATTCCCACTTGGCGCCTAATTTACTGATCAATAACTTTGCAAATCCTGTACAGTCTATATAAAAGTCTGAAGTATACGCTGCTGCTTCTCCTACTAGTTCTGCAATCTCACCTTGATCATTTAACTTAATGTCAAGTATTTCATCGTCAACGATAGTAATGTCTTTAAGTTCTGCGACCCTTGTAAGAAAATCATTGAGCTTATTAGTATTAAAATGATACTGGTTATAAGGAGAAGTTGAGCCAGGCTCGAGTCTCTCAGCATATACTTTATTTTGCCAAGTGAGTGGCGGATTCATTAAATAATTAGGTTTTTGTTCACCAATTAAATGACCGTAGACTGGTGCGTATTGTCCGTTTTTAATATCATTCTCAGGACCAATGCTGTGCAGGTAATCGTCAACGCCCCAACCTTTAAACATAATTCCAGATTTAAAAGTTGCATCACACTCTGCCATGATTGTTTGGAATGATACACCGAGGTATGTCATAAATTCATTCCAGTGTTCAGTTGAGCCTTCACCTACTCCGATAATTCCTATTTTTTTAGATCTAATAATTTTAACGTCAGACTTAGGAAATCGAGTTTTTAATATTAATGCCGACACAAATCCTGCTGTGCCGCCGCCAACAACTGTTATTTTTTCTAATTTATTCATTTATGATATCCTGTACACTACTTAGTTGCTGTAATCAAATTGAGATATAAAAAACAATAATGATAATCTAGGAGAACCAACTGCTGTTGAGTATCGATTAGGCTTGTGATACAGTTTTGAATCATATGCAACTAGCCGGTTGAACATATTGCCAACCTTTATTGTTTCTTTAAATTGACTGTGATTGTACTTAACTAGAGAAACATATTCTTCAGTAGCAATACCTGTTAGATTATAATCGTTCCATACTTTCTTATTTTCAGTAGTTTCTACACCTTCACCTGTAAAGATAGATGTTCCCGACTCGAAGTTATTTTCTCCTAGAGTAAGGTAAACCATCCCTGCTAACACACTTACATCTTTGTGAACCCATCCTTGATCTAAAACAGGGTCATTGGCCGCCTCGTTTATGTGGAAAAACAACGACATTGAATAATTCCTAATTCCAGGAAATACATCATACCCGAGTCTATCTGCGAAGTCTACAGAAAATTGTTTGGTGTCAGGGTCTTGTAAATTTAACAAATTTTCTGTACGTCTACCTGGGTAGTATTCTGCTTTTCTGTATGTCTGTCTCGAAGAAAGTTCGATTACTCGTTGTGGATTATCTAGATAATTGTTTCTACAAATAAGATATTCTGAAAAAGAATGCTGCATTACATTATCTCAAAATCAAAATTAATTACAATTCGTGAGCTATAGTTTATAGGAAAATTTCCAGCATGGAATCGATGTCCGTTAAAAAATAAGCCGCATCCTTTTTTAGGGTTAACTCTTACTAGTTCTGGCAATGGATCGGACATTATCGGATTGTATGCTTCTTCGGAAGGATTAAAAATTTTGTCAAATATAATTGTATCTCCATCTGAATCATTAACATAGTACACTAGTGTATAATACGGACTGCCGGTATAGAAATCAACATGAGGCGATGCATACTTTTCAGCAGAGTGATTATAACCTTTGTGAGTATAGCGTAGTCTAACTCGCAACATGTTGGCTACTTTGATGTTTGTTTTTTCTGTAAAAAATTCAAGTATACTTCTAAAGAAATCGTAATACGGAGATACTACGTTGCCGTCGAATGCCATATGAAAAAACCCTACATCGTCAGTGATGTTAGGATCTACATAATTAGGAGTAGTTCCTTTTCCGTAATGATCGGGATGTCCGATTCGGTGTAATAAGAACCAAGGAAAGTGTTGGTCGCCTTGTACTCTATCTATTACCGAATCTTGAAAAGTTTCCGGTATTAGATTTTCGATGTATAGTATTTCGTCTTTAATATTGTTTATTTGAAAACCCATGCTGGTATCTTAAATCCCTAAAATGTTGAATGAACTCTTTGTAAGTATACAAATCTTTGCTTTCTGCAGCCCACTGATCTTGTAAATCATAATACGCCATTGCACTCATATTCTCAATAGGCCCGTAGAGAGGCAAATCAAAATGCAGCTCATTACGTGCAGTGGTTTTATTCATTAACCCTATGCCAGCCATAACATAACTGTAAAGCGGCCAACCAGCAGAACCGTCATATGAAGGAAAATCGTGTGTAGTTGGCATTTTTGTCTTGGCCATGTCAACTAACTCACTAACGAAATCAGTTTTAGTAATACCGGACTTGATATATTTCCAAAATTCACTATCATCACGGCCACCCATATAGTGCATAACGATAAAATCTTTGATATCATCGTAAATTTTAGCCACTCGTCGATTATGAATTTTTCTCGAGCCGTCGTTTAACGTTTCTTCTTTGGTTGATTTAAGAAACTCGTGAGCAAAGTATTGTGCTTGCACAATAGAAGAATGAATTGATGTAGCTTCAAGCGGTTCTAAGAATGCTGATGACAACCCAATAGCTAAACAATTTTTAACCCACGATTCAGCTTGTCGACCCGAATCAAATTTAATAACTCTACTAACATCAACGGTATGTCCGAGTATAGTTTCGATTTCTTCTTGTGCTTTGTCCGGAGACGTAAATGCATCACAAAATACATACCCACACCCCTTGCGATCAATCAACGGAATATTCCACATCCATCCGTTTTTTTGCGCCCATGCTAGTGTACACATATCCGGAACTTCATCTTTTTTATAATCAGTTAAGAACGGTATAGCAGAGTTCAGTGGCAATTTATCTTGATAGCTAACCCATTTTGTATCTAATTCTTTCATTAAAATTTTATTGAAGCCTGTGCAGTCAATAAAAAAGTCGCCTTCGATAACTTCACCGCCTTCTAAAAGTAAACTTTTAATGTTTCCGTTTTCGGAATCTAAGTTAACTTTTTTAATTACATCGTCAACATCTCGTACATTTCCTTTTCTTAGGCTAAGTTTTTTAAAATACTTTCCTACTAGATGAGCATCTACGTGCATAGCATATCGTAAGTCTAAAAAATTGTGTGTAGATTTATTAAAATTGGATATTTGATTATCTATCCACCACCCACATTTTGCTGTAGTTAATAGCTTTTCATGACCTAGATTTGAAACACCCCACGTAAATAACGGATCTGGGATGTTCAAGTGTGTCCAGCTGCCGTCGATTGGGCCTACATATTCTTGATTTATATTAGTTGTCCAACCACGATGCCTGATACCGTACTTCATGGTAGCTCCGGTTTCTATGATAAATTCATTCAGATCGCATCCGTAGTCGCCTTGAATATTAAGCAGCAAATCGGTCATACGACCAGTTGTACTTTCTCCAACGCCTACCACTCCTATTTTAGAAGACTCGATAAGTGTAAATTGATGTTGCTTATGACGAGTAGCAGCTATTAATGCCGTTGCCCACCCTGCAGTTCCCCCTCCAACTATTACTATGTGCATTTATTTTCCTTAAATATATGTGACAACACATACTACCCTACGCTGTTCTTTTGCAGGATAACGATGTGCATGCCATTGTTGCTTAAAAGCTGCTGCTGTGTATTTTATACACGGAATAAAGTATGTGGTAGAAAAATCCTCTGGCCAAATTAATGTTTGACCGTTATCACATGTGTTTAGATACATAATAAAATTATTATGCGGCCAAGAGTGATCAATATGCGGTTCGGTATGTGCTAGATCATTATACCAATTAAAATTTAATGCTGCTCTGTATATTTTACTATATTGAATATTATTATCAACCATAAATCTATGAAAGATTTCGATAAAGAAATCATAGAAGGGACTAATTTCTGTTTGACTTCGAGTTGTATGACTCTGTAAACCACTAGTTGCTACAGTTATCAACGAATGACTAAAAAATTGTGGATTGTATTGAACAAGAAATGGTCTAAACCAATCTGGTATATGTTTATTAAAGAAAAACTCAGTATCGAATCGTTGTCCAGTTTTCCAGTACCAAGGAAAATTTCCCCCTAATACCGTTTCCTCAATAAACTGTTGCTCTTGAGGGGAGACTATAACGGGTTTATATATTATCGAATCTACCATATTATCGCTCATATATATGTAACCACTAACACTACACGCTTAGATCCCTGGGCCGGATATTGTTGAGCGTGCCATTGTTGTCTAAAAGTTGCCGCAGTATATTTTTCACACGGTATCATGTAGCTTGTTAAAAAATCTTCTGACCATATAATGGTATGTCCGTCTTTACAAGTAGTAAGATACATAATAAAATTATTATGCGGCCAGGTATGATCTAAATGGGGTGCTGAATGTAAGTCGCTAGAGTGCCAAGTTAAATTTAAGTTTGCCCTAAATATATTACTATATTTAAGCCCATTGTCGGACATAAATCGGTGAAATATTTCTAAAAAAAACTCAAAATGTGTACTAATATGGTTACTATCTCGTTCTGT
>TARA_B110000503_G_scaffold17321_1_pt1 | contig 19825 bp, 19 predicted proteins | sample TARA_B110000503 | Tara Oceans TARA_B110000503 (sample SAMEA4397472) | marine metagenome | biome: Polar Biome; feature: [SRF] surface water layer (ENVO:00010504); material: water (ENVO:00002006), including particulate matter (ENVO:01000060) such as... | depth 5 m | reverse complement strand
GTTGTGACTACTGAAGGTAAATAATTTAACAAAATAGGCAGATCTTGTCCCAAATTACGAGATTCTAACTGTGCCTTAGTAACATTAGAATGCGTAATTGGTGCATTAGGTTTTACCCTAACAGATTTAACCAAAACTTCCTCTAATGTTTGTGTTTTTGTTGAATCAGTTTCAACTTGATTTTGTTGCGCAAATAAAACTGAGGTTGTCAGCATAAATGCAGATAAAAGAATATGATTTTTCATACGATAAATTTAATATCGAATAAAAAGAGGTGATTATTCTTTGTCAATTAATTAATAAAAAATTTGAAGCAAAGGCTTCGTTGAACTTCAACTAAAACAATAGCTTTAATTGAAGTTCGCTTCCCTAAACAGCATTACCTGTTCTAGGTTCAATGGGTATGATCTCAGCCGATATCGGCACCCCTTTTTTGAGAACGCTGCAAATATAGTTTAGAAAAATAATTTAATGAAGAATTTTTTAAGCTATTTTTAAATAAATCAATAAAAAGTTAATTTTCATTACTCGCTTGATGGGCTGGTTTAAGAAGGTCATTGACGGATTTTACGGGGTTAAAAGTGCTAAGTGGAACCTCTACGAATACAGAGTTCCAATAAGCCATTGCGCCATTCCACAATCCAGGCCTTTCAAGAGACTTAAGTGGTATCCCCGTATGAGTTTTAGGACTTACGAAAGATGTAGAGGAATCTACAAAATCTAATAAATTATAACTCTCTCCTTTATAATTCTTAAGACTACACACAATATCAACTGGGTTAAAATGAGTTGATTTATTAAAAATAGCTTGTTGCTTGTCGTTTAGCATATCAATTTGACCCGACTCAACAATTTGAAGAGACATTTCTGAGTTGGCTGTTTTCAACCAAAAAGGACCACCTCCCGGCTCTCCTTCGTTTTCTACCATACCACACACACGTATGGGGCGATTAAGGCGATCGGATATATATCCTAAAATAAATTTAGTCTTGTAATTTGAAAAGTTGTCAGGGAAATAAATATTTAATCTTTCCGACATAAAAACTATAATCTCCGCTATCATAACCTTAGAAATTTTATCTGCTGTCATCGCTTTTTGGTAGCCATAAACTTTAGCTCTAAGCTCCAACAACACACCGCCCAATATCTTCTTATAACGCGCAACTTGATGTTTATATTTGTATGCAACGACATTATCAATATTTTTTATAAAAACTATATCAGCCTCAATATCATTTAAGTTTTCTATTAAGGCTCCATGTCCTGAGGGCCTAAACAGAAGCCTATCATTGTCTAAAAAAAGAGTGTTATCCATATTAAGGGCTATGGTGTCTGTAACCTTCTTTTGGTAAGAAAAAAATATTTCTAACTTACTATTGGTAATCGTTTCAACTTTGGTCTTGATTCGATTAAACTCATCCGTAAAGGCTCCCTTGAAGTCTTCGGAAATTGTAAAGTGAACTTTGGTGGAACCTTTACTTGATCCATACAAAACAGCCTCAAAAAGATGCTCTTCAAAAGCGGAAGAAAGGATATTGTTTTGGTATTTATGAAATGGAATCAAGCCTTTTGGCTGGTTCCCATAGTTAAGACCTCTTACTGAAAGTAGTTCAGAAACAAAAAGATATAGTTTTTTGCGACCCTCTAAATACACAAACTCCTGATTTTTTTTAATTAATATCCGTAGTACTTTATCATAGAAAGGGAGTTTTTCCAAGCCAACCAAAAACAAGGAAATATCCTTAGTTTTATAACGATTTGTATAGGCGTTCAAAGTGTCTTTTTCTGGATCAAAATTGGCTAGAAAATGATATAAGAATTTAAACATACGTGTAGCAGACCCAGATGCTGGCACGAACTTAAGTATCTCTAAATTCTGTGATTCGCGCTCATAATCACTAACAAATAACGTATTTCTTTCTTCGGAAAACTCAGAAATACCATTACCAATGGTGGCAGAAGACACTAACTTAACAGGGGGTGTTCCTTTTTTAAAAAGCAAGATTTGGTTTTCAATTTCATCAAGACTGTTGCCCCGCTCTAAAATTTGTTTTGAAATTGAATCTGAAATCTTCATAAACCTACTGTTTTATTAACTTATTAATTTCTTCTGTGGCTAGTTTAAGCCTTTCTTTTTTACTGCCCTTTAGGAGTATATATGGCTTATTGTATTTCTTTAACTGATCTTCAAAAGCCTGAAACATTTTTTCTCTAGCATTGGGTTTGTCTCTCAAATCGTCAGCCTCCCATGGCACATCAATATAGGTCAATAAATATAAATCGTACTCGTTTTTAATGGCAAATTTTTCTAAAAGAGGATCACAACTCCCTAAATAATAAGCCTCTGAATACACTTTTGTTTCCAGTAAATTAGTATCACAAATCAGCACGGTATTTGTTTTTTGAGACAGTTCATTTTCTAAGTGCATTTGACCTAAAGCAATAGGTAATAAATCACTTGGCTCGCATGTTTTACGCTCATTATTCCACTTATCCTGTAGGTATTCGCGAGCATATTCTGGTACCCAGACAGAATTATAATGCCGCGCTAAAGCCTTAGAGAGCGTCGTTTTGCCCGTAGACTCTGGTCCAAATAAAACGACTCTTATACAGTCTGAATGCTGTTGCTTAAGTTCTTTTTCCATGCTAAAAATCCAAATATTGCTAAAATTGTGAAGCCAAAATACTGTATGCTAGTAAATGTTAATCCTTTATAAAGGTATAAAGGAACAGAAATGATATCCGCAACAATCCAGAAATACCAATTTTCAATTTTCCGTTTGGCCATAAGCCACATGCCAACAAAAAATAAGGCTGTTGTCAACGTATCTACATAAGCGACCCAATTAGTCCACATATCAAAAAACTGATACACTTTATAAACAAAGACTAAGGTTAATGTGAAAATTACAACTCCAATTATTTGTTCTGACTTTGTAACTCTTGAAATAGGTGTTACGTTTTCTGTATCTACTTTTCGAGTCCATATATACCACCCATAGAGACTCATAACAAAGTAATAGCCGTTGATCATCATATCGCCTAACAGTTGCCATTTGAATAATAAATACACAAATATAGAAGTACTGATCAGCCCCGTTGGAAAGACTAAAATATTGTTCTGTTTTGAATACCAAACAGAAGCAAATCCAAAAAGCACTGCCGTAATTTCCAGAACAATGTCTAAAACCGCATAGGAACTATATTGTTCAAATAAAAAATTAAAAATTTGGTTCATAAGCGCTTCGGTCAGATTTGACAATTTTCATATTTAAGACAACGTGGTCTATCGCTTCGAATGATTCTTTTACGGCTTTTGATACAAATAGCATCAAAGCATCAAACTCACCATAAATCTGGGTGCTCAAGGGCGTTTCAATTACTTTGTAACCTGACTTGCGCAAAGCTTTAATAAATGCTATAATTGGAGGCTCAAAATCAGCTTGCAAAGGGGTCAATGTAAATTCAATCGATATATTCATTTACTGTAAAAGGTTAAATTTGTGGCTCTGTAATGACACACCCAAAGCCTTCAAACTCCATAAAAGTAGCGACAAACTTCAGCTTAAGATTTTCTCGAACAATCCAAGCAGTCGTTTGGTTTGATTCTGTACTAAAAGGAAGCACCATAAAATGTTTTTTAAAAATCATCCCTGGCGTCCCGTATAATTTATAAAGGGCTTCTTTCGTGCACCAAACCCAAGTTAGTTTCTGGATTTGGGACGCATCGCTTTCATTTAAATAAAATGTTTCATAACCAATAAATTTTGATGCTATTTTAATTATTTTAGAACGTTGTTTTTCAATATCAATTCCAACTTCGACGGAACTAATCACTACTGTTGAAAAATGATATGAATGGGAGATCGATATGTACTTTCCATCTTTTAAAAACGGCTTTCCAAAGGAATCGTAAAATAAATCTGAATCTGAATAGCCAAATTCTCCTAATAGCATTCGAACACTTAAAAATGCCCTTTGATGGAGTTCACTTTTCATCCCTTTAACACGTATTAAGCTTTCTGGGTTCAGAACTAAGCTACTTAAGAAGAACTCCATAGATTCAGAGATTTTCCATACTTTAACATTAGTTTGTGAGTTTAAAACGAGTGATTTATAAAGTGGCATTTAATTTTTAAAAAGTTAATAGTTATCTTTGCAGTGTATAAAAATTCAAAAACGAAAATACGCTATTTTATAAGTTAAAACCAAAATAGTGCATTTAAAAAATTGCCTTATGAACGTAAAAACCACTCCCTACATCCCTTACAAAGTAAAAGACATGTCTCTTGCAGATTGGGGTCGTAAAGAAATTGAACTTGCTGAGGCAGAAATGCCCGGCTTGATGAGTCTTCGTGAAGAATATAAAGACAGCCAACCTTTAAAAGGGGCACGGATTGCAGGGTGTTTGCACATGACCATTCAAACCGCTGTTCTAATTGAAACTTTAGTAGCGCTTGGAGCAGATGTGACATGGAGCTCATGTAATATATTCTCAACCCAAGATCAGGCAGCTGCAGCGATTGCAGCAACTGGAGTTCCAGTATATGCTTGGAAAGGTCTAAGTGAAGAAGAATTTGACTGGTGTATCGAACAAACTTTATTTTTTGGAGAAGATCGCCAACCGTTAAATATGATTCTTGATGATGGTGGTGATTTAACTAATCTTGTTTTTGACCACTATCCAGAGCTGATGGCTGGAATTAATGGATTAAGTGAAGAAACGACTACAGGCGTTCATCGTTTATATGAGCGCATGAAAAACGGAACGTTATCTATGCCCGCAATCAATGTAAATGATTCGGTTACAAAAAGTAAATTTGACAATAAATATGGATGTAAAGAAAGTGCTGTAGATGCTGTTCGTCGTGCGACTGACATTATGTTAGCTGGAAAACGAGTTGTGGTTTGTGGCTATGGAGATGTTGGCAAAGGAACTGCCGCCTCTTTTCAGGGAGCTGGAAGTATTGTGACAATCACTGAAATTGACCCTATTTGTGCTTTACAAGCTGCCATGGATGGTTTTGAAGTTAAAAAACTAGAAACAGTATTACCAGTAGCTGATATTGTAGTAACCGCAACCGGAAATAAAGACATCGTCTTAAGTGCTCATTTTGAAGCAATGAAAGACAAGACAATCGTTTGTAATATTGGGCATTTTGACAATGAAATAGATATGACATGGCTAAATGATACACACGGAGACACGAAAGTTGAAATTAAAGCACAAGTTGATAAATACACAATTGACGGAAAAGACATTATTGTTTTAGCGGAAGGTCGTTTGGTAAACTTAGGCTGTGCAACTGGTCACCCAAGTTTTGTAATGAGTAACTCCTTCACAAACCAGGTGTTAGCTCAAATTGAATTATGGACTAACAAAAAGGCTTATGGAAATGAAGTGTACATGCTACCAAAACATTTAGATGAAAAAGTAGCCAAACTTCACCTCGCCAAAATTGGCGTTGAACTTACTGAACTTAGAAATGAGCAAGCAAGCTATATTGGTGTAGAGGTCCAAGGGCCATTTAAGCCGGAGTATTACCGCTACTAAAGAGTTTATAAAAACAACAAAAGCCAAAGTCATCACTTTGGCTTTTTTTTGTTTAAATTTATTCAGTAAAGAATTAATTAATGAAATTCATAAAGACAAAAAGAAAAGATCTTGAACCAATAATGAAAATTATTGGAGAGGCTCAAGTCTTTTTAGCAAGTCATAATATTGATCAGTGGCAAAATGGTTATCCAAATGAAGAGGCCATACTTAGAGACATCACAAATAATGTAAGTTATATAATTACATCTAAAGACTCTATACTGATTGGAACAGCTATGTTCTCCACTAAAAAAGAACCAACCTACAAATCAATTGAGGGGGAATGGATCACCAAATCCGATTCAAAATATGGAGTGATCCACAGAATGGCCGTCACAAATGAATTTAGAAAAAAAGGCGTTGCAAAATTTATTTTTGAGCAGTGTGAACAACTACTACTACAAAATAATATCGAATCAATGCGCATCGATACGCATGAAGATAACCTAGCAATGCAAGGTTTACTGAATAAATTAAAATACCTTTATTGCGGAGTTATTTATCTTGAGAATGGCGACAAACGTCTAGCATACGAAAAGTTAATAAAGTTATAAATGTACGAACTACTCAAAAAACTAACCCCAAAGGCTTTTATCAAAAAGAATGAAACAACTATTCGTTTGCTGTTATCCCTGTTTTATAGAGGAAATAGATTCAAGTGTTGTGTTTGTGAATTTGAAATGTCGCGGTTTATCACTTCAAAAAAAGGAGATAAACTTTGTCCAAAATGTGGAAGTCTTTCACGAACAAGAAGATTATGGCAGTTTCTAAAACCAAAAGCCAAAGATGTTAAAATACTTCATTTTTCTCCATCAAGAAGTATAAGGAGGACATTAGAATGCTTGAAAAACGTCACTTATATTACTACAGATTATACTGATGAATTTGAAGCCATGAAATGCCTGAATATTGAAGCTATAGACGAGCCCGATAATCAATATGATATAATTATTTGTTATCATGTACTTGAGCATATTCAAAATGATATAAAAGCCATGGATGAACTCAAACGAATTACAAAACCTGGAGGCATATGTATTATCCAAACACCCTTTAAAAAGGGAGAAATATATGAAAATATGACTATAAAGAGTGAAAAAGAAAGACTCCTCCACTTTGGTCAAAAAGATCATGTCAGAATTTATTCTATTGAGGGCCTAACTAGCCGTCTATCCTCCGTGGGATTCCAACCCATAAATCAAACCTACAAAGAATCTATAAATAATAGACATGGGTTCAAAACTGCTGAGACTATCATTATCGCTAAAAAACCTATTTAATAATTTATAGGACAAAAAAAAGCCTCGCAGTGCGAGGCTTTTTTGATACTAGTCTGTTTAATTAAGCTTCAAAGGGAACAATAGACACATAGGACTTATTGTTTCTCTTTTTTGCAAATTTTACAAGCCCATCCACTTTAGCGTGAAGGGTATGATCTTTTCCAGCATACACATTCTCTCCTGGATTATGTGCAGTACCACGTTGTCTTACGATAATGTTACCAGCAATAGCTGCTTGACCACCAAAAATCTTAACGCCTAAACGTTTTGATTCTGATTCTCTACCATTTTTCGAACTTCCGACTCCTTTTTTATGTGCCATTTTATTTCGATTTTGTTGTTATATGATTTAGCTTAAGGCTGAAATTAAATCTGCTTTTTTCATAGCTGAAATTCCAGAAACTCCTTTAGCTTTCGCTAATTCTTTTAATTGTGTAACTGTCATTGCTGACAAGTCTGGTGCCGCTTCCACTTTTGGAGCAGTAGCTTTTGCTGCTGGCTTAGAAACTTCTTTCTTTGCGACTGGCTTTGCTTCTGCTTTTGGCGCAGCAGCTTTCGCTGGTGCCGCTTTCTTAGCTCCTGAAGCAACAATGCTTTCAATTTGTATTTCAGTTAATGACTGGCGATGGCCATTTTTAACTCTATACCCTTTACGTCGTTTCTTTTTGAATACGATCACTTTATCACCTTTAAGGTGCTTTAAGACTTTTGCTCCTACTTGAGCTCCGTCTATAGCTGGGGCGCCTACAGTAACTTTGCTGCCATCTGCTAAAAGAAGTACATTGTCAAAAGTGACTTTTTTGCCTTCTTCAGTTTGCAAACGGTTAACAAAGACTTTTTGGTCTTTTTCAACTTTGAATTGATGCCCTGCTATCTCTACAATTGCGTACATAGCGTAACGTTTTTTATTAAATTAGTTTATATTATTTCGCCTCTCAATAGAGTTAAGCGGCTGCAAATATAATGCTTAATTCTTACTACACAAACAAAATGTTTCAAATAAGGAAAATTCCACAGCAACACAACGATGAGTATTTGGTGTTATGCACAGCCATTTAAAAGCATTTGTCGAATCAATTAAAAAAATTGTGGATGTTTATATTTTATTCGTAAGTTTAAAGTACTCAAATCTAAAATGAAATTATTATGAAAACCTCCTACCTACTTTTCACGATGCTGTCTTGCAGCATTGTATTTTCTCAAGATTATCTAGACAAACAACCTGAAAACCCCGAACCAGGCAAATGCTATGCTAAATGTGTAACTCCCGATGAATTTAAAGAAGAAACCATTAGTATTGAAAGTGTTCCTAGTTATGATAAGCTAGAAATCATTCCTGCAGTTTATAAAACAGTATTTGCCGAAGTAATTTTAAAACCGAGTTCTAAAAAATTTACTAATGTTCCCGCAGTTTACAAAACAGTTGTAGATACTGTGTGGACTAAAGAACCGTACCATAAAATTACAATAGATGATGCAGAATTCGAAATTATTGACAAAGAAGTAGAAGTATTAGCTTCGAGAGAATCATGGGTAGCTGGCGAGAAAGACCCTGACTGTCCTTCAATAGACCCAAATGATTGTCGCATTTTTCATTATCGAAAAGACCCTGCAGTCACAAGAAACATTCCTATTACCAAAGTTAAGACTGTTACATCTACTCAAAAAACTAAAGTTAAAGGGAACTATAGATTAATAAAAAGAAACGTTGAGGTTAGCCCCTCAACTACAGTAGTTGAAACTATTCCTGCAATCACAGAACAAATTAGCAGAAAAGTTGTTGTGACCGACGAAACCACAAGAGTAATATCTGTAACTGCAGAACATATAGATGTCACTAAACGAGTCTTAGTGAAAAAAGGAGGAATGACCGCATGGAGAGTTGTTCCCTGTACAATTCCTAAGCGCGTGGGCGTTGTGCCAATTTATTATGCATCTGGAAGTGCCGTCTTGTCTCAAGAATCAAAGCGGTTAATTGACAAACATATATGGGCCATTTTACAAAGTAATTCATCTTCTATTGTGGAGATTGGGTCACACACTGACTCTCAGGGAAGCACTAACTCAAATTTAAAATTATCTGAGCGTAGAGCAAAAGTCGTCGTTGATTATTTAATAAATAAAGGAGCTAACTCCGAACGTTTAATTGCAGTTGGTTACGGAGAAAGTAAATTATTAAATGGTTGTGATGATTCAAAAAAGTGTTCTAACTTAAAGCACAAAGAAAACAGAAGAACTGAATTTAAAGTTTTCTAAACCTGAAGAACCAACACATAATTAAAAACCTAAATTAATAAAGTTTAGGTTTTTTTTTTAATATCAAACAAACGGTTTAACAATAAATATTTTTTTTGAAAAAATTCTGTAACAAATTCACAGATTATACGTCTAACTTATAAATTATAAATTAAAAATTAACTCATGAAAAAATGCTTATGTTTATTAGCTGCTTTGCTTGGAGTAACCTCAACAATCTCCGCACAAGAAGTTAAATTTGAAGAGTACGATTTAAGCAACGGTCTACACGTTGTCTTACACAAAGAAAATGCAGCACCTGTTGTTACAGTTGGTGTTATGTACCAAATTGGTGCCAAAGACGAAATTGAAGGTAGAACCGGATTTGCTCACTTTTTTGAACACCTTCTTTTCGAAGGTACTGAAAACATCGAAAGAGGAAAATGGTTTGATATCGTTTCTGCTAATGGCGGGAGCAACAATGCCAACACAACACAAGACCGTACTTACTATTACGAGACTTTTCCATCAAATAAATTAGAAATAGGATTATGGATGGAAAGTGAACGAATGCTTCACCCTAAAATAGAAAAAATAGGTGTTGACACACAAAATGAAGTCGTAAAAGAAGAAAAACGTCAACGTATTGACAATGCTCCATATGGTAAAATTATTTATAGAACAGGCGTAGACAATCATCTCTTTAAAGTGCATCCATATGGACGTTCAGTAATTGGATCTATGGATGATTTGGATGCTGCTCAACTTGATGAATTTATTAGTTTCAATCAACAGTATTACAATCCTAACAACGCAGTCCTTGTAGTGGCAGGCGATATTGACATTGCTGAAACTAAAGCCTTAATAATGGATTATTTTGGTACAATAGAGAATAATGCAAAATCAAATGTAAAATTAGAAATCACAGAGCCAGCAATAGAAGAAACACGATATGCTACAGAATATGATACTAACATTCAAATTCCAGCTTATATTTTCTCATATATTACTCCAAAGTCGATAGAAAAAGACGCTTACACTTTAGACTACATTTCTTCAATCTTAACTGGAGGTAACAGTTCAAGAATGTACAAACGCATGGTTGATAAAGACAAAGTAGCTGTGCAAGTATTGGCCTTTAACCAGGCAAACCAAGACTACGGCACCTACACTATGGGAGCACTCATTAAAGGAGAGCCTGACTGGGATATGTTAAAAGCGACAATGGACGAAGAGATTAAGAAGCTACAAACAGATCTGATTTCTGACAAAGAATACCAAAAACTTCAAAACCAGTTTGAAACTTCTTTTGTTCAAGCCAACTCAAGTGTTGAAGGAATTGCTTCTTCATTAGCTACCTACTATATGTTACAAGGAAATGCAAATAGAATCAACAAACAATTAGATATTTACAGAACAATCACTAAAGAAGACATAAAGCGTGTTGCAAGCACCTACTTAAATCCTAATCAGCGTGTTGAGATTAAATATTTATCAGGCACTGACCCTGCAAAAGAGGATTCAAAACAATAAACATTTACAATAGTTATGAAAAAACACATTATACATACATTGATTGCAGTCTTAATTGGATTATCTGCAACAGCGCAAATTGATCGAACAAAAATTCCATCATCGGGTCCTACTCCTGAAGTTAACTTGAGAGAAGCCAAGGAATTTAAATTAAAAAATGGGCTAACCATTTTGGTAGCTACAGACACAAAGTTCCCAGTTGTTAGCTGGAGTCTTAATCTTAACAACCCTCCAGCATTTGAAGGAGACAAAGCGGGCGTACAATCATTAACTGGCGCTTTGTTAGGGAAAGAAACACAACAAAGCACTAAAGATGAGTTTGCTGAAAAAGTCGATTTTCTAGGAGCATCCGTAAGCGTTACTCCAAACGGAGGATTTGGATATTGCTTGGCAAAGTACCAGGAAAATGTGTTTTCACTCTTTGCTGAAGCAGCTTTCCAAACTAAGTTTACTCAGGAAGAATTAGACTTTGAAAAAGAACAACTTATTGAAGGAATCAAGTCTGGTAAAAACAGTGCAGCAGCCATTGCTGGCAATGTTAGAGGCGCCGTTTTTTACGGAAAAAACCATGCAGCAGGTGAAATTGTAACTGAAGAAACGGTTAATAATGTTACTCTTGAAGATGTAAAACAATTTTACAACGAACGTTTCAAACCTTCAAATGGCTATATGCTGTTTACTGGTGATATTACCGTCAAAGAAGTAAAGACGCTATTAAAAAAATACATGAAAAATTGGGAATCAGGCGCTGTTGCTATTCCTGAATACCCCGCTTTTGAGGACGTATCAACAACAGAAATCAATTTTGTTGATGTTCCAAATGCCGTTCAAACAGAACTTGCAGTTATGGGTGTTTCTTCTTTAAAAATGACAGATAAAGATTACCACGCGAGTCTTGTTGCAAACTATATTCTTGGTGGCGCATTTGGGTCTTACCTAAATATGAACTTGAGAGAAAAGAATGGCTATACGTATGGAGTTAGGTCAAGTTTAGGGACTGCTCGCTGGTATAATTCCTCATTTGGAGTTACAACAAAAGTTCGTAATACTGTGACTGACAGTGCTGTTGTTGAAATATTAAAGGAAATAAAACGCATCAAGGCTGAACCTGTAGACATTGATTTATTAGTGAATGCTAAGGCTAAATTTTTAGGAAATTTTATTCTTCAATCTGAAGACAAAACAGTAGCTGCAAGACGTGCTTTGTCAATCAAAACAAATAAACTTCCTGAAGATTTTTACAAAAATTACATCGCAAACATAGATGCTGTAACAATAGAAGACGTGCAACGAGTAGCCATCAAGTACTTTAGTGACGAAAATGTTCGTATTGTTCTTGTAGGTAAGGGTTCGGACGTTGTCGGAAACTTAGAGAAAATTGAGTGGAACGGGAAGAAATTACCAATAAAATTCTTTGATAAAGATGCGAATAGTGTTGAAAAACCAGTGTTTTCAAAACCAATCCCTTCTGGGGTAACAGCAGCAACAGTTATTGAAGGATACATCAAAGCTATTGGTGGACTAGAGGCTGTAAATGCAGTCACTTCTGTAATGACATCAGCTAATGTTACTATTGAAGGAATGCCCTTTAAACCAACAGCTGTAATGAAAACGATGTCACCAAACATGTCATCTATGGAGATGTCTATCGCAGGTATGGGAACCGTTATGAAGCAAAAGTTTAACGGATCTGAAGGCTATGCAGAACAGCAAGGAATGAAAAATCCGATGTCAGAAACTGAGCTCTCTGAAAAGGCGGAAGAAAAAGGCTTATTCCCAGAAACATACCTAGACGCCAGCACAATTAACTTGGTTAGCTTAATAGCTATTGAAGGGGTGGATGTTTATAAAATAAAGTTGAAAGAGGATTCTTTCCGTTACTATGATGCTACTACTGGACTTTTGGTAAGAACTGAAAAAACAGAAGAAGCACAAGGTCAAAAGGTGACTTCAGTTCAGGATCTATCCGACTATAGAGAAGTAAATGGTGTCTTATTTCCATTCGGACAGAAAATCACAGCAGGTCCACAAGTAATCGGACTGTCTGCAACTGAGATTACGATTAATGAAGGCGTCTCTACAGACGATTTTAATTAACAAAATCTCTCATACTATTAAAAAGGCCTAAGTAAATCTTAGGCTTTTTTTATGCTTTTTTGTTAGCTAAGTAAATGCCTGACACAATAAGTAAAGACGCAAGCCCTTGGTTTAAACCAAAAACCTCGCCATCTAACAGACCCCATAAAAGAGCGACTACAGGCATTAAGTAGGTGACCGATGATGCAAATACAGGACTGGAAATTTGAATCAGTGTGTTAAATATGATTTTAGCCATCACTGTTCCAAATAATGATAGAATAGCGACACAGCCAATTGACCTGTAAATCGCGGCGTTCTCAAAAGTTTGAGTTGTAAAAAAGTTAGAAAAACTTAAGGCTAAAACAGCTGGTATTACTATCGCCACAAAGTTCCCTGTTGCTATCGCAATGGGCTTTACATCTTGAAGATAACGCTTTATGATATTTACACTACTGGCATACATAACAGTTGCTAAAACCACAAAGCCCGCATAAAGGTAATTTTGATCTGGATGAAGCTCCATACTGTTAAAAATAAGCATTGAGGCGCCTATAAACCCGAGTATTACTCCAAAAACTTGAGTTTTAGTGGAAGTAATCTTAAAAACCGCTAGGCCTATCAAAATCGTATTTAAGGGCACTAACGAATTTAAAATAGAAACGACCCCGCTGTCAACTTCAGTTTCAGCAAATGCAAATAAAAAGGACGGGAAAAAGGTGCCTAAAAAGCCTGTAATTACAATCCACTTCCATTGATGGCTCTGAATCGTTTTAAGAGACTTAAACCCTATTGTAAAAATAAATAACGCGGATATAACCGTTCGCAAACTCCCTAACTGCAAAGGCGAAAGACCCTGAAGTCCTTTTTTGATTAAAATAAAAGAACTGCCCCAAGTAATCGCAAGTATAAAAAGAAAAAACCATTTTTTTTGTTCTGTATTCATTCTGAATAATTATCGGTTACAAAATTGGACAATAAATTAGATAAACAACGAAATATCTTTACATTTGTTTAATTCAAAAAAAATAGTCCCATGAAGTATTTAAAAAACATTCTAAGCATCACATTTATTTTAATTACATTTTCTTCTTGTAAGACTGATGGGAAAGCAGAGATTAAAACCATTAAAATAGCTTCCGAAAAAACCAACCAGAAACTAGACCCTAATGCCATCTATTCAAAAGCGGAGTTTAGCATTAAAGGGATGACTTGTGAAATGGGCTGTGCTAAAACCATAGAGAAAAAACTAGCAAAAATGGATGGCATGAAATCTGCTATTGTAGATTTCAAAAATGAACACGCATCAGTTGAATACGATGTTGCTAAAGTAAACCCTGCAAGTATTACCAAAACCGTAAATGCGGTTAGCTCTGTTTATTCTATAGAAAATATGCAAACCATTACAGCAGCCTCAACAACTAATTAGGGTTTAAAAGTCTCTTAATTAGAATTCATTAATGCTTCTATTTCATCAATTTCAATAGGAATATTTTTCATTAAATTTAAAGGACTCCCTTTAGATTGAATTACTACATCGTCTTCAAGTCTAATGCCCATATTTTCTTTAGGTATATAAATCCCTGGTTCAACAGTAAAAACCATATTGGCTTGCATAGGCGATTTTAGAGCACCAAAATCATGGGTGTCTAAACCCATGTGGTGAGAGGTCCCGTGCATGAAATACTTTTTATACGCAGGCCACTTTGGATCTTCGTTTTGCACGTCTGCTTTATCAATCAAACCCAACCCTAAAAGTTCAGAAGTCATCAGTTTCCCAACCTCAATGTGGTAGGCATCCCACATAGTTCCTGGAACAAGTAATTTAGTTGCTTGATTTTTGACATTTAACACTGCTTGATATATCGCTTTTTGGCGTGCCGTAAACCGTCCATTAACAGGGATTGTTCGCGTCATGTCGCTTGAGTAATTTGCATACTCAGCAGCTACATCCATAAGCAGCAGATCACCATCAATACATGTTTGATTGTTTTCTATATAATGTAAAACACAGGCATTATACCCAGAGCCTATAATGGGTGTATAAGCAAATCCTTTCGAACGATTTTTTAGAAACTCATGCATGTATTCTGCTTCAATTTCATACTCCATAATACCAGGCTTGACAAATTCTAAAATTCTTCTAAAGCCTTTTTCAGTGATATCACAAGCCGTTTTAATGAGCGCTATTTCTTCCGGCTCTTTGACCCCTCGAAGGGCTTCCATAATTGGAAAAACAGGGAGCAATTCGTGAGCTGAGTACGAAGATTTTATCATTTTCAGAAAACGATCTTCGCGTGTCTCCATCTCTACTGCTTGACGGTAATGCTCATTATTATTGTAGTAAAAACGAGTAGAATCTTCCATTAATTTTGAGAAAATAGACTCAAATTCTTCTAACCAATACACCGTCTTGATTCCGGACGAGGCAGTTGCTTGTGACTTACTAAGCTTGGCGCCTTCCCAAATAGCAATATGATCGTTGGTCTCTTTTACAAATAATATTTCACGCTGTGATTCATCCTTAGCCTCTGGAAAAATAAGCAAAATACTCTCCTCCTGATCTACTCCACTTAAGTAAAAAATGTTTCTGTGTTGTTCAAATGGAAGCGTACTATCCGCACCAGTAGAAAACACGTCATTTGAATTAAATATAGCAATAGAATTTGACACCATCTGTTGTGACAGCTTTAATCGGTTTTTTTTAAATAATTCAGGACTAATCGGCAGGTATTTCATAATGAATCTTGTTTATTTCAAATTTAAAAATTTTAGAACACATTAAACGATAAAAACAATTAAATTTCTTTGAGTTATTCCGCTTATTTAAAATAATTCTAAATAATAAAATTATCCTTATTGTTATTGTCTAAAACCTTGTCGTGAAGTACCTTTGTGTAGTTAAAAAAAATAATAATAATGAGTGGAATTTTAAAGTCATCAATTGGAAGAAAGATAGCCATGGCGCTCTCTGCATTTTTCCTCATGTTTTTCATTTTACAACATTTTGCAATCAACATTCTATCTGTTTTAAACCCAGACACATTCAACGAAGTGTCTCATTTCATGGGAACAAATCCGTTGGTGCAGTTTGTATTGCAACCCGTACTTATTTTTGGTGTTATTTTTCACTTTGCAATGGGGTTTGTTTTGGAATTTAAGAACAAATCGTCTCGTTCAGTGAGCTATGCTAAAAACAACGGAAACGCCAACTCTACTTGGATGAGTAGAAACATGATTTATAGTGGAGGATTTATTCTAGTATTTCTAGTGATTCATTTTATCGACTTCTGGATTCCTGAATTAAACATAAAATATGTGGTTGGAGATTCTTCTGGTCTTTTAGAGGATGGATCTGGCTACCGCTATTTTGAAGAACTTCAGCATAAATTTGTACCGCTTTGGCGCGTGGCTTTGTATTGTGTTGGTTTTGTGTTTTTAGCCTTGCACCTACTACACGGATTCAACTCCGCATTCCAATCTGTTGGAGCGAACAACAAATACACCAAATCATTAAAAGGATTTGGTAAAGCATATGCGATCCTAATTCCATTAGGTTTTATCGTAATTGCCCTTTTCCACTTTTTTAATAATTCACACTAAAACATAGGATTATGGCTTTAGATTCAAAAATACCAAAAGGTCCATTAGCAGATAAATGGACTAATCACAAAAATACTATTGACCTTGTAAACCCTGCCAACAAACGTCTGTTAGACGTCATTGTTGTGGGAACTGGTTTGGCTGGAGGCTCCGCAGCAGCTACACTCGCAGAGCTTGGCTATAACGTAAAAGCGTTTTGTTTCCAGGATTCTCCGCGACGTGCGCACTCAATTGCAGCACAAGGAGGCATCAATGCCGCTAAAAATTACCAAGGAGATGGAGACTCTACCTACCGATTGTTTTACGACACGGTTAAAGGAGGCGACTACCGTTCAAGAGAGGCTAATGTGCATCGTTTGGCCGAAGTATCCACCAATATCATTGACCAATGTGTGGCGCAAGGCGTTCCTTTTGCTAGAGATTATGGGGGTCTATTGGACAACCGTTCATTTGGTGGGGTTTTGGTTTCAAGAACTTTTTACGCCAAAGGACAAACGGGCCAGCAACTCTTGTTAGGTGCTTACTCTGCTATGAACCGACAAATTGGTCGTGGGAAAATTAAAATGTACAACCGTCACGAAATGCTTGATGTGGTTGTTGTGGATGGAAAAGCGCGTGGAATTATAGCACGTAACTTAGTTACTGGCGAAATCGAACGTCACTCAGCACACGCTGTTGTTTTAGGTTCTGGTGGCTATGGAAATGTATTTTACTTGTCGACTAATGCAATGGGAAGTAACGTCACTGCTGCTTGGAAAGCGCACAAACGTGGTGCTTACTTTGCAAATCCTTGTTATACACAAATTCACCCTACATGTATTCCTGTTTCAGGAGATCATCAATCGAAGCTAACCCTGATGTCAGAATCCTTAAGGAATGACGGCCGTATATGGGTACCGAAAAACTTAGAAGATGCCAAAGCAATACAAAATAGAGAATTAAAGCCAACGGATCTTGCAGAAGATAAACGTGATTATTTCTTAGAAAGACGGTATCCTGCTTTCGGAAACTTAGTTCCTAGAGATGTTGCTTCAAGAGCCGCTAAGGAACGATGTGATGCTGGTTTTGGCGTGAATAAAACAGGTGAAGCAGTCTTTTTAGACTTTGCAGCTGCCATTATTAGATACGGAAAAGAAAAAGCGCATGTCAAAGGACTGAACGAAGAAGATGAAGCGCTCATTCAAACCCTAGGAAAAGAAATTGTTAAAAGTAAATACGGCAACTTATTCCAGATGTATGAGAAAATTGTGGATGAAAACCCATATGAAACTCCTATGATGATTTATCCAGCGGTTCACTATACTATGGGAGGCATTTGGGTTGACTATAACTTACAAACAACGATTCCTGGTTTGTATGCCATTGGAGAAGCTAACTTCTCTGAGCACGGAGCAAACCGTTTAGGGGCTTCTGCCTTGATGCAAGGTTTAGCCGATGGCTATTTTGTATTACCATATACTATTGGAAATTACCTGTCTAAAGATATTAGAACTGGACCTATTTCCACGGACTCTATAGAGTTTGAAGAAGCAGAGGCGAAAGTAAAGTCAGAAATTGATCACTTTATCAATAATAAGGGAACCAAGCCTGTGGATTATTTCCACAAACGTCTTGGAAAAATTATGTGGAATAAATGTGGTATGGCTCGTAACGAAACAGAATTAAAAGAAGCCATTGAAGAAATCTCTGCGCTTCGTGATGAATTTTATAAGGACGTTCGAGTGCCTGGAGCCGCCAATGAATTTAATGAAGAACTTGCAAAGGCAGGCCGTGTGGCTGACTTCCTTGAATTGGGAGAGCTGTTTGCAAAAGACGCCTTGGTTCGAGAAGAATCTGCTGGCGGTCACTTTAGAGAAGAATACCAAACAGCGGAAGGGGAAGCCCAGCGAAGAAAAGAGTTTCAATTTGTATCGGCATGGGAATACAAAGGCGCTCCTAAAGATGCTGAATTGCATAAAGAAGAATTAGTTTACGAAAATATTGAAGTTAAAGAACGATCCTACAAATAAGCACTGCTATGAATTTAACATTACAAATATGGCGTCAAGAAAACGCCAAGGCTAAAGGAAAAATTGTAGAATATCCAATTCAAGATATCTCTCCAGACATGTCATTTCTTGAAATGTTAGACATCCTTAACAGACAACTCATCACCAATGGGGATACTCCTGTCGCTTTTGATCATGATTGTAGAGAAGGCATCTGTGGATCATGCTCACTATACATTAATGGAGAAGCCCATGGACCTGACCGTCGAGTAACAACCTGCCAACTACACATGCGTAAGTTTAAAGATGGTGATACTATTTTTATTGAACCTTTTAGAGCAGATGCATTTCCTGTTATTAAAGATTTAGTAGTCGACCGATCTGCTTTTGATAGAATCCAGCATGCTGGTGGTTTTATATCTGTAAATACCTCTGGAAACACACAAGATGGAAATTCTATTCCCATCTCAAAACACGATGCAGATGAGGCCATGGATGCCGCTACTTGTATAGGCTGCGGGGCTTGCGTTGCCAGCTGTAAAAACTCCTCTGCAATGCTTTTTGTAGGCGCTAAAGTATCTCAATACGCCTTATTACCACAAGGTCAAATTGAAGCTACAGACCGTGTACAAAACATGGTAGCTCAAATGGATTTGGAAGGCTTTGGAAACTGTACCAATACAGGCGCTTGCGAAGTTGAATGTCCTAAAGGAATTTCATTAGAAACTATTGCACGAATGAATCGGGAATTAATTAAAGCGAGTGTAAAGTCTTAATCTGCTAACACAAACTCTTCTATGGTATCCCAACCCGCACGTACTTCAATAGGTGTTGAAGCGTAACTAACGCGCTCTGGCTGTATTTTACTTAAATAACTTCCACTATCATAACTCCCGTTTTTATTGGTATCAAAAACAGCTCTTAAGAAATAAACGCCCGGAGTCACACTTTGGAAGTCAACTGCCGAAGCATTCAGTGCTACAGCGGATTCAATAACCAATCCTTTATCATTTATTATTTGAACAATCAGAGGATAAACACCATTACTGATACTAATCCTTACATCTCCATAGTCAGACTGAAGCTTGGTAGAAGCTCTGTAATTTAAAGTGTCGTTTGCTACGCCATAAAAATCGGTTAAAGCAGTTGGTAATAACTGAATTTCATAACTGTTTTTTTCGGTTTTATCAAACTCTAACACTACGCTATTTGTCGTCGGATCCAAGACCATCGTTGCCTTAACAAAAACAGAATCTTTGTTCATCACCCGCACTTTTGATTCATCGACATATTCTAAAGGGGTCGAGGCACTTATTATATAGGAGTCTTGTAGCTTTAAATTAGAAGAAAGGGGCTTAAACACCAAAGAATCCGATTTAAAATCTTTAATTCTCACAACAGCTGTATCAATAGATTGCCCACGAATAACTTCAAAAATTAAAGAATCAACTTCTAATTTAGGGCGATACCAATAGTTCAAAGTATCTTTTTGTATTTCTTTAGTAATCACTGAT
>TARA_B110000503_G_scaffold71265_1_pt1 | contig 19827 bp, 14 predicted proteins | sample TARA_B110000503 | Tara Oceans TARA_B110000503 (sample SAMEA4397472) | marine metagenome | biome: Polar Biome; feature: [SRF] surface water layer (ENVO:00010504); material: water (ENVO:00002006), including particulate matter (ENVO:01000060) such as... | depth 5 m | reverse complement strand
ACTTTAAACAGGCAACGCCTGAGGCGTTGGCTGATGCAAAATCTAAGCTGGCACCAAGTGCGCTTTGGTGGTTCCGTTGGGGCGCCATGTTTACTTTTGTTTCTGGGATAGTTCTGCTTGGCGGGCTTCATCACAACCATCAGTTTAATAATTCAATTGTGATTGGCGCAATCATGGGGACTCTAATGTTCTTGAATGTCTGGCTAGTGATTTGGCCTGCGCAGCAAATAGCACTTGGAATGAAAGAAGGCGATGCCGCTGCAAGCGGTGCTAAAGCTCTTTTAGCTTCTAGAACCAATGTGTTATTTTCTGCACCCATGGCTTTCGGTATGCTGGCCAGCCCTCATGCGGCTCAATGGGGTGGAAGTGGTTATGGTACTGCTGTGGGTGGATTGGATTTCATAGTCTGCTTGATAATTATTGCAGCACTGGAAATTAATGGCCTGATAGGCAAACAAGGACCAATGGCTTCAGTGAAGGGTGTCATACATGGCAGCTTGACGCTAACAGCTGTGTTATTTGGCGTGCTTTACTATGTGAATTAGGTTTTCTAATATTAAAATATTTTGTCTTCTCAAGTTAAAAAAGCCCTGAATTTCAGGGCTTTTTTCTTTCTAGAAGTTTATTTTTAGGTATGCTGACGGTGATGTGTTAAAAATTAAAATATTAAAGAATCTGCTTGATAGCTAGTCTTTATGCCTATAGCGTATAATCTAAATTCTGATCTTGTAACAACTAAATATTTTTACGAGGGTGCCCCAAATTATGAGCAATGATGATTTTAATAGGATTGATTCCATTGTGCCTGAAAGCGATGAAAGGATAGGCAGAGGCAGAGGAAAAGCTTATGCTACGCAAGCTTCTCTCAAGGGGAGCGACTCTAATAAAGCAAGGGGTACCCTTGCGTCATTAAGCGCTCATAGCTATAAACTACTTGTTTTTATTGCGGTGATTGCGGGCTATTTATTTGTATCCCAGGGGCTGCAGTTAACTCGCTTGCAAGACCGTTTCAGTGAGCTTGAGGCCAAAATTATCTCTACAGATGAATCGCTTGACCAATCGGGGGAGTTACTAGTTACAAGGATTGAAACACAAGAGTCTGCCTTAGTGAAGCATTGGTCTGAAATAAGAAAGTTATGGGCTATTGCTTATGATCAAAATAGAAAAGATATTAGCCAGCAGCAAGAAAAAATAAAATCGCAAGATAGCGCTTTAGAAAAGCTAATAACTTTGGTAGCAAATCAGAAAAAAGAACTTGCCAGCATGACTGGTAAGCTGAATAAATCCGCCAAAACTATGAATACCATGGTCGGCTCTTCTTTGGCCGCTAAGTCAGAGATAAGTGATTTGGCCGTCCAACTTCGAGGGCTGTCCATAACCGATTTTAATGCTCGTATAGCTGATAATGAGCAAGCAATTAAAGCAATTGACGCGCATCGGCTTAGCGTTAATCGTGAGATACAAGAACTAAAAGAGCGGTTAAGTGGCAAGCCTTAGTGAGACGATTAATCGGCCTAAAAGAAACTATTGGTATTTTTGGCCTGTACTAAAATAATTTTATGGGAGAGTTTCACATGACTGTGATTCGTCAAGATGACCTTATAGAAAGCATTGTCGATGCACTGCAATTTATTTCTTATTACCACCCACTTGATTTCATACAAGCGATTCATCGTGCTTATGAGAGAGAAGAATCTCATGCAGCTAAAGATGCCATGGCCCAGATACTTATTAACTCTCGTATGTGTGCAATGGGGCATCGGCCGCTTTGTCAGGATACCGGTATAGTGAACGTATTCATGAAAGTAGGTATGGATATTCAATGGCAGGGTAGTATGAGTGTTACCGATATGGTTAATGAGGGTGTTAGACAGGCATATAATCATCCGGATAATTTGTTGCGAGCATCTATATTAGCTGATCCTGACGGTGCGCGAAGAAATACCGGCGATAACACACCTGCGGTTATTAGCTATGAAATTGTTCCTGGTAATAAACTAGTTGTTGATGTAGCAGCAAAAGGAGGAGGATCTGAGGCAAAGTCTAAATTTGCTATGCTGAACCCCTCTGACTCAGTGGTAGATTGGGTATTACAGGAAGTGCCCAAAATGGGTGCTGGTTGGTGCCCTCCTGGCATGCTTGGTATTGGTATTGGTGGTACAGCAGAAAAAGCAATGCTTTTGGCTAAAGAGTCACTAATGGAGTCTATTAATATACAAGAACTCCAAGATAGGGGACCGTCATCTCGTGCAGAAGAACTTCGTTTGGAGTTATTTCAAAAGGTTAATAATCTCGGAGTCGGTGCCCAAGGATTAGGGGGATTAACTACTGTTTTGGATGTTAAGGTTAAAGATTTTCCTACTCATGCAGCCAACAAGGCTGTTGCTCTGATTCCTAATTGTGCCGCTTCGCGTCATACTCACTTCACTCTTGATGGTTCAGGCCCAGCAAAACAAACACCACCTAACATTGAAGACTGGCCAAAAATTTCATGGGAGATAGGCGATAGCGTCAGAAAAGTTGACTTAGATAAGGTAACCAAAAATGATTTATTGGACTGGATGCCAGGTGAAACAATACTCCTCTCAGGGAAAATATTGACTGGAAGAGATGCCGCTCATAAACGTATTGTTGAAATGATTGCTAATGGTGAAAAACTGCCTGTTGATATGACCGGACGATTTATTTATTACGTGGGTCCAGTTGATCCGGTAAGGGAAGAAATTGTTGGCCCAGCAGGACCAACAACTGCAACGCGAATGGATAAATTCACACGCACCTTGCTTGAAAAAACTGGCCTTATTGGCATGATCGGCAAGGCCGAAAGGGGCCCAAGTGCAATTGATGCGATTAGAGACCACAAAGCTATTTACTTGATGGCTGTTGGTGGAGCTGCCTATCTGGTGTCGAAAGCTATTGTTAGCGCCACAGTGGTGGCTTTTGAAGATCTTGGTATGGAGGCAATTTATGAATTTGAGATTGTTGATATGCCTGTTACAGTAGCTGTAGATACAAATGGTGAGTCAGTGCATCGTACTGGACCAGAAATTTGGAAAACAAAAATTGAAGAGCATGCGTTGAAGCTCGGAGAATAAGTTGTTCTGATTTAACTGCCTATTAATAGACAGTTTTTTGGCTTTCTATGTGAGCAACTAGGAATCTTCATGGCCAATAGTCTTTACTGGTATGACTATGAAACATTCGGATTAGATCCAACTCGCGATGGTATATCACAATTTGCTGGTATTAGAACCAATGAAAGGTTAGAAGTAATTAGTAAGCCATTAATTATTTATTGTCACCCCCCGATTGATCGATTGCCGTCACCCGAAGCTTGTCTAGTCACAGGGATTACCCCGCAAATAGCTTTAGAGAAAGGAATTCCAGAAAAAGAATTTATTCAAAAGGTGCTTCAAGAGCTATCTGTTCCCAATACATGTGGGGTCGGGTACAACAGCATTGGATTTGATGATGAATTTACCCGATACGCTCTTTATCGTAATTTTTATGACCCCTATTCCCGGGAATGGGAAAATGGCAATTCTAGGTGGGATATTTTAAATCTACTTCGCCTATCTCGAGCGTTGAGACCAGATGGAATTGAGTGGCCAGTTAAAAATGACGGCTCCCCTTGTTTTAAGCTGACTAGTTTGACTCAGGCTAACGGGATTGATCATGAGTCCGCTCACGATGCTTTGTCTGATGTGCTGGCTACAATTGATGTGGCTAAGCTAGTGATGACCAATCAGTCAAAACTATATGATTATGTATATCAGCTTCGATTTAAAAATAAGGTGATGGAGCTGATTGATGTTCGTCAGCGCAAGCCATTCTTGCATGTGTCTGGAAAGCTTCCAAAGGAAAACTATTATACGGCTTTAATGGTTTCGCTAGCGCCCCATCCCACTAACAAGAATTCTATTATCTGCTTTAACTTGATGCGCGATCCGGAGCCTCTTTTGGAGCTTTCAGTAAAGGAGATCTATCAGCGTTTATTTTTCCGACAGAATGATCAAGAAAAGCTTTCGGTTTTAACCATAGAGGCCAACAAATGTCCTGTGGTAGCAACAGCTAAACTGATAGATAGCTTGGTCGCGAAACGCTTAGGGATATCGCTTGAACAGTGTGAGCATAATCTCCAGATTTTATTAAAAAATGACCTGACCTCTAAATTGCAGACAGTTTACGCTATGCGTGTATTTGAGAATATCGATGACCCTGAGAGGGCTTTGTATCAAGGATTCATTGGTAGTTTTGATAAAAAATTATTGCCAATAGCGAGAGAGGCATCCCCTCAAGAGCTCGCAGCGGATAGCGTACTTTTTCGAGATAAACGCTACCAAAAATTAATATTTCTCTATAGAGCAAAAAATTATCCTGATTCTTTGAGTTTGCAGGAGCAGGCTGTTTGGAAAAATACGCGTCTCAAGAGATTAACTGATATCGTAGAGGGATATCTATCCTTGGAAAGTTATTTCTCAAGGATAGATGAGTTATTTTTAGCAGAAGAACTCTCAGAACAAGACCGCAATGTTTTGTTAGCCTTAAAAGATTGGGGTCGAGATATTCTAGGTGAATCGCACATCAAATAAAGATGCTGGTTAGCATACCGAAAAGTCGCTAAAATAAGCATATATAGACATTAGCTGTAAGGGAAAAATGAAATTTGAAGGCGCAAGTATTCTCTCCGTTAGTCAGTTCGAAAGAGTTGATGTTGATACCATTTTTCGTGTGGCAAATGATATGGAGCCTTACGCTCAGAGACAGAAAAGAACCCGTGTTCTGGAGGGGGCCATTCTTGGTAATATGTTTTTTGAGGCAAGCACCAGAACTCGCATTAGCTTCGGTAGTGCCTTTAATCTTTTGGGTGGCGATGTAAGGGAGACTGTTGGATTTGAATCTTCTGCTTTAGCAAAAGGAGAATCTTTACACGATACAGCCAGGGTATTGTCGGGCTTCAGTGATATTATTTGTATGCGACATCCTGAACCTGGTTCAGTTGCAGATTTTGCAAAGAGTAGCCGAGTTCCAGTCATAAACGGTGGCGATGGCAGCAATGAGCACCCTAGTCAGGCATTGCTTGATTTATATACAATTGAAAGAGAATTGAAAGGTTTGGGGCGAAGGATTGATGGGCTTCGCATCGCTATGATTGGGGACTTGAAGCACGGAAGGACAGTGCATTCTCTCAGTAAATTATTGATGCTATTCCGCAACATTTCCGTGCAACTGGTGTCTCCTAAAGACTTAGCTATGCCAAAAAATATTGTAGAAGAGATGAGAAGCAAGGGCTTGACTGTAACAGAATCAGAAAAAATCGAACCTAGTATAGCCCATGTAGATATTGTTTATTCGACTAGAATTCAAGAAGAGCGATTTACTAGCAAGGATGAGGCTGATTTATACCGAGGTAAATTTAGATTAAATCAAGCAATTTATACTGCCCACTGTGAGCCCAATACTGTCATCATGCATCCATTGCCTAGAGACTCTAGAGAGGAAGCGAATGAGCTGGACATAGATCTTGATGGCAATCCAAGTCTGGCCATTTTTCGTCAGACGGATAACGGCTTATTGGTCCGTATGGCGTTATTTGCCATGATTCTTGATGTGGTTCATTTGGTAGAAAAAAATTCGTCTGATGTACCCTGGCATAATCTTCGTTAGCCTTTACAAGGAAGGCCTCGCAGTAGTACTCATTTAACAAAAAAAGCCATTTTAACTATGAACGAATTTGATGATATCAGGCCTTATTATGATAGTGAGGTGGTTGCTGTTTTATCCAGGCTGGCAAAGAACCGAGAATTTATAGACACCCTTTTGTCAATCAAGTACCCATGGTTGCATCGTTGGGCTCCTTGGTTGGTGCGCCCAGTCGTTTCTTATACATTGCGCTCTTCTTTTTCAGAGATGCAAACAGTTAGCCATCTTCATGGTGCTATAAGAGAAAGCTTTGGTAACCTTTTAGTAAAAATTGGTAGTGTTTTAACGGTCACCGGTCTTGAAAAATTGGATCGAAATACGCCATACCTGTTTATCAGTAATCACCGTGATATAGCGATGGACCCTGCTTTTGTTAATGTAGCCTTACTTGATGATGATAGAGACAGTGTAAGAATTGCGATAGGAGACAATCTTTTAACCAAACAATTTGTATCTGATTTGGCTCGAGTGAATAAAAGTTTTGTTGTTAAGCGATCGGTTGCAGGAAGACGTGAAAAGATGACAGCGCTGATGCAGTTATCGCGGTACATTCGGTCTTCGTTAATTGACGACAAATCTTCAGTATGGATAGCTCAACGGGAAGGTAGAGCAAAGAATGGCATGGATAAGACAGAGCCTGCACTGTTAAAAATGCTGACATTCAGTAAGCAGAAGGACCAAACCTTTGGAAATGCTTTACGAGAACTTAATGTAGTTCCTGTGGCCATTTCGTATGAATTTGATCCTCTTGATGCAGAAAAAGGGCTAGAACTCCTAGAAAAAAGCACAAAAGGCAGCTATGAAAAAAATGAACATGAGGATTTTTCCAGCATATATCAAGGTATTATTGGTCGAAAAGGCGCAGTGCATGTTTCTTTTGGCGCGCCTCTAGTGGCTGATTACTCATCTGCAGGTGAGGCAGCCATTGCAATGGATCAGCAGATTATTGGTAACTATAAGCTGCATGCAACTAACTTGCTGGCATACCATAAATTACATAAGCCCACCGACGAGACTGACATTATGATTTCAGAGATTGATTGTGATTGGGTGAAAAAAACCCATGAATTTAATCAGCGCATCAATTCTATTGCCCCTGAATGTCAAAAAATTGTTCTCGAAATGTATGCAAATCCTGTTTCTCAAAAAATAAACCATAGCTGATGGCCTTGGATTCTGATATAAAAAAAGAGATTCAGAAAGGCTACCGCCAGTTCTTAGAGAGCAATGATTTGCGGCCAAGACTTGGGCAAAAACAAATGATCGCAGCTATCGCTAATGCCATAGGTAACGTTAAGCAGGACGAAGAAGGATGCAGGATTTCTGATGATGGTATTTGTGTAGTTGAAGCAGGTACAGGAACAGGTAAAACAATTGCCTACTTGTTGTCGACACTCCCTTTAGCTAGGTTGCTAGGAAAGCAAGTAGTTATTGCTACCGGGACGGTTGCGCTGCAAGAACAGTTGGTCAATAAAGACATCCCCTTGTTATTGGAAAGCACAGGATGGGACTACAGTGTTAGCCTCGTTAAAGGTCGTGGGCGATATCTTTGCCCCCTTAAGTTAGAGCAATGTCTTGATACTGCCCAAGCAAAGGATACCGGCGCGTTTTTATTTGAGGACGAGGTCACTTTTAACCCAACAGCTAATATTATAGCAAGTTATCGCGCTATGGATCAGTCTCTGAAAGAAGGTAGCTGGCTGGGAGATAGGGACAGCTGGTCCGATGTTTTGGAAGATGTAGATTGGCGCCCACTGACAGTAGATCGACGTCAATGCACAGGGAGGCGTTGTCGATATATTACAGAGTGTTGTTTCTTTAAGGCCAGAGATGAGCTAGAAAAATCTGAATGTATTGTCGCTAACCATGATTTAGTGATGGCTGATTTAGCCTTAGGCGGTGGGGTAATTTTGCCTGCTCCCGAGGATACTATATATATTTTCGATGAGGCTCATCGAATAGGCGTGACGGCGCTAAATCATTTCTCGAGTCAATGTCGCCTAAAAAATACTATGAATTGGTTGAGTCAAATCAAGAAACAAATAGTTGGAAAATTGGCTTTCTTTCTGCATACCCCAGACATCCAGAAGCGCTTAGAAAAAATAGGCAAGGCGGCCGGGGCATCTGAAACATTACTAGGGTTAAGTTACCCTATCTTCGAGAAATTTTTAAATAATACGGATAATGAGACACCTTCTTGGTGTTTCCCCGGGGGTGACCCAGGAGGAGAGGTAAGAGAGATTGCTGGGCATTTGTCAGAAGAGTTTAATATGTTGGCCGCCTTAGTTAAAACATTGTCGGATAGCCTAGGAGAGGCCATGGATGAGCCTCATTTCCCTCTTCCACGAGTAGATCTAGAGCAATTATTTCAGCAAGTAGGAGTTTGGCAGAGCAGGGTTGAGACGATCCAGAGATTATGGAAAAGCTACGCACAAAGCGCAAATATTGATATTGGTTCTGGGAGCGACGGCAAGCTTAAGGGTCATCTTGAGCGCTCTCCCAGTGCTCGATGGGTTTCGCTTGAGCAATCAAATTTGGGTAATCTAGATATCTGCTTGTCTGCATCACCAACAGATGCAGGAGGTATCCTTCATGCAAATTTATGGAAGCAGTGTTATGGCGCTATACTTACATCAGCCACACTAAGAACACTAAGCAGCTTTAATAATTTTAAGCAGCGTACTGGGCTGCCAGTTCAGACAGAATGCGTAGCAGTAGAAGGGGCTTTTAATTTTGCTGCTGCAGGAGTTTTGTTGGTCCCAGATATTGGCGTTGACCCAAGTGATTCCGTTGGTCACACGAATGCGTTGATTGAAAAGATGCCAGAATTAATTGACTGGAATGAGGGGACCTTAGTTCTTTTTTCTTCTCGTCGACAGATGGATTTGGTGTCAGAGGGATTACCATCAGAATATAGAAAAATTGTCCTTACTCAAGGGCAATATGGACATCAAGAAATTGTACGCCGGCATAAGCTAGCTATTGATGAGGGGAAGGGCAGTGTGATTTTTGGCCTAGCAAGTTTTTCTGAGGGCATGGATTTCCCCGGCAATTATTGTCGACATGTTATTATTGCCAAGATACCTTTCTCGGTTCCAGATGATCCTATTTACTCAACAGTATCTGAATGGATAGAGGGGCAGGGGGGCAATCCGTTTATGGATTTAATGTTGCCTGAGGCATCGATTCGATTGCATCAGGCATGCGGTAGGTTGATTCGTACAGAGGAAGATACAGGCAGAATTACTATTTTGGATCGCCGAATCATCACTAAGCGCTATGGCAAGCAACTGTTGGCTGATTTACCGTCATTCGCTAGAGGCTTTTCTTGAAATTACAGAGCTCAATTAGTTTTTTAATTTAGTGCTTTTAGTTTAGCCTGGATTGCAAGCTTCATACTTAGCTGATCTAAACCAGCTAGACCTAATTGGTATTCACGGCTTCCATGAGTTATAAATTTATCAGGAAGACCCAGGTGCAACACGTGTGCAGTAAAATCTAAGCATGCTAGGTATTCGCTTACAGCGCTTCCAGCTCCACCAAAAACTGCGTTATCTTCAACTGTGACTAGCAGTATATTTTCTGACGATAGTTTTTCTATAAGTGCAGTATCTAATGGCTTAACAAAGCGCATATCTGCAACGGTGGCATTCAGCTCCTCCCCCACTAATTTTGCAGTTTCCAGCAAAGCCCCAAAGTTCAAGATAGCTAGCTGCTTTCCTTCCCTGACTATTTTACCCTTACCGATAGGCAGGGCTGTCATTGCGTGGGTTACTTCTGTTCCTGGGCCTGTCCCACGCGGATACCGAACAGCAGCAGGACCATTGTGGATAAATCCAGTATAGAGCATTTGGCGTGTTTCATTTTCGTTAGAGGGGGTCATTATGATCAAATTCGGGATGCAGCGGAGAAAAGTGATATCAAAACTCCCTGCATGACTCGCCCCATCCTCACCAACAAGACCAGCGCGGTCTATAGCAAATAAAACATTAAGATTCTGCAATGCCACATCATGAACGAGTTGATCATATGCTCGTTGCAAGAAAGTAGAATAAATTGCAACTACAGGCTTTGTGTTTTCGCAGGCAAGGCCTGCAGCTAAGGTAATGGCATGCTGTTCGGCTATAGCGACATCATGAAAGCGATCTGGATAACGTTGAGAAAATTTAACCATTCCTGAGCCCTCACACATGGCTGGCGTAATTGCTACAAGTAGCGGATCTTCAGCTGCCATGTCGCACAGCCAATCACCAAAAATTTGCTGATATTTCTTTTTTGGTGACCTTATTGAGATTCTTTCTTCGGGAGCAGTTATATTTGGTTCAATTTTATTTAGTGCGTGATAGCCAACAGGGTCTGATTCTGCTGGCCCAAATCCTTTACCTTTTTGTGTGATTGTATGTAAAAGAATTGGACTTGAAAGGGCTTTTAAGTTGCTTAATGTTTTTATTAAAAGAGGGAGATCATGGCCATCTATGGGCCCTATATAATTAAATCCTAGTTCTTCAAAAACAATTCCTGGAGCAATCATTGCCTTGAGGTGTACTTCGGTTTTTTTAACAAAAGCTGAGGCTGCAGGTACCGCACGCAGAACTTTTTTGCCTCCTTCGCGTATTGTATTGTAGAAACGACTAGACCATATCTTAGAGAAATAGGTAGCGAGACCTCCTACATTATGCGAGATAGACATATTGTTATCATTTAAGATGACCAATAGGTCAGCATCGGTGTGAGCGGTATGATTAAGTGCTTCAAATGCCATACCTGCTGTCATGGCACCATCACCAATAATGGCGACAGTTTTTTTTGTATTGTTATTAAGTTTGAAGGCAAGAGCCATACCCAGTGCGGCACTAATGGAAGTGCTTGAGTGACCTGCGCCAAAAGCATCATAAATACTTTCTTCTCTGTTTGGAAAAGGCGACAAGCCTGTTGCCTTACGCACAGAAAGTATTTCTTCTCTACGGCCAGTTAGGATTTTGTGTGGATATGCTTGGTGTCCAACATCCCAGACAAGCTTGTCATCGGGTGTATTGAAGACATAGTGTAAAGCAATGGTTAACTCAATAGCGCCCAGTCCAGCGCCAAAATGCCCACCACTTTGCCCTACGCTAAATAGCAGATAACCTCTTAATTCATCCGCCAATATCAATAGCTGTTCCGACGTGAGTTTTCTTAAGTCAGAAGGATCGTTAACGCTGTCGAGTAGCGGGGTTACTGGTCGAATTAGAGGTATGTCGTTAAAGGTTTGCGCCATTTATTTGGTATCCAAAATTGAGATGTAATACTACGCCAAGATTTATATTTAAGTGTTGTGAGCTTGGCTGTTAAATTCTAAATATTTTTAGTGTTTTCGGCTGATAATATAGTCAGCTATTTCTCTCAGATGCTGCGCATTCTCATCAAAAATTGACAGCGCATTTATTGCTGATGCATGTAATTGAGTAGCTTTTTCTCTGGCTCCGTCCAAACCAAGAAGTTTGACATAGGTAGCTTTGTTTAGCGCCTTATCCGCACCTGCTGTCTTTCCTATTACCTTGGTGTCTCCGGTAGCATCAAGAATATCGTCCTGAACTTGAAAGGCTAGACCAATAGATAGGCCGTAAGTATTGAGGGCTGCAAGTTGAGATGGGCTTGAAAGACCAGTAGATAGAGCGCTCATCATGATGCTAGCATGAATTATTGCACCAGTTTTTTTATGATGCATTAGCTCCATCTCCTCTAAAGTTAATATTTGGTTAACGGAGACTATATCTATGACTTGCCCTTTAATCATTCCCTCTGCTCCTGCTGCTTTTGTAAGGCAGGCGATCAGTTGAAGCGATATTTTAGGAGAAACCTTGTCAAATTTGGTCAGTTGTTCAAATGCCATTGCCTGCAAAGCATCTCCGGCTAGGATTGCGATTGCTTCACCGAAAACAATATGGCAAGTAGGCTTATTCCTTCTTAGCGTGTCATTGTCCATAGACGGCAGATCATCATGTATTAGTGAATAGGCGTGAATTAACTCTACGGACATAGATACTAGGTCGGTGTCTTTGGTTATTTCACCCACAGCTTCTGCTGCAGCATAAGATAATGCTGGGCGTAAACGCTTGCCACCACTTAAGACACTGTATCGAATTGCTTCATGCAATAGATTGCTAGAATCTATTTTTTCAGGCAAAAGAACAGTTAGTTTCTGCTCGATTCGTTGTTGGCAAGAGTGCAAAAAATTAGCGAAAGACTTGTTGCTCATTAGTGATTCTCAGGCTCAAATGCTTCAAGCTTGCCTGATCCCATAGTTAGCATTTCAACTTTCAATTCTGCATCTTTTAATGCCTGCTGGCATTCGCGAGTTATTTTAATTCCATCTTCAAAAAATTTCAGTGAGTCTTCGAGGTTTAGGGACCCTTCCTCCATGTTTTTTACTATGCTCTCTAGCTCATTGATTTTTTTTTCAAAATCAATGGGTTGTTTTGATTCCTTCACTTTGTCGTCCTCCAGAATATAATTAGCAGCAGTAGCTGAGCCAATATACGTGGCCAATTATCAGTCTACAGCATTGTTGAGCAGAATAATTTTACCCGTATGCCTATATACTTCCATTTTCATGTGCGCTTCAATAGCCTTTGATAGCGGATATGCAGAATCAATCACCGGCTTGATCTTATTTTCATTAAGAAAACGCAGCATGTTTTTGAATTCAGTATTACTACCCATGGTTGTTCCTTGAATACGAATATGATTAAAAAAAAGTTTGCCCATCGGAAGACCCTCAGGAGGTTTGCCAGCCGTGGATCCAAAGAAAATATAGCGTCCACCAGGAAGAAGAGTGCTTAGTATACTATTTAATGCATCGCCTGCAGCACTGTCAATGATGGCATTAAAACCTCCAGATTGTTTGTGTAATTTTTTATAGCAATCCGGATCTTGGTAATTTTCAGCTCCAATAGCCCCTAGCGCTTTAGCGGCATCAATTTTTTCTGCACTGCCACTACTGACATAAACCTCTGCGCCAAGATGTAGACACCATAGTATGGCAAACGTAGATACTCCGCCGCCTGCCCCAGTAACTAAAACCTTTTGGCCTAAATGTATTTCAGCCTGCGTGACCACTGCTCTCCATGCTGTAAGCCCTGCAAGTGGTATGGCGGCAGCCTGCTGCCAGTTTAAATGTTCTGGTTTAGAGTAAACATTTTCTGCGGGAGAGCAAATAAATTCTGCAAAAGTGCCCTGATCAGGCATTCCCAGAACACGAAAATCAGGTCCATAATAAACTTCATTTTCTCCCCATGCCCTAGCCGGATAAAGAATAACTTCCTTACCAATTAAGCTTGAATTAACACCCTCTCCTACTTTATCTATTATCCCAGCTCCATCAGAGCCTGGTATACAAGGCACCTGTATTCCTGGGTAACCACCTCGTGTCATCCAATAGTCACGCCTATTGAGTGCTGATGCAATCAGCTTTATACGTACTTCTCCAAGCATAGGGGATGGGGTTTCCACCTCTTTTGTTTTTAAGCAGCCGGGTCCATTGGTATCTGTTAAGACAACTGCTTTCATTGTGATATCCTTTGTTTGAATATATTTGCTATAGTTTACGGAATTTTTTAGTACATCTTTAGTCTTATATGAAGTATTTTCATATAATATCTTGCTAAGAGCGCTTAGTTCTCTTAGTTGTATTTACTTAGGAGTAGTTATGTCTCAATTGAAGCGTTTGGCTTTTTTTCTGTTTATTATTTGTTTTTTTTCAGCAGCGCACGCTATGCTTCCTTTGTCAGATGCTTCTGGAGACAAGTTACCTTCGCTATCTCCTATGCTAAAACAGGTAAACCCTGCAGTGGTAAATATCGCTACATTTTCAACAAACAATCAAGCGCAAAATCCACTAATGAACGATCCTTTCTTTAGGCGCTTTTTTCAAGATAGGCCTGGTCAGGATAGACCTCAATCACAAACACCCCGTAAGAGGCGACAAAGTGCTGGCTCTGGAGTCATTATTGATGCCGAAAAAGGCATCATTATGACGAATCATCATGTAATAAAAAATTCTGATGAAGTGCGTGTATCTTTGGTGGATGGACGAGAATTTATTGCTGAAGTTAAAGGTGTAGATCCAGAGCTGGACATTGCTATTTTGCATATTGACGCTAAAAATCTTGCTGAGGTTCGTTTGGGCGATTCCAATAAATTAGATGTGGGAGATTTTGTTGTAGCCATAGGTAACCCCTTTGGTTTAGGGCAGACGGTTACTACTGGGATAGTGAGCGCCTTAGGTCGGACAGGATTGGGAATTGAGGGCTATGAAAACTTTATCCAAACTGATGCATCGATTAATCCAGGGAATTCGGGCGGAGCACTGGTAAGATTGAATGGAGAGCTCATCGGCATCAATACTGCAATTATTGCTCCATCAGGAGGTAATGTAGGCATTGGTTTTGCAATCCCTGTCAATATGGCTAAAGCGAGCATGGAACAGATTCTCGCAACAGGCGAGGTAAAAAGGGGTCAATTAGGCGTTTCTATTCAAGATATTACGCCTGAATTACGTGAAGCCTTTGATTTAAAAAATGGCCAGCAAGGGGTTCTAGTAACAGATATAGCGGAAGGCTCTGAAGCTGAAGAGGCAGGCGTAAAGGCAGGTGATGTAATTACTGCTGTTGATGGAAGAGCCACCAGTTCCGGAGGCCAACTTAGAAGCCAAATTGGCATAAAAGAAGTGGGAGACAAGGTGGAGTTAAGCTTGATTCGTGAAGGTAAGACGACAAAACTCCAGGTAGGGGTTGGCAAGCAGCAGTCCAATGCTGTTGATGGGCAGTCGCATCCGCTATTAGAGGGTATTCGCGTGGAGTTAAGTCGAGACAGCAATGGCTTAATAGTTGCTGATTTAGAGCCCAATTCTCGAGCTGCATATACTGGGTTGAGGCCAGGAGATTTAATAGTCGGAGTCAACAGGAAAAGAGTAACCGATTTCGATAGCTTTAGTGAAGCACTGAAGTTGAGCCAAAATTCCATTTTACTGCAAATTAGTCGAAATGGACGCCCAATGTATTTGGTTGTTCGCTAGGGGCATATTAGTTGCTAATAGTTTGGTTGTGCGATATTTTTTGCAATGACGGCGTATAGTGGATCACCAAATTCTGGCGAACAATCAGCGATTTGTATGTTTTCAAAAGAACCAGTTTCAGCAAGGAAGGACTTGATTAGATAAGCGCGTTGCTCGTCATCAAGTTGCAGCCAGACTGATGTGGTTTTTGCTTCAAAATAACGATTTGAATAAGTGATAATTAATGGCGCACCGTTTTTTAATGTTCTTCCGGTATCTTTCAGTACAGCTACTGGATTCGTTAGGTAGTCAATAGACACACATATAACACCAGCATCAAATTGGTTGTCATGAAAGGGGAGACTGGGGTCCTCGTTGAGGTTATGAACCACCCATGTATCCAATTGTCTGTTGTGAAACATCTCTCTTTCATTCATGCCCAAACCGGTAACACTATTGTAGCTTATTTCCTCTGGAAGATGAGAGAACATGCTACTCATGAGGTCTAAAATGTCGCCATGTTCAGGCAGATATTTGCGGTAGACGTCTGTGACAGCATCTATCGCGCCATGGTCGATATGTGCAACAAATCTAGGGATGGCGTAAAACTTTTCATCTGCCGTTTCATCCAGCCGATTGAATGCATTATTAGGTAGTTCAAATGATATTTTTTTATCAAAGTTCATATTAAGACGGGAATGCTATTCAAGCAGATTTTATAAAGTAAAGGTATTCTACAAAAAATAACATAAGAATGACTACCTCGATTGATGATTTAATTCTTTTATCTCTTGATCTAGCTGACGTTCGACGTCTCTTGGGGAGCCAGTATTGCGCGCCAGCAAGTCATAGGCAATGGGGACAATAAATAAGGTAAAGAATGTTGCCGCCAGAACTCCAAATAAAATCACTATGCCAATAGCTTTTCTTGTCTCTTCTCCTGCTCCGGAAGATAAAATGAGCGGAATAGAGCCTGCCATCGTTGTGGTTGACGTCATGACAATCGGGCGTAGACGAGTTTCTGCAGCCTTGATCAGGGCCTTGGAGAATTCGACTCCCTCATCACGTAGTTGGTTAACAAATTCAACAATCAAAATTCCATTCTTGGCTGCTAAGCCAACCAGCATAATGAGTCCAATTTGCGTATAAACATTTAAAGAATTTCCCGTGAAATACAACCCCGCAAGTGCTCCAGAAATTGCGAGAGGAACGGTTAAAATGATCACTAGAGCATGAATATAGCTTTCAAACTGAGCCGCTAACACCAAGAGCACAATAGTAAAACCTAGGGCGAAAACAAATAGTAACGATGAACCACTTTTCTGGTAATCCAGCGAGGTTCCTTTGTAGTCGATGACAGCAGTCTCAGGCAAATGCTCGCGCACTAATTGGCGCATAAAAGATAGAGCTTCTCCTAGAGAGTAGTCCTCTTTTAGCCCCGCCTCAATTGTAATGGCGCGGGTACGATTATAGCGATTTAGTGATCTGGCATCAGCGTATTCCTCCATCTTAATCAGATTACCTAGTGGGATTAGCTTTCCTGTACTATCGGATCGTACATAAATATTTTGTAAATCAGTCGGAGTATTTTGCTTGGACCGCTCCCCCTCTAAAATCACATCGTACTCTTTCCCGTCATCAGTATAGGTGTTGACGCGACGCGATCCGAGCATAGTTTCTAGCGTACGACCAATAGTGCGTGAGCTCACCCCTAAGTCATCTGCTCGATCTCTTTCGATGATAATACGTAGTTGTGGCTTTGTTTCCTTGTAGTCGCTGTCAAGATCAATTAATCCGGGATTATTTTGATTTATTTTTTTGATCAGAATATCGCGCCATTCTCCTAGTTGCTCATAAGTGCCGCCGCCAATAACAAACTGAACAGGTTTTTTGGTTCCTCGGCCAAACCCTTGGCGCATGACAGGGAATGCACGAACACCAGGAAGATCGCTCATAGTTTTAGAGATCTCATCCATGATGATCTGAGCTGAACGGCGTTTGTCCCAGTCATTCAATACAGCAATCACTATGCCATCGTTAAAGCTCGCGAGTGTGCCAAACTGTCGAGGTGCTCGAACCAAAGAACGACTGATTTCGCCGCTATTGATATAGGGTTGCATGCGTTTTTCAATCTCATCCATATACTCTTTAGTGTATTGAAAACTAGCACCCTCTGGTCCGGTGACTATGAGATAGAATGCCCCGCGATCTTCCTTGGGTGCGTATTCGGATGGAAGGATATTGACAAATAAAATGGCTAATGCCACAACAGCAGAAAAAACACCGATCATTAGTATCCGATAACCTAGTAGTTTTTCTAGCAGCGATGAATATGCTGATTTGATCTTTGTGAAGATGCTATTAATTTTTTTAGCTAGCTGATTAGGCTCTGTTTTCTTTAATATTTTAGATGCCATCATGGGGCTAAGCGATAGGGCTATCAAAGTAGAAAATGCTACTGCGACAGACATCGCGACGGCAAATTCAGTGAATAGCCTCCCTAGATCCCCTTTCAAAAAAGTGATCGGCATAAACACTGCGATTAGCACTAGCGAGGTGGCAATAATAGCAAATCCCACCTGACGAGTTCCTCTGTAGGTGGCAACAAGAGGTGGTTCTCCTTCTTCAATACGTCGAGAGACGTTTTCTAGTACAAGAATAGCGTCATCAACAACCAGCCCAATTGCCAACACCATGGCTAGTAATGTGAGCAGATTAATGGAAAAACCGAAGGCATGTAAAACCGTAAATGTTGCAATTAGAGATACAGGCACCGTGATTGCCGGAATAAGCATTGCGCGAGCATTCCCAAGGAACATGTAAATGACAAAAATAACTAAACTGATGGTGATGAATAATGTTTTATATACGGCAGTAATCGCATTGCGTATAAAAACCGAAGTATCATATGAGTTAATGATTCCCATGCCGGGAGGCAAGTCAGGCTCTAGTTGCTTTGCTAAATCAATCGCGCTCTGAGCTACAGAGATAATGTTCGATTTTGATTGTTTGATAATTCCAATTCCAATCATTGGCACTCCATTGCCGCGGAAAAAAGTTCTATTTTCAATTGCACTTTTTTCAATACGAGCGATATCACCTAGCCTTACAAGGTCATTGTTATTATTTCGGCTAATAACTAGCTTTTTAAAATCCTCAGGAGATTGATAGGCACGTTCAATGCGAGCGGTAAATTGCGTCTCAACGGATTCAATGTTTCCGGCGGGTAGCTCGACGTTTTCTTTTATTAATGCGTTCTCTACATCAGCAGATGTGATGTTTCGTGCTGCCATTTGGGTACGATCTAGCCAAACTCGCATTGAGTACTCTAGTCCACCGCCAATGCGCACCCGAGCTACACCAGGAAGTACCGAAAAGCGATCCTGTAGATAGCGCTTGGCATAGTCTGTAAGCTCCATGGTATCGAGCCTGTCACTTACGAGGTTGAGCCATAAAATAACATCATCGCTTGAGTCTGCTTTTTGAATATCAGGGGGTTCTGCCTCTTCGGGTAAGTTGTCAATTACTCCAGAAACACGATCACGCACATCGTTGGTTGCTGCTTCAATATCACGATTAATATCAAATTCAATATTGATACGGGAGCGACCATCAGATGAGTTAGAGGAAATAAATTTTATGCCTTCAATTCCTGAAATTCTGTCTTCAATCACTTCAGTGATACGAGTTTCGACAATATTAGCTGACGCGCCTTGGTAGGTTGTGTCGATAGAAACTACGGGCGGATCAATATCGGGGTATTCGCGCAAGGAGAGATTGGAAAATGAGACCACGCCAAATGAAACCAATAACAGGGCTATAACCGAGGCAAAAACTGGCCGTTTAACAGAAATATCCGATAGGAGCATTTAGTTTGCCCCATGAATATTTCGTGTTAACAACTCGGCTAATGGGGTGTCTTCTATTTCTATAGCACGAATAGAAATTTCAGCGCCATCCCTTATTTTTAATAACCCATGCGTAATCACCTGGTCATGCTGATTTAACCCAGATAAAACTTCAACCTCACCAGGTATTCTGGATCCAATCTCAATCTCAATCTCTTTCGCATTTAATTGACCATTAATTTTGGTTGTGATGTATACAAAATTTTTCTTGCCACGTTTAATAAGGCTTTCTTCAGGTATTATTAATGCTTGACGCTCATGCGTCATAATATTAATCTTCATTAGTAAGCCTGGCTTTAAAATTCGATCTTTGTTGGGAGCGATCGCCCTGACTTGAATCGTTCTTGTAATAGGGTCGATCCGTGTATTTATCGTTTGTATTTTGCCGACAAACTCTCTGTTACTGAAAGCTGTTACTTTGCCAGTAATTGGCATATCTTTCTGTAGTAACGACAAAAAAATCGATGGGACATCAAAGTCAATTTTTATGACACTGATATCATCAATTGTTGTTATGGTATCTCCCGGTTGAACTAGCGTTCCTACGCTCACCTCTCGCAAGCCTAAGACGCCATCAAAAGGCGCCAAAATAGCTTGTTTATCTAGGCGCAGGGTTACTAGCAAATCACCTGTTTTTACTAGCTGGCCTTCTTGAAAGTGTATCGCGGTCACTTTTTCGGCAGTATTGGCTGTAATCAAGGTCATTTCATTCGACCTGGTTGTACCTAATGCTTCCACCCGATCGGCTAACATGATTTTTTTTACAGGTGCGACAATAACACTGGTCGGACCTTCTTGGGGCGGTATTTTTGCTATTGTTGGCACAGCTGTAGTGATGAGTATTAAAAAAACTAAAAAGGTTTTGATGTGAGTCATATTGGTGCTGCTCTTAATTATGAAAGCCTTCTTTAGATCCTATAGTGACTATTCTTTATTACACTTCCAAACATCAATCAAATACCTTTGTGTTAATCAATCATCAACTTTTTTATCTTTATCGGAGAACAGAGGTCGGTTGTCGAGCAGCCAGTTTATCTTGAGAATGAGGTCATTCCAGATGATATATTTTTCATGTTGCGTTGCATTTATTTTAATCAGTATCAAGCTTATAAATCAATGGTTTTTTGGAGTTAAAAAACCCCTTTCGGGGTTTATTTTGGTGGAGGCGGCGGGAATTGAACC